>ENA-OQBL01000032-OQBL01000032.1-human-gut-metagenome-genome-assembly--contig:-NODE-32-length-95726-cov-15.305181_pt1 | contig 95726 bp, 88 predicted proteins | sample MGYA00242747_ERZ504553 | MGnify/ENA primary metagenome ERZ504553 (study PRJEB26092, sample SAMD00036240) | human gut metagenome | host: Homo sapiens | study: EMG produced TPA metagenomics assembly of...
TTTCATCAGCAGAAAATAAGGAGAACAATGTTAGTGATGCAGTTTCGGCAAGATCCTGAAGCTTCTTTGTGAAGGTTTTCAAGGCCTGCAAGAGCCTCGGGGGCAAAATCTTGAATGTTGAGTCAACGAGAATGTCAGTAACATCATAGTTGCCTGCGCAGATACCGCTGATAAAACCGAAAAGCATATCATAACCGCTGATGAGATACTGCTCTGTATCAATAAGTCTTGCCTTATGTGTAACATCATATGTGAGCTTTGAGCCTTTTTCAATTACAACAACATTGCCTGTTGAAGCGGCAACAGCCTCGTTAGCAAGAGAGATGAGCTTTTTAGTTTTGCCTGTTCCTTTTTTACCGATAAGTAAAGTAACCATAATTAGTTCCTCCGTTGTTATACTTTATTAAGAAATTATCCGAGTCTTGCCTCAAGAGCAGCCTTCTGATCCTCATAGCCCGGCTTGCCGAGAAGAGCGAACATATTCTTCTTGTAGCTTTCAACACCCGGCTGGTTAAACGGATTAACACCGAGCATATAACCTGAAATAGCACAAGCCTTCTCAAAGAAGTAGATGAGATAGCCAAGCTCTGATTCGTTCATTTCGGGAACATTAAGAACAATGTTCGGTACACCGCCGTCATTATGAGCGAGAACTGTACCCTCGAAAGCCTTTTGATTTACGAATCCCATTGTCTTGCCCGAAAGGAAGTTAAGACCGTCAACATTTGTCGGGTCTGTACCGAGAGTAACTTCTTTTTTACATTTATCAAAGAGAACAACAGTTTCAAACATTGTGCGTCTGCCGTCCTGAATGTACTGACCGAGTGAATGAAGGTCTGTTGAGAAGATAACGCTTGCAGGGAAAATACCCTTGTTATCCTTGCCTTCACTCTCTGCAAAGAGCTGCTTGAACCACTCTGACATCATTGTGTAAGCCGGCTCATAAGAAACCATAACTTCCATAGTTTTGCCCTTGCGGTAAAGCATATTTCTGATTGCAGCATATTTGTAACAATCGTTTGTCTTTAAATCATCGTTGTCAAATTCTTTCTGAGCTGTTGCGGCACCCTGCATAAGAGCGTCAATGTCAGCACCCGAAACTGCGATAGGAAGAAGACCTACTGCTGTGAGAACCGAGAAACGGCCGCCTACATCGTCCGGAACAACAAATGTTTCGTAACCTTCTTCATCTGCAAGAGCCTTGAGTGTACCCTTAGCCTTGTCAGTTGTGCAGTAAATACGCTCTCTTGCGCCCTCTTTACCGTACTTCTTTTCGAGCATTTCACGGAACACACGGAAAGCGATGGCAGGCTCGGTTGTTGTACCTGACTTGGAAATCATATTTACGGAAACATCCTTGCCCTCGCAAAGCTCCATGATTTCTGCAAGTGCAGATGAGCTGATTGAGTTACCTGTGAAGAAAATCTGCGGTGTGTCCTTGCAGGTAAGGTTGTAGTTCTGTGATGAAAGAAATTCAATAGCCGCTCTTGCGCCGAGGTAAGAACCGCCGATACCGATTACAATGAATACATCAGTATCTTTCTTGATTTTCTCTGCACACTTCTTGATGCGTGCGAACTCTTCCTTGTCATAATCTGTAGGAAGATTGAGCCAACCCAAAAAGTCGTTGCCGAGGCCGCTGCCGTCATGCAACACCTTGTGAGCTGCTTTAACTTCGGCAGCAACACCGTCATATTCGTGTTCGCCGATAAAATCACTTAAATACTTGTCATTTAACTTTGTTGCCATTTATAAATTCCTCCAAAATTCCTATAGCGAAAATAGAATCGCAATAAGTATCTTTGTTGTTTTATTATACTATAATATGAGCGTTTTTGCAAGGTCAATTTGTGAATTTTTAAAATAAACCCGCATTGTTTTTTGCACTGCTTTTAATAACAATGCACAAACGCTTGATTTTCCGACAAAATCAAAGCGAAATCAGTGAAGCGAACACATATTCAAGCAATGCACCGAAGCTTGTTTTCTGAACAGAATCGCCTGCACAAATATCAAAGCTCTGCACCTTTTTTGAATTTACAAGATATGTAAGCGTACCTATCTTTCGGTTTTTTTCAACAGGTGCGTCAATCTTGTCGGGCAGGTCAATTTCGGTTGTAATTTTAGCACCGTTTCCTTTGTCAACCACTATTTTTGAAGAAACCTTACATTCAAGCTTTACGCTGTCGGTCATACCGCCGTTCACTTCAATGCTTTTCGGCATATCTTCGGGAAGTGTTAATTCTTTTACAGAAACATTTGCAAAGCCGTAATCAAGAAGTGCCGCCGCATCTGCAAATCGCTCTTTGCCTGTTTTACAGCCGAGGACAACGCTTATCAGCGAAACATCTCCTCTTGTTGCGGTTGCAGACATACAGCAACCCGCATCGTTGGTTGTGCCTGTTTTCAATCCCGTAATTCCGTTATAGGTTTTCAACAGCTTGTTCGTGTTGACAATCTGAGTTTTACCGCCACGAAGATTGTCGAGCCAAATTGATGTGTAGTCAAAAATTTTCTCGTGTTTTGTAAGCTCTCTTGACATAATCGCAACATCATAGGCAGAGGTTATATGCCCCTCCTCGTCAAGTCCGTTGCAGTTTTTGAAAACTGTATCGTTCATTCCGAGTTCTTTGGCACGGCTGTTCATTTTTTCAACAAAAGCGTCTTCGCTTCCGCTGATATGCTCCGCAAGCGCAACCGCCGCATCATTGGCAGATACAACAACCGTTGCCTTTATCATATCATCCGCACTCATGGTTTCGCCTTTTTCAAGCCAAATGTCACTTCCGCCCATTCCTGCGGCGTGTTCGGATGCAGTAATTTCATCGTCAAGGCTTAATTTTCCGCTGTCAACAGCCTCAAAGACGAGCAAAAGCGTCATTACCTTTGTTACGGATGCACACGGTCTTTGCTCATGCGGATTTTTCTCAAAAAGAACTTTGCCTGTTGACGATTCCATAAGCACGGCAGACGGAGCGGATACGCTGTCCGCACTGAGAGCATTCACTTTTAATCCGACAAACGGCGACAATAAAAACACTGCACACAATGTTATTGAAACAAATGCCTTTCTTAACATAAAAACACCTCGTTCATTAATATGAACAAGGTGTCGAATGTATGTAATAAAATATGTGCATTTTTTAAAGCTGTAACTTTTTAGTACTGCTCAATAAGACAAACTGCGTGAGCGGAAATGCCCTCAAGTCTGCCTGTAAAGCCGAGCTTTTCCTCGGTAGTAGCCTTAACGCTGACGAGCGAAACATCAATCCCGCAGGCATTGGCAATATTTTTTCTCATTTCGTCAATATGCGGTTTCAGCTTTGGCTGTTGAGCAATAACGGTTGAGTCGATATTGACAATTCTGTAGTTATAATCGGCAAGCACACGGCACACCTCTTTCAAAAGGAGAATACTGTCTGCGCCCTTATACTTTTCATCCGTATCGGGAAACAGCTTTCCGATATCACCGAGAGCCGCAGCACCGAGAAGTGCGTCCATAATTGCGTGAACAAGCACATCGGCATCCGAATGACCGAGAAGTCCGAGTTCAAAGGGAATCTCTGTACCGCCGATTATCAGCTTTCTGTTCTCGGCAAATTTATGCACATCATATCCGTGACCGATTCTCATATAAATCTCCTTTGCACAATCAACCCTGTTGTCTTGACTTGAGAATACTCTCGGCAATTACAATGTCAATCGGGGTTGTCAGTTTAATATTTTCCTCATTGCCCTTTACAACAAGAACCTCGCCGCCCATGTTTTCAATCAACGAACAATCGTCTGTAAAGTTGATGATATTATCGCCGGCATTTTCAAGAGCAAAGCGGTACAGATCACGCTCAAAAACCTGCGGAGTCTGAACTGCACGGAGCTGTGAACGGATAGGAGTGCTTTCTATATTATTGAAACCGTCAACAACCTTGATTGTATCTTTTACGGAAGTTCCGAGAGTTGCCGCACCCGTATCAAAAGCCGCCTCAACAACACGCTCGATTTCTTCAATGGTAATAAGCGGTCTTGCACCGTCATGAATAGCATAATATTTGGCACTTTCACTGCACGCACCGATTCCGTTACGCACGCTGTCGGCACGGCTGTCACCGCCCTTGACAAGTTTTGAAACCTTGTTGAAACCGTTAAGCTCGATAATTTTATTGATTCTGTCGTTATCCTGTTCACGGCAGACAATTACAATTTCTTTGATAAGGTGGCATTTTTGGAATGCCTTCAGGGTATATTCAATTGCAGGTCGTGACAAAAGCGGAATAAACTGCTTGCTGTCGGCAATTCCCATTCTCACAGAACCGCCTGCCGCAACAATAACCGCAGATACAAAAGCTGACATATTCAACCCTCCGTAAATTCATTTTGCAATTTTATGTTAATTTCTTTTTAAGAAAATTAAATCTTATCAAGAGCCTGACTGATGTCGGCAATAAGATCATCAACATTTTCAAGACCTACCGAAAGTCTGATAAGGTCGGGTGCAATACCTGCTTCAATGAGCTGTTCGTCCGTCATCTGTCGGTGGGTGTGGCTTGCGGGATGAAGAATACAGGTCTTTGCGTCTGCAACATGAGTAGCAATACAGCAAAGTTTTAAGCTGTCCATAAATTTAACAGCACAATCTCTTCCGCCCTTAACCGCAAAAGAAATTACACCGCATGAGCCGTTTGGAAGATACTTTTCAGCAAGTGCGTGATACCTGTCACCTTCAAGGTCGGGATAATCAACCCACGCAACCTTGTCATTGGCTTTGAGGAATTTTGCAATTTCAAGGGCATTTTTGCAATGTCTTTCCATTCTCACATGAAGACTTTCAAGACCGTTCATAAGGTAAAAAGCATTCTGCGGTGACTGGATTGAACCGAGGTCACGCATAAGCTGTGAAGTAGCCTTTGTAATGTAGCCGAGCTTGCCGAATTTTTCGGCATAGACAATGCCGTGATATGAATCATCGGGAGTTGTAAGACCCGGATATTTGTCGGCATATTTCAGCCAGTCAAAGTTGCCGCTGTCAACAATTGCACCGCCGACAGAAACAGCGTGACCGTCCATATATTTTGTGGTTGAGTGAGTAACAATGTCAGCACCCCACTTAATCGGCTGACAATTGACAGGAGTTGCAAAAGTGTTGTCAACAATAAGCGGAACACCGTGTGAGTGAGCAAGTCTTGCAAACTTTTCAATATCAAGAACAGACACGGTCGGGTTGGTAATTGTTTCACCGAACATTGCCCTTGTGTTTGGTTTAAAAGCCTTTGCAAGCTCTTCTTCGGGAAGATTCTGATCGACAAAAGTAACATCAATGCCCATTTTCTTCATTGTAACACCGAGCAGATTATATGTACCGCCGTAGATTGCAGACGATGCAACAATGTGACTGCCTGTTTCGCAGATGTTAAAAAGTGCAAAGAAGTTAGCCGCCTGACCACTTGATGTGAGCATTGCGGCAATGCCGCCCTCAAGGTCGGCAATTTTTGCGGCAGTCATATCATTTGACGGGTTCTGCAGACGGCTATAAAAATATCCGCTGTCCTCAAGGTCAAAAAGTCTGCCCATTGCGTCACTTGAATCATACTTAAAGGTGGTGCTTTGATAAATGGGCATCTGTCTTGGTTCACCGTTCTTAGGCACATAGCCTGAATGCAGACACTTTGTTTCCTGTTTCATTGTAAAAAAACCTCCGTAATTTTATTCATTTTAACTCATTATAAACTCATTTTAACTAAATATTAAATATTAACTCAAAATCGGATACCGAATTATCCGAAAAATTCTTTAATAAAATTCATTATTGCATCTGTGCCGAATACAACACCTGCAACTATAAGCAAAAGCAGTAATGCGCTGACAACTCTTACGGTTGTACGCTTTGCACCCGTCATTTTTTCAAACTGCTCGTCAAGCGTTTCACCGTCATTCTCGGTGTATTCAACATCTTCGTCAATAATTTCTTCGCCCTCAAGCTTGATTGCGCCGATTCCGACACAGGTATCGAACGCCTTTTCATAAGCCGAATACGGAACATAGACATCATAGGTCAAATCATCATAACCCGTGTATGCCTTAATGCTTTTGCTGTACTTGTTTTCCATACACTTTTTGATTGTAGCGTCACACGGAACGGTGCTGTCCTCAAGTGCGGCTTTAACTCTCTGCAATTCAAAGCCCGATGCCGTGAGCAGATACACGGGAGTATTTTCATCGGTTATTGTTTTAAGCTGAGCCTTGCAGTTTTTGCAGACTGTTTCTTCATCATTATGCAGTCGCTTGCATTTTGAACAATATTTCATAGACAAATCCTTCGTTATTTCATTTTGTTATCTACAATTTTAACACAAAAAGACAGCATGAGCAATACCCCACGCTGTCTTTATCCATAAATTTTTGTGCAGTTTTGTTATAAATTTAATTTTGTATCAACGGTCTGTGACCGCCAAAAAGTAAAAGTGCAAACATTACGGTAATACAAACCTTGTAAAAGGAACAAAAATACTGCCATACGGTTGCTTTCATAACATCAAAAAATATGCGAATAAGCGACAATATTCATCATACAAAAAGCACCCGACAAATTAATGTCAGGTGCTTTGAAAAATCATCAAAACGAAGTGATAAGTTTTACAATACATTTCTGAATAAGTGTTGCATCTACAACATTGATAATGCCGTCACCGTTTACATCTGCGGCATACATATCTTCCGCATTGTTGACATCAATAAACTTATTTCCATTTTCATCTGTAAGATTAACAACATATTTCTGAATATCGGTAGCGTCAACTACATTAATAATACCGTTATTGTCAACATCGCCTTTAAGTCTTGTGGTTTCTGATGAATTAAACTTGTAGCCGTACTTCTTGGCAAAGGTTTCTGCTGTTGATCCAATCTTACCGTTAATTACAAGAGCATTGCAATTGCCGAATGAATCACAGCAAATTGCCTTTACATTTTCCCCGATTGTCACCGATTGAAGATTTTGGCAATTATAAAAGGCATAATATGAAATAAATTCAAGATTTTTGCCGAATTTCAGATTTTTAAGTGAAGTACATTCCTCAAATGAACTGTCGCAAATGCTGATAATACTGTCGGAAAAGCTCACCGATGAAAGGTTTGTGCAACCTGAAAAAGCAGATGTGAGAATAGATTCAAGTCCGCTGTTCAAAGTAAGTTTTTCGATTTTACTTCCTGCAAAAGCATAATTGCCTATTGCCTTAACCGTTTCGGGAATTGTAACAGTTTTCAGCGTTGATGCTGACGGTAACGATATCACAACCGAGCCGTACGGAGCAAAAGATGTGTAGCTTCTTGATTCCGTAGAAGGTGCATCAGGATCAGTAATATCTTTTGTTACTGAATACATATGATTCTTGGCGATAAGTAAATCGTTTTGAACATAGAAGTTTGTGTTTCCGCTTTGAACCGTAATGCTTGAAAGCTGTGAACAGTACGCAAAGGGGTTATAACCCATTGAGCTTACACTTTTCGGAATTGTCACAGTTTTGAGATTAGTGTATGAAAACGCCTGTTCACCTATTGAAACAAGGCTTGACGGAAGTGTGACTGATGTAAGCTTTTGATCCGTAAAGGCATAATCGGCTATTGAAACAGTTCCGCTTTTTATCGTAACAGAGCTGTTATCCGCCAGCTTACCCTTGTACTTATACGCAACTTTTCCTGCGTAAACAATTCCGTTAGATTGATTTGTGTACCAAAGGCAATTGTCAAATGCGTTATCACCTATCGAAACAACGCTTGACGGAATTGAAAGTGTCGAAAGGCTTGTACAATTTTTAAATGCCCAAAAATTTATTTTTGTCAGTGTACTCGGCAGGCTTACACTTGTAAGTGCGGTACAGCCGAGAAATGCACTTGAACCAATTTCAGCAATGCCCTTGGGAACAATAATTGTTTTCAAAGTTTTGTTAAACGAAAAACAATTGTTGTCAATGCCGACCATATCACAATCACCGACTGACGCAGGAACATTGACGCTTGCAGACTTACCGGAATAAGATTCAATCCATGCGTTAAATCTTCCGTTTGATTTCTGACCCACAATGCGATATTTGTATCCGCCATATGTATAGCTTTTATAAAGCTCATGTTTTGGAATTGCCTCCGCACTTACCTCGCTTGCCGTTGATACAACCGCATTTGCCGACGTCGGCAATGCTGTAAACACACCGAACGCAAGAGTTGCCGATAGTGCAACAGAAATAATTTTGTTTACTCTTTTTCTCATTAAATACCCACTCCTGTTCAGCAGAAATACTTTACTTTAAGCTATCACATTATTTTTTAATTGTCAACTCAAATAACAGCCGTTTTGAAAATTTGCATTTCAAGACGGCTGTTGTTCTGTTATAAAAAAATCGGCTGATGTTGTTTTCCCTGCAATGCAAGGGTTACACAATCTTCAAGCTTATCAAAATCAGCCACAAGCGAATTTGGTTTCTTGATGCAATCGTCCTGTTTTAAAGGAACGAAGTAAATATTTTTAGTGTTGAGAAGTCTGCCGATGTTCTGTGCCGACGCACCGAGAGCGTCATTTGTTGCAACGCACAACAGCACAGGTCTTAAAATTCTCAGATGCGACTTTGCCGCCATTGTTACCGCCGTGTCGGTAATTCCGAGCGACAGCTTTGCAAGCGTGTTGCCCGTACACGGTGCAATCACAAGCAAGTCGCACATTTTTTTAGGTCCTATCGGTTCTGTCTGCACAACCGAGTGCAGAACAGCTTTGCCCGTTATTTCTTCTGCCCTCTTTACCGTTTCCTCCGCTTTTCCGAAACGAGTTGATGTTGAAAAGGCATTTTGCGACATTATCGGAATAACATCATAGCCTGAGTCAACAAGCCTCTGCATTTGCGTAAAAGCCTTTGAAAAGGTGCAAAAGGAACCGCACATTGCAAATCCTATGGTTGCTTTTGTCACCTGTAAACCTCCTTGATGATGTCAAATACAGTAGTTTTTATAATTTCTCCTGCCGTTTTCGGAGCACATTTTCCGGGGAGCGACAATGCCCTAACGGCATAAATTCCGAGTTTTTCGGCGGTATCAAAATCAACCCCTCCCGGCAGGGACGCAAGGTCTATAATAAGGGTGTTTGTGTCGGTATTCATAAGAAGTTCCCTGTCAAAAATCAACCTCGGAATTGTGTTGAAAACAATGTCAAACCGCTTTACCGTTCTGAGATTTTCCGTATTAAGTGCATTGTAGCCGAGTGCTTTTACATATGCAAGGTCTGACGGCTTTCTTGCACTCACGGTAACATTTGCCCCGAGTAAAACAAGCTTGTGAGCAAGAATTTTTCCGATTCTGCCGAATCCCGTAACAAGACACTTACTGCCCGAAATCGTACCCTCATATTCTCTCATTGCACATTCAATTGCGCCCTCTGCAGTCGGAAGTGCATTCAGGATTGCGAAATCATCTCTTGCTCCGTAATCAAAGATTTCGCCGTCGGAAAGCCTTGGATATGCCTTCAAAAATCTGCTTTTCATCGTAGTAAAAACAGGCTTTTTAAGGATAATTTCAATATCATCACCGTCAAGCAAAATATTCTCGTTTGAAAACGGAGTGTTAAGACTGCCGTCCGTCCTTATTGACGGCAACGGAAAAATCAATGCGTCACTTTCCGAAATTGCCTTTTTAACATTGCAAAGGCTCAATGAACCGTAGCTTTCAAGGCTGTCAAATCCGCCGAGCAAAACATCGTAACAACTGTCAGAAATTGATTTTGCAAGAAAAAGCTGTCGCTTGTCACCGCCGATTATGCCAAATGTTCTTATGTCGCTCTTTTTCATACACAACACCCGTAAATCAAGTTATTCTCTACACCCTCATATTATGCCGAGTGTCATTGTGTGTGAAAACGTGAAAAGAAAAAGGACAGCAAAAGCTGCCCAAGTTCGGCTATTCGGAAAGATTGTCAAAAGTTTCAAGAATTTCAAGCGAATCGGCGGAATCGAGATAAACATAATTGAAATCACGCACAATATTCCACCCCTTAACATAAAAAGGTGCAAGGCTTGAATAGCTCTTTTGCATAACCTCATAAGCAAAAGTTATTCCAAGGTTATCTGCAATCAGCTCTGACATAAGCGTAAAGTGGTTTATGCAGGTTACTCTCGCAAAATGCCCTGTTGTTCTGTTATGCTCCGACAAAACCTGTTCGAGAATATTTCGTGTTCCCGAACCCTTTTCACGCAGAAAAAGATGTTCGGTAAAAATATCATCGGGCAAAATCGTTTTGTTTGCGAATCTGTGATTTTTACTGCATACCCCGACAAAATTTTCCGAACGGTAAACTCTGCTCAAAAAATCGTTGCTGTCAAAAAATCCTTCAATCAATGCAAAGTCAAGTTCACCCCTTTTCAGTTTATCAAGCAGATACCTTGTGTTGTCAATCTCAATTTCAACATTGTAATCGGGCAGCTGCAAAAATCTTTCCACCTGTTCTGGAATAACATATTCTCCGATTGTCTTTGTCGCACCAAACCGCACAAGTCGTTTTTCACCCGACTTAATCTTTTCAAACAGCTTTTCTTCCTGATACATAACCGACTCACAATATCTTTTAAGCAGCATTCCCTCTCTCGTCATTTTTAAGCTGTGTCGGTCATAGTCAAACAGCTTGCAGCCGTACTGATTTTCAAGAAAATGTATGTGCTGAGTAACGGCAGGCTGTGTCATATTAAGAATCTGTGCCGTTTTTCTGTAATTCATAAAATCACAAAGTGCCAGAAATGTTTTAACCCTGTAATCAATCATATTGCACCCCTCTGATAAATTTTGATTATCATATCATTTTAAATAATAATTAGATTTTATCATACTTTCGTGTTATACTCAACAAGCAAAATAAATTCGGGAAGGGTAAAACAATGAAATTCATCAAAACAAATTTTGGCGGAATCCTTGTATGTGCCGTAATTGCGGCATTTGCGGAACTTTTCAGCACTATTCAAATCGGCTCATTTTCGTTTTCGCTGATAGGCGCACCTGTTGCGGCAATTATTACGGGAATGATAATCACACTTTTAGCACCGAAATTTTCTGCCAACAAATATTTTTCGGGCGGAATAAAATTCACCTCAAAAAAGATTTTGCAATGGGCGGTAATCATACTCGGCTTTTCGCTTAATCTCGGCACAATTGCAAGTGTAGGCGGCAAGAGTCTGCCCGTGATTGTAAGCACAATTTCAACATCTCTCATAACGGCTTTTATTGTTATGAAAATTGCAAAAATCAAACCTAAAACAGCCTGTCTTATCGGAGTAGGTTCGTCAATCTGCGGCGGTTCAGCAATTGCGGCAACCGCTCCCGTAATTGATGCCGATGACGAAGAAATTGCCCAATCAATTTCGGTAATCTTTCTGTTTAATATTCTTGCGGCACTCATTTTTCCGACTTTCGGACACGCTGTCGGCTTTGGCACGGAAGGCTTCGCAGTGTTTGCAGGAACAGCGGTAAATGACACATCATCAGTAACCGCAACTGCCGCTACCGCAGAAAAAATCTGGAATGTAAACGGTATTCTTTCAACAGCCGTAACCGTAAAACTGACACGAACACTTGCTATAATTCCGATAACGCTTTGCCTTGCACTTTACAGAACACACAAGGCAAAATCAATCGGTGCAAAGGGTTCAACATTTTCATTCAAAAAGATTTTTCCGTGGTTCATTCTCTTTTTCATCGGAGCTTCACTTGTATCAACACTTGTCGGATTTATTCCGCAATGTTCTTTTACAAAATTTTACAACAACGGTTTTGTACCTCTGATGAAATGGCTCGCAACATTTTTCATTTCAATGGCAATGGGCGCAATCGGACTTAACACAAACATAGTAAAACTGATAAAGAGCGGTGCAAAGCCGATTATCTTAGGATTTTTCTGTTGGATAGCAATTTCCGCCGTATCGATCGGAGTGCAACAGCTTACGGGAATTTTTTCATCTAATCTGTGACAAAAAAGACAGCCGAATTTTTACACACGGCTGTCTTTTATTTTCTGCATACAAAAACTCCGCTCTCAAGCGAAAGCGGAGTTTGATTTGATAATTTGCCGTAGATAAAAATATTCTTCTCCAAATGAGGTTACGGTCTGAGTCCCATTCCGCCCTCGAGGGTTATGGTTTCGCCGCTCATATACTTGAAATCAGGTGATGCAAGCGCAACGCAGGCACGGCCGATTTCTTTTTCGACATCACCAAAATGTCCCATTGGCGGCACTTTTACATTCGCCTTGAATGCGTCGGGATAAGCCTGCTCAAATTTTTCAAGCTGAGCAGTCCATGCAAGCGGACAAACAATGTTGACATTAATGCCGTCCTTGCCCCATTCATTAGCGGCAACTCGTGTAAGACCTCTTATGCCCTCTTTGGCGGCGGCATATGCGCACTGACCAAAGTTTCCGAAAAGTCCTGCACCCGAAGCAAAGTTTATAACCGTTCCCTTTGACTTTTTAAGGTATGGATAGCAAGCCTTCATATAATAGAAGGTTGCGTACAATCCCGAATAAACAGCAAGGTCAAACTGCTCTGTTGTATGATCAGCAAGCGTAATACCCGACGCAGAAGCCTGAGCGTTGTTAATCAAGACATCAATTCCGCCGAATGTTTCAATAGCTCTGTCAACAACATTCCGAACAACCTTTTCGTTATCGCCGTCCTTGCTGACATCAGCCTGAACAGGCAACACATTTACTCCGTAAAGTCTTTCGAGCTCTTCTTTGGCATCATCAAGCTTTTTGACATTTCTGCCTGTAATGACAAGGTTTGCACCCTCTTTTGCATAAGCAACAGCAATGCCGTAGCCGATTGAACCACAGCCTCCGTCGCTGAGAACAGCCCTTCCTCCGCCTGTAATAACAGCGGTCTTTCCTAATAAAAATCCCATTAATCCATCCTCCTTTTGGTAAAAAAATATGCTGCAAGAATACAAATATTCTCACAGCCTTATATTACCAGTTATTAAGTTTGACGTCAATCGGGTAATGCTATTATACGGAAATATTGGGTTTTGATTTTGAATTAATCTTTTCCTTTTGTAAATTTTCTTTTGCAGTATTAATAGATGCAACCAATATTCTGCGAATAGTGCCGCATCGGTTATATAAATCAATTGTATTCTCACGATTTATAATTTCAGATTTAACAAATAGCTCTAACCAATATTCAGTTTCATAACATTCTTTAAGTGCAATTTGCAGTTTGGAAATAAAATCAGGTTTGCCATGAGCATAATTTGCCTCACGGATATTTGCACCGATACTTGTAGCCGATCTTTCAAGTTGATTTACAATAGAATAATGTCCTTTTATATCATCACACAGTTTGATAATTTTGACAGCAAAATCAGTTGATAATTCTCTAAGCTTTGATTCAGCCATACGAACCTCTTTTAATTTATAACAAGTGAAATATACTTCGTATGTGAAATAATACTATTGTATTGTGAAATTTTCTGCTTAAGCAGAAAGTGAAATAAAATAAATCCTTTCACGCCGTCAGGCACTTCACATGGAGAATCCATATTTCACACCGATAGGTATTTCACAAATCCTTTTGGATTTATTTAACTGAAAAAAGCACTTGCAAAAGCAAGTGCTTTTTTCTTGGCGGAGGACAAGGGATTTGAACCCTCGCGCCGCGTTAGCGACCTACTCCCTTAGCAGGGGAGCCTCTTCACCACTTGAGTAATCCTCCGTGTGAAGTTTAAATTCACTATAAAATAAAATGGCGGAGAGGAAGGGATTCGAACCCTTGGTCCCTCGCGGGATCACTAGTTTTCAAGACTAGCTCCTTAAACCACTCGGACACCTCTCCGTATGCTCATCTTGCCTTTCAGCATTTCAGCAAGGCTTATTTTAACACAAGTTTCTCCATTTGTCAACACTTACTTTTTAACTTTTTTAAATATTCAGTAAAATAAGAAAATTTCCCAATTTCTTGACAAATCGCAAGCCATCATATACAATAGTTATGTTATGTGCCAATAGCTCAGTTGGATAGAGCGTTCGCCTCCTAAGCGAAAGGTCGGGGGTTCGAATCCCTTTTGGCATCGGCCAAAAACTCCGCCGGGAAGCCCAGTAAAATCAAGGGTTTCCGGCGATTTTTTTCGCAAATTGCAATAGCAAGTTGAAACAATTTTTTAAATATCATAATTTATTTGCATTTAGAAAAAGCACTTAAGCCGAGTGAGTTTTTATTATTTATGATCAGCAATCCATTCTTTGTGGCATAAACGAAGCGACAAATCGAAATTTACCTCTATTAAGACATACAAGCTCTTGACAATAAAGCTCCTATATAGTATAATTTAATAAACTACTATATAGGAGCTTTTATATGGAAATGAATGGCGGATTTCTTGTCTCCAAAATAAAACAACTTGGAGACCGAATCTTTGAGAAGATTCTCAGCGAAAAGAATATTGATGCGTTCAATGGAGCCCAGGGGCGTATTCTTTATGTGCTGTGGCAGGAGGATGGTATCTCAATCAGGTCACTCTCGACTAAATGCGGATTAGCGATAACATCTCTTACTACGATGCTGGAAAGAATGGAACATCAAGGGCTGATAAGCCGTGTTCAGTCTGAAACGGACAAAAGGAAAACACTCCTGTTTCTGACTGAGAAAGCACATGCCTTAAAGGGCGAGTACTATTCTGTATCTGATGAAATGGGCAGCATTTACTACAAAGGTTTTTCAGAGGAAGAAATCACCCGATTTGAGGAATGCCTCGACCGCATCAGAAAAAATCTTGAGGAGTGGCAGAAGTCATGAGTATTTGTATCAAAGATCAGATTCAAAACATGAATATCGTCATCGGCTGTACAGTGGGGTGTGCATATTGCTATGCCCGCAACAATGTGAAGCGCTGGCATATGATCGATGACTTCGCTTACCCTGAGTTCTTTCCGGGCAAGCTCAAGATGATAGAAAAGAAACGTCCGCAGAACTTCCTTCTCACCGGCATGAGCGATCTCTCCGGATGGAAGATAGAATGGAGAGACGAGGTATTTGCAAAGATTCGTGAAAATCCACAGCATCAGTTCTTATTCCTTACAAAGCGACCAGATTTGCTGGAGTTTGATACAGATCTGGAAAACGCATGGTTTGGCGTTACAGTGACGAGGAAAGCAGAACTGTGGCGTATTGATGCACTTCGGGAAAATGTCAGAGCAAAACACTATCATGTTACCTTTGAGCCACTATTCGACGATCCCGGTGCAGTTGACCTTTCCAAAATCGACTGGATTGTTGTCGGCACCATGACCGGAGCTCAGAGCAGGAAGATTCATACGGAGCCGGAGTGGGCATGGTCTCTGACAGATCAGGCGCATGCGCTCGGCATTCCGGTGTTTATGAAGGAAGACCTTGTCCCTATCATAGGGGATGAAAATATGATTCAGGAAATGCCGGAAGAATTCAATAAAGTGTTGGAGGTACAGAGATCATGGCAGAAGTAATAAATGGAATCCTCATTAATGAGGTGGAAACAAAGAACATCATGACCAAGTCCAGTCTGCCTGTAGGCGGTTACTCGGTCAATCCCTATGTAGGCTGTACACATGCCTGCAAGTATTGCTATGCTTCTTTTATGAAGCGCTTTACCGGACACAAGGAGGAATGGGGCACTTTCCTTGATGTGAAGCATTGGCCGGAAATTAAGAATCCGAAGAAATATGCCGGACAGCGTGTGGTCATCGGTTCTGTGACGGATGGCTACAATCCACAGGAGGAGCAATTCGGGAATACCAGAAAACTTCTGGAGCAATTGATCGGCAGTGGCGCAGATATTCTGATCTGCACAAAGTCTGATCTTGTGGTACGGGATATTGATCTGCTGAAGAAGCTTGGACGAGTAACCGTTTCATGGTCGATCAACACACTGGATGAGAATTTCAAGAACGACATGGATTCTGCTTCGAGCATTGAGCGTCGTATTGCTGCTATGAAGCAGGTATATGAAGCAGGCATCCGTACAGTCTGTTTCGTATCCCCGGTATTCCCCAAAATCACGGATTTTGAAGCAATCTTTGAGCAGGTGAAGGATCAATGCGATCTGTTCTGGCTCGAAAATCTCAATCTTCGAGGCGGTTTCAAAAAGACGATCATGGATTATATCGCCGGAAAATATCCCGATCTTGTACCGCTTTACGATGAGATCTATAACAAGCATAACCGCAGCTACTTTGAAGCACTTGAAGTAAAAGCCGAGAAAATGGCTAAGAAGTATGATTGTCCTTTTGTGGATAATGAAATGCCTTATGGCAGAGTCCCGCAGGGACATCCGGTGATCGTGGATTATTTCTACCATGAGGAAATCCGAGGGACAGAAAATACAGGAAAAAGAAATCGTTAAACAGAAATTGACCGCTCTTTGAACGAGGGAGACTCCTTGTCCGAAGAGCAAGAATGTGCAACCGAAAAACTTGCCCTTTCAATATTTGAATATAGCTCGAAACCGATAAAGAACATCGGTATAATAATATCAGCCTTCTGATAAACCACTTCAAAAAAAGAACTTAATTGCAATATAACACTCGTAACGAGTATCATATTAACTGAATGATGTCCCAAAAAAATCTTTGCATTTGCTAAAATGAAGGAAAAATACGGCATAAAATTAGCAGATTTTATAAGAGAAATGATTAACACTATAATTTTGAAAAAGCCAGTAAAATCAAGAATTTTCGAAGATTTCAAGGGATAATAAAATACCCTTCCGTGGCTTTCCCTAAGCGAAAGGTCGGGGGTTCGAATCCCTTTTGGCACGCCAAAAACTCCGCCGGAAAACCCAGCAAAAAGGCAGGCTCACATAAGGATACTTTCAAAAAGTGACCGATTGAGAGCAGCACAACGCCACAGATGATTTAAACTCTGTGGCGTTGTGCTTTTTTATAGCTAAAAGGAAAATGAGTCCGTACTAAGCAATATTCAGCCCTTCAATTCCGAAAAGATTTTCTATTGCATATTGGTTCAAATCATTGTTTCCTCGCTTTTCTCAGTCTACCCGCAGCATACGGTAACCGACGCCGATATGCGTCTGAATGTATTGCGGACAGTCCTTTTGCGGCTCCAGCTTTTTACGCAGTGTCGCCATAAACACCCGCAGAGAAGCAATATCGTTTTCCCAGCTGCTGCCCCAAATCTGCTGCGTGATATAGGTGTGCGTCAGCACCTTTCCGACATTATGAGAGAGCAGACACAAAAGCTTGTATTCAATCGGGGTCAGGTGCAATTCCTCCCCATTTAGATAAGCGCAGCCGGCGGGATAATCGATTTTAAGCTTGCCGTTTTGGAAAACGGGTGAGTCGGCGTCGCCGCTTGCCTGAAGCAGCAGCAGCCGTCTTTGCATGACCCGAAGGCGTGCCAAAAGCTCCTCTATGGAAAAGGGCTTTGTCAGATAGTCGTCCGCCCCGGCATCCAGCGCCGTGATTTTGTCTTTATCCTCGCTGCGCGCACTGATCACAATAATGGGCATATTTGACCATGAGCGGATGCTTTCGATCACCTGTGTGCCGTCGATATCCGGCAGTCCCAGATCCAGCAGAACGATATCCGGGTTATGGGAGGTCGCTTCTATAATAGCGCTGTGTCCGTTCTCCGCGGTCAGGTAGTGGTAATCGTGAGCCTTTAGCGTTGTTACGATCAGATTGCGGATGGGGCGGTCGTCCTCCACGACGAGTACAAGGGGTTTATTCATTAAGAGTCACCTCGCTGAGCGGTAAAGTAAAGGTAAATATGCAGCCGTGCGGTACGTTATCCGTAAGCGTCAGCGTTCCGCCGTGCAGCTCTACGATAGATTTACACAGGGTAAGCCCGATCCCGAAGCTTCTGCGGCTGTCGGCGACGGTATTTTTTCCGGTGTAAAACATCTCAAAAATATGCGGTTTCATATCGTCTGCAATTCCGTTTCCGTTATCGGCTACTCGGATCACGGCATCCCCGCCCTGTTTTTCCGCACTTACGCAGATCTCGGAGCCTTGTTCGGTATATTTCAAAGCATTATCAATAAGGTTGACAATGACCTGCACGATAAGCTGTGCGTCCATACGGGCAAGGATCAGATCGTCGCACCTTACCGTCACCTTGTGTCCGACGGATTTTTTCTTCAAATGCGAAACGGCTTCGTTGACCACTTCGTCCACAAGCTGGTCGGTAAGCTCCAACTTCAGGCGTCCGTCATTCAGCCGTGTAACATACAGCAGATTTTCCACCACGCCGATCAGCCATTCGGAATCGTCATAAATATCTTTATAGATCTGCTGCTTGGTTGCTTCGTCCAGGCAGTTTCCGTTATGCAAAAGCGTGTCCGCATTACCCGAAACGGAGCAAAGCGGCGTGCGCAGATCGTGTGAGATCGACCGCAAAAGGTCGGCGCGCAGCTGCTCGCTTTTTGCAAGATCTGCCGCCCGTTCCTTTTCGGCGGCGTTGTGAGCATTATCCATTGCCAACGCACATTCGTTCACAACCGACAGTACGATGCTGCTCTCAAATGAATCGGGCTTTTCGGGTTTCATCGGTATCCCAATTACACCGTAGACTCTGCCGCCTGCACGGATCGCAAGATAAAGACATTCGGATTTTCCAAACTGTGCTGTCGCTGCTCCTGCACGGTGACCGTTTTTAAGCACCCATTCTGCGGTCTGCCGCTCTGCATCGCTTAGCAGCTTTTCGGCGTGTGTATCCTTTTTTTCGGCATACAGCCGCCCGGACAACATTCCGTTTTCGCCTTTCGTATAGGCAACAATACTGCGGTCAAGCAGCCGCGAGAGCTGCATACAGGTCACGCTTAAAACATCATCGTTGCTTTTTGCTTTTTGCAGCAGACGGTCAGTGTCAAACAGCACCTGCACACGGAACGCGGAGCGAGCCGAGAGCCTTGCATGATCTTTCAGCTTCGAGGCAAGCGTGCCGGTGAGAACGGAAGACGCCAGCATAACTGCAAAGGTAACGGGATAGCCTACGGCATAGGTCTGAAAGGACAACCTGGGTTCGGTAAGAAAAAATCCGAACAATGCAACACTTAGAAGTGAGCCTGCTATACTGCAAATGTATCCTTTGGTCAAAACGGAGATCATCAGCACACCTAGGATGTATACCGTAACGATATTGGAATCGGGAAAGCCGAGATGGTCGAACAGAAACCCGATCGCCGTACATACGGCAAGCGCCAGGACGGTCACGGCAATATCCCGCAGCGACGGTATCTCTGCACCAAAGAACAGACGGCGTCTGTGCGACTTTGTGTAGTTCAGTGCGTCGGGAATAATATGAATGTCAACATCGGGGGCGGAGGAGATCAGCTTTTCGGTGAGAGTCGGTCTTCCGAACAGTCCTCTGCGTCTGGCACTGCTTTGCCCGATCACGATTTTTGTGACATCGGAAAGCCTGACATATTCCGAGATCTGCAGCGCTACATTCTCGCCGTGCGTCATAACGATCTCGGCGCCGAGTCTTTGCGCGAGCTGTATGTTCTGCGAAAGCCGGGACTGATCCTCATCATTTATGACCGTATCCGTCTGCACATAGATGGCGGTAAATCTTGCATGAAGGACCTTAGCCATCTTTGCGGCGGTGTGTATGATCCTTGCATTGGACGGCGAAGAGGATAGGCAGACAAGAATATGCTCGTCTGTATCAAATTTTGACTGTTCGGTTTGTACTTTCATCGGTTTCACCGCCCTTTTTAATTTTGATTTTATTATTATACAGTAAAACTGTAAAAAAATTCTACCGCAACCTAAAAATCATTCTTCTGCCCATCGGAAAGAATAATATCGACATCTCCGTGCGTTTCACGAAAACGGCGGATCTCACATAATATTTCACTTTCGGACAGTCCATGCGGCAGCAGGACTTTGGAAGGCTCGCAGGATTCGTTTTCCTTTAGCAGTGCCTTTCTGTTTTCTCCAAGAAATCGATCCAGCCTGCTCATAAGATAAAATCCGAAAACAAATACGGCAAGCAGGCTGACAATCAGCAATAGCTCAGCCATCCTCATTCACCTCTGTTAAATGCGAAAACACTTTTGCAGTTCTTTGTAAGCACCGAGAACCAAAAGAGTGATCTTGTCCGTAAGAACGGTTTCCGGTGAAACTGCCATATTGATTTTTCCGTTCTCCTTGGTTGCCATAATATTGATGCTGTATTTTCTGCGGATATCCAGTTCTCCGACGGTTTTGCCGATCCATCCCTCCGGCACCTCTACCTCAAAAATGGCATGACCCTCATCAACCTCAATGTAATCCCGAATGTGGTCGGCGGTGTACCGAATAGCAGCCCAATTTGCTACCTGTTTTTCCGGGTAAATGACCTCGTCCGCTCCGTTCCGCAGAAGGAATTTTTCCTGCACATCACGCTCGGCACGGGATACAACTAATTTTGCGCCGAGTTCTTTCAGCAAAGAAGTGGTTTCCAGCGAGTTTTGAAAATTTCCGCCGATGGTGACGATGCACACATCAAAGTTTCCGATGCCGAGCGACCTTAAAAACTCCGTGTTTGTGCTGTCGCCGATCTGTGCATTGGTGACAATCGTCAGACTTTCATTGACTCTTTCTTCGTTGATGTCTACCGCCATCACCTCGTGTCCGAGCTTATTCAGCTGCAAAGCAATATGCCTACCGAATCTGCCGAGACCTATTAACAATATGTTTTTCATAATATAGTAACTCCTTTATCCGACTGTGATTTTTTCGAGCGGCAACTTTGCTCCACTATGATTTTTGTTGGAAACCGCCGCGTAAATCAGGGTAAGTCCGCCGACTCTGCCGAGATACATCAAGACGATCAAAATAAGCTGAGAAAGAACACCGAGCTGCGGTGTGATTCCAAGGGTAAGCCCGACCGTTCCGACAGCGGACGCCGTTTCGTAAAGGCAGGTGCTAAGCGGCAGACCTTCTGCCGTGCTGATAACAATGCCGCCGACAAAAAACAGCAGGAAATACATTACGGCAACGGCTGCGGCGTTTTTCACTGCCGAACCGTCAATGCGCCTGCCGCAGACTTCGGCATCGTCCTTTTTGCGACAGACGGAAAATGCACTCAGAATCAGAACGGCAAGCGTGGTCGTTTTCATACCGCCTGCCGTGGAGCCGGGCGAGCCGCCGACGAGCATGAGCAGGGTCATAATTGCCTTGGAAGAACCGGTCATAGCGGAAAGATCAGCGGTATTGAAACCTGCGGTTCTCGGTGTGACAGACTGAAAAAGCGACGCAAGAATCCTTTCGGCGAGCGGCAGCCCCGTAAAATCGCAGAAGAAAAAGAATACTGCGGGAGCGATAATGAGGATTGCCGTTGTTACCAATATGACCTTACTTTGCATACGGTATTTTTTGAAATGCCACTTGTTTGTGTAAATATCGTCCCAGGTCAAAAATCCAATACCGCCCACAATAATTAAAAGCATAATTGTAATGTTTATCGCCGGATTTCCTATGTATCCCGTAAGTGACGGGTATTTGTTTTCGGCGGTGCCGAGTATGTCAAAACCGGCGTTGCAAAAGGCGGAAACCGAATGAAACGCCGCCATCCAAATTCCCTTAATACCGTAGTTTCCGCAAAATGTCGGCAGCATGACGATCATCCCGATAAGCTCGATCAAAAAAAGTTCCCCGCACAATAAAACGAGTCAGGCGGACGATCCCGCCGACCTTAGGGGCAGAGATGGCATCCTGCATGGTACTGCGCTGCATCAGCGATATTTTTCTGCCGGACAGCATAGCGAAAAGTGCCGCAACTGTCACAACACCGAGCCCGCCTATCTGAATCAGCAGCAGTATTACCGTCTGCCCGAAAGCGGACCAATAACTGCCCGTATCCTGCACGACCAGCCCCGTAACGCAAACGGCGGAGGTCGATGTGAACAGCGCCTCGTGAAACGGCGTAACAACTCCGGCAGTCGATGAAAACGGCAGCATCAATATCAGCGCTCCAAGCACTATGACGCCGGCAAAGCCCAAAACGATCAGCTTAAAGGATGACAGCCGCTTTTTTCTATGTGTAATTTTAGGCATATATACTTCTCCTGTTTCTACTTGTTTACAAAGAGTATACCGTGAAATATAAAAAAACGGTGTAATGATTCGGCACTCTGTATTAAGATTGCATTAAGGCGCTCATTCTTTAAATAAACAGCGCAGAACATAGCAAACGGCACAGACAAAGGCGGATCGTTTGTAACCGTTGTGCGGCTTGAAACAAAGCTCAGAGCCACTCTCACAGAACAACAAAAGGCTCTGTTCGAACAAATTAACAAACGGATGTAGAAATTACGACCGGAATGAGCTACAAGCGTTCACAAACGGATTTCGATTTGCATCGCGGCTAGCGTTTCAGGCTTTTCTCCAGCAGTATCAAAGCAACTCATAAATAGCTATATATAAATGTAAAAGGATGTTCCGTTTGGAGCGTCCTAATTTTTCCTTGCCTATGTTTTATATTTGTGTTTTGTTTTTCTTGGGATTGTCGGGCATATCAGTCATTTTTGACATTCTCACAAGCATTTCTTCTATGCCTTTTCTTCCTCTGTCTCTGTCGTCAATATTCATAACAACACTAAAATATGAGTGTCACAATGCGTGGTACTCCTTGATTTTATGCGGATATTTAGAAATACTTAAAAATCGTAACGCAGAATTTCACAGTTTTTAACACCGAAATCTGCATACTCCTCATTTGTCATATCGTTAAAATATGAGTTGACAACTCTTGCAATGCCGTTGTGAGCAACTAAAACACAAACCTTTCCGCTTGCTTTCACATCATCAAGCAGATTGTAAATTCTTTGTGCAAGGTGCAGCATAGACTCTCCGCCGTCATAACGGCTGACGAAATCTCTTTTGGCAATGCGAAACTCTTCGCCGTTTCTTGGCGTTCCCTCATATTTTCCAAAGTTTTGCTCGGTTAATCTCGGCTCTGCTTTTGCAGGAATTCCCGTGATTTCCGAAATGTGCTTTGCGGTTTTTTCGGCTCTCATAAGCGGAGAATAGAGGATGATATCTGCTTTTATATTCTCTGAAAGAATTTTCTTGCCCGTTTCAACAGCCTGTTCATGACCTTTTTCCGTGAGGTCAATATCCGTTGAACCGCAGATTTTATTTTCAACATTCCACACGGTCTGTCCGTGTCTGACAAAATACATATGTCCCATAAGCGTTCTCCTTGCAGTTTTTCTAAACACTATTTTAATTGAGCCGACAACGAAAATCAAGTTACAAAACAAATTTTTGCAAATAAATTGACAGCGGCAAAGTCAGCTGATATATTTGATATGTACAGTTCAAAATTAAAAACGGAGTGATTTGTATGAAGAAAACTTTGATTGTAATAGATATGCAGAATGATTTTATTGACGGCAGTCTCGGTACTGATGAGGCTGTGAAAATTGTGCCTAATGTACGCAAAAAGATTGAAGAATACCGTTCAAACGGTGATGAAATTATTTTTACAAGGGATACTCACGGTGAAGATTACCTAAACACTCCCGAGGGCAAAAAACTGCCCGTTGTACATTGCGTAAAAAATACTCACGGCTGGCAGATTGCAGACGGACTTGATGTTCCCGACGCAATTCATATTGACAAGCCGTCATTCGGCTATACTCATTGGGATAAATTCTGCTTTGAAAAAGTCGAGCTTGTAGGACTTTGCACCGATATCTGCGTTGTGTCAAATGCGTTGATTCTAAAGGCACTTTTCCCGAACGCTGAAATCAGCGTTGATTCGGCTTGCTGTGCCGGCGTAACCCCCGAAACCCACAATTCCGCCCTCGCAACAATGAAAATGTGCCAGATTGATGTGGTGTGATAATGGTTTGAAAATTCAAACTTTATAAAAAACAGTAGCGGCGAACCGTGTTCTCTGCTACAAGTAAATGCATAATTATACAAATACGGTCGGGAAAATTCGGTGTATTGTTTTACACCTGTCTTCCTGACCGCATTTTTTATTATTACCTATTTTTAAAAATCATTCTTCCATTTGCTTGCCGAGGAATGCAGCGGCGGTTTGTGCAAGCTTAATTTCGGCATTTGTCGGGATTTTGGTCTGTTCGCCTGTGAGCATAACTACCGCACCCGAAACATCTCCGGCGGCGATAATCGGATAGATTACCGATGCATAATGTTCAATGCCCTCAATCGGCTGAATATCGCCGAGCGTCTGCTGTGTTGCCGAATAGGTTTTGCGATTTTCCATATATCCCTCAAGCACGGTTGTTACCCTGCGCTCAAGAAATTCTCGCTTTGAAACTCCTGCGGCGGCGATTACATGGTCACGGTCTGTTATGATTGTCGGCATTGAGCTGATTTTGGCAAGCACATCTGCGTATTGTGACGCAAACTCCGCAAGCTCTCCGACAGGCGAATATTTTTTAAAAATAACCTCGCCGTCCGTTGCGGTATAAATTTCGAGCGGATCTCCCTCACGAATACGAAGCGTCCGCCTGATTTCTTTCGGTATAACCACTCTTCCGAGATCGTCGATTCTTCTGACGATTCCTGTTGCTTTCATATTAAAAACTCCCTTCGGACAATTTTGCCCTTTGTCTGATACATATTCAGCAAATTATTTGCAGTAATATTGTTTGATTCATACAGTTTTTTATACCGAAATTTTCTTTGGTGACATATTTTTACAACATATAAAAAATATAACTTTATCACGATTTAGTTAATCGTAACCAACTAAATTGCAAAATAATCTTGACTTAGCAAAAACAGTGGTTTATAATTCAGTTAATCGTAAATAACTAAATCGTAAATGAGTAATTTGCAAACGGTCAGAGGTGAGAATTTTGTTTATAGGCAGAAAGAATGAGCTTTTACAGCTTAACAGATTGTATAACAGCGGAAAATTTGAATTTGCCGTCATATACGGTCGCCGCCGTGTGGGAAAAACGGCTATCATAAACGAGTTTGTCAAGGATAAAAACGCAATTTGTTTCACAGGAGTTGAAACAAATGCAAAACAAAATCTTGAAAATTTGAGCGAGTGCATTCTTGAATTTTCAACAGGAATGAAAACGGATACTGCTTTTTCAAACTTTCAGTCGGCACTTGAATATGTTTTTAAATTGTCAGAGAACAAAAGAATCGTCCTTTGCCTTGACGAATATCCGTATGTAGCAAGGGCATCAAGAAGTCTTGCTTCAACACTGCAAATGTTAATTGATAAATATAAAGACAGTTCAAAGTTGTTTCTTATTCTCTGCGGTTCATCAATGTCATATATGGAGGATCATGTGCTTGCATACAAAGCACCCTTGTATGGCAGAAGAACGGCTCAGTTTAAAATTTTGCCGTTTGAATTTTGCGAGGCTTGTGAGTATTTTAACGGAATGTCACCTGAAGATAAGGCGCTTGCCTACGGGCTTGTGGGAGGTACACCGCAATATCTTTTGCAAATTAACAACAAAATTTCAATAGAGGATAATATAAAAAATATTTTTCTGAATCCTGTATCGGCTCTGTATGAAGAACCTAACAATCTTTTGAAACAAGAGGTAAGAGAACCGGCTATTTATAATGCCGTGATTACGGCAATTGCTACAGGTGCATCTAAAATATCCGAAATTTCAACAAAGGTTGGAGAAACCTCAAGCACTTGTGTTGCTTATGTCAAGAATCTTGTTGCTCTCGGAATTGTGAGAAAAGAAGTGCCGTACGGTGAAAAATCCACGAAGAAAACAATTTATTCTATTGAGGATAATATGTTCAGATTTTGGTATCGTTTTGTGCCGGAAAATTCTTCGATAATTTCAAGAGGTGCGGTTGAACTTGCGTACAGTCGAATTGCGCCGCATTTGTCGGATTATATGGGTGCTGTGTTTGAAGAAATCTGCAAGCAGTATTTGTGGAAAAGGTTGCTGAACGGTGATTCCGAAATTGATTTTACGGATATCGGCAGATGGTGGGGAACAAATCCAAAAACAAGACAACAGGAAGAAATTGATATAATCGGCTCGGCAGATAAAAATACGGCTCTTTTTGGTGAATGTAAGTGGCGTAATGAAAGTGTTGACCTCGGTGTTCTTGAAACACTTGTTGAATGCAGTAAGCTTTTTAATTTCGGCAAAAAGCATTTTTATATTTTTTCAAAGTCCGGTTTTACAAAGGGTTGCATTGATAAGGCAAATGAACTCGAAAATGTCAGCTTGATTGCTTATGATTATATTTTAAAATATAATAACGAAAATTAAATGTAAAAATCCCCGTCGGAGAAATCTGACGGGGATTTGACTTTGTTGTAAGCATTTACGCTTTTTTGGATTTTGAGGTGATTTTATCTGCGATTTTGGTAACTATGACGCAGAGGATGATTGTAAAAACCATATCGGGCAGAGTGTTGCCGACGATAATGTCAACATTCATCAGGAAACGATATGCCGCAAAGCCTGCAAGCCATACTATGATGTTGCAGATGTCAACGGCTTTGTTTGCTCTGTCTTTTTTGAGAATGAAAAAGTCTGCAATCTGAATGGCAATCATTGGAGCAAATACCGAACCGATGAGATAGAGAAAATCGGTAATGTCATCCATAGGATAAACAATTGCGGCGATTACACCTACTATTGTTACTGCAACGGCAACATATTTTCCTTTGAGTTTTGAGAATATCGACTCACTCGAAATACCTGCCGAGTAAGCGTCAAGGAAGGTTGTTGTAACTGTTGAAAGGATTACAATTACAAGGCCTGCAATGCTGAGTCCTGATTTAAGCATGATTTTTGCAATATCGCTTTCGCCTGTAAGGATAGATGCACTCATTCCGATTATGTACATCCAACAGCTTACCGCACCGTAAACAAGTGTGCTTGCAAGAGTTGCCTTGAACGGCTTTTCCGCCTCTCTTGTGTAGTCGCTGATGAGCGGTAACCATGAAAGTGGCATTGCTACCGAAAGTTCAACTGCCGCACCAAATGACATTGAGTCATCGCCTGCCGCACCCATACCGTTGCCGTTTCCGAAAATAAAGAAACACATCACGATTGTGAGAATGAACAGTGCCGCCATTGCAATTGTGTTGAGCTTGCCGAGGTTTGAAATGCCGACAAGAATCCAAAGTACAATCAATGCACCGATTACGATACAGGCAATCCACCTGCCTGTGTCGCCCATATTCAAAATACTGTTTACCGAAAGTGAGCCGTCATAAATCATAATGGCTGTCCAGCCGACAAGCTGAATAACATTGAGGACAGAGAAAAGAAGTCCGCCCTTGTTGCCAAAGCTCATTTTTACGGTTTCCATTGAGCTTTTACGGCACTTACCGCCGATGAGTCCTGCACAAAAGAGCATTGCACATCCGATTATGTGACCGATGATTACGGCTAAAATGCCCTTTTCAAAACCTAACGGAGCAAAGTATGTACCTGTGAGAATTTCGGCGATTGAAACGCCTGCTCCGAACCATATCAAACTGTTTTCAAATACGCTTGTCTGCTTTTTCATTGCTCTGCCTCCGAATTTTCTTTTGTAAATTTACTTTGAATGTCAAAAGCGTGGTTCATTGGACCGCTGCCTTTGCCGAGGTCAAGCATTGCCGCAAGTGCGCCTGAAATATAATCCTTTGCACGCTTTACGGAAGCGTCAAGGTCAAAGCCTTTTGCAAGATTAGCGGCTATTGCACTTGAAAGTGTACAGCCTGTTCCGTGTGTGTTGGGATTGTTGATTCTTTTGCCGTTGTACCATGTGTAGGTGCCGTCTTTAAAGAGCAAATCGTTTGCATCGTTAATCTGATGTCCGCCCTTGCAGAGAACCGCACAACCGTACTTTTCGCTGATTATTTCAGCGGCTTTTATCATTTCTTCCTCATTTGAAATTTTCATTTCAGAGAGAACTTCCGCCTCCGGAATATTCGGTGTAAGAACTGTTGCAAGCGGAAAGAGATGCTCTTTGAGAGTGCTTACCGCCTCGTCGCTGATAAGCTTTGCTCCGCTTGTTGCCACCATAACCGGATCGACAACAATATTTTTTACATCGTACTTTTTCAGCTTGTCCGAAATTGTTTTGATAAGGCTTGATGAAGAAACCATTCCGATTTTTACGGCATCGGGATAAATATCCGTGAAGATACTTTCAAGCTGTTCACCCAGAAATTCGGGTGTAGATTCCATAATTGCCGTAACGCCGGTTGTGTTCTGTGCGGTAAGTGCGGTGATTGCGCTCATGGCATAAACACCGTTTGTTATCATAGTTTTGATATCCGCTTGAATACCGGCGCCTCCGCTGCAGTCACTGCCAGCGATTGTTAATGCTGTTTTCATTTTAATCTCCTCTTTGCATTAATTTTTTACAGCGACAAAAGGTGGTGCCCCCAATCTGCCGCTTTTTCAAAGCTGTCTGCGTAGTAATCGCAAACGGCTTTTATTCTGTTTTTATCATTCCTGCTCGATTCGTCATACACTCCCACCGTTTTGAAACCTGCCTTGTGAGCAGTTTCTGCGGCAAAAACAGCGTCCTCGAATACAAGCGTTTCACTCGGAGCTGTTCCGAGTTTATCTGCACAGGCAAGGTAAATGTCGGGACTTGTTTTGCCTTTTCCGATTTGTGAACAGGTTACAATGTCCGTAAAATATTTTAGAATACCGAGCCTTTCAAATGCCTTTTTAATATGCGTTTTGTCGCTTGATGTTGCAATAATCATTTTGATATTGTTCGATTCCAAAAACTGCAAAATTTCTTTTGCATCGTTTTTTAAACCGACCTCATAAAAGTAAAAATCTTCAATGATTTTCAGCACACCCGAAACTATTTCATCAGTTGAAAATGAAAGAACATACTGCTTTTTCATATACTCCGCACCCTCCGTCAGACTCATATCACAGAGCTTTTCGGAAAGTCCGTTTTCGGCTGTTTTGCCGACAGACGAGAGGTAACGCTCTCCTGCGTCATCCCATATCTTCATTGAATCGAGAAGTGTGCCGTCAACATCAAATATTGCAGATTTAATCATTCGCAACCGTCTTTTCCGTAAGTGCTTTAAGCTCTGCTGTTGCCTTTGTAATATCGGGCTGAGCGAAAATAGCACTGATAACGGCAATGCCTACGATACCTCTGCCCTTGAGTTCCGTAACATTTTTAGAGCTGATTCCGCCGATTGCGATTACAGGAATGTCAACAGCCTCACAGATTTTCTGAAGTTCATCGTGTGAAACATCGTCTGCATCGTCCTTTGAGCCTGTTTTGAAAACTGCTCCGACTCCGAGATAATCTGCTCCGTGCTTCTGAGCAAGAAGAGCCTGTTCAACAGTCTGAGCCGAAACACCGATGATTTTGTCGTCACCGAGAATCTTGCGGACATTGCCTGCCTCCATATCACTCTGGCCGACATGAACACCGTCAGCGTCAATTTCTTTTGCAATTTCTACATTGTCATTGATTACGAACGGAACATTGTACTTTTTGCAGAGTTTCTGAATTTCAAGAGCCTCTTCAAGAAAATGCTTTTGGTCAAGGTTTTTTTCTCTTAACTGAATGAATGTTGCGCCGCCTTTAATAGCCTTTTCAACCTGACTGCAAAGTGTTTCACCGTTAAGCCATGCTCTGTCGGTTACGGCATAGAGCAACAAATCTTTTTTATCGCAATTCATACTTTGCTCCTTTTTCAAGTGTTTCGGCATCCATATTATAGATAGCGTCAATAATTCGGTTGCGGTATGTTGAGTTGCCGTCTGTTTCTGCCATATTTGCAAAAGCGATTTCGCCTGCAAGTCCCATTGTACAAACTGCTGCGGCAGTTGCCTCAAAAACATTGTCGGGGTTTGCAACGATAAATGCAGTTGTCATACCCGAAAGCTGACAGCCTGTTCCTGTGATTTTGCTCATCTCGGGACGACCGTTGCGGATTACATAGCATTTTTCGCCGTCACTTACAAGGTCAATAGCGCCTGTGATTGCAATTACGCATCCCGACTTTTTAGCATAATCCTTTACAAATGCAACTGCGTTATCGAGATTTTCTTCTGTTACCGCATCCGATACATCGGCATCAACACCCTTTGTTGTGCCACTTCCGAGTGCAAGAGTTTTGATTTCCGAGATGTTACCTCTGATAACATCAAATTTGATTTCTTTTGCAAGCTTAACCGCTGTGTCTGTGCGGAGCTTGCTTGCGCCTGCGCCGACAGGATCAAGTAAAATCTTGTGAGAAAGTTCGTTAGCTTTTTTGCCTGCAATGAACATACCCTCAATTGAGTTTTTGTTAAGTGTACCGATGTTGATGTTAAGACCGCCGCAAATGCTTGTGATGTCGGCAACATCATCGGGTTCGTCTGACATAATCGGACTTCCTCCGCAAGCGAGAAGTACATTTGCAACATCGTTTACTGTTACATAGTTTGTGATGTTGTGTACAAGCGGTACATTTTTTCTTACATTTTCAAGACAATTTCCAATCATAGCGGATTCTCCTTTATAAAAATAAAACGGACGCACCAACAAAAGGTGTGTCCGTAAAGGCTCGCTGTTTTCCTCCGTTGGCATTATCCAAATCAGGTCATAGGTCGAGGCATTCAGCCTCCTCTCAGCCGACTAACTTGTCAGCTCCCTTACTTATAATATACAATTTGTGTCGTAATTTGTCAATGAAAATTTGGCAAATAGGCACCGAGAACGATTAGTACGAATCTATCCTCAGTAAAATCTTCTGTATTCAGTATATCTTTTATGTAAAAAAACACTGATTTTTAAATATCAGTTGACTTGAAGAAGAAAAAACAGTACAATAAAAATAAACAGATAATATGGTTGAATTTGCTGTTGTAAAGGGGTTTTCCTCGAAATTATTTTTTGTTGAACAGGAGAAAAAGTATGTTTTGTAAAAATTGCGGAAGACAGTTATTGCCTAATGAAAAGTTTTGTGCCGATTGCGGAGCGCCTGTACCCGTACAGGAATCAGCTGTACAGAACGAACAGCCGATTGCAGAAAATCAGTCGGTTGAACAGACTGCCGATATGAATGTTCAAAAAGAGCAGACACAGCCTGTTGAAAATCATCAGACTGACGCATATAATCAGATGCCTGCAAATGATTATTCCGCACCGCAGTATCAGACAGTTAATGCACAGGGCGGATATAATCAGTATCAGAACGGTCAGCAGGGCGGATATTCTTATGATTATAACAATCAGGGCGTTCAGCCACAGTATGCACAGCCGATTCCAAAGAAAAAGTCAAAGACACCGTTTATAATTACAGCGTGCGGCATTGCAGTTGCACTCGTTGTTGCAATTGCGGCATTCTTTATATTTAACGGACTTAACAAAGCCACTCCTCAGGGACAGATTCAGGGTACATGGATTGCCGAGGAGAACGGAGTAAGCCTCCAACTTGAGTTCAAGCCTGACGGAACAATCGGTATCCCGAATGCAAAAGAACTCGGCGAACTTATTTCACATTATGCAGGCAGCTCCGAATACGGCGACATGATTAACTATGATGAGATTTTTAATATGATTAAACTGACATATAGCATTGATGACCAAAAGACCCTTTCGGTGAGTTTTGAGGTGTCTTTTATCAATCAAAGTCAGTCGCAGTCACTCAAATGGTCTGACGATCCCGCAAACGGCGGTTCGGATACATGGGGAATCGACGGCGATACTCTCTACATTGCCGGCACAAAGCTGACAAGAATTAATAACTGATATTGTCTTAGAAAAATTTTCAAAAAACAAGGTCACGGTTCAAAATCGTGACCTTTTGTTGTGTGGAATATACAGGCTCTGCCAAAGGGATTTCATCGTTGTCCGATGAACGATACTGTATGACAATCACTTTGTGTATTTTAGATGATTCAATTTATCATAAAATTTGTGTGCTTGCTTGCGGGCGGATAATATTCGCACCTACAGATTTGTACAAAAAGAAAAGACAGCACAATTTCTGTACTGTCTTAGTTGGAGCGGATGACGGGGATTGTTTAATGCGAAAAGTTCTACCTCGCCAACTGCTTGCGGTGCGTAACCTTAACTCTCATCAACGCTCTCCCTAAAAATGCTCCACTGGAGCATTTTCTTAACGGTCGCCTTCGAGCCCCTTGTTTGGCAAAAAAATCTGTAAAATGAAAAAACCAGTACATCAACTGTACTGATTTTGATGGAGCGGATGACGGGGCTCGAACCCGCTACCTCCACCTTGGCAAGGTGGCGCTCTACCAGATGAGCTACATCCGCATTTTATTGGTGCCTCCGGGCGGAATCGAACCACCGACACGGGGATTTTCAGTCCCCTGCTCTACCGACTGAGCTACAGAGGCAAAAATTGGCGACCCGGAACGGGTTCGAACCGTCGACCTCTAGCGTGACAGGCTAGCGTTCTAACCAACTGAACTACCGGGCCAAATGTGGTGGGAACAACAGGGCTCGAACCTGTGACCCTCTGCTTGTAAGGCAGATGCTCTCCCAGCTGAGCTATGCTCCCACATGCCTTTGTCGCTCTATCGAAGTTCTGTTGAATTTCGAATATCTCTCAGCGACAGATATTATGATACTACAACTTGTTCCAAATGTCAACACTTTTTTGAAATTTTTTCATTTTTATGCGTGACATCACGAACATTTGCGACAAGGCCTTTAAAAATCTTTATTCTTTGCTGTTTTTCTCTGCAATCAGCTTTTCAAGGTCATCCTTTGTAAAGACATATTTCTTATTGCAGAAGTGACAGGTTGCAACGGCAACACCCTGTTCATTGACCATAGAACGGATATCATCATCGCTGAGGGTACAAAAATAATTTTCAAGCTTTTCTTTTGAACAACCGCAAACATACTTAACAGGGTTTTCATCAAGCACTTCAACCTCAAAGCCTTTGAGGGCTGTTTTGCAGATATCGAGAATACTCATACCCTTTGCAAGCATAGTTGTAACGGGTTCAAGCTCTGCAATATTCTTTTCAAGCTTGTCAATAACAGTATCGTCTGCACCCGGAAGAAGCTGAATAAGCAATCCGCCTGCAAGCAAAACCTCGCCGTCCTCTTTGTCAATCAGCACACCCAAGGCACAAACTGTGGGAATCTGTTCGCTTGTTGCGTAGTAGTTTGCAATATCCTCGGCAATTTCACCGCTGACAAGCTCAACCTGACCTATGTACGGATCGCCTGAACCGTAGTCACGCATAACATTTAGCATACCTGTTCTGCCGACTGCTTTTGCAACATTGATTTTGCCGTTTTCATAATATTCCGTCGGGCAGTCTGCATTGCCGACATAACCCTTTACATTGCCGCTGCTGTCGCCGACTGCAATAACGGGACCGAGTTCACCGTCACCCATTACACGAAGGTTGACTGACGCATCTTTCTGTTTGAGCATATCGCCCATAATTGAGGTTGCACACAAAAGTCTGCCGAGTGCGGCTGTGGCACTGCGTGAAAGATGGTGAATCTTCTTTGCGGTAAAAACTATGTCAGAGGCATCAACGCAAGCCGCCATAATCGCACCGTCAGATGTAATACAACGAATTATTTTATCCATATCGGTTATCCTTTCGATTCATTAAACTCTTTGTTGCGTGATTTTTTCATCCTTGCAACATAAATTGCCCTCTGTTCATCCGCTTTCGGGCTTTCAAGGGTAAGGTCGCCGTAAACAGCCTCTACTTCAAAACCTGCATCCGTGAGCATTTTTCTGATTTCATCATCTGTATAGGCTCTTTCCGAAAAGCTTTCGGACGAACGATAATACACACCGTTTTCTTCCTCAAAGAAATCAAGGTCGATTTTTACCTTGTTATCATCTTCGGGAGTGTTTTGCCATACGCAGAAAACGCTGTCGTTTTCATACACAAAGGTATTATCCGCAAGAACATTTTTATGCTTGTACACCGTGTTGACATCAAAAATAAACAGACCGTCATCGTCCATAAAAAGTCCCACACGGTCAAATGTTTTTGCAACATCTTCAATTTTTGTAAGATGATTTATGCTGTCGAGAGTACAAACACAGGTATTTATTGTACCATACAAGTCAATACTCTGCATCTGCTGCCTTAAAAACAGGATATCAAGCCCTTCTTCGGAGGCACTTTGCATTGCCTCGCTGAGCATTTCCATACTGTAATCAATTCCGAAAACATCCACGCCCCGCTTTTTCAAAAGTCGGGTGAGAGTTCCCGTTCCGCAGGCAAGGTCAAGCGTTATGCCCATATCATGGCCGAAACTTTCGGCAAGCTTCAAAATATAGTCACAGCGTTTTTCATAGCAGGCGTCCTGCATAAGTCCGTCATAAAATCGGGCAAATGACAAATAGCTCGGCATTACTCTTTTTCTCCATTTTTAATTCGGTCAAGCACAAGCGTGTAGCCGTATGTATCGTTGTCGAACAACGCTCTTTTCACTCGGCTGATAGTTGCGGTTGACGCACCTGTTTCCTTAACAATTTCGGTATATACTTTTTTTTCGGTAAGCATTTTTGCAACAACAAGACGCTGTGACATGGCTTTAAGCTCTGCACTTGTGCATAAATCTTCAAAAAAGCGATAGCAATCTTCCTCGTTTTCAAGAGAAAGAATTGCCTTGAATAAATAGTCGGTAGAATCATTTTTCAGCTTTGAATTCAAAACCGTTTCCTCCTTAATTTTGTTTTCGTAAATTTTGGAAACAATATGTTTTCATACACTAAAATTTTAACACACAAAAGTACGAAAGTAAAGTAAAAACTGCTTTTTCGTCTTTTTTCACGAAAATTGCTTGTGATTTTTTACACATAAACTTATGCAAACACAAAACAGCCGTCCGACTGAACAGCTGTTTTGCAGTTACGGTTAAATGTTTTTCTTTATCGTATCGAGAGCGCCTTTTTCAATACGGCTGACCTGTGCCTGTGAAATTCCTATTTCAGCCGCAACTTCCATCTGAGTTTTGCCACGGAAAAATCTCATTGAAAGAATCCGCTTTTCCCTGTCCGAAAGATTTGCAATCGCCTCTTTTACGGCAATTTCTTCAAGCCATGTTGAATCGTCATTCTTATCGCCTATCTGATCCATTACATATATAGTGTCGTTTCCGTCCGAAAACACGGGTTCATAAAGCGACACCGGCTCGACAATTGCCTCAAGCGCCAACACCACCTGTTCTTTCGGCATCTCCATAATTTGGGCGATTTCTTCAACAGTCGGCTCACGGTTATTTTTATTTGTGAGCTGTTCTTTTATCTGCATTGCACGGTAAGCCGTGTCCCTCATTGAGCGTGAAACCCTGACTGAGTTGTTGTCACGCAGAAACCGTCTGATTTCACCGATTATCATAGGCACTCCGTAGGTGCTGAATCTTACATCAAGCGTCGGATTAAAATTGTCAATCGCCTTGATAAGCCCGATTACACCCACCTGAAACAAATCGTCGGGATTTTCGCCCCTGTTTGTAAATCTTTGAATTACGGACAGCACAAGCCGCAAATTTCCGTTAATCATCTTGTCTCTTGCCTTTTTCTTTTCGGCAGGAGAACCGTTTTTGATTATATTAAGCAGTTCCCGTTTTTCGCTTTCTTTGAGCAGTTTAAGCTGTGATGTGTTTACTCCGCAGATTTCAACTTTTCCGTATTGCAAAGAATTACCCCCGAATCTGAATTTTAATCGGTTTTGTCTTTACAATAGTTATTGACGGTTTTACCGCTTTTATACTTTGAGTAATTTTAAAAAAGTTTTCTAAACTTTAAAATTGTACATTGACAATGGTACAATCAAATGGTACAATTTAAGTGTAGAATTAGCCATGTTATACAAATTCGCATATAAATCATTAAAAGGAGGACGGCTATGTTTACAATTGATTTCACAAGCCGTGTGCCGATTTACGAGCAGATTTGCAACAATGTAATCAGACTTGCATCGGCGGGTGTGTTCAAATCGGGTGACAGACTGCCGCCTGTACGAACGGTTGCAAAAGAAATCGGAGTAAACCCGAATACCGTTGCAAAGGCATACCGCACGCTTGAAATTGACGGCTACATTTACTCAACTGTCGGCAGAGGAACATTTATGACCGACAAGCTGACAAAAGACACGGCATACAGAGATATGGCTCTGAAAGCATTCAGAGAAGCCACCAAAAATGCAGAACTGTACAGCGTTCCCCGCCAACAGCTTATTGACATTATTGACGCCATATACGAAGGAGGCGGTAAGAATGATTGAGGTTAATCACATAACAAAAAGGTTCGGTAAGGTAACTGCCGTTGATGATTTTACGCTCGACATAAACCGAGGCTCCGTACTCGGCATTGTCGGAAGCAACGGCGGCGGAAAGTCAACACTTCTGAGAATTTTGTCAGGTGTGTTTGATGCTGACAGCGGTGAAGTTAAAATTAACGGTCAGAACATTTATAACAATCCGTCTGTTAAGGGCGAATGTTTTTTTATTCCCGATTTTCCGTATTTTTCAAACAGCGCAACACTCGAAAACACGGCATATCTTTACCGCAGTCTTTACCCGAATTGGAACGAGAACGCTTTCAGACAATTTTGCTCCGTGTTTCCTATTGACCCTGATGCAAAAATAATTGATATGTCAAAAGGTATGCAAAGACAGGCGGCTTTGATATTGGCGATTTCAACCTGTCCGAGATATCTTTTGCTTGATGAAATTTTTGACGGACTCGATCCGGTTGTCCGCCGTCTTGTAAAGAAAATTCTCATTGACAATGTTTCCGCAAACGATATGACCGTTGTCATTGCGTCACACAATCTGCGTGAGCTTGAAGAATTGTGCGACAGAATCTGCCTTATCCACAAGGGCAAGTTGCTTCTTGAGCGTGAAATTGACGAAATTAAGCTTGGACTCCGCAAGGTTCAGGTTGCGTTCACAGAAGTTCCCGATAATTCGTTCTTTGAAGAAATCAATGTTATCAATTTGTGGAGAAACGGAAATATATTCAACCTTACAATCAGGGGAACGGAAGATGAGTTTATGCCAAAGCTTGAGGAGCGTAAACCTCTTTACATTTCAGCCGTTCCGATGACATTGGAGGAAATTTTTATAAGTGAAATGGGGGCAGCAGGTTATGACGCAGAAAACATCATTTAAAAGCAGAATGAAGCAGGCATTTTCATTCTTCCGCAGTGACCTGAGAGCCTGTACTCCGTTGCTTGTGGTATTCGGACTTATCTCGGCTGTAACGGTTGTAATCTGCTACACAATATGCGTTGTGCTTGGCGAGGACATGACCTTTACAGGTGCATTGTTAAGCCTTAACTTTCTGGGAGTTACGAACTCAGGCACAGGCATAATCGAGATTTTCCAGTATTCATCGGCAAACCTCATTTATCTTATTTCAATAATATTTACAATCATCTACACGGTGCGAATTTATTCGTATCTGCACAATAAACGCAAGGCTGATTTGTACGGTTCTCTGCCGATTGGCAGGTCAACGCTGTTTGTCACAAAAACAGCGTCGGCATACCTCATGTCAATTATCCCGACATTATTCTTCCTCGGAGTGATTTCAATTATCACGGTCTGCACGGGAAATTCCGTAATAAGCGAGCTTAGTTCGATGTTCCTCAAAATATGCCTCGGAACACTTGCATCAATCTCGTTTTTCGGTCTTATTGCAATTTGTTGCGGAACAATGCTAAACTCCGTGCTTATGTTCGTTGCGGTTTGCGTAGCTTATCCGCTTTCCGCAATCTTCATCAAAGGCATTGTTGTGGGTTGTTTTGACGGCTTTTATGTCGGCATTTTCAAAGACAGCATTATCATGAACGCACTCAATCCGCTTGCCGCATATGACGGAATCAACATTATTTACTGGCTGATTTTCTCGGTTGCTTGTATTGTTCTCGGTGCTTTTCTTGCAAAAAAGAGAAAAGCGGAAAGAGCACAGTCGGCATTTGCATTCCACCTTCCGTGCTACATAATCAAGGTGCTTGTTTCATTCCTTGCAGGTATGTTCCTCGGTGTGCTTTTCGGCTCGGTAAATGTTCTGGGCGGATATGCGGGTTTTGTTTTCGGATTTATTCTTGCAAGCGTTCCAGTTTACATAATCGTTCATCTTATTTTGTACAGAGGCTTTTCAAAGCTTATCAAAACTTCGATTCCGCTCGGTGCGTTAATTATTGTAAGCTGCGTCGGTGTTGCACTCTGCTGTTTTGACGCATTCGGCTACAACAGTTATGTACCGAAAACTCAGGATATTAAGAGTGCCGGATTCTACGACGCAAATTCAAACTATCAGGCAAAAGGCAGTGCTGTCGGCAAAAATCTTAAAGATATGGCTGACGATATTACAGACAAAGACACAATCGCAAGTATTTCGGAGGCACATTTCAAGCTTGTTGACAACCGCAATTATTCGGTAAAGAACAAGTTCAAAAACACTTGGGTTTCAATGTTCAAGGACAATGTTCCTGTATTCAGCGAGATTTCAAAAAATCCCGATTACGCATTTGCCTACACACTCAACAACGGTAACATCGTTACAAGAACATACAGCTCTGCATCGGCTTTTGAAGAAACAGAGAGCTATCTTTCAAGCACTTATAACGAACTTGACACATCCGACATCATTTATTCAAAGGGCTATATCAAGGCATACAGTCCGCTTGTAAAAGCTGATTACAAGGATATTAACACATTTATCGTTGCAGGCTTTGACGGCAAAGCAACTGACGATAAGCATCCTGATTTTGTATCAAGCAAAATTATTTATATTGATGATGACGGAACAGTAAATTATTCTAAAAATTACAAAAATACAGCCGAAAAAATTAAAGAGGCTTTTCTCAAAGACCTTGATAATTGCAGTGACGAGGACTTTGCGAAAATAGATCAAATGACCGAGTATGCAGATCATGCGCTTGATGTTGCCTATGTCAATTACGGTTCATACGAAAGCTTTATAAAATCCGAACCCGATGCTGTATGTGTGATTGCGATTGCAACAGGTGATGTTAATTCGTATTACGATGGAATAAGAAATATGGATTCTTACAACGGCAATACTGCCGCAAGAACACAGGTTGTTTATACTGTTCCCAAAAGCTTTAAAAACACTATAAAAGCGTTGCAGGAGCTTGGTATTCTGAACAGCAAGCTGTATATGGACAAGGATTATCTGCCGGGTGATTCAACATCTTATAAGGAATACACAGGCGAATATTACTACGATGATTACACCTCCTCATCCGATTTGTATGACTATACAGACGATTCTTATATTGACGACAGCGAATATTGATACAGGCATTACACTACAGGAAAGCAGGATTTTAAATGGAGCTTTATAACGGACGACCAACCGACTTAACAGGCAGAGAAGACCGTGAAATCAGAGTATATGACCTTCTCGACAGCCTTGGAATTGAATATCAGCGAACCGACCACGGACACGCTGACACAATGGAGGCTTGCAACGAGATTGACGCTGTGCTTGATGTGCTGATTTGCAAGAATCTTTTTCTGTGCAACAGGCAGAAAACCGACTTCTATCTTCTTATGATGCCGGGTGACAAACCTTTTAAAACAAAGGAACTGTCAAAGCAAATCGGAAGTGCAAGACTTTCGTTTGCGACACCCGATTTTATGCTCGAATTTCTCGACATCAAGCCGGGTGCGGTGAGCGTTATGGGGCTTATGAACGACAAGGACAACCGAGTAAGACTTCTTGTTGACGAGGATGTTCTCAGGGGCGAATATGTCGGCTGTCATCCGTGTGTAAACACCTCAAGTTTAAAAATCAAAACAGCCGATGTTTTCGGAAAGTATCTTGATGCGGTTCACCACACCGCAACAACCGTAAAGCTTATCGGTGAAGATTAAGTTTTGAAATCATTAAAAGTATTAAACGGCAACGGGATAAATTTTTCCGTTGCCGTTTCGTTTTTCACAGAACATAACTGCCCCCGAACCTTTGAAAGATTCGGGGGCAGTTGTCTGAATATTAAGAAAAATGAGTGTCAATTATTTGATTTACTTTTCAAACTTTTTTCTGTAAGAAAGAAATAATGCAACGCCTGCAATAACAGCAGATAATGTGAATAACATTGTTGTAATCGGACTGCCTGTCTGAACAGTGCCGTTGTCTGTTGTCTTATTTGCAGTATCCTTTGTTGCGGTATCTTTAGTTGCAACATCGTTTGTTGAAAGCTTATCTGACGAATTTCCGCCTGATGTGCCGTTGTCATCAAGACTGCTGTCTGATGTTTTGTAATTTACAGAAATTGAAAAGAACAAACCGTTGTTTACATTATCGAAATGTTCAATATCCATCCAGTATTCGGGATTGGTTGAAACATAAGTTGAAAACACCTGATTGCTTTCAGCAGGATTAATAAGATAAATCTGCTTAATTTGGCAAGGCTCTGTTCCGTCAAAAACTTTTGTATAAATTTTTCCTGTACAATTGTCTTTGAATGTAACCTCAACGCCCTCTAAATTAACTTTTAACTTATAATTACCCTCAAAAAGATAATCATCATCGTAATCATAAATAGGATAATCAACAAGCGTTACATCATTTTCCGTATATACTTTCGGAGAATTTTTTACAGATATAACTTCATAACGCATTGACACAGGTTCATCCGGTGTAGCTGTGTCAGCAGTTTCTGCAAATGCAGTTATCATACACGAAAGCATCAGCAAAGCCGATACTAATACCGCAATTATCTTTTTCATTTTCCGCCTCATTACTTTTCAACCTTTCTTCTGTAGCAAACAAACATTGCACCGCTTGCAACGAGCATTACAAGAGCAACCGAAACAGCAGTTATCGGGTTGCCTGTCTGAACTGCACCGTTGCCGCCTGTTGCAGATTTTGTTACTGTATCATTTGTTGCAGTATCTTTTGTTGAAGAAATATCTTTTGAAGGAACTCCGTTTGCATAGTAGTTAACCTTGAATGTACCTGTAACCTCTGTTGAATACTCTTCATCTTCGGGAAGATTGAGCCATTCGTTTACATCACCCATAACATAAACTTCAAGATTTGTCATTGTGACATCGGGGCGAGCATCAACAGAACTTATATATACCATATCTTCCTCTGTGCCGTCAAAAGTCTTTGTGTAAGTTTTGCCTGTAATTTTGTCCTTTACAGTAACTTCAAGACCTTTAAATTCGGGATAGAAATATGTTTCATCGTAGTATTTCTTGCTTTCGGGACTTCCGTCATACGGCATATCAGCCTCATAGAAGAAATCAGTATCAGCCTTTGTGTAGTTCACCTTTTCGGGAGCCTTTACGGAAACAACCTCATAACGCTCATCAAGCTGAGGTACATCCGGCCATATGTTTTTAAAGTTGATTTTATAGCTTGTCTGTGCATCCTGATATGATACATTTACAGTATACTCTCTGTAAATCATACCGTAAAGCTTTGAGCTTAATTCATTAACAATTTTTTCAAAATCTTCCTCGGTCATATCTTCTGTAAAATCAGGCATATTTTTCTCAGATTCAATCAATGCCTTAATTACTTCGCCGTAATTAAACGGATCAGCAAGCTCAGCTTTGCAGTCCTTAGCATCAACCTTTTCGGTTGTACCGTCACTGTAAACAGCTTCAATTTCCATACCTGTAAGGTCAAGTTTGAGTTCAAGATTGAACTGACTGAAATACTTGATTAGGCTTTCTTCTGTTGCATTTTCGTCTGCGATTTTTGATAAATCAATATCAGGTTCAATCACATCTTCTGATGTGTATGTAAGCTTGTCGGGTAGCTTTGTAATTTTAAGCTCTGTTACCTTTTTTGCCTCATCGGGTGACGCTGTGTCGTCTGTCTGTGCAAACGCTGTGAACACGCATGAAAATGCAAGCATCAAAACGATTGCAAGAGATAATACTCTTTTCATAAATTTTTCCTCCTGAAAACTAAAAATCATTGTATGATAAAAGCATATACAATTACAACATTATTGTACCACACTGTTTTACAAAAATCAACTGTTTCAGCAAATAATTATCACAGCAATTCTTCACTTGCTGTTTTTTATGAATTTTTTATATAGTATATTATTGCATTTGAGATTTAATTATAATTGTTCAAAATAAATTTGTACTTATTGCAAATTTTCTATTGTAAAATTCTGTCATTGCTGATATAATTGTAGGTGGAATCAAAAAATTACCGAATACCCGAAAATCGGCATAAAACCTACCCAGCAAATATGGTGATTAAATTGAAAATTCTGCTTAATCCAGACAAAGAAATCGTAAAAGAAGTTCGCAAACAGCTTATACGCACGGGCGGCTATTGTCCGTATATGTTAATCAGAAGCCCTGCTACACTGTGTATGTGTGAGGATTTCAGGGCAAAAATTGCCGATCCCGAATTTGAGGGATACTGCCATTGCCTGATGTATTATAAACAAAAATAGAATTTTATACATAACAAAATAATAAAAATTCGACAGCCGTCGATTGGGTTTACGGCTGTTCCGATTTTTTTAGGCAGAAAAATCTCAATCGAGTGAAGTAAATCTGAACTTAAATGTTATAATCCCGTTTTCAAATTCGGCTTTATATTTGAATCCATGCATTTCAAGGGCGGATTTTACTATTGATAGTCCTATTCCGCTGCCGCTCTTATTATCTCCCTTTGCGGCTCTGAAATAAGGCTGCCACAATTTTGAGAGATTTTCCCTGTCAAATGACGAGCATTGATTGCTGATTGACAATACATCATCCGAAACATTAATTGTGATATCCGAACCGTAATCGGAATATTTTTCGGCATTGTCGATAAGATTTTCAAGCACCGTTTTAAGCATGGCAGGGTCCGCTTTGATTTTTGCCTTTGAGTTGTAAATGAAAATAATTTCGTGTTCTGTGTGAACATAATAATTTTCAAGAATTTTCTCAATAAACGGCTTAAAGTCAAAAACTTCGCAATTCAGCTTTAATGCGGGCGAATCAAATCGTGACAAATCGAGCATTCTGTGAATAAGAATGTCCATTTCCTCGGTCTGTTGCTGAATGATTTCTATGTTATGAAGTTTCTTTTCGGTATCTTCCTCATTTTTAAGATTTTCCGCAAAACCGCCTATGACAAACAAAGGGGTTTTGAGATTGTGCGCAATTGCATTTGTCATTTCAAGACGGGTTTCCTCCTGTGCGGTTCGCCTTTTAAAATCTTTCCACGAGAAAATTTCAACCGTAATCACCACCGCCATTATCGTAAACGCAACGGCAAATACCGTTATAAGCTTCCATAGGCAATCATCAAGCAGATTTATTTCTTTTAAAGAAGTAATATGAAATACTCTTGTAACCTCTTTATATTCATTCGGCGAGTTGTTTATCATATGATTTTCGGTATAATAAAGGCAATCTCCCATTAATACATAATATTTAAAAATCCCGTCAGGAACTGCCCCAGTCTCATCATAGATGTCTGTAAACAGACTGTTGTCACTCAGGATTTTTTCAACATCTTTTTGGGAGTATTTCGGTTTGCTTTTTCCAAGGAAAAAGTCCTTATCAATTATATTGCGGTGCATCTCGTCATTTTCAAATTGTTGGGATTTTAATTCTTCTTTGGTCAAGTAATTGTATTTTTTTAGGTCAAAGCTGTACTTTTTGATTGACTCGTCCTGAACATACCAGTCATTTTCTTTATTGCTTTTTACGATTTCGAGCTGACTCGGCACATAACCGTACTTTGCCGATCCGTAAAATTTTTTGCAAATTAAAAGATAATAGTTTCCGTCTTTGTCGGCAGGTGTGTTAAGATAATTACAAATTTCTTTATACTCATCATCGCTGAGCAAATTTTTAAGTACATCAAACCTAATATAATTTTCTGTACCCATATCCAATATTCCGCCGTTGATATCATTATAATGGACAGTCAGTACATTGTCTGTCGTAATCGTCATATCGTTATCATAGGTTAATTGAAAGTATGTATTGCTCTTGTCAACATTTTCATTAATCAGCGCCACATACTCATTGTAGGAATTATTCGGACTTGTTACGATGCCGTTTTTAATATAGTCCATCTTTGTATTCAGTTCATTTACTGCGTTGGCTATGAGTAAATCCCTTGAACTGTCGAGTATTGCAAGAGAGGTAAAAACCGTTCCCAGCAGACACACAATTATTGTTACGGAAATTATAATGTAATGAAACTTTTTTCGCCGTTTGATATATCTTGATTTCATTTTTTATCCTCCGCCTTATACCCTCGCCGTATTACGGTTTTCAAAACAGACGCATTTTCGCCCAATGCTTTTCGGATATTTTTGATATGCGTGTCAAGCACTCTTTCATCAATCATTGTGTCATAGTGCCAAACGGCTGTGATGATTTTTTCACGGGACACAACGCTGTTTTTATTCTCTAACAGAATTTTAAGAATAGCATATTCCTTTGCGGTAAGGGTTACTTCTTCACCGTCGGACACAACAACACCGTTGTTCGGATTGAGCGAGACATTCCCCACCGTAAGCAAATTGTGCCGCACAAGTCCTTTTGAACGCTTGATGAGGGCTTTCACCTTTTCATAAAATACGGGCAGAGCAATCGGCTTTACAATGTAATCGTCACAGCCGAGAGCGTAACCGTTGAGCATATCAGCCTCGCTTGTTCTTGCCGTGATGAACATAATCGGCACATCGCTGTATCTGCGAATCTCTTTGCAAAGCGTAAACCCGTCCATTTCGGGGAGCATTACATCAAGGAGCAAAAGGTCATAGCTGTTCTCATATGCCTTATCAAGTCCCTTTAAGCCGTTTTCCGCAAGGGTGATATTAAATTTTTCTTTATCTCTTTTTGAAAAATATTCGACAAGCATTTCACGAATATTTTTATCGTCCTCAACCAAAAGAATGTTGTACATTTTCCTCACCGTACTTTGATTGTAATACATTAATCTGAAGTTGATATGTAGATTTCTGTATATTTAAAATTCAGTTTCTGTCATAACTAAAACGGCGGATGCAATTTTCAGCATCCGCCTTGTTTTATGTATCTTATTTATTGACAAAATATCTGATGATATCCTGACGGGTTACGATACCGATAAAAGTACCGAGGTCGTCGGTTACGGGGATAAAGTTCTGATTCATTGCCCGTGCAAGAAGCTCGTCCATACCTACCGAAATTTTAACCGCCGGATTAAAGTCGGGACGAAGTATGTCACGGATACGAAATTCTTCCTGTTCTTCAATATCGCCCGAAGTCTTTTTGTCAATTATATGCCACAAGAAGTCACCCTCGCTCACCGTGCCGACATATTTTCCGTCACGGGTTATAACAGGGATAGCGGTGTAGCTGTGAGCACGCATTTTTTCAAGTCCCTGTCTTAGGGTATTGTCCTCATAAATATATTTTAAAGAATCTTTATGCTTTAAAAGCATAATAACATTCATCTTTTCACCTCCAGTCAAAAAACAAATATTTGTCAGCCAAAGGTCATTATAGTACCAAACAAACAATATTGCAATATCTTTTTACAATATTTTACACAATTATTGCATTTTTGATTTTACATACTTATTTGTAACATAAAGCTGTCCGATAAGGTACACCACGCCTGCCGTGAGCAAAAGCGTTTTAACCTGCAAAAGTCCGCTCATTATGAAAATTACTGCGGTTACGGCTGTAAGAAGATATGCCCATAATTTTGAAAATCTGTTAAAGCATAAAAGCCACAAAATAGCTGCAATAACCGTCAAAACACAGGTTGAGATTATCCAAAAGGTTTCCATAATCGGCTTTGTAAAACCGCCCTCAAGCACGCCGATATTGATTCCCATAAGGAAAATACTGCAATATTTTCCGATTCTTTCTATGTAAAGCATAGCCCTGTTATCAAAAATTGTTCTGTCTATTCTGTTGCTTTTTATATAGACGATGTCGGGTACAAGCAAAGCAATTGCAAAAGCAAGTCCGTACCAGTTAAAAAGATTTGTACTGAAAAAGTCCATAAGTTCACTCCGTTATTTATTGTTTTCGTGGTATTCACAAAATTCCTTCGTTTTGCTCCAATACTTTATTCCCCAGTTTTCAAAATTCCACTCCTCCATATAATCGTTACATTCGTAGTCGATGTACCACAAAAGTCCGTTGTTTAAAATGAAATTTGTCGGGAAATAATCTATGTTAATTCCTTTTGGATTCAACAGTTTGCACATTTCACGAATCTGCTCAATATATTCGGGTTTCATCTCATTCTGCAAAACAAGCTCATAAGCGGTTTTGCCGTCAATGTAATATTTAAGAATCCTCTCGTTTTCCACATCGCAGTCAATAAGCTTTGGCAGTCTGAGCCCGGCATTTTTCAGCCGTTCGTAATCGTTAAGCTCACTTTGAATTTTGTTACCGAAGGTATAGTATGAACACGGCTCGTGGTGAATCTGCTTTAAAACATAATTGTGTTCTCCGTCTGAAACAAGGTAGGAATAACCGCCCTTGCCTTTTCCGAGAAGCTTAATGACGGTAAAAGCTTTTCCGTTCACACTCATAGTATCCATAAGAACACCTCCGCACATATTACCGTATTATTTTATCACAGCTAAAGTTTGGGTGCAAGTTTTAAATTCTTTATGTGTAATGAACAAATGCTAAAATAAGTACATTCGGTAAAATAAAAAAGCGTGGATTTATAAATTTATTTTCCCTTGCGGCAATTTATTACAAATTTGTTGTTGATTTTCTTATTAAAAAAAAGTATGATTAGGATATATAATTCTGCGCAAATGCCACAGATGTGACATTTGATGCCCACTACAATTGAATAACAACTTTTAACACACAGGAGAAGATTTATTTGGAAAAGAAAAAATTCAGAATCAGCGGAAAGCTGATATTTAATCTCGCTGTTGTGGCAATCTCGATTTATCTGATCATCTACTTCTTTGTTTCGGAGGACGGTCTGATCGACTTGCTCAAAAAGCCTGACGGCTGCAATATGCTGATTATCCTTGCGGCTTTGCTGATTTATGATTTGAACATCCTTGTTGACGCTGTTGTCACGCTGATATATGTGCGGTCAAAGTATGAGGATTTCAGCTTTATTGAGGCTTTGAAGGTCGCATTTGTCGGAGTATTCTTCAGTGCGATTACACCGTCAAGTACAGGCGGACAGCCTATGCAGCTTTACCTTATGTCAAAAAAGAACATAAGCGTAGGCTTCGGTTCGGCTTGTATGACGCAAAAGTTCATTGTGTATCAGATAGTAATGACCGCTGTCAGCGTTATTGCTGTTATCACAAGGTTCAACTATTTCAGCGATGCTTTTACAAACATCTGGTCAACGCTTTTCATTATTTTCGGATTTACCGTTCAGCTTGCAATGACGGCTTTGTTCCTGCTTGTTTCATTCAGCCACAAGGTTACAAACAAGCTCATCAATCTTATTTATAAGATTATGAAAAAGTTCAAGTTCATTAAAAATCCCGAAAAGAAGGTTGAAAGACTTCACAAAGAAGTTGATATGTTTCATGACACAAACAAACAGCTTTTTTCAAGCGTAAAACGGCTTGTTGTAATTTATGCACTTGTATTCATTCAGGTAATTTTAATTCTTTCAATTCCCTACCTCATCTATGTTTCATTTGGTATGGCTCCGATTGCAAGAGCGGCAGGACAGCCAACACTGTCATTTTACGATTCAATCTGTATTCAGTCATTCGTGCTGTTCACGGCAAACCTTATCCCGCTCCCCGGTGCATCGGGCGGTGCGGAGCTTGCATTCACAATGTACTTCGGTTCGTTCTTCAAAATCGGTGCAATAAGCAAAATCAAGCCGGCGATCCTTATGTGGAGATTCATTACATACTACGGAGCAATCCTGATTTCTGCCCCGTTCTCCTACTTTACAAAGGGTAAAAGGCGTGACGATGAAATAAAACAAATTGAAGAAGAACTTGAATCGGAAATGGATAATAAAAAACCGGAAGAAAAAGTAACTCAGTAGTATTTTCATAAATATCTCTTTCAAAAACGGAGCAGACACAATTCAGTCTGCTCCGTTTTTTGCTGTATGACAAACCGTTACCCATTTTTTACGGTCAATTGTTGGAAACAATTTGTAGCGGCGAACCGTGTTCGCCACTACAGTATATCATCAAACATTCTGTTTAAGGCAGGTTTTCAGGTCATCTTCTGCGTTGCTGATTGGACGCAAGCCGAATGTTTCTGACAAATACTGCAACACATTCGGGCTTAAAAATGCAGGGAGTGTCGGGCCGAGGTAGATATTCTTTATTCCGAGGCTTAAAAGTGCCAGCAAATCGGCAACCGCCTTTTGCTCATACCACGAAACAATCAGCGACAACGGCAAGCCGTTTACATCTGTATCAAACGCATCGGCAAGTGCTACGGCAATACAGATTGCGGAGTAAACATCGTTGCACTGACCGATGTCGAGTAATCTCGGCAAGCCGTCGATGTCACCGAATTCGAGCTTGTTAAAGCGGTATTTTCCGCAGGCGAGCGTCATAATTATGCAGTCTTTCGGCACATTTTCAGCAAACTCCGTGTAGTAATTTCTGCCCGGTCTTGCACCGTCACAACCGCCGATAAGGAAAAAGTGTCTGACTTTTCCGCTTTTGACGGCCTCGACAATTTTATCGGCATATGAAAGCGTAGCGTAATGACCGAATCCCACAAGAATTTCGTGCGGTTCAACATCTTCTTTAAAACCTCCGAGTTCAATTGCCTGCTGAATAATTTCGCTGAAATCTTTGTCGCCGTTTTCCTTTTTGCCGATGTGCTTAACACCCTCCCAGCCGACAACATTTGTACTGTAAATTCTGTCTTTGTACGAATCTCTCGGTCGCATAAGGCAGTTTGTCGTCATAAGAATACAACCGGGGATATTGTCAAACTGCTTTTGCTGATCTTGCCATGCACCGCCGAAATTGCCGATAAGATGCGGATATTTTTTTAAACCGTCATAGCCGTGACACGGTAGCATTTCGCCGTGAGTATAAACATTTATGCCCTTGCCCTTTGACTGTTCAAGGAGCATTTCAAGGTCTTTCAAATCGTGACCCGACACAATAATAAACGGACCTTTTTTGATGTGAACATCAACCTTGTGCGGTGACGGATTGCCGTAGGTTTCAGTGTTTGCTTCATCAAGTTTTTTCATAACTTCAAGAGCATTTTCACCCGTTCTCATCGTCATTCTGATAAGCTCCTCAACCGTGAGCAAATCATCCGTTGTCGCCTCAAGTGCAGTGATGTAAAAATCGTCAACCTGATCGCTGAAATAGCCGAGTTCACGAGCCTGATGACCGTAGGCGCTTATGCCTTTGAGGCCGTAAACAATTGTCTGTCTTAAAGAGCGGATGTCGGGGTCAAGCGACTTTTCGTACATAATTCCCGCAAGAGGTGCGTCTTTGAGCATTTCCGACTTTGTTTCGGGAAGATTGTAGGTTGCGTGCAGAGTATGATTTTTGATTTCGCCCACAACTTCACGAAGTTTTTCCTTGATTTGCTGAGATTCACGCAAAAGCGACACATGCACATTGGCATCAAAGTTTACATTCGTCAGCGTTGTAAAAAGGCAGTTTTCCACAAAGCGAACAATGTCCTTGTCAATGTGCTGACCTTTTTCAATAAGCACCTTGCCGTAACAGCTTATACCCTTCAGCTGAAAGATAAGTAAATCCTGAAGATTTGCAATTTCGGGAGTTTTTCCGCAAACACCGAGCCGTGTGCAACCCTTTCCGTTCGCAGTCTGCTCACACTGATAGCAAAACATCTCATAACCCAAGTCCATATTATTACTCATAAAAATTACCTCCGAAACATTCTGCAAATATTATCTGCAAATTTTCGGAGGTTTATTCTTAATTTGGATTTTTAATAAACACTGAATGAAGTGCTCTCACTCTGACCGCCGCCTGAAACGGTTATCGGATAAGTTCCCGATTTTGTTCTTGTGCCGACTTTCCAAGACCACGATGCGTTGCCATTGCTGTCGGAAGTAACATCTTCAAGTCCGCTTGCCGTTGATATTCCGCTGTTATACACAACTGTGATTGAATATGTTGTGTTTGGAGCGCCGTGAATACTAACGCTCGCAAACGAACCTGCACTTACGCTTGATGTAACATTTGTAAATTCGAGCGTTGTTTCAGCCTGTGACGACTTATCCTCATGCTTTTCTACAACCTTTTTTACAGGTTTTTTAGTGGGTTTCTGAGTAGGTTTTTCTGTAGGCTTTTCAGTCGGTTTCTCGGTGGTCAGCTCTTCCGTTGTAGGTTCTTCGGTTGTCGGCTCTTCCGTAGTCACTTCGGCAGTTGTTTCGTCTTCAAAAACAGACGAAACAATGTCATCAACAGTATTGCTTGACTCTGATGCTTGGGAACATCCCGAAAATGTAAGGAACAATCCCAGTGTTACCGCAACAGCTAATGTTCTAAATTTTCTCATCTATTGTCACCTCATACAATTATTTTATTTAATAATAGTACAATTTGTTTTATTTGTAAAGAGCTTTTTGTGCAAATAATCAATAATTGTTATTTTTTAGAACATAACTGTGTAAAAAAAGAACAGCCAAAAGGCTGTTCTAAAAAATGTATTAGATTTTTATTTTAAAGATTTGCGAAAACCTTTGTGCCTTTATTCTTAATCCAAAACCAAACCGGAAGGCTGATGAGGATAAAATAAAATGCTGTGCAGGTGAGGAAAATTTCAGTCGAAATTTCAATTTCAAAGCTGAGAAGAACCGGATACGCAATAGAAGGTACGCATACGGCAAGGACTGAAATCAACAATGAAAGCATAACGCTTGCACTCTGTTTTACTGCCTCAGCGGTTGTATTCCAATCAAGCTTTGGCTTTTTCAGGTCAAACATAAGTCCGAGAAGACCCGAGAACAACGAGAAAATTATCGGAATAAGAAGTGTGATAATAATATTAACCGGTTTCATTCCGAGCATTATTGAGAGAACAATTGACGGGACAAGTGAAACAACGCCGTTTACAATAAAGTGAAGTTTCAGCTTTTGCGTAAGCACCTGCAACGGTGATACAGGAAGCGACTGCATAAGCCAAAGGTTTTTAGCTTCCATTGAAATTGATGCCGCAGAAATCGGTCCAATTGAAATCACAAAGGCAATCACAAGTGGAAGATATACTGAAATCATTTCAATCAATGTACTTGGAAATTGCTTCGGCGTATTAAGCTGGAACGCCGCATAAATTGTTCCGCCTACCATAATTAACGCACTGAGTCCGCTGTTAAGCATATAGGTTGCGTTGCCTGTGAACATCATTCTTTCTTTGCGTAAAAGCGCCTTTGATGCAGAACTTACTTTCAGGGTTTTCTCCTTATACACGGCTTTCTTCGCACCCTTTTTCGCTGTTGCAAGCTTTATGAAACTGTGAGAAAGCACCGCATAAACAATTGCAAAGAATGCAATAATTACTACAGCAACACCAAAAAGCGGCAACAAGTCGCCCGATGCGCCAAGTCCTGTGAGATAAAGCGGATATGCACTGTCCATTATATTTGCACCGATGCCAATTGAATTTGCAGCGAGTGTTTTTACAAGGTCCTCTGCCTGATAATAAAGGTAAAAATACAGTGCAAAGAAAACAAGTAAAAATACGATTGTCACAACATTTTTATGTCTTGTCCTTGATGTTACAAATGCAATCAGCCAGCCGAGAACACACGAAACGCTCAGGCTTAAAAGCGGAACTAAAAGCAGAATCACAATCTGACTTACTACAAGCGAAATCGAAACAGACGCATTTGTTGCATAGGCCGCAAAAGCAGGGACCTGTACAAGTGCACAAAAGAGAAGATTTTGTGCATACAGTGGCAACATTCTACAAAAGAGAATACTGCGAGGCGGTATAGGCATTGAAAGCAAAAGTTCATTATCCTTTGCCTCATAAAGCTGTGAGAGCGAAAGGAAAATACAGCCTATTGTGCTGATTACAAACGACGCACCCATAACATAGAGAAAATACAACCAACTGAATCCCGATGTTGCAAGCATAGGTGCCATCATGCTGAACATATTGTAGAACATAAATGCAAATACAACACCGACAAAAGCGAGAAGAGCAAGATAAACAGCCGGTGAGTTAAACGAACTTTTTTTGCCGTTCTTTTTCTTGTTTGACGAATTTGCGGTGTATCGTGCAAGTGCCTTTTGAAATTGGAGTTTAATTAAGGTTTTAAGCATCTTTCTCCTCCAGTTCAAGGAATACATCTTCAAGCGAATCATCGCCCTTGACCTCATCCATTGTACCCGACTTGACAAGTTTGCCGCTTTTGATGATAGCAACCTTGTCGCAAAGCTTTTCGGCAACTTCAAGCACATGGGTTGAGAAGAAAATCGCACCGCCGTTATCGCACATCTCTCTCATCAAAGCTTTGAGAAGGTGGGATGATTTTGGATCAAGACCTACAAACGGTTCATCCATAATGATAAGCTTGGGGTTATGTATGAGTGCGGAAACAATTGCAAGTTTCTGTTTCATACCGTGAGAATAGCCGTCAATTGTCTGAGCAAGTGCATTTTTAATTTCAAACATTTCAGCATATTTACTGATTCTTGCCTGACGGTCAGACTGGCTGATTCCGAAAATATCGGCAATAAAATTGAGGTACTTAATACCTGTCATAAACTCATACAAATCGGGATTGTCGGGAATGTAAGCAATTTTGCGCTTACATTCGAGAGGTTTTTCTTTTACCGACACACCGTCAACATAGATTTCGCCCTCGTTAAAGTTGAGAATTCCACAGCAGGATTTGATTGTTGTTGTCTTACCTGCACCGTTGTGTCCGATAAAGCCGTAAATCTCGCCTTTTTGAATATGAAGTGACAAATCGTCAACAGCCTTTTTGTCACCGTATTTTTTAGTTAAATGTTCTATTCTGAGCATAAGCGCTCCTCCTATAGCCAAATAAATTACGCAAATTATACTACACAAAATATTCTTGTGTCAACATGTTATAAAAATTCAACAAGTTTGAATTACAAACCAATAAATCTGCGAAATTTGGATAACAGAAACCATTTTTGATGAAATGTAAAATCTATTGAAATATTTTGCATTACGAATCATCTTGAATATGTGCAGGAATGATTTATAATATTAGTACAGATTATTTTTTGGAGGTTCATCTTGGCAAAGTTCAAAAGAAAATATACACTCGGGGAAGAAATTTTCAACTCGGTATCACACGGAATCGGTGCAGGTCTGTCGATTGCGGGAACGGTTGTGCTTATCGTTACGGCGGCAATCCACACAAATGCGTGGGGTGTTGTCAGCTCTTGCATTTACGGTGCATCGCTCATAATACTCTACACAATGTCAACTCTGTATCATTCTTTCACAAATGAAAAGGTAAAAGCATTTTTCCGAATAATGGATCACAACACAATTTTTCTGCTGATTGCAGGAACATACACACCGATTACTCTTTACTACCTCAACGGTGTGACAGGTTGGATTCTGTTCGGAATTGTGTGGGCATCGGCAATTTTCGGAATAGTTATGAACTCAATCAACCTTGAAAAAGCAAGGATTCCGTCAATATTCTGCTACATAGGCATGGGTTGGGTAATAATCTTTGCAATAAAACCGCTTATGGAACATATGCCGTCAATTTCGGGAATCTTCCTCATAATAGGCGGAGTATTCTACACGGTGGGGATTATATTTTACGCAATTAAAAAGGTAAAATATTTTCACTCGATATGGCACTTATTCACGGTTGCGGGAAGTGTGTTTCACTACTTTGCAATTCTTCTCGGATTTTTTCGTATTTAACGAAAGCGAAAGCTGACCGCATAAAAATCCGCAGGTAAATCTTTCACACGCAAAAAAATGGGCTGCAGAAAAACCTTTCGTTTTTCTGCAGCCCTAAATTTTATAAAAAGATTTGTTTAGTTAGCGGGAACGCCTACGGAAACTTCTCTTACAGACAAAGCTTCCTTTGGAAGTGTGTACTTCTGCTTGTAAGCCTTGTAATCTGCGTTGTACTGAATATCATCGGAATTTTTGAGTTCGTGGAGATATTCGTGTGCATCGTAGCCATTGCGATTGATTTCAATAACACCGATTGCAATGTTTGAGCAATGGTCGGAAACTCTCTCAATATTTGTGATAAGGTCAGAGAATACAAAACCGAGTTCGATTGTACAGGTACCGTTTGTAAGACGCTTAACATGGGCGTCTTTAAGCTTGTCACGCAGACGGTCGATAACCTGTTCAAGCGGTTCAACCTTTGAGGCAAGTGCAAGGTCATTATCAACAAAAGCAACAGTAGCGTTGTTGATAATTTCACGAAGTGCGTCAACCATAACGGCAAGACCTGCTTTCGCCTCTTTTGAGAACGAAATGTTCTTTTCGTGAATTTCCTGAGCAACCTTTACAATGCTTACCGCATGATCGCTGATACGCTCAAAATCACCGATTGTGTGAAGAATGAGCTGAATAGTTTTACTGTCGTCAGCCGAAGGCTGTTTAGAACTGAGCTTTACAAGATATGTTGAAATAACATCCTCATAGGAATCAATCATCTCTTCGTTTTCATGAATTGTTTCCGCAACCTTTTCGTCATAGTGGTCAACAAGTTCAAGTGCGCCGAGGAGCGTACCCTCAGAAAGACGGGCCATTTTTTCAGCAAGTGACTTTGCACGCTCTGTTGCAACAGAGGGAGTATTGAGAAAACGCTCATCGAGGAACGGAACATCCGAATCCTCGTCCTTGTCCTTGATTGTAAGGCAGGCAAGCTTTTCAAGATACTTGTTGAACGGAAGAAGAATTGCAGTTGCAAGCAGATTGAATGCTGTGTGGATAACCGCAATGTTCTCGGGACCTACGATATCGTCAAGGAAACCGTAATTGATAAAGAGGTTAGAACCGTAGAACAACGCACAAATCACGAGTGTGCCGATAATATTGAAGTAAAGATGTACAAATGCGGCACGCTTTGCGTTTTTCTTTGCACCGATACAGGAAATAAGTGCGGTTACGCAAGTGCCTATATTCTGTCCCATAACAATCGGGATTGCCATTGAATAGCTGATTGTGCCTGTTTTGGATAATGCCTGCAAAATACCGACAGAGGCGCTTGAGCTTTGTATAATTGCGGTCAGCAATGCGCCGGCAAGAATACCGAATACAGGGTTGTTAAAGAGTGTGAGGAAGCCTGTGAATGTCGGATCATCCGAAAGCGGTTCAACAGCCGCACTCATCTGATCCATACCAACCATAAGAATACCGAATCCGAGGCAAATTGTGCCGAGATGCTTCTTCTTTTCCGAATTGCAGAACATAAGAAGAATAATTCCTACAAAAGCAAACACGGCAGAGAAAGACGACGGCTTTAAAAGCTGCATAACCAAACTGTCGCCCTCAATACCCGAAAGGCTGAGAATCCAGGAAGTGATTGTTGTGCCGACATTGGCACCCATAATAATACCGATTGCCTGGCGGAGCTTCATAATTCCCGAGTTTACAAAGCCGACAACCATAACGGTTGTTGCCGAAGAGGACTGAATCACCGCAGTAACAGCCGCACCGAGAACGAATCCTTTCATGGTGCTGTTAGTCATTTTTTCCAGAGTTTTTTCAAGCTTACCGCCGGAAAGGCTCTCAAGACCATCGCCCATTGAATTCATACCGAACAAAAAGAGCGCCAGACCGCAGAGCAGTTGTAAAACCATAAACAAATCCATAAATACATACTCTCCTTTATCATCAATAATATTAAACTAAAGTCATAGGATTGTCAATGAATTGTAAAGAATTTGTAAAGTCTGAAAGCTTGGTGATTATCTTTGAAATTTGTCGAAACACGGCATTTTTTATGTAAGATTCGTGAAATTGTATTGTTTGAGCAACAAAAAAGCGGCACTGCACAATATAGTATGCACAACACCGCTTGTAATTTATTTTCTCTGCAAAGGATTGTAAAAATATTTACATCAGAACCTTGCGGTAAATGTTGTTCCCTGTTCACTGCTTTCAAGAGAAATCTCTCCGCCGTGTCTTTCGGTAATGTGCTTGACAATTGCAAGTCCAAGACCCGTGCCGCCTGTTTCCTTTGAACGGCTCTTGTCAACACGGTAAAAGCGTTCAAACACACGCTTGTGGTGCTTTTCGGGGATACCGATTCCCGTGTCGGCAACTTTAACAAACGGATGTTCATTGTCATCACCTGTTATGATTTTTACCGAACCGTTTTCACGATTGTAACGAATTGCATTGTCACAAAGATTGTAGATAAGTTCGTAAATCTGATTACGGTTTCCGTTTATGACGGCAGTTTTTGTATCAACAGTGATTGTAATTCCGTGCTTTTCGGCATTTGAACGGAGATCCTCAGCAACCTCGGCTGCAACCCCTGCAAGGTCAACAGGGGCAAATTCTTCATCGCTGAATTTTTCATCAAGCTGTGAAAGCTCCATGATATCGCTTATAAGAGAGAGAAGTCTGCCCGATTCCTTGTGAATTTTATTTGCGAAATTCGGAATATCATCGGGCTTTACAAGACCGCTTGCAATGATTTCTGCATAACCCGAAATTGAAGTCAACGGAGTTTTCAGCTCGTGAGTTACATTTGCCGTAAATTCACGGCGCATTTTTTCAGCCTTTTTCTTAGCCGAAACATCAATAATAAGACAAATTGCACCGTTTTTTTCGCCGTTTGAATAAACAGGATTGGTGATAATCTGCAATGCTCTTCCTTTTACGGTTGTATCGCCGTTTTTACTCTCGCCCGAAAGAGCCTTGTCAACGCAATCGTTAAGAACCTCATTGCGTGAAAACGCAATCAAAGTCTTATCGATAACACCGTCATCATCAGCACCGAGAAGCTTTGACGCCGAATAGTTGCTCATAAGCACCTTTTTGTCAACATCAATAAGAATAAAGCCCTCCGCCATATTTTCGATAAGCGTTGAAATTTTATCTTTTTCAAACTGCAGTCTGCGCATCTGACGCTTGATTTGTCTTTGCTGGCTTGCAATTTTCTGTGAGAGCGGCAAAAGCTCATCATACGGTGAGCCGTTGCCGTTGTCCGCCATTTCCTTAATAGGTTCAACGATTTTCTTTGTGGAACGCTTTGCCAGAATTGTACAGACAACAAATACACCTATCATAATTATAAGAATCGATGGAATAACAAAAAGAAAGATTCCGTAAATGCTGTCAATTGTCTTTGCAACACGGATTACAGAACCGTCTGCGGTTTTTTCTGCATAGTAGTATGTTATTTTATTCAAAGTTTCCGACATTCTGTGGCTTGAACCGTTGCCGTCCTTGATTGCCTGTTCAAATTCGGGGCGGTCGCTGTGATTCGGCATAGAATTAACATCTGTGTCAACACTGTCGGATACAACCGAACCGTCACTTTTTATGAGAGTAACACGAAAATCGCCTATTCCGTAATATTTTGAGAGGTCAATTTCGCTGTCGGAATTATAAACGCCGATGATTTTATCGGTAAATTGCCGAACCTCTGCCTCCTGTTCATCGGAGAACACAAACCAGAAAGCGGCTGTTGAAAAAACAGCCGTCAGAAGAATGGACACCACAGCGATAACCGAAAAGTTTTTTAAAAGCTTTTTACTCAGTTTCAATTTATTCCCCCGCCTTATATCCGACATTTCTCACGGTTTTGATAAGGTTTCCACAGCTGCCAAGTTTTTGCCTGAGGGTTGTAATGTGCATATCAACCGTTCTGCTTTCGCCCTCAAAATCATATCCCCACACATTGAGAATGATATTTTCACGGGTAAGCGCCATACCTTTATTTTTGAGAAGATACTTTAAAAGTTCGTATTCTTTGAAGGTGAGGTTACATTCCTCACCGCAGCTTGTTACAATGTGCTTGGAATCGTCAAAAATCAATCTGACCGAGCTTTATGACATCCTGTCTGTCATCAACAGAACATCTGCGGAGGATTGCACGGACTCTTGAAATAAGCTCAAGAACTGAAAAAGGTTTTGTAATATAGTCATCGGCACCCATGTCAAGACCTTTGACCTTATCCATTTCACTTCCCTTTGCAGTAACAAGAATAACGGGAACATTTTTTGTCACAGCGTCCTTACGCATTTTTTCAAGCACGGAAAGTCCGTCAAAATCGGGTAACATAACATCAAGAATTACAAGCTGAGGAATTTCGGCTGTACAAGCCTTAAAAAAGCTTTTGCTTTCACCAAAGCTCTGAACCTCATATCCGCTGCTTTTCATGGCATAAGATTCAAGCTCTCTGATATCGGTATCATCTTCAACAATGTAAATTAACATCTAATACTCTCCCTCAACAAATGTGTATTTAAATGCACCGCAAAGGGGCGTCTGCACTTAAATTAAAATCGAAACATCCGCCATAATTATAGACTTTTTTTGCAAAAATGTAAAGTTTAATAAAACAAAAATCAGGAGCATACAGCTATGCTCCCGTTTGTTAAGCAAAATATATCAGTCGGACAAATCGCAGCTGCCTGTAATTGAAAAAGCAACCCACTCTGCAACATTAACCGCATGGTCTGCAATTCTTTCAAGATACTTTGCAATCATAACGATATCGAGAGCCTCTGAGCCGAGTTCCTTATTCTTATGAATGAGTTCAACCGTTTCATTCTTTGAACGGTTAAAAAGCTCGTCAACAATATCATCCTGACGGGCCACCTTTTTGGCAACCTCAATATCGCTCTTAACAAAAGCGTCAATAGCCTCCGTTACCATTTTTGAGGCATTGTCTCCCATTTCCAAAATGTGAGTAAGATTGAACACCTGCTTTTTGTCCTTGATGTAAACAGACATTTCAGCAATATCAACTGCCTGATCGCCGATTCTCTCAAGGTCGGTAATCATTTTGAGTGCGGCGGAAACATATCTGAGGTCGTGTGCAACCGGTGCCTGATGAAGGAGAAGGTGCAGACATCTGCTTTGAATGGATTTTTCCGCCTCGTTAATACGATTTTCGTGTTTTCTTGCGATATCAAGCAAATCTTCGCCGTCAACAATCATCTTCATTGTATTTTTGATTGCCTGTTCAACAAGACCGCCCATTTCAATAAGGCTGTCGTTAAGCTGTGTAAGCTCTTTATCAAAATATTCTCTCATTAGCCAAACCTTCCCGTAATGTATTCTTCGGTACGCTTATCCTGCGGATTTGAGAAAATTGCGTCGGTTGAATTACATTCAACCATTTCACCGAGTAAAAAGAACGCTGTTTCATCTGAAATACGCAAAGCCTGCTGCATATTATGTGTTACCATAACGATTGTATAATCGTTTTTCAGTTTAAGGCAAAGCTCCTCAATTTTACCCGTTGAAATAGGATCAAGTGCAGAGGTTGCCTCATCCATAAGCAGAACTTCGGGTTTTACGGCAAGTGCTCTTGCAATACAAAGTCTTTGTTGCTGACCGCCCGAAAGACCGAGAGCGCTCTTTTTGAGCCTATCTTTAAGCTCATCCCAGATTGCGGCGTCACGCAAGGATTCTTCAACAATCCTGTCAAGTTCTTTTTTGCTTTTGATTCCGTGTGTGCGAGGACCGAAAGCGATGTTATCGTAAATGCTCATCGGGAACGGATTGGCTTTCTGGAACACCATACCAACCCTTTTGCGGAGGATATTTACATCCATATCTCCGTAAATATCTTCGTTGTCAAGGCGAATGTTGCCTGTTATCTTACAACCCTCAACAAGGTCGTTCATTCGGTTGAGCGACTTTAAAAGAGTTGACTTACCGCAGCCTGACGGACCGATGAAGGCTGTGATTTTGTTTTTCTTCATACGGATATTTACATCCTTTAACGCATGAAATTTTCCGTAGTAAAGATTCATGTTTTCTATGGTAAATTTATCCATTGTAAAATAATTATCCTTTCCTGTTACTTCTTGTTGTTTCCGAGTTTCTTTGCAACAAATGCCGAAAGTGTATTGATTGCAAAAACAAGTACAAGAAGTACAACTGCGGTACCCCATGCCTGATCTGTATGAAGTCCTTCGTTGGTAAGTACATACATATGAACGGCAAGTGACCGTCCCGAATTGAGAGGGCCTGCCGCATAGCCTGTTGCCGAACCGTAAGTATAAATAAGTGCGGCTGTTTCGCCAACTATTCTGCCGACAGCAAGAATGATTCCGGCAAGAATACCGGGCATCGCACTCGGAAGAATAATTCTCATAATTGTTCTGAGCTTGCCCGAACCGAGTCCGTAACTGCCCTCACGGTATGAATCGGGAACTGTGAGAAGTGCCTCCTCGGTTGTACGCATAATTGTGGGAAGTACCATAATTGCAAGCGTAAATGCACCGGCAAGAAGTGAATAACCCCAGTTAAGGGCATACACAAAGAAAAGCATACCGAAAAGACCGTAAACAATTGACGGAATACCGGCAAGGGTTTCTGCCATTGTTCTGATTACCTTAACAAGCTTGTTGCCACGCTTTGCGTACTCGGCAAGATAGATTGCCGCTCCCACACCGAACGGTACGGAAATTATAAGGGTTACAAGCGTAAGAACAATTGTGTTGATAATTGACGGCATACACGATACATTGTCGCTGTTGTACTCAAGCGAGAACAGCTCGGGGGTAAGGTTCGGAACACCTCGCACAAGAACATAGGCAATGATAAATATGAGAGCCGCCGCAGAAAGTGCCGCCGCAAGACCTACAAGAATGAGCAGTACAAGTGAAAGGGGCTTTCTTTTGTAGGATTTCATTCTCTGTTTAAACGATACTTTGTTGATTGCCTTAATCTGTGACACATCAACCAAAGCGGCATCGTTTTTTATGTTATCGCTGTTAGCCACGCTTTTCACTCCTACTCTTTATAACCTGCATTGAAAGTGTGATGAGCAGAACAAATACGAACAGAACAACACCCGTTGCAATAAGTGCCTGACGGTGCAAGCCTGTTGAATAACCCATTTCAAGAACAATGTTTGCGGTCAGGGTACGAAGTCCGTCCGTAACGCTGTGCGGAATCTGAACCTGATTGCCTGCAATGAGTACAACTGCCATTGTTTCGCCCAACGCTCTGCCTATGCCGAGAACAACTCCTGCAAGAACGCCTGATTTTGATGCCGGAAGAATTGTCTTGAACACACTTCTTTCCTTTGTTGCACCGAGTGCCAGAGCACCTTCGTAGTAGCTTTCGGGAACTGCCTTGATTGCCGACTCTGACACACCGATGATTGTCGGAAGAATCATAACTCCGAGTACGATTGACGCCGCAAGCCAGCTTGAACCGTTACCGCCGAAGTTATCACGGATGAACGGTACAACTACCATAAGTCCGAAGAAGCCGTAAACAATTGACGGGATGCCTGCCAAAAGCTCTGTTGCCGGTTTAAGCACCTTGTAAAGCGGTGCAGGACAAAATCTTGCAAGAAATACTGCTGTGAGAATTCCTATCGGAACACCGATTATGATTGCTCCCGCAGTAACATATATGCTTGCGATAATCATATCAAAAATTCCATATGATGCAGGCACATTCGTAGGCGCCCATTTCTGTCCGCCTACGAAATCAAAGAAGCCTATTTCTGCCATTGCAGGAACACCGTTACAGAATAAGAATATACAGATTATGACAACCGCCGCTATACTTGTTACAGCTGTGAGGAAGAAAACTCCCTGCATTGCCTTTTCACGAAATCTGTTTAATCTCATTTAATTATGTCACTCCAAACAGTTGTTTCACCTGTGTAAATTGATTTCACCTGATCAAGTGTGAGGTCATCACATGTGTTTGCTTTGTTTACTATTACTGCGATACCGTCTTTTGCGATTGTTTCAACCTTGAGTGCGCTCTTTTCCTCATCTTTAAGGTCACGGGATGCCATACCGATATCACATGTACCGCCCATAGCTGACTGCATACCTGCCGATGAGTCGGATGTCTGGATTTCAACCTTAGCGTTTGTGTTTACCTTCTGATAAGCCTCGGCAAGCTTTTCCATTACAGGTGATACCGAAGAAGAACCTGCTACGCTGATTTTGCCTGACGGCTTCTTACCGCTGTATGCGGCATTTTCCGAAACTGTTACATAACCGTTGTCCGAAACAATCTTCTGACCGTCTGAGCTCATTATGTAATCAACAAAATCCTGAGCAGCTTCGCTGAGTTCGCCCTTGTAAGCAATGTTGAACGGACGGCTTACTGCATAGTCGCCTGACTTGACATTATCGGCTGTTGCCTCAACACCGCCGATTTTAAGAGCCTTTACCGTATCGTTGAGTGAACCGAGTGAAATGTAACCGATTGCAGCCTCGTTATCCTTAACATTTGTGATAACAGCCTCTGTGCTGTTGATTGTTACAGCCGAAGTAGTTGTGTTGTCTGTCTTGTTGTCGCCGTCCTTAACAAGAACGCCTGTAAGCTCTGTGAATGCATCTCTTGTGCCTGAGCCTTCTTCTCTTGTTACTACAGAGATTGTTTTTGATGCGTCAAACTTTGCGGCATCCGAACCTGCGTCGGATGAACCGTTTGATGAAGAATTTGCACCGCCGCAGCCTGCAAATGCAGAAACTGCAAGAACACCGAATAATGCTGTTGCCGTAATTTTTTTAGTCATAGAATTCATTTGAATTTTCTCCTTAAATTCATATCATTTGTGTACCTCTTTCGTACAACATCAGTCTATGACTGTTTTGTAAAATACGCTGTTTGTCAATTGTAAAAAGAGTGTAAATAAAAATATAGGTTTTGTATGCTGAAATAAATTTTTACAAATTTGCGTGACAAAGCCTTTTATTTGTGGTACAATATTACAGAAGTGTGCAGGATGTAAAATAATTCCTGCAAAATTTCAAAATTAACTTACATAAGATTTACAGAGAAATATTATTCCAAGGAGGTCATTTTAGTGGCTGAAAACAAAATTCCATACAAAATATACCTTGACGAAAGCGAAATCCCGACACAATGGTACAATGTTCGTGCAGATATGAAAAACAAGCCTGCACCGCTTTTAAACCCTGCAACTCTCAAGCCTATGACACACGCAGACCTTGCTCCTGTGTTCTGTGATGAGCTTATTGACCAGGAGCTTGACGATACAGACGCATACATTGACATTCCGGAAGAAATTCAGAACTTCTATAAAATGTACCGTCCCTCTCCGCTTGTAAGAGCATATTTTCTTGAAAGGGCTCTTGACACTCCCGCAAAGATTTACTACAAATTCGAAGGCAACAACACAAGCGGAAGCCACAAGCTCAACAGCGCAATTGCTCAAGCTTACTACGCTAAAAAGCAGGGACTTAAAGGTGTTACAACCGAAACAGGCGCAGGTCAGTGGGGTACTGCCCTTTCAATGGCTTGTTCATATTTCGGCCTTGACTGCAAGGTATTTATGGTAAAGGTTTCATACGAGCAAAAGCCTTTCAGAAGAGAGGTTATGAGAACCTACGGTGCAAGCGTTACTCCGTCACCGTCAACAACAACAGAAGTCGGCAGAAAGATTCTTGAGGCTCACCCCGGTACAACAGGAAGCCTTGGCTGTGCTATTTCTGAGGCTGTTGAGGTTGCAACTCACACAGACGGCTACCGTTATGTACTCGGAAGTGTACTTAATCAGGTACTTCTTCATCAGTCGGTTATCGGTCTTGAGGCAAAAGCGGCGCTTGAGAAATACAATGTAAAGCCTGACATTATCATCGGCTGTGCAGGCGGCGGTTCAAACCTCGGCGGTCTTATCTCTCCGTTTATGGGTGAAAAGCTCCGTGGCGAAAACGACTACAAATTTATCGCTGTTGAGCCGGCATCATGCCCAAGCTTTACAAGAGGTAAGTTCGCATATGACTTCTGCGACACAGGTATGATTTGTCCTCTCGCAAAGATGTACACGCTCGGCAGCGGATTTATTCCGTCAGCCAACCACGCAGGCGGACTTCGTTTCCACGGTATGAGTTCAACACTTTCTCAGCTTTACCATGACGGTCTTATGGAGGCAAGAGCAGTTGAGCAGACAGGCGTATTTGCGGCGGCTGAACAGTTTGCAAGAGTTGAAGGTATTCTTCCTGCTCCCGAAAGCAGTCACGCAATCAGAGCTGCAATTGACGAGGCTCTCAAGTGCAAGGAAACAGGCGAAGAAAAGACAATTCTCTTCGGTCTTACAGGTACAGGCTACTTTGATATGGTTGCTTATCAGAAGTATAATGACGGCGAAATGAGTGACTACATTCCGACAGATGCCGACCTCCAGCAGGGCTTTGACGGCTTGCCAAAGGTTGACTAATGCGAGTGTCTCGCACCCGGTTCGTGAAGACAGTTTGTTATATTCAAACTTTTGTCACCCGAGCGTAGCTTGGTTGTCAATTTACGAACTAACACTATATTAATATTTATCGGAATATAAAAAAAGAAAAGAGGTCAGTAATCGCTGACCTCTTTGTTATAGGAGATGATTTTTTGAAAACACCTGTTCTTGAAAGTGAACGAGTCATTTTACGCCCATTAACCGTTAACGATGCTAAAACGGCATTTAACAACTGGACAAGTGATAATCGAGTTACAAAGTATATGCGGTATAATTCTCACACAAGCCTTGATGATACAATTGAATGGCTTAAAATGGTTGAATATGCAGAAAATTCTGACAAGCAATACGATTGGGGATTTATTGACAAAAAAGCGGGTACTCTTTTCGGCAGTGGCGGTCTTGTATGGAATGATGATGAACAGATGTACGAAATCGGTTACAACTGTATGTTTGATTATTGGCACAAAGGCTTTACAACTGAAATAGCCGCAGTAATTCTTAATTTTGCAAAGAACGCTTTAAAGCAAACAAAGATTTACGGTTGCCACGCTGTTGAGAATGTAAACTCGGGAAAAGTTATGATTAAAAATGGATTTGTACCTACCGGATATACTACCGTAACAAACTTTGACGGCACAACTAAAAAGGCACGAACCTACATTTTAAACTTTTAACTATTATACACAATGAGTGCAATATTTGATGCACAGTTTTCTTCATTTAAATAACAAGTCAGTGTGTTTTATTCGTTTTGGTTTTGCAACCAAAACGATTGGTGAACACTGTTCTCCCCTACATTATTTCGGTAACTGTATCTCATTTATACAGTTTATTTTCATCATAAATTTTCTGTCATTACTTGGCGGGCGTCCAATGAACGCCCCTACAGAATTGTTCTAATGGTAGCTATATTACGCTCGGGCATAAATATTTTTTATTTGTCAAATTTCTGTCGCCAGAGCGTTGTATAGTACGAATTAACGGTTCAGTCAATTTGGCTAAACCGTTTTTGTTGCGCAATAAAAGGGTTCAGCTTTTTACGGCTGAACCCTTTTGCAGTTAAATCTTATCAATTTTGACAATCAATATTTGTCGTAAGAAAAAGCGTTATATGAATCAAGAAGGTTCTGTTTCTTCTGTGTTTCACTATAATTATTCCAAAGTTTTGGATAGCCGTCAACAGAACAGTGAACAAACTGACTGTACATATGTGCATTTACACAATTACCGAGTACACTCATATTTGTGGCATTATATGCCTGTTTTGTTGTTCTTCCGGTATTAATGTAATAATGGTATTCCAATCCCCGACTTTCAAGAGCCAAATGAGCAGAAGAGTATCCACGAACATCTAAAACTGTGCCGTCATAATTCAATGTATAGTTTTCGCAGTCAAGATAACGGTCAACATTTGAGGTTGAAAATTCAACGGCATTAATTATATATTTCTTAGCAGATTTGTCATAGAAATAAGTCAGTTGATTCGGGATATAAGTTCTATAATCATCAAATCCGACTAACGAGAACTTTCCGTCCTTAAAGGTATACACCTTTGCATTCAAATAGTATTCCTTATCTCCTGCTTCCTGTACTATAAGCTCGGGAACACCGTCAAAATCGAGATCGGCAAACTGCACACCAGCCAAAGCAACATTTCCTACCCTGAGTTCAGGTAACCATTCCGATTCATGCTTGAGCAGATAATCTATGTATGCATCTCTTGTTTTGTCTGTAGTCTTATACTTAAATGTCACTCCTGACGGATTATAGGTACTTGTAAATTTCTTGCCGTCCTTAGAAACACATCTTACGGTATAAGTGTATGTCTGTCCTGCTTTTACATTGTTATGAGTGTAATAATTATTTGTTGTATCAGCAAGCCTTTTCCACGAACCTTTTTCTTTTACATAAATACGATACTTTGAATTATCTTCGCAAACATCTGTCCATGAAACTGTAATTCCGCCATGCATTGAGTCAACACGAACAATTTCCGGACATTCATTGCCTAAATTCGCCTTAGAACCTTTTGTATCATAACCGCTCTGAAAAGCCTTGCCGTTACTTGAAATGCAACGAACAGTATAAATATACTGACCGTTTACGGAATTATCTTTTATGCTTAGTTCTCTTGATACAAGTCCCATATCAAGATAACTGTTACCCGTTGTATCGGCAAGTTTGTTCCAACCCTCACCGTCTTTGTAGTACACACGATATTTTTCTGCACCTGCAACCTTGTTCCATGTCAGCTTTACGCCGTCATATGTGACCTCAGTTTTTGAAATTTTCGGTGTGGCAACATATTTTGCGCTCATTCCCACAGGGTCATAACCGCTCAAATACTTTTTAGCGTCGGAACTGATTGCTCTTACAGTGTATGTATAGGTTTTATTCGGCTGTAAATTTTTATGTGTCACAACACCTGTTTTGGTATCGCATACTTTTGTCCAGCCCTTACCTTCTGTTTTGCAGTACAATCTGTAATTTGTATTGTTTTCAGTCTCCCAAATCACCTTAATACCGCCGTTTACAACATTGGTTTCAAGTATTTTAGGAGCTTGAATATATCTGATACTTGAGCCTTTTGGGTTAAATCCACTCTCAAAACTCTTTCCGTCATCACTTATACACCTCACGGTATAAGTATAGGTTCCCACATCAACAGATTTATCAACTATAGAATTAGAAGTCGTATCTGATACTCTGAACCAATCTGACGAATTTTTCTGGTAAATTCTATACTTTGATGCACCGCTTACTTTGTTCCATGTAATTTTCACACCGCCGTTTACATTTTCAAGCTTTGAAATTTCAGGGGCGGCAATATATTTTATGGTTGTCCCCTTTGAATCATAACCGCTTGTAAAGCTCTTTCCGTCAGCAGAAATACATCTTACAGTATAGGTGTAATTCCTGCCCGATGAAACATCCTTGTCGATATATGATGTTGAAGTTGTATCGACCATTCGTGTCCAACCTTTACGGCCCTTGTAGTAAACTCTGTATTTAGCCGCACCGTTCACTTTGTTCCATGTTAGCTTTACACCGCCGTAAACGCTTTCGGCTTTTGAAATTTTCGGAGTAGCCAAGCTTGCCCTTGCAACCTGTGCATACTGCACAGGTGTATTAAGCGGTTCAACCGCATTTGCAGAAACTGCCGAAACCGCAACCGCAGACATCGACATTACCGCCGCCATAGCTATAGGTAAAAACTTTTTCATATCTATCCCTCGCTTTGTTCAAATTCTACGCATTATTAAAAACTTTCGCTAAATTTTTATGCAATTTAATTGTAACATTAAATGATATAAAAAGCAATACATCTTGATAAACTATCACAATTTTTTAAGCTAAAATAAATAAACCGTTCTCAAAAGCGAGAACGGTTTATTTTATATATTCTGTTGATGTTTTGAATTATTTAAAATAATTTCTGCGTTTTGCAAAAATTACTGCACAACCTGCAAGCATTGCAACAAGAAGAATTACAGCAACGCTGTTCTGTCCTGTCTGTACAGCACCGCTGTTATTCTGTGAATTGCTCGGCGTGTCCTTTGTTGCTGTGTCGCTTGTTGAAACAGGCTTAGTTGCCGAAGTTGCAGAAGTTGTATCGGGTACTGTTACAGGTTCGTCAACTGTTGCAATCGAAGTTGCAGGCTCAGTAGGAACAGTTGTATTCGGTTTATTAGATTCCAAACCAAAATTCATTTTTGACAATTCTTCAAGAATACTATCGTCAATAACTCCGCTTTCATAAGCCTCTTTAATTGAGTAAACATTGCCATTCTTATAAAGCATAACATCATCGTTATGGTTGTAATGATAAGTATAGTCACCAATTGTTTCTTCAATTGAATAATCAAGGCTAAAGCCTTCATTGTGCATAAAATATACTCCGCCGTCACTTGTTGAACCAACAATTTCAATGCTGAGATACTCAGGCTCTTTACCACCGTAATATGTATCTATCATCACCTGTCTGATTTCTGATGCAACATCCGATTCTGATATTTCGTCAGGTGTAGCCGCAAAAGCTGTTGTTACAACCGAAAAGCACATTACAAATGCTATCAATGCTGTTAAAAATTTTTTCATTTTTATTTCCTCACCTTTTATTTATTCTATCTGTAATAATGGTATACGCAACAGATATATAATTTTCTTCATTATACCGCTAAAATATATGTAATGCAATATAGTTGATGAAAAATTCAGCAAAAAAAATTTCTGTTCAAATCAAAACCACCCGTCCAACGGGTGGTTTGCTCCAGGGCTATAAGCCCATGCTACCGGCCAGCGCCTCAAGACGCTGGCTTTCACTTTGTTCAAGCCTATTGCCTTTGCCTCTTTCGCCACCCCTTAAAGGGTGTTTGTATTACTCGCCACCCTTAAAAGGGTCTTCATATTCTCGTACACTTAATTTATCTAGTGCTATATCATGCTTTTCTTGGTCTTCTATGTATTTTCTTATGGTTGCTTCATTTAGACCTACTGTACTCACATAATATCCTTCTGCCCAAAAGTGCCTATTTCCAAACTTATACTTCAGATTTGCGTGTTTGTCAAACATCATTAACGCACTTTTTCCTTTTAAATATCCCATAAAACTTGACACACTCATCTTCGGTGGTATACTTAAGAGCAAGTGTACATGATCTATCATCATATGCCCCTCTAGTATCTCTACTCCTTTGTACTGACATAACAATCTTATTATGTCTTGCAAACTCTGTCGATACTGTGCATATATTATTTTTCTTCTATACTTTGGTACAAACACTACATGGTATTTGCACATCCATTTTGTGTGGGATAAACTATTTGTTTTATTTGCCATTAAAATCACCTTTCTTTTTTACAATAGACTTGAACATTCTTATTGTAATACGATTGGTGATTTTTTTTGTATAACTTTTTATGCACACCCGCATAGCGGGTGGTTGTTTGTACCACGCAAGCGTGGCACTGGGTAAACCCATTAATAAAAATGCCACTTCCATAGTGAAAGTGGCATAAATGTTAATTTTAGTTGTCAAATCAAACAGGGTGAACCATATTTTTCTTGTCAAGCTTGTCGCCGTTGATGCCAACCTTGGCATTTCTTCTCTTTTCAAAGAAGTCAAGGGCAACCTTCGGGAACTGTGCATAAGAAAGAACATCCTCAGGCTGTTCAATCCACTGCTCAATCTCGCCACGGAGCTTATCAAGCTCAGGCTCAAGCTGATCTGCTGGACGACCTTTGATAATCTTCTTGTCACCGATAATCTTCTTCTGAAACTCAGGATCAATCGGCATTGGAGTTGTACCGTACTCACCGGCAACAAGTCCCTTGAACTCGTTTGTGCACATTGAGTAGCGCTTGCCTGTGATTACATTGAATACAGCCTGTGTGCCGACAATCTGTGATGTCGGAGTAACGAGCGGAGGATAACCTGAATCCTTACGAACACGGGGTACTTCTGCAAGAACTTCGTCAAGCTTGTCTTCCTTACCGGCCTGCTTAAGCTGTGAAAGAAGGTTGGAAAGCATACCGCCGGGAACCTGATAGATAAGAGCGTTAGCGTCTGTTGCGAGCATCTTAGGATCAAGAAGTCCTGACTTGATGTACTTCTCACGGAGAGTCATGAAGTAAGCACGGATGTCAGAGAACTGTTTAAGGTCAAGACCTGTGTCGAACTCTGTGCCTGAAAGAGCGGCAACCATTGACTCTGTCGGAGCGTGTGATGTACCGAGAGCGAGTGGGCTGATTGCTGTGTCAATGCCGTCGGCACCTGCCTCAACACCCTTTAAAAGACACATTGATGCAAGACCTGATGTGTAGTGGGTGTGGAGCTGAAGCGGAAGCTCCGGAACAGCGGCTTTGATAGCCTTTACAAGGCTTTCGGTTCTTGTCGGAGTAAGAAGAGCAGCCATATCCTTGATACAGATTGAATCTGCACCTGCGTCTGCAATTCTCTTAGCATACTCAACATAGTATTCATCTGTGAATACAGGACCTGTTGTGTAGCTGATAGCAACCTGTGCATGACCGCCTTCTTTGTTAGCGGCCTTGATAGCTGTTTTAAGATTCTTGATGTCGTTAAGAGCATCAAAAATACGGATAATGTCAATACCGTTTGCGATTGAACGCTGAACAAGGTACTCAACGCAGTCATCGGCATAGTGACGATAACCGAGCATATTCTGTCCTCTGAAAAGCATCTGGAGCTTTGTGTTAGGGCAATGCTCTCTGATTGTGCGGAGTCTGTCCCACGGATCTTCGTTTAAGAATCTGAGGCATGAGTCATATGTTGCACCGCCCCAGCATTCGAGTGAGTAATAACCGATTTTATCGAGTTTGTCAAGAACAGGGAGCATTTCCTCTGTTGTCATTCTTGTTGCAATGAGTGACTGATGAGCGTCACGCAGAGCAGTTTCGGTAACTCTGATTTTTTTTGCCATTTTACAGCATCCCTTTCTCCGAATTATTGATTAGTTAAGTGTTACGAGAACCTTACCTGAGTCAACTGACTCACCCTTTGCAACATCAACTGTTGCAACTGTGCCGTCCTGCGGAGCCTTAACGGGAGTTTCCATCTTCATAGCCTCGATGAATACGAGGTCATCTCCGGCCTTAACAGCCTGTCCTGCCGAAACAACAACATTAACAACTGTACCGGGCATAGGAGCCTTTACAACAACAGAACCCTGAGCGCCTGCGGGAGCTGCCGGCTTTGCTGCAGGAGCGGGAGCGGCTGCCGGAGCAGGAGCGGCTGCTGCGGGAGCTGAAGAGCCACCGAGTTCTTCAACCTGAACATCATATGCTGTGCCGTTAACTGTAATTCTTAAATTCTTCATTTTTAGTATCCCCTTTTATTTTAACAAGTAATCATTTATCAGATAGTTGAATGCTTCTTTGAAAGTGTTGAAACACGCTTGCCCGAGAGCATATCAAGAGCAGAAATAAGAGTCTGACGGAGCTGAGCTTCTTCAACAATACCGTCAACATAGCCGTTCTGAGCGGCATTGTAAGCAGAAAGATTCTCGTCAGCAAACTTCTGAGCAACCTCAGCCTGCTTATCTGTGGCAACATTCATAACTTCGGGAGCCATAATGAATGCGGCAGCCTCAACATTAACAGGTGAAATAACCGCATCGGGAAGTGCGTAAACAACATCTGCATTAGCGCCTGTGCCTGCAAGAGCAACATAGCCTGAACCGATTGCCTTGCCTGTAACAACAGAAATCTTAACTGTTGTTGCCTCAGCATAAGCAGCTGATGCCTTTGTTGCCGACTTGATTGACTCAAAGCCCGGGCAGTTTACGAATGTTACAACAGGGAGTGAGAAAGCGTCGCAGAAACGAACAAACTTTGCTACCTTGTTTGCAGACTTGCAACCAAGCTCCTTGCCCTTTGTAACAACAATACCTACAACCTGACCGCCGAGTCTTGCAAAACGAACATTTGCTTCCTTGCCGTAATCATTGAAGAGCTTTACAATGCTGTTGCCGTCAACAGTTCTGCTGACTACACAACCGCAACCGTCCTCTGCCGGAGCTTCTTCAAATGACTGAGGAGCCATTGTGAGGTTATTTGACGGAAGATAAAGGATAAGTTCCTTTGCAGCCTTGATTGCCTTGTCTGCATCGTCACAAACGATTGAGGCAATACCGTTTTCAGCATTGTAAGCGGCATCGGAATGCTTGCCTGTTACCGAAAGTGAAAGCTGTGCGTCTTTGCTCATGATAACGATGTCTGCGCTTGCGGCGTTAAGAGCGTTTGTTCCGAGGCAAGTGCCGAGAACAACCGAGATCTGCGGTACAACACCGGAAAGTGACGCAGCCGCATTGAGAACATCACCGCAACCTGCGAGAAGCTCTGTACCCTGATTAAGTCTGCCGCCAACGCTGTCATAGAAACCTACAACAGGAGCGCCTGTCTTGAGTGCAAGACCATACAGCTTTTTAAGCTTGGCAGCCTGCGCCTTACTCATGGCACCGCCGCAAATGTCGCTGTTCTGTGCAAACGCATAAACAGGCATACCTTCTACTGTTCCAAAGCCTGCAACAACCTCGGCAAAACCTTCACCGGATTTTGCAAAGGCATCAATTTCACAAAAGCTGTCTGCATCAAAAAACGCCGTAATTGTCTTATAAGCGGAAGTTGCGGCAATTTCAGCCTTTGCCTGATTGATCTTTTCAATACTCATCTTAAAATCCTCCAATACCATGTATTGAATATGCACGAAAACTGAGCGTGCATACTAATTTTCTACACATACATTATACTCTATAATCTTCAAAAGTACAAGAAAAACACGCTGTACTATTTCAATTTTGAACACATTTAATAGTTATTCCGTGAAAACCTTTAATTTATTGTCGAATTAACAAATAGTTTGATTGACCGTTTCGGAAGTATTTTTCAAAAACGGAAAATTAAAGCTGTTTGCCGTTTAAAAACGGGTTTGCAAGCAGTTTTTTAACCTCTTGTTCGGTCAAATCTCTCCAGTCGCCCTGTTTGAGCATACCCATTTTTACTCCGCCGATCTGGGTGCGTTTTAGTCTTGCAACCTCAAGCCCGACAGCCTCGCACATTCTTCTGATTTCACGGTTCTTACCCTCGTGAAGAATCATTTCAAGAACTACTCTGCCCTGCTCCTTGTGAATTACATGGACATATGCAGGAGCGGTTTTCCTGCCGTCAAGCTCAACGCCTGTTTCAAGCTTTACAAGCTGATCCTCGTCAATTGACGGTCGAACGGTTACTCTGTAAATCTTGTAAACATTGTTTTTCGGGTGCATAACCTTGTTTGCAAAGTCACCGTCATTTGTAAAAACAAGCATACCCTCGCTGTCTTTGTCAAGTCTGCCTATCGGATAAACTCGCTCGCCGACATTCTCAACAAGCTGTGCAACACACTTTCTGCCACGCTCATCATTCATTGTGGTAATGAATCCACGGGGCTTGTTGAGCATAATATATCGGTAATTACCGCCCTTCGGCACAACAATCCTCTTGCCTCTTACAAACACCTTGTCTGTAGGAAGAACCTTATCGCCGAGAATTGCGGTTTTGCCGTTCACCTTGACATGACCGCCGAGAATAAGCTCCTCGGCTTTTCGCCTTGATGCAATACCGCATTGCGCTATGAATTTCTGAAGTCTTATAGGTTCAATTTTAGCCATATGTAAATTCCTTTTTGTTAAAATTTTCTTTATATTTAAGCTGTTACGAAAACAGATTTCCTATTGCCGAAAATATTGACACGCTCTTTTTATCCGATTTAATCTTTTCGCCTGCAACAATGTTGCATTTATAAAGCAGCTTTCCGCCGAGCGTGTATTCAATTCTGCCGACCGATTCGTTCTTTTCAATCGGAGCATACAAAAAGCTGTCTATAAAGATTTTTTTCTTGATTTTATCGCAGTCCTCACGCTTTAAAACGATTGTGTTGTTCTTCTCACCTGTAACCGTTACGCTGTCCTTATCACCGCCCACGCACGGAATATCGGCACAAAAGTCAGCGTCCTTGCAGTCAACTCCCCTGTACTTTTCAAAAGCGTAATCATAAAGAGAAATATGGTCATTCCAATCGTTGCGGTCATTCAGAGTGACGCACACAAGCGTTACACCGTCTTTTTTTGCAGAGGAAACAAGGCACCGCCCCGCCACCGTTGTATAGCCTGTTTTTCCGCCTGTACAGTAGGGATAAAGCGACAAAAGCCTGTTATGATTTGCATATGCGGTTTTCTTTGATTTCGGTTCAAGAAATTCAACGGTCACGCTCTTCTTAGCCGTAAGATTTGCAAAATCGTCATTTTCAAGTGCATATGACATAAGCAGAGCCATATCCTTTGCACTTGAGTAATGGTTGTCATCGTCAAGTCCGCTCGGCGTTACAAAATTGGTATTCGTCATACCGATTTGCTTTGCCTTTTCATTCATTCGTTGTGAAAACTTTTCGGGACTGCCCGAAATCGTATATGCCGCCGCATTCGCCGCATCATTACCCGACGCCATCATCATTCCTGACGCAAGGTCCGAAAGTCGGACTTTTTCACCAACTTTAAGATACATCGAACTGCCCTCGGCAACCATTTCCTGTTTGAAGGTTACTTCGCTGTTACAGGAAGCCGCCTCCTCAAGCGTTATGAGAGATGTCATAATCTTTGTAGTGCTTGCAGGCTTCATTCTTTCATCTGCATTTTTTGAACAGATAACCGTGTTGTTATCGGGACAATAAAGGACAAATGCCTGTGCAGAAGTTGTGGGAGGAGTATCCTCCGCAGTTTTTGCGCCCATAAGCACAAACGGCATAACAAAGCACACCGCAAGCGAGATTATTTTTTTCATAAGGACACCCCCTGCATAAATCTATGCCGAGGGGTGTTGCAATATTACGAATCAACCGTCAATATCGTCCTGTGTGATTTCGGAAAAATCGTCTGCGGATTCGCTCTTATCCTTTTTGAAAACTCCCTTTACTTTTTTGAGAACATCGGGAATCATATTAACGAGCTTGTCGGCTGTACCTTCGTCCCTGTCAACGGAAACAAGCCTTACATCGCCCTGATAAACGGTAAGAAATGCAACAGGCTGAATTGTCACACCTGCACCGCTGCCACCGCCAAAGCAGTCTTTGTTTTCCTTTTTGGTAGGCAGATCCGAACCGCCTGCCGCAAAGCCGTAGCTTACCTTTGAAACAGGAATGATAAGTGTGCCGTCAGGCGAAGTTATAGGCTCGCCGATAATAGTATTGACATCAATCATTTCCTTGATTTTTTCCATTGTGGTATCCATTAAACTGCCGATAGGATGTTCCATAGCCATTCTCCTTTTTCAACAATATTTATATCAATCATTTTTAACTTCTGCAAGAAGTTTAATCCCCTTGATTCCGTGCTTAACGGCAAGACCGATAAGTCGGAATGCGAAAATTCTTGCGGCAAAGTCAAAGTTAATTTCAGTTTCTGCTTTTTCCGAAAAATTCGGATTTATGTCAACTCCGTAGCCTTTGCATTTTACAACACGGACAATTGTACCTACTGCCGGATAAACAACGGCACAGTATTTGCCGTATTTTATAGCTGTGTCAGCCGCATCGTCACCCGCAACGCTGATACTCAGCGACAATTTTTTAACCAGTATGTGGCTGAAAAAATCCTGCAATGCAGATATTGCAAGCTCTGCAACTTTTTTTATCAGGTTCAAAAGCCACTCAATACCGTATTTTTTTATAAGGCTCGGCTTTTTTCTGTCGCTTTTTTAGGCTGTTCGGTTTTCTGAGTTTGTTTTTTTGCTTTTTTCTTCTTCTTTTCCTTTTTGGGTTTTGCCGGCACAAGCTGAAGCTTTACAAACCCGATATACACGGCGCACCAAAACTCCTCTTTATATGATGCACGCAAAGTAATCGGAATAAACATCACAAGCGCAATAAACAGCACAATTCCGAGTAGGATATATAGCCAAAGCAAAGGGAATTCCCCCTAAATTTTACTGCCTGTCAACAGGCTGATCGGCAAGCAAATCAATCTGCTCATTGCCGTTTTCAGTCTTTTCCTGTTCTTCACCGTTTTCTTTGGACTCCTTGTCCTCATCATTCTCGGGGAGCGGAGGAAGTTCGTCAAGACTTGAAATGTTAAAGCAACGCAAAAAGTTTTCGGTTGTGCCGTAAAGCAACGGTCTGCCCGGTAGCTCAAGTCTGCCCTTTTCTTCAACAAGTCCCTTTGTTGTCAAACTGCCGATTACACCACTGCAGTCAACACCACGCACCTGCTCGACAAAAGCCTTTGTAACAGGCTGATTGTACGCAACAACTGCAAGAACCTCAAGAGCCGCCTGTGAAAGCGGAGTGTTTCTTCTCAAATCCATAACGGTACGAATCTGCGGAGCAAATTCCTTTTTTGAAACCATCTGACAGGAATTGTCAAGCAATATTATAGTTATGCCCCGTCCTGACGCCTCATAATCATCAATCAGTGCAGAAATATGCTCTTTAACCTTTTTTTCGGAAATTTCAAGTGCCTGCGCTATTCGGGAAAATTCAACCGACGCACCGTTTGCGAACAAAATCGCCTCAATCGCACCACGAATATTTTCAACAGCCATTACTGCACCTCCTCATTTTCATTGTTTTCGTCCTCGTCAACCTGTGGCAAAGGCATTGCGTTTTCATCCTCAATCATATGAACAACGGCATTTTCACCGCTGCCCTCAATTCTGATACGCTTGCCCTTTACCAGCTCCAGCGTTGCAAGAAATGTTGCCACAAGGTCGCTTTTGCCCTCGCACACCTCAAAAATTTCGTGATATTCAAGCCTTTTGCCGTGCCAGAGCCTTCTCATAAGATGGATAATCTTACTGTTTACCGACACGATTTTATGCGACACAATGCCCGAAAATGCGTCTTTTGACGGTGGAAGCTTACGCTTGCCCCGTCCGACTGCGCTGACATATGCCTTTGCAATATCCTCACTCGGATGAATTCGGTTATATGTCAGGTCAAATTCAACAGGAGATGCATCTCGGTAAAAGCTGTCAAAGTCATAAATATCGCCGAGTTTTGCCGCCATTTCACGGCAAACTGCATATTCAAGAAGTTGTCCCGAAAGTTCTTTCTTGAGTTCTTCAGCCTCTTCTTCATATTTTGGCAGGAGCATTACAGACTTGATATAGACAAGCCTTGACGCCATTGTCAGAAATTCCGATGCGATATCCATCTGATTTTCCTGCATCATATTAATCTGCTCCATGTACTGGTCGAGCAATTCGGAAATGCTGATGTCGTAAATATCTATTTTGTTTTTAGAAATCAGCGTCAGCAAAAGGTCAAGAGGGCCTTCAAATGCCGACAGCTTATATTGAAGTTGTTGTGTTTCCATAAATAAGTTTCAGTTATGATTTGATGTTACGAATGATTTTGAAATCAACCGACAAACGGCATATACGGCAGGCTTGCAAGCCAGCTGATGAAGTTAAGAATCTGATTGCTGAGCCAGTTAATCGGAGTGTTGAGAATTCCCACATACAAGAGAACAAAAAGACCGATAAAAAAGTACATCTGATATCTGTAAAAGAATTCAACAGCCTTGTCGGGTAAAAATACGAACAGAACCTTTGAGCCGTCAAGAGGCGGAATCGGGATAAGGTTGAACACAGCAAGTCCGACATTGCACGAAATATAGAAACTTAAAAACTGAACAACATATCCTCCGATTGTCGAAAGCGGAAAAGCACCCGTAAAAAGGATAATCGGATAGTAAATGAGGAGTCCGACAAAAGCCGCAACGATATTTGCAATCGGACCCATAATTGCGGTGATTGCCATACCGACCTTTGGATTTTTAAAATTCCTTGGATCAATCGGAACAGGCTTTGCCCAACCGAATCCGAACAAAAGCATACACAAAGCACCCATAGGGTCAATGTGGCTGAGCGGATTAATCGAAAGTCTGCCTCTGCCCTTTACCGCCTTATCACCGAGAAGTGACGCAGTAAAAGCGTGCGCCCATTCATGGAACGGGAGAATTAAAAATATAATAACGAGTACAGCCAATATTTCGGCAATTACCGAGCCGAAATCAAGGTTGCCGTTTCTGATGCCGTTAAGTAATAATGAGAGCATAAGAGCCTCCTGAAATCTGAATTTTTAGGTAACAATCGTGTAACTATATTTATTCCTAATTATATAATATATCGTCAAAAATTACAAGAGCAAAAAACAAGTTAAGAAATTTTCAAAAAACACTTGCATTTTCTCTCATTTTCTGTTATTATAACAAAGTTAGAAATAGAATTAGTTTTCTTTAAGGAGGTGCAGACGCATGGCAAAATGTGAATTCTGCGGTAAGGATGTAAAGTTCGGTATTAAGGTATCTCACTCACACAGAAGATCAAACAGAACATGGAAGCCCAACGTACAGCGTGTTAAGGCTATTGTTGACGGTTCACCAAAGCGTGTATATGCTTGCACCCGTTGTTTGCGTTCAGGTAAGGTTACCAGAGCTAACTGATTTTACAGATTACGAAACAGCTCCACTATTTACGGTGGAGCTGTTTTTTGTAATTTTTATCAGAATTTTAAACCTCAATCACAGTACAGAAAGAGGGCTGACCTTTGTTTGGTCAGCCCTCTTAATTATTAGTCTTTATCAGCCGTTAAAGGATTTCTTCCTTCTTACGAAGAACGAACATTACACAAGTTGAGCCGATGAGAAGTGTAAGAATTACAACTGCCAGAGGAGCTTCACCTGTCTGAACAGCAGCATTTGCATTGTTATTGCCGCCGTTATCAGATGTATCCGGAGTGTCGGATGTTGAGCTGATTTTCTTTGTTACAGGCTGTGTTACAGATGTTGCATCCTGTGAAGTTACAGGAGCAATTGTAACCTTAGTTGATTCCTGCGTTTTCTCTGTAGCCTTAGTAGCCTCAGTAGATGACTCTGCGGTTGAAGGCTCGGCTGTTGTCGGTTCTGCATAGGTTGAAGGAGTAAGCTCAGTTGAAAGATCATTTTTTTGCTGCCACAGCAACAGGATCTTTCTTAACTACTTCTTTATCAACAAGAATAACTTCTTTTGAACCGTCAGTCATTTCTGTGTCCGGATTTACTTCCGAAACACGAAGCACCTCAACAACAAGGTCAACCGTCGTCGAAACCGGTGCAACCTTTGAAATGTCTTTAACATCAAAAACAACTGTTGCAAAAAGCGTCTTTTCGCTAAAGTCATAAAGACCGAGATTACTTGCACCGAATCTTACATAACCAATGCCTTCCGACTTATTCTTGAAGTTTACATATACACCTCTGCCGTCCATTGTCGGGCAAACCGACTTAGCAGTATTCACATCGGCAACCGAAAGGATTGAAGGGTCATAAGAAATGTGCCACTGCGTGTCAAGCACATTCTTTGGAGACTGCATAATATATGTAACCGTTACCTGATTTGTAACTGCATTATACTTTGCACTTGCCATTGGGAAGTAATTTGATGTTGCATTTACTGTAAGAGCAAGCGAAGATTCAGCAGATGATGTTGTACCCTCTGTTGCAACGGGGGCATCAGTTGCAGACTCGGTTGTTTCCGATTCTGTTACAACCTCTGTTGTTGATTCGGCTGTTGTTTCCTCACCCGATGGATTGTACTCTGTCGGGAACACACCGTCTTTGCCGTAATAATCGCCGACCTTGAGGTCTGCCTTTTTAGGAGCATTGCCGTATTCACCGTTACCGTAGTAGTAGAACCACTCACCGGTAAAAATCAATTCATCCTTATCGTTCTCGGAAGTAAATTCAGGATTGATAATATAAATCATATTGTCAAAGCTTTCAACACCGTCGGGATAATAATCAGACTCGCCTTTTTCATAACCCTTAAAATTAATATCGGATGTTCGATAAGCAAGTTTATATTCAGGATTTGTCGGATCGTCTGTACCCTTAAGAGCGTTGTTCCAGATTACTTTATCAACATCGGTCGGTACATCAGAACAGTAAACATTTTTGATATCAGCATTGCGAGCTGAATAACCCGGCCACGCTGAAGGAGTATCCGAACCGTTTTCCCAATAAACACCTGCATCAGATGTATATTTGTTTTCCCAGTCATCAGGCTTACAGAAATATATATGGTAGGTTTCAGTGCCCTCAGAAGGCACATAACTGCCTTCATCGTCCGTATCGGCAGAAACGCTTATTGCAGCAACCACTATCATTGCCGCTGTGAGCATAACAGCCAATAAAAGACTGATAACTTTTTTGGACATTTGTATTTCCTCCTTATGATTTTCCGACACCATACTTGTATCAGCATGACTATTATAGTATAAAACTCAGAAAAAATCAAGTGTTACAGGGCATTTTGGAGTCTGAAACCTATTGTAATAATCACCAAAAATCACTGTACTGTTATATAAGATTTCTTTATTAGGTCTTATCCAAACAAAATCAATGCAAAAAAACTGCAAATTTTTCCTGCAATAAAAGCAAAAATGCCCTCCAAAGCGGAGGGCATCAAATAATTATGTATAATTATTTAAGATTATTCAAATCTCTTGCGTGTGTAAAGAACTGCACCGCCTGCAACGAGGAGAACTGCGAGAACTGCAGCTGCTGTTGTAGCACCTGTCTGAACTGTTCCGTTGTCTGTGCTCTTTGCTGTGTCAGCAGTTGAAACTGCGTTTGCAGAAGATGTTGGGTTCTGACCTGCAGTAGGAACTGTGTTCTTTGTAGAATCTGTCTTGTTGTCATCTTTCTTGTCACTTGACGGAGCTGTTGTTGCAGCCTGATCAGGAGTAGCAGGTGCAGCATTCTTATCTACTGTCTGAACAAGACCTGCTTCCTTAGCCATATCATAGTTAGGAAGTGAACCGTACTCGTACTTGCCTGTTTCTTCGTTAAGACCATAGTAGAAGTAGAACTCACCGGCATATGTTTCCTTACCGCTGAGTTCGTTTACAGATACGTTGTTAGGGTCTGTAACATAAATCATGTTGGTAAGGTTCATTGAGATACCCCAGTCAGGATCCTCAAAGAAGTTGTCGGCAAAATCACCGAAGAATGACTTGTCATTACCGTCAAATGCTTCCTGAGCCTTTGTCCAGAATTCACCGTCAAGCAATTCGTCATAATAAGCATTGTCGCCTTCCGAATAGTACTGGCAAAGAACATCAATAGACTGCTTAGCAGCCTTAAACTGTTCCTCACCGAACTGGAAAGTTACTTTACCTGTTTCTTTATCTACTGTCCTTTCACCGCCGTTAAGGTAGTTGTTGAAAATAATATTAGGAACATCTGTAGGAAGGTCAACATAGAAGATGTTATTTTCAGCATTTTCAACCTGCATCTTGTATCCCGGCCACGGAGAACCCTGTACAGTACCGTCTTTAGACTCGCAAGCGTCTGCACCGTTCCACCAGTATGCACCTGCATCAGCAGCATTGTACTTTTCACTCTTCCATGACTCAGGCATAAGGAAGTAAACTTTGTGTGTTTCTTTTACGCCCTCACTTGGGACATAACGACCATTTGTATCAATAGCTGCGGAAACGCCGATTACACCTACAAGAGCAAGTGAAAGAACGAGAGCGCATGACACTATGATACTGATAAGTTTTTTTGACATTTGAATCTCCTCCAAAAAAATTTCCGATTTCTATCGGTATGGAATCATTATATAACAAAATTTTCAAAATTGCAATCTTTTTCAAAAAGCTTAAAACAAAAAAATACACAAAATTGCGATTGCAATTTTGTGTATTTAGCTTGTATTATAAAAAATTTTCCTATAAAAGATATTTATCTGTTTTATTTATCCGCATCTGCGTCGTCCGACATTGCATTATTGTCCGCAGATTTTTCTTTTTTTCGTCCTTTTTCTTTACGAAAATAATTGCACCTGCGGCAATCAAAACAACAACAATTGCAATTATAATAATTAATGTCGTGTTTGAACCCGAACCGTTTGCAGAGCTCTCAACAACCTTTGTAACATCTACAACCTGACTATTCTGCTGAGTTGAGATGTACTTTTTCTCAACAACTACCGACTTATGGTCGTCTTTGTTAGGTGAGTTTTCCTCGCCCATTCCGTCAATGTAGTTTACAAAATCGCCCTGAATTTTTTCGGAATTTGCCGTATCATTATTTACTATCGGAACGGCACTATCCTCTACCTCTTTACCGTTCACCCAAAGCTTGCAGGTGATTTTATACGATTTGAGATATGTCATATCATCGCCGTACATATCCGAGATGAAATATGAAAGATCGGTTTTGCCTCCCTTTAGTACCTTGAATTCAGCAGAAACAAGAGCCTTGTCGCCGTTAAGCTTTACGGGATTCTGAACATCTGTCCATGTAAAGGTGTAAAAATTCTTAAGTTTAGGGTTGCCAATCGCATTTTTAAAGCTTTCGCAGTTTATTGAATCGGCATTCAACTTCAAATATTCATCGTTGTAAAAGAAACTCATTGCGGCTCCGATTACTTCTTCTTTTGTATCGGTCATATAAATAGCATACTTTACCGTATCGCCGACTTTAGCTGTTACGGAATCCTTTTCATCTGTTGAAATGCTGATTGTAAGGTCATCCTCGGCAGCACTTGCAGGAATACAGAATGCTGACACAGTAAGTACAGCCACGAAGAGAATTGAAAGCATATTTTTGATTTTTTTAAACATTTTTTTCATTCCTTTAGTTTGATATCCCTATTATATATCATTAAGACTAAAATTTCAATGAATAATTTAACAATTCTCGGTGAAATTTATGTGAAAAGTAAATTAATTGCAGATTCACCTTAGATTCACCTTTAAAGAAATGATATTTTAGAAATTATAATTCAAACTGATTTTCACAACATTACGATATAAAAAAACGCCCCTCGGAAAACCGAGAGGCGAAAAATTATTTTTTTAATCTGTCAACGCCGTTAACAGTCTTACAATAGGAAATTCAATTACTTATTGAATCTCTTTCTTGTGAAGTAAACAACACCTGTTGCAGAAACAAGAGCTAAGAGGATAACTACTGCCATAGAAGCATTACCTGTCTGTACTGCGTTGCTGCTTGTGCCGTTAGCCGGTGTGTCAGAAGTAGCTGTGTCAGCTGTTGACTGACCCTTTGTTGCAACCTGTGTAGCAGATGTAGCATCAGGTGTAGTAGGAGCTACTGTAGTAGGCTCTGTTGTAGCAGGCTCTGTTGAAGGAGCATCTGTAGGCTCTGTTGCAGGCTCTGTTGTAGCAGGCTCTGTTGTTGTAGGCTCTACTGTTGTAGGCTCTGTTGTAGCAGGCTCTGTTGTTGCAGGCTCTGTTGTAGCAGGCTCTGTGGTTGTAGGCTCTGTTGTTGTAGGCTCAACATATGCCTCAACCTTAGCGTCTGAGTTAATGTGATCAAAGAGATCATTAGCCATGTCGCCGTTAACTACTGCTTCATATTCTGAATCAGCATCAACTGTGCCTGTTGCAGGATTGAGCTTACCAAGTGTAAGATCAACTACATTGAGGTCAACATTTGTTGTACCTGTACCGTTAACTGTGAACACAGCCTCAACAAGCTTCTTGCCGCCTGCAAAATCATAAAGTGCAAGGTTTGAAGCATTGCCTGAAACATCATTCATATTTACCATGCCGTCAGCGATTTCAGGCATTGTAAGTGAATCAAGTGTAAGGAGGTTCTTATCATATGTAAGAGCCCACTGTACTTCTTCAAGCTGTGCGTCCTTAGTGTCAAGGAGATAGTAAACTGATACCTTGTCGCCTACATTAAATGTGCCTGAACCGTTAGCCTGGCAAATATTAGATGTAGCGTTGATTGTTAAATTATCAACTGCAGGAGTTGAAGGCTCAACCTTAACAGTAGCCTTAGCGCCTGAACGTGTTGAATAATCAAATTTAGAAATGTCGAGTGTGATTGTTACATCAACGAGTGAATCTTCTTCAAAACCTGCAGAAACTGTGTTAAGAAGCATGTTCTCACCATTGAATGTAAGGTCAAATTCTTCGCCTATAGGAGCTGCGCTCTGCTCGGGAAGACCCCAGTTAGCTGCCCAATCATCGTTTACAGCAAACTTGAACTGATAAGCATCATCTGCAGATTCAATATTTTCATACTTAATCTGATATACCTTGTCAGAAACCTGAGTCATGTGGTTAGCTTCAGCGTCAACACCCCATGCTACACCGTTGAGCCAGTTGTTTTCACCGTTACCAACAACTGTAATGCTGTTAACTTCAAGGTCTGTTACCATTTTAACGCCGTCACCTGTTACAGTAATCTTGTTTGTAGCAGGATCGAATGTTACAGTAACATCACAAGCTGTTTCTACATCGAAAGTTACATTGTTATCTGTACCGTCAAGACCGATCCACTTCTGCTCGTCGCCTGTGTTTGCAACAACCTTGAGCTGATAGTTTTTACCGGCAGGAACAGCAGAGAATGTCTTTGTGAATACGCTACCGTCAGCTGTCATAACATTTTCAGGAGCTGCAGCAGGTGTACCAACCCATTCATAGCCTGTAAGATTTGTTGTACCGGCAACTACATATGTAGTATCGGCAGCAGGAGCTGTTGTAGGCTCTTCTGTTGTAGGTTCTACTGTTGTAGGCTCTACTGTTGTAGGCTCTTCTGAACCGTCGGGAACTGTTACAGTTTTAGCAACTGCGACATACTTATCAAATGCATCCTGATTTAATACAGATTTGTCTAAGAGTACTACTTCATCACTAGGGATTTCCAACTCTGATACAGGGTCTTGATTTGAAATAGTAAGATACTCTACATCAAGGTCAACAGTAGTTGCTACAGCCTCGGGATTGATCACATCGAATTCAACAGAAGAAAATACTATTTCTTTTTCTGACGAAAAATAGAGACTTGTGTCACTTCCTATACCCATAAGTAAACCAGGAGCTACATTTTTGTTGAATTCGAAATTTGGATATTCGAATGAAGTACTCTTTCTTGTGTTAGCTGAGACCTTGAGAACAGTAGGATCATAGTTCATTTTATACTGGAAGTTCAACATACCATCTCTGTCCTTGGTCTGGAACATGTATGTAACCCTTACAGTCTTCTGATCTGCGCTGAGAGTAACCTTCTTCTCAGCGAAGAGGTTTGAAGTAGCTGTAACTGTGAGACCCTTTGCAGGAGCTGCAGTTGTAGGCTCTACTGTTGTAGGCTCTGCTACTGTTGTAGGCTCTGCTGTTGTAGGCTCTGCTACTGTTGTAGGCTCTACTGTTGTAGGCTCTGCTACTGTTGTAGGCTCTGCATCAGTAACGATGTCAACCTTACCCTTTGCACCCTGCTTTGTAGCATAGTTAAAGTTTGAAAGGTCAAGTGTAAGAACGATGTCATAACCGTCTTCATAGCCAGCTGCATCTGTATCAATGATCATGTTCTGACCGTTGTATGTAAGGTCAAACCACTCATTGAGAGGAGCTGTGCCCTGCTCAGGAAGGCCCCAGTTATCTGCCCATGAACCGTTGGCAGCAAACTTGAACTGATAGTTCTCATAAGCGTCAAGGCTCTCAAACTTAATCTGGTAAACCTTTGAACCCTCAGATGTTTCTGTCATGTAGTTAGCTTCAGCATCTACCTTCCAGTCCTTACCGTTGAGCCAGTTGTCTTCACCGTTACCAACGACTGTAATGTGGTCAACAACAAGTTCTTTCGGAATTACAACACCTTCACCTGTTGCAGTGATTTCATTTGTTGTAGGGTTGTAAGTTACTGTTACATCACATTCCTTTGTTACATTGAATGTGAAGTTGTCATTGCCGGTATCGCCTACACCAATCCACTCTGAATCGTTTTTAACGACCTTGAACTGGTAGCCGTTGCCGACTGCTACGTTGGTAAATACTTTTTCGTAGTTACCGTCGCCGTTTTCTGTCATTACATTATCTCCGCAAGTTGCTTCAGTCTCAGCCCACTTGTAACCTGTGAGTTCTTCACAACCGGATACGAAATATGAATCGCCGGCAGCAGAAACGCTCATTACAGTTACAACGAGTGATGTCACAACAAGCATCATAGACAGTAAAAGGCTAAGTGCTTTTTTGAACATTTTCTTTTCCTCCTTATGTGATAATGCTTCTATAAGCAGTTTAATTATACAACAACCAACCACCAAAAGTCAATGCTAAAAACTCTTGGTGGCTGATTATTTGACAAAATATTGATTTTTTTGTAGGAATGCACAAATAAAATATCATTTATTTGTTATTTGTAACCATTCACATTGTGAGATTGCCAGTTCCAGCTGTCACGACACATATCCTCAAGATTTTTCTCGGCAATCCATCCGAGTATTTTCTTGGCTTTTGTTGCGTCGGCAAAGCATTCTGCAATGTCGCCTGCTCGGCGTGGCTTTATAACATAAGGAATTTCAATCGAATTTGCCTTTTCAAAAGCCTTTACAATATCAAGAACGCTGTAGCCCACACCTGTTCCGAGATTAAAAATCTCAGTTCCCTTGTGCTCTGCGGAATATTCAATAGCCTTTACATGACCTTTTGCAAGGTCAACAACATGGATATAGTCACGCACACCCGTGCCGTCATGCGTAGGGTAATCGTTGCCGAAAACACCGAGACACTTGAGTCTGCCTGCGGCAACCTGTGTTATGTACGGCATAAGGTTATTCGGGATTCCGTTAGGATCTTCACCGATTCTGCCGCTTTCGTGAGCGCCGATCGGGTTAAAGTAACGAAGAAGAACAACAGACATATCGGGATTTGCGTTTGCGGTGTCTGTAAGAATTTGTTCCATCATAAACTTTGTCCAGCCATACGGATTTGTAGGAGAACCCTTTGGCATTGTTTCAACAAGCGGAACAGTTTCCGGAGTACCGTAAACCGTGGCACTTGAGCTGAAAATAAAGTTATTTACACCGTGTTTTTTCATCACCTCAAGCAATGTGAGCGTTGAATCAATGTTGTTACGGTAATATTCAACAGGCTTCTCACAGCTTTCACCTACTGCTTTAAGACCTGCAAAGTGAATTACCGCATCAATCTTATTCTCCGAAAAAATCTTTTCAACGGCATCTCTGTCACATACATCGGCCTCATAGAGCGGAATTTTTCTGCCTGTCAGCTCTTCAACTCTTTCAACCGCTACGGGACAGCTGTTTGAAAAATTATCTGCAATTACAACATCGTGACCTGCGTTGATGAGTTCAACACAAGTGTGCGAGCCGATATATCCGGCGCCGCCTGCAAGCAAAACATTCATTTTAAAATTCCTTTCTTAACAATCAGCATTTTTCAGGCTCGGGATAGTCAACACCGAAGGTTTCGGCTGTAACCTTTGCCATAACCTGCGGGTCAAGCGGCTTGTCGGAATAGTCTGTGTCACACTCTGCGATTTCATTGACAACATCCATACCCTCAATGACCTTGCCGAATGCGGCATACTGACCGTCAAGGTGCGGAGCGTTCTTGTGCATAATGAAGAACTGCGAACCTGCTGAATCGGGCATCATTGAACGAGCCATTGAGAGAACACCCTCTGTATGCTTGAGATTGTTTTCAAAGCCGTTCACGGCAAATTCACCCTTGATTGAATATCCGGGACCGCCCATACCCGTGCCTTCGGGGCAACCGCCCTGAATCATGAAACCGTAGATTACACGGTGAAATGTAAGACCGTCATAGTAACCCTTGTTTACAAGGCTGAGAAAATTATTTACAGTATTCGGAGCAATTTCGGGATAAAGCTCCGCTTTGATTATTTTTCCGTTTTCCATTTCAAAAGTAACAATAGGATTGCTCATTTTAAATCGTCCTTTCGGTTTATTAACACTATTTTAGTATATTCTTGATAAAATAGCAAGTGTTTTAGTGATTATTTGCGAATAAATCAGCCTTTTTCAATGCTCATTGTAGCAAAAGCATTGAGGTCTGTTCCTGCAATATTTCCGCTGAGAAACTCGTAATATCCCTGTGAACAGACCATGGCGGCATTGTCACCGCAAAGAGATTTTTCGGGCATATACATTTCCCAATCACGCTTTTTACACTCTTCTGCAAGGGTTCTTCTGAGAAGTGAATTTGCCGAAACACCGCCTGCGATTACAAGCTTTTTCTGTCCCAGGTCTTCAGCCGCCTTGATAAAGTTTGTAACAAGGCAATCGACAACGGCATAGCGGAATGATGCACAAACATCGGCTTTGTTAAGCTCAACACCCTTTTGTGCCGAATTGTGAATGAGGTTGATTACGGCTGTTTTAAGTCCCGAAAAGCTGAAATCATACGGCGCATCGTGAACTGCGGGACGAGGAAGCTTGAATGCAAACGGATTGCCGTTTTCCGCAACTCTGTCCATTTCAATTCCGCCCGGATACGGCATTCCCATTGTCCTTGCGGCTTTGTCAAAAGCCTCACCTGCGGCATCATCACGGGTTTTGCCGATAATTTTCATCTTTGTGTAGTCCTCAACCATAACAATATGGCTGTGACCGCCTGACACAACAAGGCAGAGGAACGGCGGTTTTAATTCTTTATTTGAAATATAATTTGACGCAATGTGTGAACGAAGATGGTGAACAGGAACAAGCGGAATTCCTGTTGCAAGTGAAAGTCCTTTTGCAAAATTCACTCCCACAAGCAACGCTCCGATAAGTCCGGGGGCATATGTAACGCCGATTGCGTCAATGTCGGAAAGCCTGCAGTCTGCATCTTCAAGAGCCTGTCTTACAACAGGAACAATTGCCTCTGCGTGACGGCGTGATGCGATTTCGGGAACAACACCGCCGTAAAGCTTGTGTTCCTCAACCTGAGAAGCAACCACCGAGGATATTATGTTTCTGCCGTCCTCAACAACCGCTGCCGCAGTTTCGTCACAGGACGATTCTATTGCGAGTATCTTCATAATTTTCCTTTCACTACGAAACATTTATGATGAAGTTCCGTAATATCGTTAATATAATGTTTTATTACATATATATGTCAAAAACAGCGTGTCATTAAAACAGCGTTTTCGGTTGGAGAGGAGTAGTAATTTTTCCTCTCTCCCACCTTGATGAATCCGAATTTTTCATAGAGAGAACGGGCGTTCCCGTTACTTTCACGAACCTCAAGAGTGAGAAAGCAAAGGTTATTTTTCTTGGCATAGGTCACAAGCGTTTCAACAAGCGCCGAACCTATTCCCCGATTTCTGTGTGTACCGTCAACGGCAACATTGAAAATGTAACCCTCGTCAACAACAACGCTCATTCCTATATATCCGACAACGACATTGTCTTCCGTTGCGGTAAAAAACAGCGAGGTTTCGTTGTTCAGTTCTTCTTCAAGGCTGTTAAACGACCACGGATGCGAAAAACACCTCTGTTCAAGCTGTGCAACCGCCTCAAGCTGATTTTCGGTCATTCTGTCAATTTTCATACGCTTTTAATATTTCCTTTACAGAATTAACAATTTCATCACGGCAATGTCTGTACACCTCAATGTCGCCGCCGTAGGGATCGCTTATACCGAGCACGGCGATTTTTTCTGGCTGTACAAGAAAAAACTGCATCAACATTTTTGCGTGACTTTGCGACATACAGTAAAATTTTTCGTATTTTTCAATGCCGGCATCAGCCACGGCTGTTGAAGCTTTGCCCGAAAGGTCAATTCCGATTTCCTTACAGGCAATCACGGAATTTTCCGACACGGGAAGTCCCGTTGAGGTTGCAATGCCAAAGCTTTCCGCCCTGACGCAAACACCGTTTTTCTCTGCCATATCATTAAAAATTGCCTCTGCCATGGGACTGCGACAGGTGTTGCCCGTGCATACAAAGGCAATCGTTCTGTTATCCTTTTGCATCATACCAAGTCCTTCCGATTGCCGCATCAGCTGTGAGCGGAACGCTCATTTTAACTGCGTTTTCCATTTCTTCCTGAACGATGAGTGCAACTCTCATGCTCTCATCCTGCGGAGCTTCGACAATAAGTTCGTCGTGAACCTGCAGCACAAGCCTTGCACGGAGATTTTCGGCTTTCATTCGCTCGTCAACCTTAATCATTGCAATTTTGATAATATCTGCGGCTGTGCCCTGAATAGGCATATTTCTTGCAACTCTTTCACCGAATGCACGGATCATATGCTTGCCCGAGGTGAGTTCGGGAAGATTTCTTCTTCTGCCGAACATCGTTTCAACATAGCCGTCAGCGTTCGCCTTTTCAACAACATTTTTCATATAGCTGTCAACACCGCTGTAATGGGCAAGATAGCTGTCAATGTAGTGCTTTGCCTCTTTATTTGAAACACCGATATCCTTTGCAAGTGAAAATGCGCCGATTCCGTAAACAATACCGAAGTTAACCGCCTTTGCACGACTTCTCATAATCGGAGTTACCATATCAAGCGGCATATTGAACACCTGTGACGCTGTGATTGCGTGGATATCTTCGTTATCCTTGAACGCTTTAATCATATTTTTGTCACCCGAAATATGGGCAAGCACACGGAGCTCAATCTGCGAATAGTCGGCGTCAACAAGTGTCCAACCCTCTCTTGCGCAGAAAAACTTTCTCATCTCTCTGCCAGGCTCGGTTCTTACTGGGATATTCTGGAGATTCGGCTCTGTTGAGCTGATTCTGCCTGTTCTTGTTTCGGTCTGATTGAAATTTGAATGGATTCTGCCGTCATCTGCAATGACCTTTAAAAGTCCCTCGCAGTAGGTTGAATTCAGCTTTGAGAGCGTTCTGTATCTCAGCACCATTTCAACAACGGGATGTTCATACCTCAGGCTTTCAAGCACCTCTGCATTTGTGCTGTAGCCGCTCTTCGTTTTCTTTTTGCAAGGGAGTCCGAGGTTTTCAAATAAAACTACGCCAAGCTGTTTTGGAGAATTGATGTTAAACTCACAGCCCGCACTTTCGTAAATTGCGGTTTCAAACTCCTTAATCTGTGCAGAAAGCATTTCGCCGTAGCTTTCAATGCCCTGTCGGTCAACACAGACACCGATATTTTCCATTCTTGCAAGCACCTTTGCAAGCGGAATTTCAATTTCACTTAACAACTTTTCCTGACCGTGAGCCTTGATTTTATCTCCGAGTTTTTCGCACAATTCTGCGTAACAGGCAAATGCCTCGTATTTTTCATTCTGCTCATCAGTGCAGACAGGCGGAGCGATTTCGTAAGAGGCACAAAGATTTTTGTCCGAATAATCCTTTGACGACGGTTCAATCAGATATGCCGCAAGCTCAATATCAAACACAATATTTTCAACATCAATATTTCTCTCATCGGCATAAGCGTAGAGCGTTTTGATGTTTCTTGTGTACTTTTCAAGTTCACTGTCGGCAATAAGCTTGACAAAAAAGCTCTTCGTCCGTGCTTATATACACCTTGCCGTCAAAAAGTACGGCAAAGGATTTAATTCTTTATTCTCTGTTTCAAATGTTGAGATAGAGCTTTTTCTCTGACTTAACATTTTTAAAAGTTCATTTTCGTCAAAATCAGACACAACCTCAAGTGTTTTTTTCTCAGTTTCTTTTGTCTTTGTGTTTTTGTCAGCCTTGATGCCGTATTTTTCTATTAAAGAAAACAGTTCAAGTTTTGCCATAAATCCGGCACATTCATCAGCATCTTTCATATCTACAACATAATTTTCGACATTTGTGTCAACAGGAGCGTTGCAGTTTATTTCACCGAGCATACGGCTGAGAATTGCATTTTCCTTTGACGCAGTCAGCTTTTTACGCACACCGTCCTTGATTTCAAGTTCATCAAGATGGTCATAGATATACTCAACCGTGTGATATCTCTGAATGAGGTCGCCTGCACCCTTTGGACCTATTCCCGCAACTCCGGGAATATTATCCGAAGTATCGCCCTGAATCGCCTTGATTTCTATAAGCTCCTTTGGAGTTACACCGTAAGCTTCAAGAATCTTTTCGGGGGTATAAAGTATATCCTGTTTGTTTGAGCAAAGATGAACGCTTGTTTTGTCCGACACAAGCTGAAGGCTGTCACGATCACCTGTTGCAATAACGCACTCATTTCCGTTTTCTTCACAAGCCTTGGCGAGCGTACCGAGAATATCGTCAGCCTCAAAGCCCTCACAGGTAACAAGCCTGTAGCCTAAAAGGGTAAGAAGCTTTTTCAGCGGTTCCATTTGTGACGCAAGCTCCTCAGGCATACCTTTTCGTGTTGCCTTGTAGCCTGCATAGGCCTTGTGCCTGAAGGTCGGTGTTTTCAGGTCAAAGGCAATCGCCACGGCATCGGGATTTTCTTCATTTTTAATTTTGTACAGCATTGTAAGGAATCCGTAGATTGCGTTTGTAAACTGACCGTCCTTTGTTGTAAGCGGTCTTATTCCGTAAAACGCACGGTTTACAATACTGTTTCCGTCAACAGCAAGTAATCTCATAATTTATACATCACATTCTCAATTTTTCCGTCTTTAATGTAAATTCTCGGAACACGCTTTCCGACAAGACAGACGGTTTCGTAGTTTATAGTCCCTGTATTTTCGGCAAGTGAATCTGCAGTAGGCTCACCGTTTTCGCCTGTACCGAATACGACAACCTCGTCACCTGTCTTGACATCTTCAATATCGGTAACATCAAGCATTGTCTGATCCATACATATTCTGCCCACAATTTTCGCTTTCTTTCCGTTTACCGTCATATAGCCGTCTTTTGCATTCTGTCTGATGAATCCGTCAGCGTATCCGATAGGAACGGTTGCAATTTTCATCTTTCTGTCGGCTGTAAAAGTTCTGCCGTAGGAAATTGTTGCACCCTTTTGAACCTCTTTTACAAAAGCGACAACTGTTTTAAGAGTCATTGCAGGAACAAGGTCAAGTCTGTCAGCAAGCTTTGATGACGGAGCAAGTCCGTAGAGGATAATACCCGCTCTTACCATATCGCAACAGGTTTCGGGATAATCTTCAATTGCGCCGCTGTTTGAGCAATGAACAACGCTGATATCAACGCCTCGCTTTTTAAGGCTGTCACGCACATGAATAAAGTTTTCATACTGCTTGTTTGTGAACTCTCTGCCCTCGGCATCTTCATCAGACACACAAAAATGAGTAAAAAGCCCCTCAACCTCAAGATTCGGCAGGCAGCAAGCCTCACAAATTTCTTCAATAGAATATTCATCCCGTGGAAATTCCTGACACATAAAGCCGATTCTTGACATTCCCGAGTCAACCTTGATGTGCATTTTGCAGATACAATCCTCTTCAACACATTTTTCGGAAAGCTCCTTTGCATACTCAAGTGAAAAAACAGCCTGAGAAATATCATATTCAGCAAGATTTTCAGCTTCTGAAACGGGAGTGTAGCCAAGAATCACAATAGGGAGTTTTGAACCGCTTTTTCTGATTTCTATACCCTCGTCAATATTTGAAACAGCAAAAAAATCCGCTCCGAGCTTTTCATAAATCTGTGAAAGCTCAACTGCACCGTGACCGTAGCCGTCAGCCTTTATAACACAACAGACCTTTGTATCGTCTGCAACCTTATTTCTTATTACATTATAATTATGCTCAATTGCATTAAGTGAAATTTCAGCCCAAGTTCTTTTTACCATATTCATTTTTATCTCTCCACATACCTTTTACAGTCAATTTGCAATCAATGTAATTATAATACTTTTGATTCTTCAAATCAACACAAAATCCCCCTTTAAATGCATATAAAAGTTATTTTATTCGTAATTATGTGCAAAATGTTACTCCTGAATTTTTGCAAATGCACAAATTATCTGCATAAAAGTCCTAAATACTGCAATTCACTTGATTTATTTATTCATTTTTGGTAGAATTAAAAGGTATTTGATTTATAAATTTAATTTCAGGAGGGGCATAATGACAACAAACAACATAATAGTTCTTTGTGCGTTTATAGCTTATATGATTATTATGATCGTAATAGGCTTTGTTTGTTCAAAGGGCAACAAGAACAATGAGGACTACTTTCTCGGCGGCAGAAACCTCGGCAGTTGGACAGCCGCAATGTCGGCACAGGCATCTGATATGAGCGGTTGGCTTTTGATGGGACTTCCGGGCGCCGTATACCTTGCCGGTACAGGCGAGGCATGGATCGCCGTAGGACTTCTTATCGGCACAATTCTCAACTGGTACATTGTTTCGGCAAGACTTCGTAAATACACAATTGTGGCAGGCAACTCGCTCACTATTCCGAGCTTTTTCAAAAATCGTTACCGTGACCATAAAAACATAATCAAGATTGTTTCGGCGTCAATCATCGCAGTTTTCTTCACGGTTTACACAGCTTCGGCATTCAGTTCGGGAGCAAAGCTTTTTGCAACACTCTTTTCAGACAGTGCAAGCGGTGACGAAAACTACAATCGTGTTTATGTTATCGGTCTTATCGTTGCCGCAGTAGTAATTCTTGTATATACATTTATGGGCGGTTTCAAGGCAGTTTGTACAACCGACCTCATTCAAGGACTTATGATGATTGTTGCAATTCTTTCCGTTCCGGTGCTTGCATATGCAATTCTCACATTTGACACAAGCTTCAGTTCTGCACTTGCCGCAAAAGGTGTTGAACAGCCTGCTCAGTTCCTTAACTTCTTTGTAAACGGTGACGGAACTCCTGTTTCGGCTGTTTCGATTATTTCAAACCTTGCGTGGGGACTCGGTTACTTCGGTATGCCGCATATTCTCGTCAGATTCATGGCTGTAAAGAGCAATGAAGAAATCAAAAAGTCAAGAAAAATTGCTGTTGTTTGGGTAATTATTTCACTTACTGCGTCATGCCTTATCGGTCTTATCGCAAGAGGCTACCTTACAGCACAGCTTGACGATGCAACAAGCGAATCTGTATTCATCAGAACAATCCAGCAGCTTTTCTCAGGCAACGGTGTGCTTATCTTTATCGGCGGTATTTTCCTTTGCGGAATCCTTGCCGCAATTATGTCAACAGCAGACAGTCAGCTTCTCGTCACTGCGTCGGCTGTTTCGGAGGATCTTTACAAAGGTGCTGTTAAAAAGAATGCAAGCGAAAAGAGTTCGCTTTTGGTCGGCAAAATTGCAGTTGCAGTTGTTGCTGTAATCGCATTCTTCATTGCACTTAATCCTAAATCAAGCATTATGGGACTTGTTTCGGATGCATGGGCAGGATTTGGTTCGGCATTCGGACCTGTTGTTCTGCTGGCACTTTTCTGGAAACGCTCAACACTTTCGGGTGCAATCAGCGGTATGGCAACAGGTGCTCTGACAGTTATCATATGGGACTATATTCCGCTTGTAAACGGTCAGACGCTTTATGCGGCAACAAATCTTTATTCACTTGTTGTAGGCTTCGGACTTGCACTTATTGTGAATGTTATTGTTTCTCTTCTTTCAAAAAAGCCGTCAAAAGAAATCATGGACGAATTTGATTCAATTAAAAATATTGAAGTATAAACCGCAGGGGCAGTCGCTTTATCACGACTGCCTTTTTTGTGTCTGAATTTAATATATTCCGAAAATAAGAAAAATAAGGCATGGAATATCACAAAAATCAATTGAAATGTGCAAATATTTGTAGTATAATCTATCGTATTGTTTGTTACTATTTTATTTTTCAGAAAAGAGATTGATATGAAACTTTTAGAAGACAGAATTCTTAAAGACGGACATATTGGTGCCGACAATGTGTTAAAGGTTGACAGCTTTCTCAATCATCAGATTGATGTCAGTTTTGTGTGTGAGCTTGGCAAGGAATTTTACAGGCTTTTCAAGGACGAAAACATAACAAAAAATTCTGACAATTGAAGCGTCGGGAATCGGCATTGCCTGTCTTGCGGCTCAGTATTTTAAATGTTCCCGTTGTTTTTGCAAAAAAAGACAAAGACAATTAATATTTATTCCGATACATACAACGCAAACAGTCCACTCATACACTCATAAAAAAGGACTACGACATAGTTGTTTCAAAGGAATTTTTGAGCAAAAGAAGAACAACGTGCTTATCATTGACGATTTTCTTGCAAAAGGGCAAGTGCCTTAACGGCACTTCTTAATTGCTGATTGAAAAAAGCAGGCGCAAAAAACAGCAGGCGCCGGAATTGTTATAGAAAAAGGCATATCAGGGCGG
>ENA-OQBL01000036-OQBL01000036.1-human-gut-metagenome-genome-assembly--contig:-NODE-36-length-93181-cov-7.543717_pt1 | contig 93181 bp, 86 predicted proteins | sample MGYA00242747_ERZ504553 | MGnify/ENA primary metagenome ERZ504553 (study PRJEB26092, sample SAMD00036240) | human gut metagenome | host: Homo sapiens | study: EMG produced TPA metagenomics assembly of...
CAGCTCCTCGCCGGAGCCGGACAGGTTGATCTTGCCGTTTTCCAGCACATAGGCGTAGTCGCAGATGCCCAGCGCCTTGCGGGCGTTCTGCTCGACCAGCAGCACCGTAATGCCGGAATCGCGAATTTCGCGGATCAAATCGTAAATCTGGTTCACGATGATGGGCGCAAGACCCATCGAGGGTTCGTCCAGCAGCAAGATCTTGGGGCGGGACATCAGCCCGCGCGCAACCGCCAGCATCTGCTGCTCGCCGCCGGACAGCGTGCCGGCAAACTGATCCTTGCGGCTTTCCAGAATGGGGAAGCGCTTGTACTGCTCCTGCAGGTCCTTTTCCAGGTCAGCCCCTTTAAAAAGGTAGCCGCCGACGAGCAGGTTGTCGCGGATGGTCAGACCCGAAAAGCACTTGCGTCCCTCGGGGACGTGTACCACGCCCGCGCCCACGATCTTGCTGGGCTTGCGGGGCAGGGGTGCGCCCTCAAACTCCACGGTGCCGGTCTTGGACTTTGCCAAGCCGGAAATCGTGCGCAGAAGCGTAGTTTTACCGGTGCCGTTGGCACCGATAATGGAAACAATCTGCCCTTTGTGAACCTCCACGTTGATGCCGCGCAGCGCTTCCACATGACCGTAACTGACAGCCAGATCGGTCACTTTCAGCATAGGTTCCATGTTTATTCCTCCTTGCCTAAGTAGGCCTCAATAACCTCAGGATTGTTCTGGACTTCATCGGGGGTACCCACGGCGATCGTTTCGCCGAAGTTCTGCACATGGATCTTGTCGGAAATGCTCATTACCAGCTCCAGGCGATGCTCAATCAGCAAAATGCCGAAGCCGATCTCCTTGCTGATGCGCTGGATCAGCTCGGTCAACTCGCCGACCTCGGTGGGGTTCAAACCGGCGGCAGGCTCGTCCAGCAGCAGGATTTTCGGCTCGCACATCAGTGCGCGGGCAATCTCGATGCGGCGCTGCATCCCGTAGGAAAGATTCTCCGGGCGCTCGTGCAGGTAGTCCTGCATCCCCACGACCGTCAGGTATTTTTCGCACAGCTCGCGCCCGCGCTTTTCCTCGGCGCGGCGCTTGGGGGTGGGCAGCAGCCCGCCCACGATGCTGTAGCGGCTTTGGGGGTCAAAGGCGCACATCACGTTTTCTTCCACGGTCAGCCCCTTAAACAGGCGGATATTCTGGAAGGTGCGTCCCATACCAAGGCGGGTGATTTTGTACTGCTCCAGCTTGGTGATGTCCTTGCCGTCCAGCACAACGGTGCCTTGGTCGGCGGTGTACACACCCGAAATGGTGTTGAAGATGGTGGTCTTGCCCGCGCCGTTTGGTCCGATAATGCCGTGGATTTCCCCGGCGTTCGCTTCAATGGAGAAGTTCTGTATCGCCTTGACGCCGCCAAAGCTCTTATAAATGTTCTTGACTTCCAGCAGTGCCATGGTTTACCCCTCCTTTTTGGCAGTGTTCTTTTTGCCCAATTTGGCAAAAAGTTGTTGCATATTGCGGGGCGTAAGCTCCCACTCGCCCAGCAGACCGGACGGCTTAAAGTTCAAAATCAGCAGCACCAGCACGGCGTAGATGACGTAGCGGTAGTTCTGCAGCCCGCGCAGTACCTGCGGCAGGGCGCTCAGGATAAAGGCGCCCAGCGTGGAACCGGTCAGGCTGTTGACGCCGCCGAAGAATACCATAATGACCCAGTCGGCGCTCTTTTTCCAGCCGAAGCCGGTGGGATCCACATAGGACATATAGAAGGCGTACAAAACGCCGGAGTAGCTCGTCAGCGCAACGCTGAGCAGGAAGGCAATCATCTTGACGCGGGTCACGTTGATGCCCATCGCCTTGGCAGCCAGCTCGTCGCCCTTCAGCGCGATGCACTGGCGGCCGTATTTGCTGGTCTTGAAAAACGCTGCCAGCGCAATGGCAAGCACGGCGGAAACAAACGTCAGCGGCAGCCCGACCAGACGGGGGATGCCGGTCAGACCGGACGCGCCGCCGGTCAGGGTGGTCATACGGTTCAGCAGGGCGGCAATCGCCTCGCCGAAGCCCAGCGTGACCAGTGAGATATAGTCACGGCGCAGCCGGACAACGGGGTAGCCGATCACATAGCCGATCAGCGTTGCCCCCGCGACCGCCAGCAGCGCCGCCAAGACAAAAGGAACGTGGGCGCGGATGACCAAAAGCCCCGATACATAGGAGCCGATGGCCATAAACGCCGCCTGCCCCAAGCTGAACATACCGGTAAGCCCGGTCAGCACATAGATGCCGGACACGGCAATCAACGTGATGAAAACCTGCGTAAGTACGTTGGATACAAGTGCGTTCATTGTGTGATATCCTCCTTACGCTTTTTCCTGAACGTTGCTGCCGGCAATGCCCTGCGGACGGATCAGCAGGAAAACCAGCATAACAGCAAATACGGCAATGGTCGAATAGCCGGAACCCAAGGCGGCCAGCAGAATGGTTTCCAGAATGCCCAGCAGCAGCGCGCCGATGACGGCGCCGGTCAGGCTGCCCAAGCCACCGATGACCGAGGCGATAAAGCCCTTGACGACAAGGCTGCCCAAGGTGGGGTACAGGGTGTACTTGATGCCCAAAAACACGCCTGCGATGCCGGCCAGAATGCCGGAAATGACAAAGGCGAGCTGGATGATGCGGGTGGAGTCGATGCCCATCAGCTGGGCGGTGTCGCGGTCAAAGGAAACCGCGCGCAGCGCACGACCCAGACGGGTTTTCTGGATGACATACGCCAGAACGATCAGCGCCACGGCACTGATGCCGAACATCATTAAATCGCCGGTGGAAACGACCAGCATTGCCACATTGACGGTGGGTTTTTTAAAAAAGGAAGGGAAGTTGAAGAAATTGGAGCCTGCCTTGATGGTGACAAGACCCTCGTACAAGGTGCCCAGCGTGATGGAGGACACAAAGAAATAGGTGGGTGCCGAGTGGTTTTTCAAAATGCGGCGGAAACCGACAAACTCGCCGAACAGCGAAATCAGCGCGCCTGCCAGACCCGCAATCAGCAGGGTGGGAACCAGCCCCATACCCTTGCTGGAAACCAGAAAGTAGGCGATAAATGCTGCCGCTGTCATAGTGGCACCATGGGAGAAGTTGGAAAACTTTAAAACGTTGAAAATCAGCGCAAAGCCGGTGGCGATCAATGCGTAGATCGAGCCGGTTGCAATGCCGTTTATGATGACTTGCAGCGACATAACTTGATTTGCCTCCTAGAAAAAAGCAGGCAGCCCCGCCAAGGCGGTACGAATCCGCGGGGCTGCCTGTTCAGATGTTACGGATAAAGTGCGCGCAGACGTTGGTTAGCCGGCAAACTGCTCCAGCATAACGGGAGTCTGGTTGTCGTAGGTGTACATATACATACTCATACCAGTGGGCATATGGGTGGTGGGATCGATGGTGATCTTGCCGGTAACGCCCTCGTAGCTCAGGTTCTCCAGCGCGTCGTGCAGGGCAGTGTAGTCGGTGCCGACCTTGGCGATGCAGTCCGCGGCAGCCATCACGATGTCGTAGCCCAGGAAGTACTTGTTGGGGGCGCTGACGTCGTTCTGAATCTCAGCAATCTTGGCGGCAATGGTTTCGTCCTCGGTGTTGATGTTGTTGATGTAGTAAATGTTGGAGCAGTCGCCGCCGTAGGTGGTGTTGAAGCCGGGTGCGCCGTCCAGACCGGTGATGATCTTGCCCTTGTAGTCCAGCTCGGTAGCGGCGGTTTCAATGGCAACCAGCTGCTGGGTGTAGTTGGGGCAGTAGATGGCGTCCACATTGGCGTTGACTAAGGGCAGCAGCAGGGTCTTGTAGTCGGTGTCGGCAGCGCCGTAGGCAACGATCATGCTGTTGTCCACGGTGATGTTCTCCTCAGCAAGGCGATCCACAAAGGGAGCCAGCAGGGAAACGGAGTAGGCGTTCTCCTGATTGTACAGGATGCCGAAGGTCTTGTAGCCGTTCTTTACGGCAAAGGCTGCCATAATGTCGCCCTGCGTGGTGGCGCTGGGCTGCAAAGCAAACATATTCTTGTAGGGAACGCCCTCGCTCTTGGTTTGGCAGGCGGGGTCCATGGCAAGACCGACAACGGGTACGTCATAGCCCTCGGAGGTTTCCTTGATGGCGTTGGCGATGTTGGCAACTGGGGGTCCGACGATCAGGGAAACCTGATCCACGGTCACAGCGGTGATGTAGGAGTTGACAGCCTCAGTGACGTCGCCCTTGGTGTCGTAGGTGTTCATCACGATCTTTTTGCCGTTGATGCCGCCGTTGGCGTTGATCTCATCGACGGCAGCCTGTGCACCCTTCTGGACGGACAGACCCAGACCGGAGGTGTTGCCGGTGATGTCCTGCAGGCAACCGATCAGAATCTCGCCGCTGTCGGCAGCTGCTGCAGAGGAAGCAGCGGGGGCAGAGGTGCTGGGGGAGGCGGTGCTGGAAGCTGCGCCGCCGCAAGCGGCCAGGCTCAAAGCCATACCGGCGGCCATAACAAAGGATACAATGCGTTTCATAGTGTTTTCTCCTTGATTTTGTGTTGGGTCAGCGCGCGGGGCTGCGGGGGAAGGAATGTGTGCGGGCTTTGCCTCCTTTTTTTCCGGTGTGAAGGCGGGCAAATTGGGAAGTCTTGCCCTGTCTGCACCGGTTTTTCTGCTTTGTTGTCCGGTTTTGATTCTTGATTGCAAACGTTTGCAATCAAAGGCAAATATAAATTCCGATGGAGTTTTCCGCGCTTTTGCGGTTCCACCAGAAATCTTATGCCCAAAATATACTCCTGTTGCTCAGATTTGTCAATATGTGCTGCACATTTTCGTGCTTTTGTTCAAATTTGGCTATGCAAACATTTGCAAAACGACGAAAATCCGGCACATCGCACCCCGGCCATTGCAGAAAAATGAAAGGGCAGACCGATAATTTTATCTGCAATGAGAGCAGATGTCACGGAACTTGTCAAAAGAATCGCTGTAGTAATTTTATATCGCAGGGTGTATAATGAAAACGTTATCACATAAATCATTTTCAAAAGGCTGAGACAACACCATGAAGCAAAAACATATTCCGGCACGCTGTTTTTTCTATCTGTTCGGTATGCTGGTTCTGGCTATGGGGCTGATTGTGAACATCAAGGCCGGGCTTGGCTCCTCAGCAATTATGTCCGTAGCCTACACGATCAGCGAGGGCGCAGGAGTGAATTTTGGTGACATGACGTTTGTGATCTACTGTCTTTTTATCGCTGCGCAGATGATTATAAACGGCAAAGACCGCAGCTGGCTGGATCTGCTGCAGCTGCCGCTGAGTCTGGTGTTTACGCGGTTTATGAATTTGTTCAAAGCGGTAATCCCCTACGAACACGGCTATCTGCCCACAGATCTGCTTGTGTTGCTGGCGGGCATTGTGCTGACCGGCATTGGTGCCGCCATGACAGTGGATATGCAGCTCATCCCCAATTCCGGCGACGGTATCGTGAACAGCATCGCCCGCCGTTGCGGTCGTGAGCTTGGCTTTACCAAAAATATTTTTGACTGCGGTTGTGTTGCTGTTTCCCTGCTTGTCGGTGCGTTCTTCGGCGATCCGCTGCTCGGCATCGGCTTAGGTACAGTCATTTCAATGCTTGGCGTCGGTCGCGTTGTAGCTTCCTTTAACCATCTTTGCAAACCCGCCATAACCCATGCCGCTGGGTTGGAGAAAGTTGTACGTAAATAAATTTTGCATTGGCAATATAGCGAACTCAAATTCTAAGGCAACACCGCACAATACAATTTCCAGAAACAGAAAAGCGTCTGACTCACAAAAAAGGCCGGACGCTCTCCCAAAACTGCTTGCAGGGCAAAATTTAATCAGGCCGCCAGACAAGGTCTGTCAGCTAAAGTCAAGTTTGCCAAAGAAAATATAATATTCATTTTTGCAATTTGCTTTTGTAGCCCTCTGTATCGTGTCTTTCGGAAACGAAGCTGCAGCTTGACTACAGCAAAAACATGCTCGACTTTGGCACGTACAGAGGACTTTTCATGCTCACGACGCTTGATTTGTGCCTGAGAGCGCGCAGACTTATTCTTACTTTGGCTGGGACGGCGATTGATTTTGTAGCGGACAGACTTACCGCCTTTGTTCTTTTTCAGTGCTTCAGGACGTTTTTCGGCTCCGAGATAGCCACTGTCCCCATAAACCTCTTCCTCTTCTCCGGTAAGAAGCTCAGAGGTTACAGTGACATCGTGCTCGTTGGCTGCTGTTACCTTTACTGTATGAACCAGCCTGCTTTCCTTATCCACGTCGACATGGGCTTTGTAGCCAAAATGCCAGGTATTGCCCTTCTTTGCTGAATGCGCCTGAGGGTCACGCTCTTTTTTCTCATTCTTGGTAGAGGAAGGCGCCTCAATAAATGTGGAGTCGACTATCGTGCCGCGCTTCAGAATCAAACCGCGCTGCATCAACAGTTCCACAACCTGTGTAAATAGTTCCTGCTGGATTCCGTTGCGCAGCAGAATGTTCCGAAAGTGCCCCAGCGTATCTCCGTCCGGTACCTGATTGATTGATTCTACTCCGCAAAAATCCGAAAAGGCACGGCTGTCAATTACCTCCGCTACGGTTGCCATATCCGAGAGATTATACAGATTCTGTACGAGATAGATTCTAAGCATCCGTTCCAAATCGTAGGGCTTATTACCGCGCGCTCCTTCAAAAAAATTCGCCAACTCCATCAAAATTGTAAAAGAGCAAAATTATATCAATTGGAACGCCTCCGCTGTAGCCATGTTACCAGTCATACCAGATCAATGTCCGGATAAAATCCTTCGGCGTTTCTAGTTTTGTAAAGAAATTTTCCTCGCGGACATTCAGAAGTCTGGCTATTTCTGGGGTTTTGCTCTCTTTATTTTTCCCCATCATTACACTTTTGGGGAATTTATTTGCTTTTTATTCCAAATTCTGTTCCCTACACTTAAAAGGTTCTCCAGCATTGCTGCCGCATAAATGTATGGATTTCTCCGCTATCCCGGTTTTCGTAATACGCTACCAGCAATTTCTTGAATTCAGGAACATCCTTCTCTGGGATAACAATCAGCCCTTTTCCTTTTGAAATCATGTAGTGGTTCGCGAAAATCACTGCCGTTCGTTTGTTGCCATCATTAAAGATTTGAGTTTTCATGCAATACAAGCACAAGCGAATGGCAATGTCTACATCATCTGCATCTTCACTGACGATTTTGTCAATCGCTTCTTTTACCACGGTCTCAATCGGAAGTGGCGGCACATACGAAGTTCCGCCAATCGTAACTGGCACACCACGAATTCGTCCTCCATCTGTATAAAAGCCCTCGTTTACCAATTTCGCAATGTGGCACAGAATATGATAATCTGTTGTATAGTTCAATACGTCTTTATCGAGAATGAACTCCCATGCGTGTTTCAGATTCAAAATTTTCTGTACATCGCTGGCAGTCATACCGGTCACAATGCCGTTATCGATAATATCCGCTGTCTGTGGGAAAGTCGTCGCCACGCCTTCCAGCACAGCCTGATCATAAATATTGGCTTTCATGTTGGCTCTGGCAAAATCCAGATTCAACATTACGCGAGGTGGCAAGTCGGCTTCCTCATATCCCAATGCAGCCAAATCTTTTCAATGTGTCGGATTTGTTTCCGTAATTCGCGCGCTTCGCGATTGTTGCGCAGAAGCAACTGGTATAAATCCTCGGAATATACATCTACATAGGTCGATGTTAACCGACTTCCAACACGCTTACGGATATAGAGATATTTTTGCCCATCTCTGTCTTTCACTTCCGGCGTACCATCATAGGGAAGTAAATTCAGTCTGGCTTGGAAATCCGCTTTTTGGTGCAAAAGCTCTTGAATTTTTGAGTATGTGTTTTCCATAGCTACTCCTTGGGGAATTTTTACAAGATTATTATAGCAATTTATTCCCCATTTATCAAGCGAAAGGGATCATTTGGCAGAGAAATCTATTTTCTCGCTCAGCGTTTAAGCGCTTGACTTGAGTTCTCGTACTGCAATTATGTGAGGAACATTTTGCTGCTACAGTTATTGATTTGTTCCCTACGCCAAATGTTTTATGGATAGATACCACATCTTTAGCTTTCACCTCAGTGTAACGCTCTTTTTGTAGTCACCTGTAAACTGTATCTCAATTTCATTACGCGACCTCACCGTGATTTTCTCAATGATTCGCGCAGTCAGCGCATCGTCATATTCTTGGATTTGCAGGTCCTTGGCTGACAGCAGCATCTCCGGCTGGCGGGCTTTTTCCTGTCGGGCGGCGCTGTCCTCGATGGCTTTTTTCAGACTCTTAATTTTATTATTCAGCTTTTTCAACCTGTTATCCAGAAACGGGGTATCCTCATCGAAGTCCAAGGACATTTCCAGCAGTCGGTCAAATTCCTGCTGGGTCTGCTCCAGCTGCTCCTGCAAATTGGGCTTTGTGCTTTCACCGGTCTGGATGTTATGCAGGATGCCGTTGATCTGGGCAGCAACTTCATCGGTGAAGTTTGCCGCCAAACCCTGTACCGCTTTCAAAATGGCGCGGTGCAGTTCTTCTTCCGGGATGGACGGCGAGCTGCCGCAGAATTTCGTTCCGTACTCGATGCGGTTCACGCATCGCCAGACAATTTGTTTTCTGCCGTGAATATTCCAAGTCACCCGCTTGTAAGGACTGCCGCAGTTACCGCAGAACAGTCGCTCGGACAAGGCATACTTGCTGTTGTAGCGACCACGGCGGCGCTTGCGCTGGTTAGCAGCTGACTTGCTGTTGCGGCGGGCGATCTCAGCTTGCACCTCTCGGAACATCTGTTTGCTGACGATGCCCTCGTGGTAATTTTCAATGTAATATTGTGGGAGTTGCCCGGTGTTTTTCTTATGTACCCCGGTCAGCACATCCTCGGTAAAGGTCTTTTGCAGCAGCACATCACCGCAGTATTTTTCGTTTTGCAGGATGCGCTGGATGCTCTGTGCTGACCATGCGATGTTGCCGCGGGCTGTGAGTGCGCCCGCCGTTTCCAGGTAATAGTTGTCGTTCGCAGTCTTATCCCGCTGGATAGGCTGCCGCCCTGTGCCACAAACAAAAAAGCACCCGCCAAACTCTAAGAGTCCTTGGCGGGTGTAGGGTTCGTGTTCTCCGTAGCTTGTCAGCCCAGCCGGGAACGAGCAGTGGGCTGTTTTGATGGCGTAGTAGCCGTGGTCGATGCCGATAATGATGCTCATAGTGGAAATCCTCCTTATTATAATAGGTATAAAATGGAAAACTTGAAAACAAACTGAAAACTGCTAGAGAATTTGCCCTCAAACAGTGGAGATAGGGCTTTTCCCAGCCATCAATCCGCTCTCAATTATTAACAAATTGTAAACTTTTGCTTTCTTCTTCAAAAAACGCAAAAATCCCGGCTATCGGTGTGGAAAACCGACAGCCGGGATTGAAAACTTTTTGAAAACAACCGAATCTTTTTAAGATTTATCTACAAATGCGCTCATTTTTTCCACAATGCGGGCGCACCGCCGTGGAAAAACGGCAACAAAAAATGCCCAACCGCCGTGAAACAGTTGGACAACCTTGTAAAATACGACCTTGAAAACAGGACGTCGAAATCGCCATTTTTGGGCGTTACAACAAAGAAAAAAGGCTGTTACATCTTTTTTGTCACAGCCTTTTGGTTGCGGAGACAGGATCTTGAACCTGCGACCTCCGGGTTATGAGAAATTCAAAGTTTGTGCGTTAGGGTGCTGTTTTGTTGGGTTTGGTGGTATTGCGTACCAAGGCTCAGAATGAGTTTTGTCCCATGTGTACAAAAGGGTGCTATACGGTGCTGACCTGTTCCAAACTCTTTTGGGGGCAGTTTTTGGGGGCAAACCTGCGAAACGGATTCTGACTCACACCGCTCAAATAAACGCGCAGCTTTGGTTCCATTGAGAAATGTGGATACCAATATCACTGGGTTCTCGCAAGTGAAAAGCCCAGCAAACTAATATATAAGTTTTACCCTCTAGCAAGAAGTTGTACACAAGCACTACTCCGCGGCACTCCCGCACACCGCCCCCGTCGCCGCGAGAAACGCCCCTGTTTGGGCACGTTTCGCCGCATCGGCGCCGGTAGCCGTCCCGCCAAATACCGCCCCAAAATCCCCGTTTTCCGGGGATTTTTTATTTTACCACAAAGGCTTTTACCTAGACTGGATTTCCCTGTACAGGCAAATCCTGCACAAATAAATACTAAATAAATAAAATACTAAGATACTATCGTATCCTATCCGTAAAACACAAAAAGTTGGATTTGCTGCAATGCGTACAACTTAACACTAGAGAGTACAACTTACGATTGCAAACTGTCACCTCCAAGCTGTATAATTAAAGCATCGGTTTTCCTGCCCCGCAAAGGCGATACAGCACTCCTACGCCCCGATGTTTTTCACAGTGTCCGCATATATGCCAAATCTTCCTGCGCGACGGGGAGAATGACCTCGTCCCGCAGCAGGGCGGCGGTGGGATGGCCGCGATGGAGCCATTCACGGATGACGGTGTAATCCATCTGCCCCGCCCCCAGGGCGGTAGGGGTGCGCGGCGCGTTGGGGTGGAGCACGGCGTCCTTCATATGGACGGCAGCCAGGTCTTTGCCAATAACCTCGCACCAGGCGGGCCACAGAGCATCTTGGTTGTCCACATTCTCAACCGTCAGGACATTAACAGGGTCAAAAATCACATGAAAATGTGCCCCGTCGCCTACGGTCTCCTTCAGCGTGCGCAGCTTTTCCACCGTGTCCAGCGCGTGTACAAATACCGGTTCCAGCGCAAAGCAGGCATCCAGCTTTGCGGCCTGCTCTACGATGCGCAGGATGCTGTCGGTCAGCAGGGGCAGCTCTGCCGCCTTCTGCTCCTCGCTCAGAAATCGGCAGGAGCTTTCGCTTCCGACCTGTTTTGCCCCCGTTGCTTTCTGGTAGTGCAGGGCGCGGCAGACATCCGCCACGGCAGCCGTCCGCGTCCCGTCGTCTGGGCTGCTCAAATCGCGGTAGCAGCTCAGCACGGTGATCTCCACATCTGCCCCAGCAAACGCGGTGCGAATTTCTTCCAACTGTTCCGGGGAGATACCGTTCATATCCGCAATCCCCCGAATGGCTTTGGGCATGGCAAGCTGAGCAGCGTTATACCCCTGGTCTGCCAGCGTGCGTGCCAATTCCTGCGCGGTAAAGCAGCCGTAATCGTGGGCGCGGCATCCGTATTTCATACAAAAATCCTCCTATTTCAAGAATGCCCTCCGGCAGGACCGGAGGGCATTTTCAGCTGATTGCGGGGCTGTTACGGCTCCAGCATAATTTTGACAGCAGCGGGGTCTTTTTCGGCGGTTTCATAAGCCTTGGCCCAGTCCTGCAGCTTGAAGCAGTGAGAGATCAGGCCGTCGGTCTTGATAAGACCCTTCTCGATGCCGCGGATAACGGCGGGGTAGACCTTGGCAGACAGGTGGGAGCCGATGATGGTCAGCTCCTTGCCGTCTCCGATGGTGTTCCAGTCGGCGGTGACGAGATCGGACAGCACGCCCATCTGGACATAGCGGCCATGGTTACGCAGGCAGTTCAGGCCCTGCGCGGCGCTCTTGGGGCTGCCGGAGGCTTCTACATAAACGTCGCAGCCCAGACCGCCGGTCAGCTTCATGATCTCCTCGACCACATTGCACTCGACGGGATTCAGCACGATGTCGGCACCATACTCCCTGGCGCGGCGGGCACGCTCCTCGCGGACTTCGAGGCCGATGACCAGCTTGGGCATCTTGAGGTTGGCAATGTTGCACATTGATGTACCGATTGCGCCCAGGCCTGCGATGACGACCACATCGTCATGCTGGATATTGGCCTGTTCCAGCGCGTGCATACCGCAGGCAATCGGCTCAACCAGAACACTCTGCTCCTTCGTAAAGCTCTTGGGCAGAACATGCTTCAGGCTGGCTTTGGGCAGCTTGACATATTCGGCAAAGCCGCCGTTGGCATACTTTTTGAAGCCAAACACAGCGCTGCGCTGGCACATCCAGTATTTGCCGGTGCGGCAGAAATGGCAGTGGCCGCAGGGCACGACCTGCTCGGCGCAGACATCATCACCGATGGCAATGCCCGGGACCTCGCCCTTGATGTCCACGACCTCGCCGTAGAACTCATGGCCGGGGATGCAGGGCGGCTCCATGTAGCGGTCCGCCTCGGAGGTGCCCCAAACGCGGATGCCGCCGTGGAATGCCTTCAGGTCGCCGGCGCAGATGCCGCAGCCCTTGACCTTCAGCAGGACCTCACCGTCCTCCAGTTCATGCATGGGAAAATCTTCGTACCGGTTGTCGCCGGGTGCATAGGTTACAACTGCTTTCATTGTCTTTTCCATACGAGTAAATCTCCAGAAAATCAGCCTTTCAGACCGGACGTTGCGATGCCCTCGACCAGATATTTCTGGAACAAGATGAAGATCGTAACCGCCGGGATAATGGACAGGGTGGACATGGCGAACATAGCGCCGTAGTCAGAGGAAGAACCCGGGTCGCAGAACAGTTTCAGCGCCAGGGACGCGGGATAGCGGACGGATTCCTTGACATACAGCAGGGCGGAGAGGAAGTCATCCCAGCGCCACATGAAGGAGAAGATGCCGGCGGTAATCAGCGCCGGCACGATCAGCGGCAGGATGATGCGCAGATAAATGCCGAAGTAGGAGCAGCCGTCAATGCGGGCGGCCTCGTCCAGATCCTTGGGGATGCCGTCGATGAAGTTCAGGATCAGGTAAACGAAGAAGCCCTGGATAGCGAAGAAGTACGGCACGATCAGCGGCAGATAGGTGCCGACCCAGCCCAGCTTTTGGTACCACAGATACTGCGGGATCATCAGCACCTGTGCGGGCAGCATCATAGAAACCAGCATTGGACGGCCAGGTGGTCATCTCGATGGTGAAGTTGTCACCGGCGGCGTTCTGCAGGGCGGACAGCGCGTTGGACCAGGTGAAAGAGCACCAGCTCATGGTAGAGGGACTGGAGCCGTAGACCAGCGGCATCTGCTCGGGGGTGCCGATGGTGCGCTCAGCATAGATGGCGGGGTCGCAGGCCCAGCCTTCGGCAATGCCGGTCTCGTAGATGTCGAAGAATGCCTCGATCTGCTCCTCGGTAGCGCCGATCTCGCTGCCATTGTACAGGTGGCCGCCCTCACCGCGCAGCACGTAAGCGCAGTAGTCAGCGCCGTTGCCGTAGAATATGTCGGTCTTGTAGCCGGTCTTTTCGTAGACCTCGCGGCAGACATCGTAGAACTCGTCCAGCGTCATGTTGTCATGGATCTCAATGCCGTTCTCGTCCAGCAGATCCTTGTTATGAACTTCTGGGCTGGTTGGAGCAGCAAAAGGTCAATAAAGCCCAAAATGAGAACCCGAAGATTGTCGGGTCTGATGAATAGCTTTGTGGTCGTACCTGTGGTAGTCTTTGTGTCACGAAAGGAGACGATGCACCGTGAAAGACACATCTAAAAAAGCCCTGCACCAGTACAAAAACCCGCCCATTCCCACAAAACAAGAACAAATTGTCGTACCGCAAAACAGCGTATTGGTACTCGTCAAAGCGAGCTGACTACACTGACCAATCCTATATTTACCTGCCAACTCCGCAAAATTTATCCACAAAAAGCGCCCGGGCGTTGTTATTTATTCACTGAGATTTTAACAGAGTTTTTCAGCCTTTTCAGCTCCGTAAACTTCATAATCGCCACCAACAATTAATCGAATTTATTTCTATTTCTTCAATTTTACCCTCGCAGAAAATTGCACGTCGATAAGAGTACGTACATATCATTTCAACTGTAACGCTTTGGTTTCCAAGAACTTTTTTCTCTTAGAGTATCCTTCGGTACGTCCAGTTGTCTTTAATCATTTGCACAGACCGCCTTGACATCTGCATTCTATAATGCAAAGCCTCCGCACGCCCTGCTGTTTGTAGTTTCCATCAGTTAGCTTTTCTCCCTACTCTATTTCGACCCTGTAAGTCAACTTTTGCAGATTAGCCTGCAGACGGGCGACGTGGCCGCTGCCGCTCCACTCAATCGTCAATTCCGGGCCGCAGCTTTCAATTTGAACCTTTGCTCCTTGCGCAAAGACCGGACAGTTGCGGCGCAGGCGTAGCAATTCCAGCTGCTTTTTCACGACCGGCTTTTCCAGTGCCTCGGCAATCTGCACTTTCGTCAGATTCGTGCGGTTGATTTCCTTGTGCCCGCCCTCGCCTGCACGGGCCACAGCATCGTAGCCTGACGCTGCAACGCCTGCCAGCAGGCGCGTTTTTCCGGGCTGAGCATAAGAGCCTCCTTACCAAAAATGCCCTGCGGCAAAAACCGCAGGGCAATCATGCAAGTTGTCAACGGTTGCAGGGCATTTCGGGATTATCCTCAGCGCCCTTGCAAACCTTAGCGCCGCGAATCCATGCTTCGTCGACGCAGACATACTTGATGCGGACACGACGACCCCACGCATAAGCTGCGTGAATGCTGCCATCCTTGCTCTGCATCATAACCGGGTACTCATAACGGCGGTTGTTCACATCATTCCAAGGGCCAATGAAGCCTTCACCGTGCTCCACAATGCGGCGCCACGGCCAAGTCTTACCTCCATCCTCGGAAATTGCCATCGCCACAGGGCAGCGTTGATCGGGCCAAACCGTGAGACTGCCATCTTCATTGAAGGAAACATCATTGTAGATGATTGCAAGTGCGCCGCTCTGCAGCTTAATGGCCGAGATACTGGCATTGTTGTTGCGCAGCGGGGTGGGTACCGGCACGCTCCATGTTTCGCCGTTGTCATTGGATTCCGAGCGGTAGATGTGGTCAGCCGCACGGCTGCGCAGCAAACACACCAACTTGCCGGGCTCCAACTCAATAACATTGCCGTGAACACGGCCCCGGCTTTCAGGAACCTCCACACCGCGCCAGGTCTTGCCCTGATCATCGGAAATCTGGATAACCGTCACGTCGCTGCCCAAACGGGTACCGTCCAGCGCACAGATAAAGTTGTTGAAGATCCAACGCCCGTTGGAAAGCACCTGAATCTTCTGGCGGCAGAAAGAGCCGGGACGGGTAAACATAGCCTCTGTGGGGCCCCATGTGCGGCCCCCATCGCGGGAAATTTTGCGGCGGATCTCTGCCGTGCCCTGCATGCTGTCGGGATTGTTGTCATCAGGCTTTTTAGCCGCCTGTGCCGTGTACATCAGCCAAATGTCCCCGTTGGGGTTTTGGAACAGTGAGGGGTTCTGCTCGCTGCGGGTCGGATCGTCCGAAACGATAACCGGCTGTTCCCACTGGCTTGCACCAGCGGGTAAGCGAGCCACCGCAATGCTGATGTCGGCGTTGCCTTCACTGGAACCGGCAAACCAGCAGCAGAGCAGATCGCCGTTTTCCAATTCCAGCAGATCAGGTGCATGGCAGCTTTCCCACTGGTTGGGGATAAGGGATTCCACCAAATCGAGAGCGGTATCACGGTAAAGTCTACCGTCATCGCCCAGCGTTGGCAGATCAATAATGTTACGAGCCATTTTTCAATCCTTTCTCAGCCCTTGACGGAACCGATGAGAATACCTTTCTTAAAATACTTCTGAACGAACGGATACACACAGATGATGGGCAGCATGGCAATGAAGATCGCTGCAGCTTTCAGATTTTGCTGATTCAGCGTAACACCATCCAGCACTACATTTTTGAAAGTTGTTCCGGAGCCGCCATCTGTAATGACAACACTCTTCAGCACCTGCTGGATCGTCTTGATGGCGTCGTCTTTCAAATAAATCTGCGGGAGAAGGTATTGGTTCCAGATGGATACTGCGTAGAACAAACCTGTGGTCGCCAGCACAGTGGGGGAAAGCGGCAGGAACACTCGGGTCAGGATCTTGATGTCGCTTGCACCGTCCACAAAGGCAGCCTCCTCCAGTTCGTTGGGGATACCCTCCAAGAATGTCTTGGTGATGATGAGGAACTGCGTGTTGATCGCGCCGGGCACGATCATGACCCACGGATTATTGACAAAGCCGAACTGGTTGTAAATGATATACTGCGGAATGATACCGGCATCAAATACCCATGTAATGATGAACAGGGACATCAGGCAGTAACGATGTTTAAAACGCGGCCGGCTGAGCACGTACGCCGTAACGTAGGTGCAGGCTACCGCCAGCAGTGTTCCCAGCGCAGTATATAAAAAGGAGTTTCGCATACCGGCGAACACATTGAAGCGCGGGTTTGTCAGAATATAGCCGAAAGCTTTCAAGTTGAAGCCTATCGGGAGGAATGTCATCTCACCGCGTGCCAGATAGGTGCCATCTGTGGTAGCCACAAAGAACACATACAGGAACGGGTACACACAGCACACTGCTATGAGCAGCAAAACTGCACTGTTGATATAATCAAACGTCGCCAGCCGTTTGAGATGGGACTTGGGCTGCTTACTCATAATAGCCTATACGCTCCTTTCTCAGAACAGACGTGCGTCACTGACTTTATCGGCAATCTTGTTGACGATGAAAACCAGCACAAAGGCAATAATGGACTTCAATACATTGACCGCGGTGCCGTAGCTGTAATCCGGGAAACCCGTAGACTGGAATGCAATGCGATAAACATACGTCTGGATCACATCAGCCGTGGCATAAGTGCCTGTGTTATACATCAGCAGGATACGATCCAAGTTGACGGAGAAGATATTGCCGACACTGATGATAAGCATCGTGATAACAGAAGTAGAAATACAGGGCAGTGTGATGCGCCACATTTTGGTCCAGCGGGATGCGCCGTCAATCTCTGCCGCCTCATACAAAGTGGGGTCAATGTTCATCATGGCGGCAATATAGATAATGGCCGAGTAACCGAACGTCTGCCAAATCTCCAGTATCACGTACAATGGCCGGAACCATTCCGGTTTTGCCATAAAGTTTGTGGAAGTACCGCCCAGCTTGGTGATCAGGATATTGATCAGACCCGATGTAGGGGAGAGCAGCGTATACATGATACTGACCATAACGGCTGCCGAGATGAAATACGGCAGAAAGCTTAAAGACTGTACCGTATTGCGCACCCACTTGGTACGAACTTCGTTTAGGAAAAGCGAAAATATAATCGGGATTGGGAATACAACCACCACGGACAGGAACGCCAGAACGATTGTATTTTTGGTGATTTTCCAGATATATGGATCCTGCAAAATGCGCTTGAAGTTTTCAAGCCCCACCCACGTGCTGCCGAAAACGCCTTTGGCTGCGGAGAAATCCTCAAACGCAATCACCATTGCACCAACCGGTCCGATCTTGAACAGAATCAGCAGCAGGAAACCCGGTATCATCAGAAGATACAGCTGATAATTTTTGATAATATCCTTTTTTTATCCGCGCACCGAGGGATGCTTTCGGCACGGCAGGTACCGCCGTTTGTGCTTTGCGCTTCGGCATGGTGATTCTCCTTTCACTTTACCCCGGCAACCCCGCCCGCATGGCAGTTTGCCGTGTCGGGCAGGGCTGATTGTTCAGGGTATTACCTTTGTCAAGGCATCAAGCGCCGTACATTGCTTGGTAAGCTGCCAGCTGGATTTCTTCAATGCGGGACAGGCCCAGATCATTCATTTCCTGCTGGAAAGCTGCCCAGTTGTCAGGGGTCAGTTCGCGCGTACCATCAATGAACTGCGCAATACCGGACATCTGTGCATCGTACACAGAAGCGAGCAGGTTTGTAACTTCCTTGCTCTGGTCATCGGTGAACTTCAGAACATAAGAGGTACCCAAGTTTTCATCTGTAAACAGGCGTCCGGTCGCCTCAGCGATCAGAGGCGCATTCCACTTGAAGAAGGCTTCGTTGTCAACGGGCTTGCAGACGGTAAAGCGGTCACTCAGGAAACTCCAGCGCTTCTCACCGGCAGGAGTAGCCTCTTCAGTCTGATAATCTACGATAAATTCCTTATCACCGTTGGTATCCTTAAAGCTTTCGCCCTCAACACCGTAGTTGGCGAGGATCTCGCCTTCCTCAGAGTAGAAATAATCGATAAAGGTCAGAATCGTCTTGATTTTATCTTCACTGCAGTTTGCATTGACGGCAGTAACGCACTCGTCATTGTACTTCATGCTGACGGTCATCTTCTGGGGGTTTCCGTTATCGTCCTTGATGAAGTTCAGAACACCCATCTGGTAGTTGGGGTCGTTGTCGGGGCCACCGTTCTCCATAAACCATTCGGCGCGGTTGTAGTAATCGTAGAAAATACTGCCGTTGCCGTTGAGCATGGCAGCCTCCCAGTCGGCCTCACCGAAAGTACCTGCGACCCATTCGGGTTGGATCAGGCCCTCGTCGTACCACTTCTTCATGGTCTCGACCATCTTGTAGGCGCCATCGCTCATAATGTCGATAGAGCCATCCTTGTAGTGGCCGTTGATATAGATGCCGTTGGACTCGGTAGAAGAGATATTGCTGGCTGCGCCGAACCACGAAGCAAAGCGGATGGCGGTGTCACGACCGGTCAACGGGTAGTAGTTGGGGTTGTCTTTTCCGTAGTAGGCTTTCAAAGTTTCCAGTGCCTTGGTAAAGTCATCGATGGTGACGATGGAGTCAGGGTCAATGCCTGCCGCCTTGAACTGGTCAACGCGATAGCCGATCAAATCTGCAAAGATGGGGGTCTCTTTGCACAGACCGTAGATATGGCCGTCCTTATCGGTGACAAGCGCCTTGTAATCGGGATTGTCATCAATGTACTTCTGCAGGTTGGGGGCATACTTCTCAATGTAGGGTGCCAAATCTGCGAACACGCCCTGCGGGCCGTAGACACTGGTCTGGGCCAGCTTTGTCATAACAGCATCGGGCAGATCGCCGCTGATAACACGCTGGTCAACCTCAGAGTAGACGTCAGCTGCCTCTTCGGGGCCGGAGATATAGTCAACATGGATCCCGGTGCGTTCCTCAGCGACATCATACCACTTCAGTTCCTTGATCCAGTCCACGTAGGTAGAACGCATAAACATGGTGTAGGTGTTGTCCCCATCGCCGGAAGATTCCGTCGAGGAGGCAGCGGCAGTACCGTCACCTGTGGAGGCAGTCGTAGAGGTGGAGCCTCCACCGCAGCCAGTGAGGAGCGTGCCGACCATAGCAGTGGCCAGTACGGCAGCGCCGATTCGATTTGTAAGTTTCATTTGTGTTTTCCTCCTTATAAATGGTTTTCTCTTTATAATATCCATTCGCTTTCAGCGGTTGGCTGCAAAACGGACAGCATATTCAATAGCATTTTTCAGGCTCAGCTCATTCGCCTTGCCTGTACCGGCCTGATCGAAGGCCGTGCCGTGGTCGACGCTGGTGCGGATGATAGGCAATCCCAGCGTAATGTTTACACCTTCCACAGCACTCCACGCCTGCTTTTCCCTGTCATAGACAAAGCCGACGACCTTGAGCGGGATGTGGCCTTGGTCATGGTACATTGCCACGACAATATCATACCAGCCGCCCAAAGCCTTCGAGAAGATCGTGTCCGGCGGGATAGGCCCCTGGGCGTCGATACCCGCGATGCGTGCTGCCTCGATGGCTGGAGCGATCTCGTCGATTTCCTCCCGTCCGAAGAGTCCGCCCTCGCCGCAGTGGGGATTGAGGCCCGCCACACCGATGCGGGGTTTTGCGATGCCCATGTCCCGGCAGGCTTTGTCTGCTATGCTGATGACTTCCAGCACCCGATCCTTCTTGACCCGGTCACAGGCTTCCCGCAGGGAAACATGGGTGGAAACATGCACGACCCGCAGGTCATTGTGGGCAAGCATCATCGTGTAGTGTTCGGTGCCTGTGTAGTGGGCGTAGATTTCTGTGTGGCCCGAGAAGTGATGCCCGGCCAAGTTCATGGCCTCTTTGTTCAGCGGGTTCGTGACAGTGGCATCCACCTTGCCGTCCATGGCAAGTTCAATGACCTTGCGCACATACCGGAAGGCAGCATCTCCGGCGGGCGCGCTGACCTGGCCGATGGCTAAATCTTCGGGTCTGAGCAGCCCCAAATCGAGGATATCAATGATGCCATGCTCGTACAGCCCCTCGCTGGGGTCGGCCACGGGATGAATGGTGCATTTTGCACCCACAAACCCGCAGGCTCTTTCTAAGATAGCCGCGTCTCCCACGACCAGGGGCTTGCAGCTTTCATACACTTTAGGGTCCTGCAGCGCCTTTACCGTGATCTCCGGCCCGACGCCCGCAGGGTCACCCATTGTAATACCTAAAATCTTGCGCATATCCGTCCCCTTTAATACAAACCGTTGTCGCGGCAGGCTTTTAAGGTGGCACGCAGTGCCTCAAACCCTGCGGGAGATAAGCTGTTGAAGGGTGCCCGGCATGTACCCACAGGATATCCTAACTCCTTGACCGCCAACTTGACGATAGTATTGGGGTTTCCGAATTTGAAGGTATCACGGAAAGGCCGGATGCTGTCCTGCGCTTTGCGCGCACCCTCGATATCCCCGGCAGCGAATTTTTCGTAGATGCTTACCATCGTATGCGGGAACACATTGGCGCAGGCAGCGATAGCTCCCTTACCTCCCGCCAACAATGTCCACAAAATCAGAGAATCGTTGCCGGACAGCACAGTGAATGGCTTCTCCCCGCCGCGCGTTTTCTCTATGTATTGCAAAATATTGTCGAAGTTGCCGCTGGAGTCCTTTACACCGATGATGTTGGGTACCTGTGACAGCTTCTGTACCGTAGCAGGGGCCAGCGCATTGCCCGTGCGTGCGGGAATATTGTACAGTAGTATCGGCATATCCACCGTCTTCGCAACCGTCTCATAATGCCGGATGAGTTCTTCTTGGGAGGCTGCAGCAAAGCTTGGCGTAATGATGGAGAGCACATCCGCCCCCAGTTCCTTGGCCTTCCGGGACATGCGGACCGTATCGCGGGTACTGACACAGCCGGTTCCGGCGTAAACCGGTACACGGCCATTCACAGTATTAACTGCTACGCGGATGACCTCGGTCTTCTCGTCCTCATCGAGGATGTAACCCTCGCCATTGGTGCCCAGAACAAAAATACCGTGAATTCCGGCATCAATCAGCCTTTCGATCTGATTAACAAGTTCTTCACTGTTAATTGTTCCGTCCTCACGCATTGGTGTTAAAATTGGAACGATAACGCCTTTTATTTCTTTCATAGTACTCTCCCTTTACAGAATCGCGCGGTAGAGTGCCTCAGCGTCTGCCGCTGTGACAGTGCGTGGGTTGTTCACCAGCAACCGCTGTACATCCATGCCAGCCTTTACCAGCAGAGGCAGATCGGTTTCCGTCACACCGTAAGGCTGCAGTGATGTGGGGATGTCCAGATGCTTTACCATAGCATCCATCTGATTGATGACCCAGTCAGCCTTTTCTGTGTCTGTGCCGGCTCCCGTGCCTCCAACAGCATCATAAACCTCTGCAAATTTCTTGCTGCAGCAAGACTTATTAAACTGCATGACCGGCATCAGCATAATGGCATTTGCAACGCCATGCGGGATGTGGTATCGCCCGCCCAGAGGGTAGGACAGCGCATGCACAGCCGTGGTCCCAGAACAGGTGATGGCGACGCCTGCATAGAAAGCGGCCTGCATCATTTTTTCTTTTGCATCCAGTGCATCCGGGTCGTCGCAGGCTTTTTCAAGATTCCGAAAGATGAGCCGCAGCGCCTGCATTGCGAACAAGTCACTGAACGGATTTGCCTTCGCGGAGGTGTAGCATTCAATGGCGTGGCACAGCGCGTCGATGCCGGTAGAGGCTGCAATTTTTCGGGGCAGGCGGCGAATCATATTTCCGTCCAGAACGACTGCATCCGCAATCATTTCGGGGTTGACGATGCCGACTTTCAACTGTTCTTCCGGTACCGCCACGATGCTGTTGGGCGTCGCCTCAGAGCCGGTACCCGCCGTGGTGGGGATCATAACGGTGGTGACCGTCTTTTTACCGATACGCGGGTTTTTCAGTTGGTCACGCACCGTGCAACTTCCATCTGCCGTGATGGATGCCAGCTTGGCAATATCCATTACGCTGCCGCCTCCTACAGCGACAATCAGGTCTGCGTTGCTCTCGCGGAAGGTATCGATGACCTGCTGAGCCTGATCGCAAGTAGGTTCCGCGGGCAAAGTATCGTTAATTATATAGGGTACAGCCGCTTTGTCCAGTTCGGCCAGCGGGCGCTCCAGAATGCCGGAAGCCCGAATGCCCGCATCTGTAAAGACAGCCGCCTTTTCGTGCCCGGATGCCAGCGTTTCCAGCGCTTGTATCGCAGTCTCACCGCTATATACCTGCTGCGGCATGGCAAGTTGATATTGCTTCATCTTCCGTTCCTTTCTGTAAATTCTGACGTATCCTGCTGAGCAGGTCCTCGGTTCCAAATCCGCCGGACTTGGAGACGATAATGCGGGAAACATGACCGGCCATCAGCGCCATGAAGAGCACCGCGCCCGGTGCAGCCTCTCCCAAGGGTGAGATCTCTGCCTCCGGCAACTGCTGCATAAAGCCCATCAGCGTATCACCGCCGATGATCATCGGCAGATAGTTATCTGCGGCGGGGCGTTCCAGCAGCAGCGCCATCAGCAGCCCCAGCTGTTCTGCGATCTGCCCGCGCAGTTGTTCGGCTGTATCAGCATCCTCGGCGGTCTCGGTGCCATCGGTGTCGATCAGCATATCGCAGCCGCCCTGCATCCGCTGCTCGATTTGTGTCAAGAAATCCTGCCCTGCGCGGCTTTCAAAGTAGCCGGCGGCAAGCTGCTCGCTCTGCAGGGAGATACGCACACCGCCGTGGGCGGCACCGTATTCCAGCTGCCTCTTTGTAATTGGGTTCAAGCTGCCGCAAAGTACCAAGAGCGGCGCGTTGATGCAGGGCAGGCTGATTGGCCCACCCTCCAGCCCCAGAAAAGGCGGCAGCACTGCCGCAAACCCTGCGCAGCCGCCCAAAATTTTCAGGCCATTTGTACGCTGCAGTTCCATGGCAATGCACCGGAAGTCCGTATCCTTCTCGGCATCACAGATGACGATTTGCTGACCGTGCTGCGGCGGAGGCGGCAGATTGCGGGGCTGGCAGGTGACGACCTCTGCCCGACAGTTTTTGAAAAGGTCTTTTATGTAGGGGGAGCGGACCGGTTCAAAGGGATCCTGCCCGAACACACTCTCATTGATTGGTACGCCGTCGATGTACTGGATGCCGCCCTGTGTCAAGCGATTCATCCGAGGCAACGCCGGTGCATAGTACGCAACCGCCGCACCACTGGCATCCAATGCTGCTTGGAACATCGCGCCGATATTGCCTCGCAGCCCGGAATCTGTTTTGATATAAACGGAGTCAGTCCCGCAGCGCTGCGCCTGCTGCACGAGTTCTAAACAAATCTTGTAGGCTTGCTGCCGGCTCCTGTGACGGACCTCCGCATCGATGACCGCCACATCCGCTTGGAAGAGTTCCTCGTGCACGGCGGCGGTGCCGTGCACTGCGGCCACCCGGACGGAAACGCAGCGGTTAGCAAACTGTACGCCTGTATCCAGTGCGCCGGTCAGGTCGTCCGCGATTACTGTCAGCCGTGCCATAGGTTCCTCCAATGTGTTTCATTTTGCAACGCACAGTTTCGTATCATTTGCTTATCTTTCCGCATCTTTTTTTCAACGTTCTCTGGATTTATCTAAATCTTACCATTCTCGTTACTGTTCGTCAACTGTTTTTGTCCTATTTTCCGCTTTTTTGTGTTTCTATTTGAAACTATTTAATTTTATCAATTGACACAGCTCGGCGAATCGGTTACGATAGAGTTGCAATTTAAAACAGTTTATAAAAAGGGGGACCTCTACCATGCGCCCAATCCGAATCCTAGGCATCGCCCCTTATGAGGGGATTGCCAGCCTGATGCAACAGGCTGCAGAATCTCGCAGCGATCTGCAGATCGACATTCATGTCGGCAACCTGACCGCCGGCGCGGAGATTGCCGTCACCCAAACTGCCCATCAGGCGTACGATGTCATCCTCTCCCGTGGCGGCACAGCCGAGTCTATCCGCCAGGCTACCGACCTAAAGGTTGTGGACATCCCACTGTCTGTCTACGATATTCTGCGTTCCATCAAGCTGGCAGAAAATCACAACTGCAAATACGCGGTCATCGGCTTCCCGGCCATCACCCGCAACGCCACATTCCTGTGCGAAGTGCTGCGCTACAATGTGGATATCTACACCATCCACGACCAAGCCGAGGCTCGCACTATCTTACAGGGTTTGGAAAGTTCCGGCTGTCAAATGGTGCTGTGCGATGTTGTCACCAACTCACTTGCGCAGGAATACGGCATCCCCGCCCTGCTTATCACCTCCGGCCTTGAAAGCGTGGAGGATGCGCTGAATACCGCCGTACAGGAGGGGCTGGCTCACCGCAAGGCGCTGGAACTGGCGCAATTCTTTCAGGATGTCATCCGTGCCATGCCCTACGACACCCTTGTCAGCGACGAGGCCGGGCAGGACCTGTTTGTCTCCCTCTCCCCCGAGCTGCCCGACAGCGTGCTCGCTAAGGCACACGCCTCCATCATGCAGCGCACCACCGAGCCGCACCGCTCCTGCATCGAGGAGGACGGCATCCGTTACACCTTGCAGAGTACGCCCATCCGGATGGAGGGCGTACTGCGCCATGTTGTCACTATTGAAAAGAGTCGATTGTCTATCCCACTAGGAAAATACGGCATTGCCTATTCTGACCTCCAGCAGACCGTGGATACCTTTTTCGACAGTTTCTACGGCATCACCCAGTCCTTTTCCACCGCAAACCTGACGCTGGAGCAATACTTACAGAACAACCGCCCCCTCGTTGTCTACGGTGAGCCGGGCACGGCCAAACCCCAGATGGTGCGGATGCTCTACGCCAAGGGACCTCTCTCCAACGCGCCGCTCGTAAAAATCGACTGCGCTATGCTCATGCGGCCCGGCTGGAAATACCTGATGGAAAATGACCGTTCTCCCTTGATGGGCAAGGGCTGCACGATTATGATGAGCCATGTGGATGCGTTGACTGACGAACAGTTCAGTGAGTTGTTCTCTACCGTGACGGCACTGCATACCCAGGAGCGCAACCGCATGTTTTTCATTGCCAGTTGCCCCAGCGCTGAGGCGATGCCTCCCCACTATGCGCGGCTTGTGGACATGCTGAACTGCTTAACATTGGAAATGCCGCCGCTGCGCAGCCATCTGCAGGATATCCCGCGTTTATCCGGGCTGTACATCAGCACCTTGAACATGCGCAACGCCCGCGCGGTCATCGGCTTTGAGCCGGAGGCCACCTTCCGCATGACAGAATACTGCTGGCCCGGCAACTACGACCAATTTTGCCGCGTGCTGAACGAGTTGGTTCTGCGTACCACGACACCCTACATCTCTGAGGCTACGGTACGCGAACAATTGAAGCGGGAATGCACCTTCTACCCCGGTGTCGTTCCCCAAACCCACGCTCTGCCCGTTGACCTAACGCTGGAAGAGATCGAGCAAATCGCCGTGCAACAGGCCTTGCAAGCCGAAAACGGCAACCAGAAACGTGCTGCCGAGCGCTTGGGCATCAGCCGCACAACGCTGTGGCGAATGCTGCAAAAGGAAACACCCCATCCATATAGAAGGTAATAGACACAACAAGCACCCTTCTGGAAGTCAAGCAACAAATCGAAAAAGCCCTGCGCCAGTACAAGAACCCACCCATTCCCACCAAACAGGAACAGATCGTCGTGCCGGACAACAGCGTGCTGGTACTTGTCAAGGCTAGCTGACTACGCTGACCGATCCTATATTTACCTGCCAACTCCGCAAGATTTATCCACAAAAAGCGCCCGGGCGGTTGAAAAGTTCAATCGTCCGGGCGCAGTCATTTTGACGTTTTGGGGTCATTTTGGGGTCAAAGTGACCAGCTTGTTACCATTTTTGCCATATTGCAGAAAAAAGCTCACTGAAACTTGTCGTTTCAACGAGCTTTTGTTGGTTGCGGAGACAGGACTTGAACCTGCGACCTCCGGGTTATGAGAAATCTAAAATTTGTGCGTTACAGTGCTGTTTTGTTGGGTTTGGTGGTATTGCGTACCAAGGCTCAGAACGGTTTTTGTCCCATGCGTACAAAAGGGTGCTGCATGGTGCTGAATCGTTCCAATCCCCTTTTGGGGGCAGTTTTGGGGGCAAAATGGCAAGACAGATTCTCATACGCACCGATTAAATATATGCGTAGCTTTGGTTCCATTGAGAAATGAGGATACCAATATCTCTGGGTTCACGCAAGTGAAAAGCCCAACGAACCAGTATATAAGTTTTACTCTCCGACAAGAAGTTGTACGCAAGCACTACTCCACGCAATCCCCGCACACCGCCCCTGTCGCCGCGAGAAACGCCCCTGTTTGGGCGCGTTCACAACGTGTCGGCGCGGTACTCATCCAGCCAAATATCGCCCAAAATCCCCGCTTTCCGGGGATTCTTTATTTTACCACAAAGGCATTTACCTTAGCCGGGATTTTCCTGTACAGGTAAATCCAACACAAATAAATAACTAAATAAATTAAATACTAAGATACTATCGTATCCTATCCGTAGAACCACAAAAAGTTAGATTTTTGTTTCTTTGGTTTTGCTGCAGTGCGTACAACTTAACACTAGAGAGTACAACTTACGATTGCAATCTGCTTTCCTTTAGCGATATAATTAAGTCGGTGATTGGATTATTCCTCCCTTTCCTGAATAGCCTGCGCCAAATCTGCCCGCAAATCATCAACGCTTTCAACGCCGATGTACAGCCGAATCAGTCCGTCCGTGATGCCGACTTTCTGCCGTACCTCATAGGGAATGGATGCGTGGGTCATGCTGGCGGGATGGCAGACGAGGCTCTCTACACCGCCCAGGCTTTCCGCCAGAGTGATCAGATACAGCGGCTTGAAGAAAGTATGAATGTTCTCCTGCAGCAAATACAGTATTGTTCTTCACAACAGTTTTGACGGCAACATGTGCCGAGGGATCTTTCTCCAGATAAGTATCCAGAATCGAGTCTAAAATCAGATTGCAAACCTTGTCCGGGTGGCCTCTTGTGACAGATTCAGAAGTGAAAATGCAGCTTAGCCTCTATTGCGCCTTACAGATTTTCTTTAAAAACACCTCTGCCTGCACTACCTCTATCTGCCGCGACAGCATTTGTACCTGCCGTTCTGCCTTATTTTTTCCGTGTTATGACAAACGCCGTAATGAGCGTTTGAATCGGCACGGTCAAGACCACGCCAATCGTGCCGCACAGGCCGCTTAAAATTTCGATGACAATAGCATTGTAGCTCATCATCTGGATGTAGGGCATCTCATAGGCGTAGAGCGTCAGCAACGTGCCAGTGGCCGTGCCCGTGTAGGCCAAAATCAGCGTGTTAGACATCGTACCAATCATGTCATGGCCCACCGTCAGGCCGGAGCGGACCAGCTCCCGCAGGGACAGCGTCGGGGCCTTGGCGCGGATCTCCTCCAATGCAGCGGTGATAGAAACACTCACATCCATAACCGCACCGAGGCAGGAGATGAGGATGCCTGCATACAGAATTGTAGCGACGTCAAGCCCCGACGCATTGGCGATGTAGACCATTGACTCCGCGTCCGATGCGTGGTAGCCGTTCAAATGTCCGGCGGTGCCCAGCAGCATTGCCAGTCCGCCGGAGATCATAACCCCCAGCGTTGTACCTAAGATACTGCACCGCGTCTTGCGCGACCAGCCGTTTAAAATGTAGAGCGACACTGCCAGAATCATCACTGCCGTCAGCGTACCAGCCCAAATACCGTTCACACCACGGTAGAGCAGCGGCACGTATAAAAATGCCACACAGCCAAAAGTAAATACCAGTGCCCAGAGGGTGGCAAAGCCCTTGCGTCCGCCCACCAGAACCAGCCCGGCCACAAACAGCGCTGCCAGGGCGTAGACCATGCCGGTGCGGTCATAGTTGTAGACGGAGCCGTTTAAGCTGCCGTCTGCCCCGGACTGCACGACGGCCACGATTTTTGTGCCCACCTGGCAGAATGCACCCTGCTGGTAGCTGTTGGAATTGCTTAATGTGACCTGCTGCCCCTTCCATACGCCGGAGGTGATGCGCGCCGCAACAGTCTGTGCGCCGTTGAAGGGCCGGCCCCCGGAGTAGTCTGTCAAAATTTCCGTCACCACCGCCTGTACATAGCTGTGGCTGGTGCCCGGCTTGATGGATGCCCGCGATACCTGAAAACTTCCGAGCATGATTCCCACAAGAATCACCCCCGGAAGCAGGATGCGGAGCAGGATGGATAGCTGCTGCCGCTTGTTCAATTTTTAGTCCTCTTTTCTCTTTCTGCGATAGATGGTCAGGATACCCAGCGCTGTCATGCTGCCTAGGCAGAGCAGAACCACGGCAACAATCGGCATTGTGTCACCCGTCTGCGGGATGGCCGCTGTGGCCGCTGCGGGCGTACTGCCCTTCCCGGCGGTCTGCGCCGCGCCCTGGCTGACCGCTGCTGTGCTGGTGCTGCCTGTATTACCTGTGCTGGTCGCATTGCCTGTGTTCGGCCCCGGGTCCGGCTCGGCGGGGGCGTTGCCCGGCGTCGGCGGGACATCAGCGGGGACAGCTGCCGTGGTAAAGCGCTGCACGGCAGTCTGCTGTATGCTGCCCAGGGTGTTTGTGACCTGGGCGTACCACGCGTAGGCGGTGCCGGGCTGCAGGCCGTCCCAAGTCAGGGCGGCGGTACCGGTCCGGCTGCTGTCCTGCGCGACGGTGAAGTCCGCCGTGCCGATCTCCTCACCGCGGTCCAGATACGCGCCGAAGTAGCTCGTCAGGATCGTCTGCGGGTCGGTGTGGAAGTTGACGTCCAGCGTCAGAATATCGGTGTTGATATTGTTGTTGATGCGCTTTGGCAGGGCGCTGCCGTCCGCGGCGGTGTCGGGGGCCACGGACGCGGCGCTCTCGGTGCCCAACTCGGTCACAGAGGTATTGTCGTAGTAGTTGAAATCGTCCAGCGAGGGAGAGTAGGAGTTGATGTAGATTTTATTGTTGTCCAGGTCGAAGTACAGCATTTTAATATAGCCGCTGCCGCCCTCAAAGCCGGACTGATAGTCGGTGCAGATTTGGTAGACCGTCCGATCATAGACGCCATCCTTGTCGTCGTCAAAGACCGTCGTTTCATAGGACGCGCCGTGGTAGTGGCCGTTGAGCACCGCAATGACGTTGGGATTTTGGGCGACCACATTGTCCTGTACCAGCTGGCCGTAGTAGTCCATCAGGCCACCGTCGCTGTTGTAGGCCACGCGGGTGTAGGTGTGGAAGCAGAGGATAGCCTTGCGGTCACTGTATTTCTGCAGCACACTGTTCATCCAGTTTATTTCATCCGCGTAGATGTCCCAGCTCATATACAGGATGATAAAGTCCTGGCCGTTCTCGGTCAGCAGGTCATAATGGCCGATGTTGTCCTTGTAGGCCTCGCCGAAGGTAGGCTGATCCTGAACGCGCTGTGCGCCGAAGTATTTCTGGTAGTTCTCGTACTCCATCGCGCCCGCGGCAATGTCATGGTTGCCGGCCAGCACGCCGTAGGGCATGTTGGCGTCATCCAGAATCTTCATCGCCTCGTCGGCGTTCTCCCACTCATAAGGCATGTCGAAGTCATCGACAATATCGCCGGTGTGGATGACATAGCGGATGTTCAGCTTGTCCTTGTTGTCCACGATCCAGTTGTTCATGTTCAGGTAATGCTGGAAGAACTCCTCGGAGTAATACTGGGTGTCGGTCTCCCAGGCAAAGGCAAAGTCGTAATTTCGGGGAATCGTCGTGCCGTCCCAGGCAGCTGCGGGGGCCTGGTCGGTCACACCGCTGAAATCCGGCAGCGCGGAGTCTGCCGTGCACTGCACCATGACCGTGGCCGTGCCGTCCTGCACGTGGTCTTTGACCGGGACGCGGACCGCCATCGAGCCGTTCTCGTCGGCGGTGGCGGCCTCATCCCAGGCGCCGGTGGCGGTGTTCTGCACAAACAGCCTGCTGGCGTGGGTCGCATCGGCGTTTGAGGCCCGGCCGTTCCAGCTCAGCACAAGGCTGTCGCTGTCGCTGACCTCGCCCACCTTCAGCGTGTAGGTGATATAGGGCAGGATACCGTCGTTGGTGGTGGAGGTGATCTCGCTGCTGTTCAGTGCGTCCAGCTGGTAGTAGGTCGCCTGTGCGCCCTGCATGTTACCTTCAGCGGTAACGTTCAGGCTTGCGGCATTCTGGCCGATGTCGGACACCGCTGCGTTCAGGATGACGGCCACATCGTCCCCGGCCACAAAGTCGGCGCTCTGGACTGCCTCATTCCCGGCGGCGTCGCGGGCATAGACAGCCAGCGTGTGGGTGCCGGCGCCAGCGTGACGGCGTTGGTGTCAATGTCGCCGCTGACCGGCTCGCCGTCCAGCGTGACGACCGTCTCGCCCAGGGTGTTTTCCTCGGTGACGGTGGGCGCAAGCCGAATTGCGCCGGAGAAGGTCTCGCCGTCCTGCACGCCCAGGTCGATGACAGGGGCGGTATTGTCCACAAGGAAGCTGACGTTCTTTGTGTTCGCGCCGTCGGTCACGGTCAGGGTGTGCGCACCCTCGGTCAGGGCCGTGGTGTCAATGACCGCACCCACCGCCGTGGCGTCCGCCGCGGGGATCGTAAAGGCGGCGTCCAGATAGGGGGCCATGCCCGTAGAATCGCCGATGTTGTGTACAGCGTCCAGGGCCGTGCTCAAAATTCGTCTTGGCCTTGTTGTCCACGACCTTGCCTGTGTCCGGGTAGGTGTAGCTCTCGGGGCCGATGGAATCCGGCAGATAGCTCTTGCCGTTGGCGAGTTTGAGCTGCAGATTGGTTACGGTGAAGTCCTCGCGGTTGGCAGACGGCATCAGCTTGTCATAGACGCTGCTGGTGTAAGTACCGGCCCAGAAGCGCAGTGTGATCTTGTAGCTGTCGCTGGCTGCATCGTAGGTGAAATAGTGGCTGTCGATGGGCACCGCAAAGCCGTCCAGGCGGTAGTTCTGCCATTTCAGCAGTGAGGCGATGCGTTCCATTTTGCTGTCGTCGGTCAGGTTGTCGTCTGCCAGCGTCAGGGCGTTGTGGAAGTAGCTGTCGCGGCCCGCCGTGGCAAAGCTGTAGTACGCGCCGTTCTCCAGCACCTTGCCCACGGGCAGCTCCACGCCGTCCAGCAGGATTTTGGAGTTGGCGTTGTCGCCGCCGTCGTTGGCCGTGGCCGTGACGGTGCTGCGCACCTGCTGGCCGTCGGTGATGTTCGTGCGGATGCCGTCGATGAGGCTGCTCAGCTTCTGGATATTGACGCGGTAGACCTGGGTGGTCGTGCGGTGGTAACGGTTGTCCGCTGCTACGTAGAACTCGACATACTCGTGGTCGAACAGCTCGTTGGCTGCAATGTTCATCTCATACAGGCCGGGCACGCGGCGATAGGTTTCTGTCTTGTTGTTCCAGTTGCCGGTGCCGTCAAAGCGGTAGTAGGTAGTGATTTTCGTGCGGGGCAGCGCGCCCTCGTCCACCGAATAGCTGAACCGCACGCGCAGCTCGTCCCCCTGCGTGATGGTGGCCGGCACGGTGCTGTCCTGCCACATTCCCAGCTTCACTGTGCTGCCGTCGTCCGCAGGGAAGTTGAACTGCGCGTCCGAGACGCTGCCCGGCGTTGGGGGCCTGCTGCAGGGTGCATGCCGTCATGCGGGGCCCCTCGGCGCTGGGGCTCAAATTCACGCTCATTTTTGTCCTTCGTGTCGGTCAGGCCGTTGTAGAAGAAGCTGGACACCAGTACCTGGCGGCCATTTTCCGCATGGCTGATGCCGACGGCGCGGTTCGTGTTCTTCATACCGTTCTGGCCCAGCACGCAGTAGAGCGGGGCGTTCTCCGGCATATTGTAGGCGGCGCGGAACGCGGCCTCATCGGGGAAGGGCTGCGTCAGGCCGGTCAGCCAGCTCTCACGGTAGCACCAGAACACGGCGCTGCTGTGCGCCGGGATGACAGCGGACTTGGCGTCCAGCTCGGCCCGGGTGACCTCGCCCAGAGTCTCCTTGTGGGCGTCCTCAACGGTGCAGACTGTCAGCCGGGTGAACTGCGTTTTGTAGATGTACTGGAACTGGTAGTCGGCGTTGAAGTCAATGTCGTGGTCGGTGGTGTTCGTGACCTCGACAAACTCCATCAAATCGTCCGACACACCATATACCGCGGAACGATCTCCATCGTTAGGGTAAATTTCGGTCACATACAGTCCCTCGGTGCCGGCGGGGGCGGTGGTGTTGCCGCCGCGCTGCTCACTATAGACATAGCCGGGGGTAGCCGCCGTCTTTTTGGTGCTGGCCGTCATGCTGTAGCCCACGTTGGGGATGGCCAGGTCCACGCCGAGGCCGTCCGCAATGTCCTTGCCGTCGTTCTTGTCGATTGTGCCGTTGACGTAGCTGTAGTCGGCGCAGACCGTGCCGGTAGCTCTGGCGCGCAGGCCGAAGTAGCCGGTGTTGGCCCAGTCCTTGCCGTACTGGCTGATGACGATGTGGACATTGTCGGGAATCATGTAGTTGCTGCGGAAGTCTTCCACTGTACCAGGATTCTTGACGTTGGTGCGTTGGTTCCAGACGACAGTAACCTCGCCGGGCTGCAGAACGACGTCGGATCCATCGGTCTCCTGCACGGCAAAGGGCTTGGCGTTGTCCGCTTTCGTGCCGTAGACCAGCTCATAGTCTGTGGTCAAATTCACCGGAGTATCGGCGGTGTTGATGAGTTCAATGTATTCAAAGCGGTCATCTGTTGTGCCATACTCGTTCTTGTTGCGGTCGTCAAAGTCGTTGGGGAAGATTTCAGTCAGCCAGACCTTGCCGAGACTATCCGGCTCAGCGGCCAGCGCCTGAACCGCAGTCTCCGCTTCCGGCTCCTGCTGTAATGCGGCGGTTTCTGCGGTCTGAATCGCACTTTCCTCCTGCTCAACGGTCTCCTCCTGCAACTGTGTTTCAGGTTCCGCTGCCGTTTCCGGTGTGGCAGTATTCCCCGTATCCACATTTTCTACTGCAATGGTTGGGGTGGGTGTTTGCTGCACTGCAGCTGTGACCGTTTCTGCCGTATCCTGCCGTTCTGCCTCAAGCGCGAGCGCTCCGGTAGGAAACATCGACGCCGTCAAAGCCACTGCTGCGAGCAGTGCGGGCGCACGCTTCGGCCATTTGTTCTTCATACATTTGCCTCTCTTTATTTTCCGTTTGTAATAGAGTAACCTTCTTTATTGTACAAATCGAAAGTAAAGTTATCGACCATATAATGAAGAAATCGCTGTAAAAAATCGCACGTTTTTGTATGATTTGTGTAAAGTGCCGCAAGCAGGAGGTTCTCCTAAATAGAGAGCCGACCTCTTACCCCACCGTGCATACTGACCGGCACACGGCGATTCAAGCGCATTATGACATCCTACGCCGAGTGCGCACAAAAGCCTGTGTTCTACTGCGACTGTATTTCTGTGTCGGATGTTCGTTTTGCACAGAAGCAGAAGCCGTCTGATTCACGATGGCACTTTGATAGAAACAGTTTTTTCCTTGTTGCGTCAGGTGCGCTTGGCTTCGCTGGTCGCTTTCTTACGGGGCTTCATGCCCCAAAAGACGGCATTCATCACGACCACGATCAGCGCGACTACTGCCATGGACACTCAAAAGCCCATGTCGAGTCCGAACAAATCCACTGTGCCAAACAGCGTCATCCAAATATCCTTCCAATTCATCGTGAGCACCTCCTTTTACAGCAGCTCGCCGTAGTGACGAACATAGGCTTTTTTCAGGCTGGTCGCCAGCACCATATACAGCAGAATGCAGGGGATCAGATAGGCAAAATAGGCGGCGGGCAGGGCAACAAACCCCAGCGCTGCACCAAGCGGCGTAAAGGGGATGATGGTCAGCACCGCAATGCCGGTCATCGTCAGCAGCGTAACGGGCGCGGAGGCGCGGCTTTGGATAAAGGGCAGCTTGGGCGTGCGGATCATGTGGATGACCAGCGTCTGGCTCCACATCGACTCGACAAACCAGCCGGCCTGGAACAGCCCGATATACTGCGCCTGCATCATTGCCAGCTCTGCGCCGCTGTAATGCGCCGCCAAGTCGTTGAACAGCACCCCGCCCGACACAAGCCCCGGCGTACATCCACCTGCTGTAACACGCGGCAGGAAGCCATTGCCATTTTACAGCAGCAAGCCCATGAAGTCCACACACAGGGCTGGCGCGATCCGATGTCCGTGACACTGCGCCACACCTTCGCCACCCGCGCACTGGAACGCGGCATGGACTACAAAACCCTGTCAGCCATCCTCGGTCATTACTCCGTTGCGTTCACAATGGACACATACGTCCACAGCATGGATGAACACAAGCGGCGCGAGATGGACAAGATGAACGATATGTTCGGGATGCAGTACAGCATCTCCGTAGAGAGCCAGCCCTATCCTGTGCTTTGCACACTCTCGGCAGACGGCTACACTGCCCATGTGCCGGACTTCCCGAAAATTGAAGTGCGAGCTCCCACATTGGATGCCGCCCTGCTGGAGGTCAAACAGCAAATCCAAAAAGGCCCTGCGCCAGTACAAGAATCCACCTATTCCTACCAAGCAAGAACAAATCGTAGTGCCAACCAACAGCGTGTTGGTACTCGTCAAGGCGAGCTGACTACACTGACCGTTCCTATATTTACCTGCCAACTCCGCAAAATTTATCCACAAAAAGCGCCCGGACGGTTGAAAATTTCAGCCGTCCGGGCGCAGTCATTTTGCCGTTTTGGGGTCATTTTGGGGTCAAAGTTACCAGATCGTTACCACTTTTGCCATAATGCAGAAAAAAGCTCGTTGAAACTTGTCGTTTCAACGAGCTTTTGTTGTCTGAGTGTGATAAAAAAGATACCCACCAAATGCAGTGATTTCTTAAACAACATTTAAAATTTCAATAAATATTCGAGATGCTCTTTAATCTAATATTGCAAAAGACTCGCACGTAATCGTGGCATTTTTCTTTCCGCTATTGGTAATATCACCTACAATTTCAACATGATTTCCATGACTATGTGCCTCGATAGCTTTCTCATAATCCACTTTATTCAAATTGGCTGTGATTGTACGAGGCTTATCTTCCTCGTTAAGATAAACAATTGTGATTTTCCCTGAGTTCCTCTTTTCTGGATCAGGTGAAGATTCGAGATTTTTTTATGCGACCAAATATCTTTGTCTTTGTAGAAATACACTTCCTTAATTGTGAAGTTGCAACAGAAATTGGTTCATAGTAATTGTTTGAAAGCATAATCCTGTCGCATGAAGCACGATTTTTTTTCACCGTAGGAGACCACTGAGCAATGAATTCAAGATTCGTATCATCCTCTTTAAGGTTTAGCCCTGCGAGTGCTTCATAAAAATTCGCACTTATATTGTCAGATTCGCTAAGGCAAGAATAATTTCCTTCATCAATTGTATTTTTTATGAACGAAACATTCGACATAATCCTATTGGTCACTTTTCTGGTTAAAGAATCAGCACACTGTTCCTCTTCGGAAAAAATACTTAACTGTTTGTATCCTTCGGCATCATCTAATTCTGCGAAAGGGCAAACTACCGAGACAACATAGCTTCCAATTTCAGTTTGTCCAAATTTACAGTTATTTATAAACTGTGACACAGCATCATCAATACGACCTTGATGATACTTTTTGGGATGAAGAACATCCTGGGCTGTCGCTGCGATAAGCTTTTTTGCATTTTCATAAACACGAATAGCATCATCAAATAAGATACTACCTGCTTCTATGTTTTTTCGGTCCAGCCGAATTTTCAGTATATCTGTATTGGGATTAAGCAAAAATAATAACAATTGCTCCGTTGATTGACCCTCCACAAATGCGACAGTTTCTATAGCTTGATACATTGCGTCTTGGTAATCCAACAAATCACGATTCATCGGGATTGTGACTTGAAAAAAATCACTATCTGATTTACTAATTTGAAATATTTTGACGTAAGTTTTCTTTGTTGGGAATTGCATCCAACCAGTATCTTTTAAATATTTAACAAAAGAGAGCGGATTAATCTTCTCCGTTAACTTCTTAAAATCGACAGAGTATATCATGGCCATTCCTCCTTTGCTATTTTAGTTAATATTTCTAGAAGCGTGTCAGGACTAACCACATTAGACTTTGGAATTGTAACGGTTATCGTTTCTAAATTTGACGAAGGCGTATTTGATGAAAAATCCATCCAATACATAGTGCCTTTTACAAGTAATTCATCAATGCTCCAATTAACCCATGTAGAATCTTCTTTGGGTAGAATGAACAGTCCTAAAATAATAGGAGCCGTCGCCTGTGTACAAAGATCATTATAATTTTTCACCTTTAGTTTGTACTTGATTTGGTCTCCCTTATCTTCATACTGCGATTCACCGAAAGTGCTTTTCAATTGAATTCTTAATTGGGAAAAATACCAGCTTCCGTTGGGCAAAATGATTTTCTTTTTAATAATGGCATCAGTGCTATCCGCATCATGGCCCTGTATGTCATAATCAATCCCTACCGAGGCGCATAGTGCAGATATGTAACTTATCTGTAGATCTTCCATATGTTTCGTTGAGTACATTTCTGCTGCCTCCCTTAAAAATACTATTTCATGCTAATTATATCATATAGTTCTAAAAATTCTATATGTGCAAGACAATTTCTACTACCCTTTATTAAATTTTCATTATAGCTTAATCTTCCGATCCTTTTTCTAAATCAACGCCGGAACTTGCTTCCAGCATCTCCGTCACAACATGATTCAACTCTGCTGCCCCCTTACTGGTAATTGCAGGCCGTCCCGTCTGCTGTTCAATTTGCTTCCGCGCTTCACCTGCAATCGAACCGCCGCGCCGCGCTACATCACGGTTTTGCTGTAAGCCTTCCGGTTGCTCGGTCTGGGAGATTTCTTTTGTGGACACTTCTGCCAGCATATTCAGCACCAATTCCAAGGTACTCATGTTATCCCGCAGGCTTTCCTTTTTCAGCCCTTTCAGGTTCTTATATTGCCGGGTACTCATACCGCTCCACGCGCGGGTGATTTCATCGGTCAGAATCGCATACTCTGCGTTTTTCTCGATGCCGCGGTCTTTCCATTCATCCGTCAGTTCCTTGCGGGCTGATATTGCCTGCAAGCGCTGATTGATCCATTCCCGCGTGTACCCTTTCCGTTCATAGGTAGAAACCAAGCGTTCCGCAATGCGTTCCGGGTCCAGCGTTTCCTCTATGCGCTCCCGCCCAACTTGCGCTAGCCACAATTTCATCGGTTCCGCCTTGGGGGATGGGATGGACTGGATGATGCGAAACAGCTGCTGTGTGTTGGCTACGTCTGTTTTGTAGCGTTTGCCGTCCTTGGGGGATTTCAATTTCAGTTGGTTACAATCTGTTACCAACTGACTGCCCTCGTCTTTCAGCCTCTTTTTGGTGACTTTCCAGTAGTTACGCGCCGTGTCATAGTCCTTTGCATCAGTCAGCACGGATACCACATCCACAACAGAGAAATACCATTCTTCGTTTTCCTCGTCCCACGCGGTACGAATCGCCTGATCTTCAAAAAGCTGAAGCTGTTCGTTTTCATTCATTATAAGGTCACCCGATTTCCAAGAGATTTCCTATTAATAGGATAGCAAATTTCACACGGATTAGCAAGAAAAACTCTCCATGTTTTTAACTCAAACCAAGCATCTTACATTTTATGTTTCCGTCTTTGTACATCTTCAAATATTTCTTTTGATACAATCGGCTCATGCGCATTTTCCACCAGAAACATACTCTGCTCACCACAATTTTTCTTTTGTTTTCCGGTCAGAAAATCCGGGGTGCAGGTCTTTTGCAGTAAAAGGTTTCCCATATATTTTTCATTGCTTAGCATACGGTCTATTGTGGATGTGCTCCACTCAGATTTTCCGGTGACAGTCTTTATACCATTTTCCTCCAGATACCGTTTAATCTTGCGCACACCATACCCATCCAGATATAGTGAGAATATCTTCCGCACAATTTCAGCCTCTTCCGGTACGACTACCAGCCTACCGTCTTCATCCTTAGTATAGCCTAAAAAGCGCGTATGGTTTAGTACAGCTTTTCCACTGTGCATTCGCTGACGGATACCAAACTTGATATTTTCACTTTTCGCAGCGCTTTCTTCCTGTGCTGCCGCAAGTAAAATTGATAGCAACACTTCGTTGACTTCCATTGTATTGATTTGTTCTACATCGGACAGCATTGCAATATTCATCTTTTTCAGTCTCCTTATCGTTGATAATGTTTCTACTATATTTCTTCCAAACCGACTTAATGACTTAACCAGAATTAAGTCAAATCTGTGTTTTTTGGGCATCCTTCAGCATTTCAATGTATCCATCACGCCCTTCTCTCCGTGTTCCTGACCCAACATCCTTATAAATTTTATAAAGTTTCCAATCAGCATTTTCGCTTACCAATTTTTCAAAATATATTTCCTGTATTTCAAGGCTTCGCAACTGCTCCGGTGTGCTTTTACTTACTCTGCAATATACGGCCACTTTCAGAATCTTGTGCTTGGTTTTCTTGTTGCCCTCAATTCTTGGTAAAATTACGCGTATCTTTTTCATCTAAAAAATTCCCCATGTTAACTATAACATGGGGAAAACACTGTATAAAGTAAAAATAAAAGCTACATTCAAAATCGACTTGAATGTAGCTTTTAACATGGTGCGAGTGGCGATACAGAACTTTTTGAAAAAGCCAGTAATATCAACGGTTTTCAAGGCGGACGAGTAGCAAATAACTTGTATATATCCCCTTTTCGGGCGACTGTTTTTAAGACAGCCGCCCTTTTTCTACACCTAAATTCAAGTGTTGTGATTAGGGTGCGAAAGCCTCTGTTTTTTCCTCTCTGACCGCCGTAAGCAGGCGGGCATGTGTGTTTTCCTATGGATCACATCCGAGAGGCAAACCGGAGGCTTTTTTCATCGAAGTCAACACTTTTCATTTTCAGAGGAAGGAGGTGCGAAGATGGCTGTATTCCGTATCGAAAAGACCAGAGATTACACGGTCATGTCCAACTATCATCTGCGGGATATGTCGCTGTCGCTGAAAGCAAAGGGACTTTTATCCCTCATGCTGTCCCTGCCGGAGAATTGGGACTACACCATGAAGGGTCTTGCCCGTATCTGCAAGGACGGCATTGACAGCATCAGCGGCGGCATCCGGGAGCTGGAGGCGCACGGCTACCTGATCCGTGCGCGTGTCCGTGGTGCAAACGGGCAGCTTGGCTCAATCGAGTACACCATTTTGGAACAGCCTAAAGCGCCATCACCTACACAGGAAAAACCTATACGGGAAAATCCCGAACAGGTAAATCCAATGTTGGACGCCCCAATTCAGGAGAACCCCGCCCAATTAAATAAAGAAGAATCAAGTAACTATCCATCAAGAACAGATTTATCAAATACGAAGATATCAAGTCCTATCCTATCAAGTCCCCCAGCCCCCAGGGAGCGGATCGGACAGGACGGGATGCGAAAGCGGGAAAGCTATCGGGCATTGATTTTGGAGAACATCGAATATGACGTTCTCTCGCAGAACGTCCAGTTGGATAAAGGCCGACTGGACGAGCTGGTGGAGCTCATGGTAGATACCGTCTGTTCCAACCGGGAGATGATCCGTGTGGCCGGAGACGATCATCCGGCTGAGGTCGTCCGATTGCGATTATGTCAACATTCCCTCACGGAAGGAGATTGCCCTATGAAGCAGATTATTTTACCCGTCACTGTCCACCTGAATATTCGCCTGCCCCTTGCCCTTTTACAGCCGGAACCGGCAGACGCGCCCACCGGCCCGGAGCCGGAGGCCCATGCCTGCCAGGGCTGCGGCAACTGCGGCGGGTGTGGGAAGTGCCAGCATGAAGAAAAGCAAGCCTGAACCCATTCCCGTCATGGACTACCGCCAGTACCGCAGAGCGCGGCGGCTGGTACATGAGTGCTGCAACTATGACGGCGGCAACTGTATCGCGCTGGATGATGGGGAGGAATGTGTCTGCGTCCAGTCCATTTCCTACTCCCTGTTGTGCCGGTGGTTCCGGGCGGCGGTGCTGCCGCTGGACAGGGAACTGGAAACGGCCCTGTTCCACCGCCTGGACGCCAAACGGTGCGCCGTCTGCGGGGCGCTGTTCACCCCAGGTTCCAACCGGGCCAAATACTGCCCGGAATGTGCCGGACGCATGAAGCGTATCAAGGCCGCCCAGCGTAAGCGCAAACAGAGGGCTAAGTGTCACGCTTTAGGGGCCGAAAACCCCTTGTAAATCAAGGACTTTTTCAAGGGTGTCGCTGGGGGCCTGATAGATTTATCCTCTGGCCCCCAAAACGGCCCTCTAAATGCGTACAGAAGCCCAAAACGAACCCCAAGGAGGAACCCATGTCAGACAATCGAAAATATTACTATCTCAAGCTGAAAGAAAACTTCTACAACAGCGAAACGATGGTTATTTTGGAGAGTATGCAGGATGGCCTGCTGTACTCCAATCTGCTGCTGAAAATGTACCTCATGTCACTCAAAAGCGGCGGTATCCTCATGCTCAATGACCATCTGCCCCACACGCCCCAGACCATTGCCACCTTTACCCGCCATCAGGTGGGGACGGTGGAGAGGGCCTTGAAGGTGTTCCTTGAATTTGGCCTTGTGGAGATTTTGACCGACGGGGCCTACTACATGGCCGACATCCAACTGCTGATCGGCCAGTCCTCTACCGAGGGGGAACGGAAAAAGAAAGAGCGTATGCGATTGAAGCGCCAAAAACTGGCGGTATTCGTCCCCTTTGTGACCCAGGAGCTTTTCATGAGCGGCGACGCCATGTATTACGGGCTCAATGCACTCTCCAACAATATGGTCCTGCTGGACCGCAAGCAATCCCGCTGCCCCAACGGCCTTGTGTTCGGCACGCCCGGCAGCGGCAAATCCATGAGCTGCAAACGGGAGATCACCTTCATCATGCTGATGACCCAGGATAATGTCATCATCTGCGACCCGGAGGACGAGTATTCTCCCCTGGTGAAGCGGCTGGGCGGTCAGGTGATCCGGCTGTCCCCGTCCAGCACCGACTATGTGAACCCCCTGGACATCAACCTCAACTACTCCGAGGAAGAAAACCCGCTGGCGCTGAAAAGTGATTTCGTCTTATCCTTCTGCGAGCTTATCATGGGCAGCAAGACCGGCCTGGAGGCCATCGAAAAGACGGTCATTGACCGGGCGGTGCAGATGATCTACCAGCCCTACTTTGCCGACCCCCGGCCGGAGAATATGCCGATTTTGGGCGACCTGATGAACGCCCTGCTGTCCCAGCACATCCCGGAGGCCGACCGTGTGGCCCAGGCATTGGACCTGTATGTGAACGGTTCGCTGAACTTTTTCAACCACCGCACTACCGTGGACATCTCCAATCGCCTGGTCTGCTTCGACATCAAGGGCCTGGGCAAGAACCTGAAAAAGCCGGGGATGCTCATTGTCCAGGACGCGGTGTGGAACACCGTCACCATCAACCGGGCCATCGGGCGCTCCACCTGGTATTTCGTGGACGAGTTCCACCTGCTCTTGAAGGAGGAACAGACGGCAGCGTACAGCGCCGAGATTTGGAAGCGTTTTAGAAAGTGGGGCGGCGTCCCGACCGGGGCGACACAGAACCCCAAAGACCTGCTTTCCTCCCCGGAGATCGAAAACATTCTGGAAAACAGCGATTTCATCTACCTGCTGAACCTGTCTGCTGGCGACCGCAAGCTGATGACGGAGCGGCTGAACATTTCCGCCGAGCAGCTTGCCTATGTGACCAACGCGGACCCCGGCAGCGGTCTTCTGTTCTTCCAGAATGTGATCCTTCCGTTCCGGGACGAGTTCCCAAAGGATACAGAGCTGTATAAACTTCTCACGACCAAGCCCAGCGAGGTCGCCCACGACGGGGAAAGCAGATAAGGAAAGGATGGGACAAGATATGAAATATGTGATCGACAGCAAAACCTACGAAAAGCATATCCGTGACGAGGTGCATCTTTACGGTCTGCTGCATCAGCTCGCATTCCTCGCCGGGAAGGTGAAGGACGAGGAGGACATGGCAAATCTGGTCGAGACGTCAAAGCACTACGGCGAGATCGCGGAGAAAAAGTTTGACGACTGGCTCATTCCCGGACGCTACCTGGTGTTCGGGGACCGGGATGATCTTGCCGAACTGAAGGCGGCGGAGCTTACGCCGCTGACTGCCGTACTGAAAGAGCATGATGCAAAAATCAGAGAAAAGCAGCGTGCAGCTTCCAGCAATGATCCCGCCTACATCATTTCCGGCAGCGCCTTCCGTATGCTGGTGGGCGATCTCTTTGACCTGCTGGCACAGTACGGAAATCTCCGTAATCGTGTTCTGGATGTAAAAACGGAGCGGCAGCTTGCGCGGCTGCAAAAGAACCTCTCCGGCGACCACCCGGCGATCCGCAGGATGTACTGCAGGTGGGGCTTTGCGGAGGATCAGGGCGTCACCTGCTATGACATTCTGGAGGCAAAGCTGCGGCGCGCGCATCTGACGCCCTATGACCCGGACGGCAGCGAGGACAATCATGACTGAGCTGACCCATGTGAGCCTGTTTTCCGGCATTGGCGGTCTGGACCTGGCGGCGGAGGCGGCGGGTTTCCGCACCGTCTGTCAATGCGAGTGGGCAGACTATCCCTATTCCGTTCTGGAAAAGCACTGGCCGGAGGTGCCGAGATTCCGGGATATCACGACTTTTACAAAGGAGGCGTTTTTTGAAAAAACAGGAATTGAAACCGTTACCGTTATATCCGGCGGATTTCCCTGCCAGCCCTTCTCCACCGCAGGGCAGCGAAAGGGCTTTGCGGATGAACGCTACCTGTGGCCGGAAATGTGCCGCGTTATTACCGAGCTGCGGCCCCGTTGGGTGCTTGGGGAAAATGTTGCTGGCTTCATCAATATGGGGCTCGACAAAACGATCTTTGACCTGGCAAAAGCGGGATACGCTGTTCTCCCATTCGTATTTCCGGCTTGCGGCGTCGGCGCATGGCATGAGCGCCAGCGAACTTTTATCGTCGCGGCTGATGTTTCCCACACCCCTTGCCTCAGACAAGAACACCTGCAGGGACGCGGCCAACCTGGATGTGTACCTCTCCGACAACGGAATATTCCGCAAGGTGAACAAGAGCGGCGCGATCTGGAGCCTCAGCCTGTCGGCGGCGGTATTCTATCTGACCCCGGCAGCATCGGAGGGCTACCGCTCCACGCTGAAACCGGCGGCGTTTCGCAACAGTGCTCCGTCTGCCAACCTGTCATCCCAGGTGATCCGGCAGGAGCGGCCGATATCCGAGACGGCGGCGCTGAACCCGGATTGGGTGGAATGGCTCATGGGCTTCCCCCGGAAATGGACGGACGTATCCTCTGGGCCGCCGAACCAGAGGAAGTCCCCCGTATCACCGAAAACACCGCAGACCGCGCCCTACGGCTGAAAACCCTGGGCAACGCGGTCTGCCCGCCCCAGGCATATCCCATTTTCAAGTATATCTCTATGATCGAGACGGGCGAGTGCGTGAGCGTTTGCCCTTACGGAAAGGCAGGTGGTGACGCATGAAGGAATGGAAGGCCTCCGAGAAGGAGGCGCAGAAGATGACCCGCGACGGAGCCATTTCCGTCAACATGGTCACGGGCGAGGCAAGCCATGTTTCAGACCGCGCGCCGGAGCAGGACTATTCCCCCTCCGGCGATTCCACGGCGCTGGCGAGGACTGCCCTCCACCATCTGGACGACCGGCGTGTCCGGAAGTCTCAGAAGAAAAAGCGGCGGAACCGCCGCAAAGCCTACCGGGAGGGTACGGCGGCAAATAGCCGTCCATCCTCCCGTTTGGCTCAGGTTACCAACTGGGTGAGCTTAAATTTGCTGCCATGAACTTAAAGAAATTGGCTACTTGGAAACGGAAACGGAAAAATCCCTCTTCGGGGAAGCGGAGGGGAATTTCCTCCATGGATTTTCTTTCTGCGCTGATATTTTTCCCGTTTGAAATGAAAAAGTCCGTCTTGGCTTGATGCCTAAACGGACTTTTTCTACAGTCTGAGGCTCCCGCCTTTTTGCGGGTGCCTTTGCTGCGTGTACGGAAAAATCAGCCGGGCTGCTTGCCGATGTAGGCGAGGATGCCGCCGTCAACATAGAGGATCAGGCCGTTGACGAAGTCGGAAGCCTCGGAGGCGAGGAAGACGGCAGGGCCGCCCAGGTCCTCGGCTTCGCCCCAGCGCTCGGCAGGGGTCTTGGCGACGATGAACTGGTCGAACGGATGACGGCTGCCATCGGGCTGGATCTCGCGCAGGGGCGCGGTCTGCGGGGTGGCGATGTAGCCGGGTCCAATGCCGTTGCACTGAATGTTGTACTTGCCGTACTCGGAGGCGATGTTCTTGGTCAGCATCTTCAGACCGCCCTTGGCAGCAGCATAGGCGGAGACAGTCTCGCGGCCCAGCTCGCTCATCATGGAGCAGATGTTGATGATCTTGCCGCCGCCCTGCTCGATCATATCGGGGATAACGGTCTTGGCAACGATGAAGGGGGCGTTCAGGTCCACGTCGATGACCTGACGGAACTGGGCAGCGGTCATCTCGATCATCGGGATGCGCTTGATGATGCCTGCGTTGTTGACCAGCACGTTGATGTGGCCGACTTCGGCGGTAATCTTCTTGACCATCTCATTGACGGCGTCCTCGTTGGTGACGTCGCAGACATAGCCGTGGGCGTTGATGCCGGCTTCCTTGTAGGCAGCCAGACCCTTGTCCACCAGCTCCTGCTTGATGTCGTTGAAAACGATGGTGGCGCCGCAGTTCGCCATGGCGGTGGCAATGGCAAAGCCGATGCCGTAGGATGCGCCGGTAATCAGCGCGACCTTGCCGGCCAGGTCAAAGGATTTAGGTGTGCAGACAGACATAAGAATTCCTCCGTTATACATTCGTGCCCCAGACTTCCACCTGCGTCAGCGCGGGGAAGGGGCTGGGATCGTCAGCTTTTTTCAGGTCATCCAGCATCAGGCTTGTGATTTCCGCACCGTGCAGGTCAAAGCACTGGCCGCGGCCATCCTCCGACTTTTGCAGCGTAAGTACGCGTTTTTCACCGTTAGAAAACGTCACCTGCACACTTTCCCACCACGCATCGTGGGGGAAGTCTGCGCGGGTGGTCAGCACCAGCGCTTCGGCCTTGACGGGGCGGCCGAATTCCAGCGTCCAGCATGCCTGCGGATCGCGGTTGATGCCCCAGCTTTGGTAGGGGTATTCGCCGTGGCTTTCGGGGCAGATGATGCCGTCAATCGCGTTGCGGGCAGCAAAAACAGACTCACCGCGCGTTTCGACATTTGCCCACGCATGCGGGAAGCAGGAGGCGTTGCCATGGCAGTCGTAGATATTGCGGGCGAGGTTGCGCGGTGCAGTGATTTCATGCGCACGGGCGGCGCGGGCCGCCAGATAGTGCATCTCCCCGACAAAGGCGCGCGGGCTGTAGCTGACATGCTGCTCCCCGAAGGGCACCTCCAGCGCAAAGGTCGTTTCCTTCATGTAGACAAGCTCCTCGCCCATGGCGTCATCCAGTTGGATGATATAGTAGCCGGGTGCGGGTACGGTCAGCACAATGCGGTCGCCGGGGTTGTAGCTTTCGGCAAAGACCAGATGTCCGCCGCGCTCGGCGCGCGTCTCGCCCTGCGCATTCTGTATGGAAATTTTACATTCATTCATTGCTATTTCTCCTTTTACCACGCCAGACACAGCCCCAGCGGGTGGTCGGCGTCAAACACGACCGCCTTGCCGTAGGCGGCATAGCCGCCCGCCGCCAGCAGGTCTACCTCGCTGATGACCTCGCCGTGGCAGAGCAGCACGACCGTTTCCTGCCCGTTGGCGTTCAGCCGCACTGCCTGCGCCTCGGCATCGGTCAGCGGGGTTTGCAGGCGCAGCTTGCGCACGGGCAGCAGCTCGGCGGTCATGTCGGGCGCGGCAGCATCGGGTTTCAGCTGCAAAGCCGTGACAAACCAGTTGTCGTCCGTTGCCGTGCGCTGCACGGTCAGGGCATCGGTCTGCTCCAACCGGTTGTAGACAGTGGCAAGCGGTGCCTTGTGTGCGGTCAGCGTCAGCCCGCTGCCCAGACAGTGCAGCACGGCAGCGGCGTTTTTCCCCTGCCAGTGTGCCGTCTGCCCGGTCAGGGTCAGCGTGCCCTGCCCGAAATGAAAGCTTTGTTCAAAGGTGTGCGTGCCTTTTCCCACCAGGCGGTCAAAGACCAGCAGCACGCCCTGCTGCTTCAAAAATACCAGCTTGCGTTCGGTGAACAGCCCCTTGTCAAGATAGCCAAGATGCGCACCGCTGACAAAGTCCGCCGTGTCGGTAAAGCGGTACTCGCCCTTGACAGGCACGGCCAGTGCACTGTAGCCCCAACTATCCAGACAGGTGCTGAAATCGAAGCCGTCCACTCGGGTAGTATTGTGCGCGGCGGGGCCTTTTAAGGCGTGGCGGGTCGGGTCGTTGACGTAGGTGTAGCGCCCGGCATCGGTCAGCACATCCTCACCGGCAATGCCCGCGTCAATATGCAAAAGGTCGGCATGGCCGTGGCCGGAACCGAGGCAGCCGCAGTGCATATGTACAAAGCTTTCGTGCGCACCGCGTAGCATATAGTTTCCGCTGTCGGGCAGAGCAGCGGAGGCAGTCTGCTGCTTTCCTGCCGGGCGGGCAGCCCAAAGCGCCTCGGTCTCGATGCCGAGATCCCAGAGGTTTTCCTCCCAGAACTGTCCGCCGCCACAGGCGTACAGGTCGGCGTCGTCCAGCAGCGCCGCGCCCAGCACCAGCAGGTCGCGCGTGTCCACCGTGTCAGAGTCCGATTGCAGCAGCAATTCACCGTTGGGCTTGCACCATTTTGCCAGCGCCGCGCACATACGGCGGATATTTTCCACCATGCGGTCGGGCAGCGTCTGCCCGGCAGCTTGCGCATAATGCAGTGTGTTCAGCGCGCTGTGCAGCACTTCGCAGTGGTACAGCGGGCTTTGCTCCCACTGGCTGCCATCGGCAAAGACTGAGCGGTGCAGGTTTTCATCCATGCGGCGGGCTGCCAGCGCGCACCAATCCTGCCGCCCCAGGTACAGACCCAGCAGGTACAGGCCGTTATCCTGCAGGATGCCCCAGTTGGAAAGCTTGTGGAAAGTATCGTAGCTGCGCACCAGATGCTCGCCGTGCTGTGTAAGGCTGGCGTCCATGCGGGCGCGGCGCTCGTCCGTCAGCACACCGCTGCCCGCCAGCAGGGCGGCGGCGCGCAGCCAGTTTTCGCAGCGCAAACCGGTTTCCAGACTGCGCCATGTGTTTGCCGCGCTTTCTTCCGTCAGCGGCACGCGGGCGATCCAATCGTCCAGCAGGGCGGCAAATTGGCGGGCATAGTGGTCATCACCGGTGTACAGCCACGCCTTTGCCAGATTGACAAGGCTCGTGTGGCGGTTCATCGCGTAGAGCCACTCAGGGTCGCCGAAGGGTACCGCCGCCCAGTCTATGCCCGCGATTTCTGCACCGAAATCCACCGCCGTGTGGGTTGGCTCCATCTCCCAGTGGTCTTGGAACAGATACCGCCCGCGGCAGATCTCGTCGGCAATAAAAATCGTATGCTCGGCACTTTTCGGCCAGCGGCAGCGCACTGCCTCGGCGGCAACCTGCGGATTTTTGCACCAGAAATTCTGCATAGGGAGCCTCCTTTACCAGTACATCTGCCAGTCGGCAGTCAGGCGGGTCAGCAGTTCCATATAAAAGTAGTCGCCCCAGGTGTTGCACTCGTCCACGCCACGGTCGGCCGGGATGGGATTGTACGGCGAATTTTTGGCGTAGACGCCGTGCAGCAGCAGCCCGTTGGAAACCTTCGGGTCGGTCACCGCGCAGTGAGAAATCAGCGCATCGGCCAGCTTTTCGGCGGCGGCGCGGTATTTGTCAGCCTCGGTCTTTTCCAGATAGGGTGCCATCGCCAGCATGCCGCAGGCGGCAATCGCAGCGGCAGAGGAATCGCGCGGCTCATCCCCGTCCATAAAGGTCAAATCCCAATAGGGGATATAATCTTCCGGCAGGCGGGAGAGGAAGTAGTCGGTCACCTCGCGGAACAACTCAATACATTTCTTGTTGCCCGTGTAGAAATAGGCCAGCGCCATGCCGTATACGCCCCACGCCTGCCCGCGCGCCCACGCCGAGCCGTCACGGTAGCCCTGCTGGGTCGAGCCGCGCAACGGCGCACCGGTTTCGGGGTCAAAGAAGAAGGTATGGTAAGTCGAGTGGTCGGGGCGGACAAGGTTTGCCATACTGGTGGCTGTGTGCGCCAGCGCAATTTCGCGGTAGCGCAGCTGCCCGGTGACCTCGCTTGCCCAATACAGCAGCGGCAGGTTGAGCAGGCAGTCGATGATCAGGCGATAGTTGTCCTTGGCACCCAGTGCGCCCCACGCTTGCAAAAACTGCCCTTTTTCCTGAAAGCGGGTACACAGCCGGTCGGCCGCCAGCAGCGCGGCCTTTTTGGCGGTCTCATTGCCGGTCAGCTTGTAGGCTGCCACACAGGACGGCACATACAGAAAGCCCATATCGTGGTGGTCCACATCGATTCCGTTTTCAATGCGGTGCAAAAAGCTGTTTACCTGCGTCAGCGCGGCACGTTCAAAGGCGGCATCGCGGGTATGCTCCCACGCCAGCCAGTATTCGCCTGTGCAAAAGCCGGTTGTCCACTCAACATTTTCAGACGGCAGATAGAAGTTATGCTCACTGTTGGAGCTTTGGAAATTCTCGGTAAATGCGGCAAGATTATTGCGCAGCAGCGCACAGGCGGTATCCAGTGCGGCGCGGTAGGCTGCCTGTTTCATGAACGATTTCTCCATATTATAAAAGCGGGGTGCAGGGCATTTCGCCTTGCGCCCCGTGCGGGTTGTGATGTTTTAGCCCTTCAGGCCGCTGGTGGCAATGCCCTGCACAAAGAAACGCTGGCAGAACACATACAGAATCAGCACGGGCAGCAGCGCAACAACGCTGGCCGCCATAATTAGCTGGTATTCGCTGGAATACTGGCCGATAAACATGCGGATGCCCAAGGGAATGGTCTTGTTGGCCTCGCTGCTGAAGTAGATCATCGGGCCCATAAAGTCATTCCAGATTGCAACAAAAGTGAAGATCGTCAAGGTTGCAATTGCAGGTTTGGCCAGTGGGAGCACAATACGGAAATAGCTGCCATACTCGGACAGGCCATCAATGCGGGCAGCCTCGATCAGCTCATCGGGCACGCTCTGATAGAACTGGCGCAGCAGGAAAACGCCGAAGGCGGCAAACGCCTGCATCAACACATAGCCAAGGTGGGTATCGACCAGGCCGAATTTCTGCATCATAGAGTACTGGGGCAGCATGTAGATCTGCCAGGGAATAGCAATAGTAGCTATGTAGCAAAGAAACAGCGTGTCGCGGCCGCGGAACTTGCACTTGGTAAAGCCGTAGGCAGCGAAGGAGCAGGTCAGCACCTGGATAAAGGTAACCAGAATAGTCAGCTTAAAGCTGTTGAAGGTGAACAGGCCGAAGGGAATCTTCTGCCAGATACGGGCGTAGTTTTCAAAGTGGAAGGTCTTGGGAATCCACTGGATCGGCACGCTGAAAACCTCGCTGTCCAGCTTGAAGGACGCCGACAGCATCCAAACCAGCTGCAGCAGGGTGGTTACTGTGATAAGTACCAAAAATACATAAATCAGAAGCTGCGGTATATAGCTCTTTTTCTTTTCAATCATGAGAAGCAGACTCCTTTCTTTACATAAAATCGTTGAATTTTTTCTCGGCGCGGAACTGGATCAGCGTGATGGTGCCCACGATCAAAAAGAGGATGATTGCTGCAGCACTGGCTCTTCCGTAGTTCCAGGAGATGAAGGACTGGTTGTAGATGTACATACTCAACAGCGTGGTCGAAATGCCGGGACCACCTTCGGTCAGGGCAAAAATCAGGTCAAAGGTCTTAAAGCTGTTGATGGTCAGCATCATAAATACAAAGAAGTGGCTGGGGGTCAGCATGGGCAGCGTGATGGATTTGAACTGCTGCCATTTGGAGGCACCATCAATGCTGGCGGCCTCGTAGAGACTGCTCGGGATGTCTTGCAGAGCGGCCAGATAGATGATCATAAAGTAGCCCATGTTTTTCCAGACCTGTACAACGATGACTGCCGCCAGCGCCCACTTGGTGCTGGCCAGCCAGCCGGGCAGCAGATCCGCCGGAACGCCGATAAAGCGCAGGAACTCGTTGATGGGACCTCCGTCTTTCAGGAACATTGCTTTGAACACTGCGCCCACCGCAACGACTGAGGCAACATATGGGAAGAAGATAGCTGAGCGAAAAAAGTTTACAAACTTAAGCTTTGTGTTCAGTAAAATGGCCAGACCCAGCGCCGTTGCCATACTGAATACAACAGTGAAGCAGGTAAACACCAGTGTTTGCCATAGCGCTGTGCGGAAAACGCGGTCCTTAAAGATGGTGGCAAAGTTCTGCAGACCTACAAATTCCATGGGAGTAAAGCCATCCCACTTCATCACGCTCAACACAAAGGAAAAGATAACCGGGATCAGGATGAACACGGTAAAGCCGATAAAGTTCGGCAGAATGAAGGACATGCCTACCAGCGTGTTGCGGGTGTTCAGGGACATCGTATGTTTTTTGGGATTGTTTTTTGCGGCAGACGGCACAGGAAGTTCCTCCTTTCCTGAAAAAAGACACAAAGAGAGGGTGGGCGGTTTGCGCCCACCCTGTTTTACAGATAAGTGGTTGGATAATTAACCCATGATTTCGGCTGCGCGCTCAGCCATCTCAGCTAGGCCGTCATTGATGGACAGCTCGCCCAGCATGATCAGGCTGTGCTCCTCGCCCAGCATCTGGTTGATTTCTGCGACCTTGTCGGTGATGGGACGGTCCAGCGTGACATTCTTCACGGTCAGGGCCTCAGCAGCGCCCTCGGGCATACCATCCATCTTGGCAATCTCAGCAATGGCATCAGCATCGGAACGGCCAGGGATAGCACCGCCCTTGGCGTAGAAGCTTGCGCCTTCCTCACCGGTGATGAACTCAACCAATTTCCAAGCGGCGTCCTGCTTAGAGGAAGCTGCATTAACAGCGATAGGGGTCATGGAACCAACAGTGTAGCCTGCCTCAACACCCTCAGCATGGGGGAGGGCGGCAATGCCCCAGTTAACATTGCTCTCGCCGTCCTTGATTTTCTGGATCATGGTGGACATGAACCAGGTGCCCATGGGCATCATGCCGACGGTGCCCTGTGCAAAGGGGCCGGAGTAGTGGATGTTGCCGGTTTTCAGGGTGCCGTAATCCTGCACGGTGCCCTCGTCCTGCATACGCAGAGCCATCTCGTAGTAGGGCTTGAAGAAGTCGTAGCCGCCCTCATAGTCCATGATGGTGTGCTTGGCATCCTGCACGCCCCAGTTTTCAACGCAGGCCTGCCAGGTGTGGATGTAAGCGCCGTAGATCTTGTTGGCACCCTCGCCGCTGGTCAGCTTCTTGGCGGTTTCCTCAAAGTCGGCCCAGGTCCAGTCGTTGGTGGGGTAGGCGATGTTGGCGGCATCAAAGATGTCCTTGTTGTAGTACATGACGTAGAAGTCTGTACGGGCGGGCAGAGCGTACTGCTTGCCATCGAAGGTGAAGTTTTCGGCCAGACCGTTGTAGTCAGCCAGATTGACGCCGTCGGCGGCGATGTATGCACTCAGGTCAGCCAGCTGGCCTTTCTCAACCAGAGACTTGGCGGTGTCACCGTCTTTAATAAAGAAGGCGTCCACATCGCTGCCGCCGTTGAGCATGACGCTCAGCTTAGTGGTGTAGTCGGCAGAGGGAATGTCGATGATCTCGACCTTGATGCCGGGGTTAGCGGTCTCAAAGGCAGCGACAGCGTCGGTGACCATGTTTTTGGAGGTGTTGTCCCAAGTGGCCAGCTTGATGGTCACATCGCCGGAGGCGGGGGTGCTGTTGTTGGCAGCAGAGGATGCCTGGCTGGAGGAGGCGGCGCCGCCGCAGCCTGCCAGCATGGTGCCTGTCAGCGCAGTAGCCAGCAGCATAGAGATGCTCTTTTTCATAATAGTTTCTCCTTGCTTCTTTTTGTGTGGGCGGCGCATCGGCTGCGCTGCTCTCGATGCGTTTATTGTACGCCTTTTTTACAGGGGCGTAAACGCATAAAGCCACACAGTTGTTATACTATTTTCGGAACCTGATTTTTCAGAGTAGTACTTTTTTACGATTTTATACTATTTTACACACTTTTTCGCCGCACCCCTGCTGAGTATTGCAATTTTGCGCGGTTCGTTGTACGATGGTAAAAAGCGCGCAGGGCTGGCAATTCTGCCGCACCTCGCCTGCAGTCTGTTCACAACCTGCAGCACCGCTGCTTACTTTAGGCAACACCGCACAATTCCCGCCTTGCGGGTCAAGCACCGCTCCGGAGGTCGCGGCACGGCATCTGCGTTGCCAAAATGCTCGATAATATACAAAGTATTATCTGTGCTTTTAGCTTAGCATCTGCCGCACCTCGCTCGCCGTATCGGCACTTAGAATTATGCGCTATTGCCTTTATAAAAGGAACTGCCTATGAATGTCAACACGCCGCTGCCGACTTTGTCGAGCAAACCGCCGTTTTTTGCCACCCTGAAATGGAAACTGATTTTAACCTCGGTGCTGTGCACGGCAGCAGTCAGCCTGTTCGGCAACCTTTTTTTGTATTACCGCATGAACGCCATGCTGACGCAAAAGGCGGACAGCATCAATGCACTGCACCTGGCAACCCTGAGCAACCAAATCAACGATGCGTTGGTGAATCTGAGCGACCTCGGCAACCTGTGCGCCAGTGACATGCAGGTTGTCACAGCGCTGGAATGGCGCGGCAGCTCCGCCGCCGCGAAGCAGGCGCTCGAGGCACAAAACCGCCTCAACGCGTATCTGGCATCCTCCCCTGTGGGCAAGAATATCTACCAAATCACCGCCTTTAATACCGACGGACGGTTCATCTCCGGCAACGGTCAGACCTACGGCACGATGCAGGATTATATGCTGATCACCGCGCAGTCGGTTTATCAGAGAATGGCTGCGCAGACCGCCCCCAACGGCGTCGTAATGTACATCACCCGATCCATCCACCAGTACGGCAGGCAGCACCCTTATGTGGTGGCGCTGCTTTGCCCTGTGCAAGGTCTTGGCAGCACCGCCGGACACAGCTTCCTTTATATAGAAATGGGAATGGAGCTGTTTGACTGGATGCTGACCCCCTACGACAGCTGGAGCAGCCTTTATTTAGCCGACAAGACTGACCTGTTGATTTTCCCTGCAGGGCAGGACGCTGAGCACACGCCCGATGTACCCGCGCTTGCCGCTGCCGCGCAGAAAGAACGCACGTTAAAGCTGGGCGGGCGCGAATACCGCGTTACCGCTGTGCCGCTGAATGCAGCCGGGCTGTCCCTGTATTCCTGCGCGGAGCTGAACGTGCTGGATGATGACGGCGCACAGACCCGCATGGCCGTGCTGACCGTGCTGCTGAGCAGCCTTGTGCTGACCGTTGTGCTGGCTTTTTTGCTGGCCACCTACCTGTCTGAGCCGATCCGGCTGCTGAACGCACGACTGCACCGCATTGCCGAAAACGACTTTTCTTACGACCCTGTGATTGAGCAGGCCGACGGCGAGTTGGGGCAGATCGGGCGCACCGTCAACGAGATGACCATGAGCATCGAAAACCTGCTGCGCACACAACAGCAGGACTACGAGCAGCGCCGCCGCATTGAGATCCAGCTTTTGCAAAGTCAGGTCAACCCGCACTTTTTGTACAATACGCTGGACTCTATCCGTTGGATGGCAGTGATTCAGAAATCTCCCGGTATCGAAAAAATGACCCGCTGCCTGTCCAGTCTGCTGAAAAATATTGCCAAGGGTACGCAGGATAAAATCACTGTGCAGGAAGAATTGGCGCTGCTGCACGACTATGTTGAGATTCAGTCCGTTCGATATATGGAGGCTTTTTCCTTTGATGATCAGGTACCGCAGGAGCTTTACCGCTACCACATCATCAAGCTGACGCTGCAGCCGCTGGTCGAAAACGCCATCTTCCACGGCATTGAGCCGACCGGTGAAGCGGGGACCATCACGGTTTCGGGACGCGAGGACGGCAAGGATCTGCTGCTGTATGTCACCGATGACGGCGCAGGTATCCCCGCTGACAAGCTGGCCGACCTGCTTACCACCGAGCGCCCGCGCAGCCATGCGTCCTTGAACGGCATTGGCGTGTACAACGTACACCGCCGTCTGCAGATGCTGTACGGCACCGGCTACGGGCTGACCATCGAGAGCGAGCCCGGCTGCGGCACCTGCGTGACCGTGCGCATCCCGAAGGAGGAATGAGATGTATCAGGTTTTGCTGGTAGACGATGAACCGTTGATTTTGTCCGGCATCAAATTTATGATCGACTGGCAGAAGAACGACTGCCAAATTGCTGACACCGCCCGCAATGGGCAGCAGGCGCTGGAAAAGCTGCGCGCACTGCACCCCAACATCGTCATCTGCGACATTGCCATGCCGGGTATGACCGGGACAGAGCTGCTGAAACAGGCGGCGGCGGAATTTCCCGATATTGTCTTTATCATGCTAACCAACCACCCGGATTTTCAGCTGGCGCAGCACTCGCTGCGCTACCGCGCCGTAGACTACCTGCTGAAAAGTGACTTGGATCCCGCCGCGCTGGAGGAGGGACTGACCCACGCCAAAGCCGAGTGCGATGCCCGCGTCAAGCTCAACCGTGTGCAGCTTGTGGACGATTATTTAAGCAGCAACCGCCGCCGTCTGCTGGAAAACGCCTTCTTAAGTCTGGTGCAAAGTCAGCCCGGCACTGCCGATGCAAAGGCTGCCGAGCTGCTGCAGAGCGCGGGCGTGTTGGATCGCTATGCGGTGGTTTACCTGCCGTTGGATTTCAGCGCTACAGATTGGGAAACCGCCTTGCCCGAAGAGCGCGCCAAGCTGTTTGGCTGGGTGCAGGAGCTGTGTGATGGCGTGGCCGAAAGCAACTTTACGCGTCATGCGTTGTTTTCTGCCAATGCGGCCGGCCAGAGCCAATCTCTGTTTTTGCTCTGTTGGCAGCTGGAAAGCCCTGCCGCGTGGGAAAAACGCCTGACCAACTTTGCCGAAAAAGCGGTTACTGCCTGCCGTACCATTGCCAAGACCGGTGTTTCGGTCATGGGTACCGACTGCTTTGCCGACGCAGAGGCGCTGGAAAGCTGCCGCTTGCAGGTGTCCGGTCTGCGCGACCACTACTATTGCTTTGGCAGCACACCGATGCTTTACGGTGCATTTGCGCCCACGGTCTGGCAGCCGCTGAACCTGAACGGTCTGGGAGATCGGTTGACGGTCGAAATACGCGCCAAAAACGCGCTTGGCTGCGCGCTGCTGCTGGACCGCGCCATGGAGAGGGTGCGCATGGTACCCCACCGGCAAAGCCAGGCACTTTGGCTGTGCGGCGGCATTGACAATGCGGTTAGGTCGTTGCCCATGCAGGACACCGACAACTGCCCTAACATCGAGGCACTGATGACCCGTGCGCAGGTGCTGACATGGCTTGCACGCATCAAGGCTGTGCTGACGGCGCAGTTGGGACAAAACGATTCCGCCGGACGCAATGCACTTTTGGAAAAGGCTCGCCAATATGTGCGCGACAACGTCGATAAACGCATCCTGCTGCAGGACGCGGCAGACTATGTATGCCTGTCGCCGGGGTATCTGTCGGCACTGTTCAAAAAGCAGTACAATCAGAGCTTTGTGGATTTCATCAATGAGGAAAAATGCCGCCGCGCCTGTGAGTTAATCTGCCAGGAAAAGCACCGCATCAACGAAATTTCCTATATGCTGGGCTTTGAAAACGCTTACTACTTCACCCGTGTGTTTAAGCGTCATACCGGCATGACCCCCACCGAGTACCAAAGAAAGCTGATGCGAGAATAACTGTCCCGCGTTGTGGACTGCACCGTAAAAGCTGCCCGCACAGCGGGCGCATCCAATCCAAATGCTCCCAAAGGAGGCACACACTTGAACACCCCCAACGTACCTGAAACCCGCGCGGCACGGCTGCGTAAGCTGTTTTTGTCCACACTGTATATCAGCAGCTTTACCTTCGGCGGCGGCTTTGTCATCGTCACCTTTATGAAGAAAAAATTTGTCGATGAGTTGCATTGGATTGATGAGCAAGAAATGCTCGATATGACTGCACTGGCGCAATCAAGCCCTGGGGCTATCGCCGTGAACGCCGCCATTTTGGTCGGCTGGCAGGTAGAAGGGCTTCTTGGCATGCTCATTGCCGTGTTGGGCACCATCATCCCGCCAATGCTGATTCTTTCTATTATATCGCTGTTTTATAATGCTTTTGCTACAAACATCTATGTGGCGCTGGTGCTCAAGGGCATGCAGGCGGGTGTGGCGGCGGTCATTCTGGATGTCGTCTGCGACTTGGGTGACAAGGTGGTCAAGAGCCACTCGCCGCTGTATATCGGACTGATGGTTGCTGCTTTTGCAGCGAACTTTGTGTTCAATGTTAATGTTATCCTTATCATTTTGGCCGCCGCTGTGTTGGGTATCGTCCGCGTGCTGCTGCAGAGCAGGAAAGGCGGTGCGGTATGATTTACTGGCAACATTTTTTTGAGCTTTTTGCAAGTGGGCATGTTTAGTGTCGGCGGCGGGTATGCCGCGATGCCTTTGATCCAAAGCCAAGTCGTTGAACAACACCCTTGGCTGACTATGCAGGAATTTACCGACCTCATCACCATTGCCGAAATGACTCCTGGCCCCATTGCGGTCAACGCAGCAACCTTTGTTGGACTTCGAATTGCGTCCTTTCCCGGCGCAGTCATTGCCACGCTGGGCTGCATCACCCCGGCGCTGGTGTTTGTCTCGTTGCTGGCGTATATCTACCGCAGGTATAAGGATATCTCTCTGCTGCAAAATGTGTTGGCCTGTCTGCGACCTGTGGTTGTGGCTTTGATTTTGGGTGCAGGGCTGTCGATTTTACTGCTGGTTCTGTTTGATGGTGCACCTGTCGCAATTGCCAATGTGGATTGGATCGGTGCTGCGAGCTTTTCCGTTGCCTTTGTGCTGCTGCGCAAGTACAAGTGGAACCCTATTCTGACGATGTGCTTGTGCGGTGCAGCTGGGTTGGTGCTGCAACTGGCGATTTCACAATAATGGTTCCTATTTACAACACGGATTTTAAACCACCCACAATATTTCATATCAAAGGAGGCTCCCAATGAACCCCAAGAAAAAGAATGTCCTTATGATCTGTTGCGATCATTGGTTTGCTGACCTGATGGGCTGTGCCGGACGGCATGATATCATGACCCCCACACTGGACTATCTGGCAGAGCACGGCGTACGGTTCGACAACTGTTACAGCGAGTGTCCCGTCTGCATCCCGGCGCGCCGCACCATGATGACCGGTCTGCTGCCCGCCACCCACGGAGATCGCGTCTACTCTGACCGTATGCCGATGCCGCAGGTTGCCACGCTGCCGCAGGTTTTCCGTGACAACGGCTATCAGGCCTACGCCGTAGGCAAGCTGCACGTTTTCCCGCAGCGTGACCGCATCGGCTTTGACGACGTCATTTTGGCAGAGGAGGGGCGCTACGAGTTCGGCGTTGTGGATGACTATCAGGCATGGCTGGGCGAAAACGGCTATGTTGGGCAGGAATTTATGCACGGTATGGGCAACAACAACTACCTGACCCGCCCTTGGCATCTGGACGAACGCGCCCACCCCACCACCTGGGTCACTACCCAGATGATGAAGACCATCAAGCGGCTGGACCCCACCCGCCCCGCCTTCCTGTACTGCTCTTATGCGTTCCCGCACCCGCCGCTGGTGCCGCTGCAGCAGTTCTGGGATATGTACGACGATGCGGAGCTGTGCGCCCCCACGGGGCAGGACTGGCTGGATGACCGCTATGTGTTTCAGGCTCTGCGCGAGCCGGAAATCGATTATTCCGAAAAAGAAAGCGCCGCGCCCGCCGTGCGTTTTACGCCCAGTGCACCCACATCGATTACTCGATTCGTTCGCTCATCGGAACCCTGCGTGAGTGCAACATGCTGGACAACACCATCCTTGTGTTCCTGAGCGACCACGGCGATATGCTGTTTGACCACGACATGGTCGCCAAGCGCTGCTTCTACGAGCAATCGGCAAAGATTCCGCTGATCTTCACCGGAAAGCCGGTGGTTGATATGGCCGGCACCGTGCGCCACGATTTGGCTGAGATGGCCGACGTCATGCCCACGATTTTGCAGATGTGCGGACTGCCCATTCCGTCCACGGTCGAGGGAAAAGCGCTGTTTGATGCCTCCCTGCCCGCACGGGACTTCCTGTTCGGTGAGATTGGCGAGGACAAAAAGGCTACCCGCATGGTACGCCGGGGCGATTACAAGTTCATCTACTACCCCTGCGGCAACGTCAAGCAGCTGTTTGATTTGAAAAACGACCCCACCGAGTCGCATGACCTTGCGGGCGATGCCGCCTACGCCGCGCTGCTGGCTGAGCTGGAGGCGCTTATGATTCCGCAGCTACACGGTATGGATCTGGACTGGGTACATGATGGCCGTCTGGTCGGCTACCCTGCACCCGAATACCGACCCACCCCCAACTACGGTCTGTACAACCAGCGCGGCTACCACTGGCCCCCGCCGACCCAGTGCTGACCCCGTTGCATCATAAAAAAGGAAAAACGCCCATGCCCAATCTTTCGCTGCTTATCAAGCCAGTATCCGGTGCGTGCAACCTGCGCTGCCGCTACTGCTTTTATCTGGATGAGTCCGCTCACCGCCAAACTGCCTGCTTTGGCACCATGAGCGAGACGACCCTGCAAACGCTGGTGCGCCGAGCATTCGCCTACGCCGACGGCCCGGTCAGCTTTGCGTTTCAGGGCGGGGAACCGCTGCTTGCGGGCAAAGCGTTTTATCGGCGCGTGTTGGCGCTGCAGAAGCAGTACAACACCCGTCGTCTGCCCGTGACCAATGCGCTGCAGACCAACGGAACCCTGCTGGACGAGGAATGGGCAGAGCTTTTTGCCGAAGGTCAGTTTCTGGTGGGCATCTCTTTGGACGGCCCTGCGTCCCTGCACGACCGTTACCGTGTCGATACTGCCGGTGCTGCCACCCACGCGCGCGCCCTGCAGGGAGCAGAGATTTTGAAAAAGCACGGTGTGCCGTATAATATTCTGTGTGTCGTCACGCAGCAGATTGCCGCCGCGCCCGACACGGTATTTGATGCGCTGGCCCCGCACGGGTATTTGCAATTCATTCCCTGTCTGGATGCGCTGGACGGGCAGCCGGGCGAGTTTTCTCTTCAGCCCGAAGCCTACGGTCAATTTTTGGTGCGTACCTTTGACCGCTACGAGGACGCGTGGCGCAGCGGTCGACCTGTCAGCATCCGTGCGTTTGACAACTGGGTGGGTATGCTGCTGGGACAACCGCCCGAAAGCTGCGGTATGTCAGGGCGTTGCGGTCACTATTATGTAATTGAGGCCGATGGCAGCGTCTACCCCTGCGATTTTTATGTGCTGGACGAATGGCGCTTGGGGAATATAAACGATGCATCGTTTTTTAAGATGGCAAATTCGCTGCTGGGAGCAGAATTTCGCCGCCTTTCGATACCTTTGCCAGAGTCCTGCCGCGCCTGTCCGTACCTTGCCCTTTGCCGTGGCGGCTGCCGCCGTGAGCGCGAGCCCTTTGTCGGCACAGCCCCCGGGTCAAACCGTCTGTGCGCGGGGGCACGCCTGTTTTTTGACCAACGCTTGTCCCGCCTGCAGCAGCTGGCCCGCGAGGTCGCCGACCTCAGGGGAAACTAAGGCAACACCGCACAATTCTCGCCTTACGGCTTAAGCAACGAGACATGGAGGTATGTTTTTATGTCACTTTGGATCGACGATGGTTTGCACAAGGCGGAGGACGGAATCCGCTCATTTCTTCTGGTGGGACAGTCCAATATGGCCGGGCGAGGGGATCTTTCAAAAGAGAACGCCCTTACAGCACCGGACTGCTTTATGCTGCGGATGGGGCGCTGGCAGAAAATGAGCGAGCCGATCAACGTGGACCGGGCAGTGACCGAAGGAAGCTGTCCCCGCAGCGGAGCGAACCTTGCCGCCAGCTTTGCTGCACAGCTGCAAAAAGAGACCGGAGCAAAAATCGGTCTGATCCCCTGTGCAGACGGCGGAACCCGCATCTCGCAGTGGCAACCGGGAGAAGTTCTGTTCGACCATGCCGTGTTTCAGTCAAGGCTGGCACAGCGCACCTCCACCCTGACTGCCATCCTGTGGCATCAGGGCGAGAGCGACTGCCTTGCCCCGGAGCGGCTGGAAGCCTACCCGGAGCAGTTCCTGCGTATGATGCGGGCGTTCCGGAATGAACTGGGAGATCTGCCCATTGTAGTCGGCGAACTGGGCTGGCCGGAAAACGGCTTTCACGGCATGCCTGCAGAACTTCTGCACACATTCAACCGCCGACTCCCGGAATGGGCGACACAGCTGCCACGGTGTGCTGTGGTATCGGCAGATGGACTGACCGCCCGACCGGACGGTCTGCACTTTACCACAGAGGCGCTGCGCACACTGGGTCTGCGCTATCTGGAGGCCTATAAAAGCCTGCTGTAAGGAGAATTCTTTCGCGCCGAACCTTCATCTTGTAAGCAAAAGGATGATTGTTCTCAGGCGTATTTCATACAGTCTTTGAAATAAAGCGGTTCTTGCGGAATATCAATCGTTTTGCTATTTTGGATATATTCCTCAACTTGAGGTCATAACACAATCGTAGTACCCTCTGTCAGTATCTTGGGACGATACCGCATGATTCTAAGTGCCGATACGGCGGGCATCAGGCGGCTTTGCAACGGCTCCGGCAGGGTCAGCATCCGGGCTGCCCACTGTGTGCGCTCGTTATCCATTGTTTGGCTCCTTAAAGCTCTTGCGGTAGGCAGCGGGGGTCTTGCCGTAGTAGCGGCTGAACACCTCGTTAAAATAGCGGTAGTCCTTGAAGCCGACCTCCTCGGCAATTTCGTAGCTGTGCTTATCGCTGTTTAACAGCAGCTCCAGCGCGTCTTCCATCCGCACGCGGTTCAGGTAATCCTTGAAGTTTTGCCCGACCTGCTTCTTGAAATAGCTGCTGAAGTGGAACGGGTTCATATGGATATGCTTCGCCAGCACCTCCAGCGTGGCGTAGTCGGGTGTTTGGCGGGCGGCGTCCAGCAGATCGCTGCTGCCGCCCGCGCAGTGTATGCCGGAGCGCTCCAGCTTTTCCTCAAACATGGCGTTTGGATATCCACAAGCGCATTTCTGGGGTGTCCCCCAGCCCCCCGGCATAGTTCTTGCGGTGACGATAGTGACGCAGATGACGCTTGTGACGCTGCTTTGGAGATATCCCTATACCATATCCTCGATTTAGCGTCATCTGCGTCATTCTGATTTTGTGTTTCTCGTACCCTGTACTCTGCACCTTATCCCCAGACGGCTACACCGCCCATGTTCCTGACTTCCCCAAAGTTACCGCACAAGCAGCCACGCTGGACGCTGCCCTGCTGGAAGTCAAGCAGCAAATCGAAAAAGCCCTGCGCCAGTACAAAAACCCACCCATTCCCACCAAACAGGAACAGATCGTCGTGCCGGACAACAGCGCGTTGATACTTGTCAAGGCTAGCTGACTACGCTGACCGATCCTATATTTACCTGCCAACTCCGCAAGATTTATCCACAAAAAGCGCCCGGGCGGTTGAAAATCTCAGCCGTCCGGGCGCAGTCGTTTTGCTGTTTTGAGGGTCATTTTGGGGTCAAAGTGACCAGCTTGTTACCACTTTTTCCATGATGTAGAAAAAAGCTCGTTGAAACTTATCGTTTCAACGAGCTTTTGTTGGTTGTGGAGACAGGACTTGAACCTGCGACCTCCGGGTTATGAGCGCATACCGATCTGTTTCTGTACCTTAAAGATACGCTTTTCTTTGATTTTTGCGTTTCTTATGTACCTTAAAGGTACTTTATGCGTGGTTTTGCCGTAAATTTGCCTCTATCTGTTACCACCTTAGTTACCACTTTCTAAAATTAAGAACAGCTCCTAATTTTTGTCTGTTACCCTCTGTTTCGGAAGAATTCGGCATATTGGGATTATCAAACTCTTCTACCATTTGGAGGGAAAATGAAAAATCAAGCAGCCAATAACGGCACTTTTATCCCCAAGCCCGGTTTTACTGTGGTGCAGAACAGTGTCGCCCGCGACTGGAACCTCAGCAGCGGCGCATTGGGGCTGTATACACGCATCCAAAGCTATATCACAATGGAGAACATTACCCTCACCAAAGGCAGCCTTATGGAGCGCGTGCCGGAGGGAGAATACGCCTTCAACACGGCATGGAACGAATTGAAAAGCAAGGGGTATTTGCTCATCCATGTGTATCCCGGTGAAAAGGGGCGCTTCGTCTATCAGTATGAACTGCGCCCCGACAACAGCGGATGGGACGGTGCCTACCTTTTCTACCACGACCGCAACGGCGATGTGAAAAGCACCAATCTGACACGAAACCAAACCGAAACCGCCGAACAGCCTGCTGAAAAAGCAGCCGCCGACCACCACCCCAATTACCACCCCGGTGGTAACCACCATAGTGGAAACCACTGCGGCGGAAACCGGGGCGGTAATATAAAACTAAATCATAAAGAAAAACTCATAAATACGAATCTATCAATCTCTCCTGCGGCAGAGCCGCCTGAAAGCTGGGGAGAGATGGATGAAAACGCTTTGGAAAACATAGTTCTGCCCGCACTGACAAAGCACAAGTCCATTCCGCTGGCGTATATGGCTAAGCCCGCCCTTATGCAGACGGCGATCCACTACCTGACCGGATACGCCTTCCGTCAGCAGCATCCGTATCAAGCAAACGACGTCACCGATGACGCCCGCCAAAGCGCATTTGGGCTGCTCAACACCTGCCTTACCGAGATGTGCTGTGCCACCGGCACACAGTCGTATCGCGGTGCGCTTGTCACTGCTGACAAGGTGCTGGCTAAAATCAGCTGCGCCAGCAACGGCTGCGAGGAGGACGGATTGGAGCCGTATGTGGAGGACGTACTGGATACCTTTTTGCAGGCAATCACCACGCGGAAGGTCAAAAACCTGCCGCAGTACATGAAATCGCTTTTGTGGACAAGCTTTGCCACTTACAAGCTCAACACCATCAGCGGTATTACCGCGCCATACAAGGAGGTCAAAAATGTCTACGGATTACACTAACGTAAACGGATACCTGATTCCGTCGTTTGCCCTGCCCACGGGCAGTACACCGCCGTTGGGCAAATACGGTGCGATGCGGGCGCGTTTTCTTGACGAGCATCGCCCCTTTGAACGCGACCAAATGCTGCTGGACGGTACGCTGGCACAGCACCTTGCCGGCATCGACAGCGAGGCGCACAATCAGGTCAGCGCGCTGGTATACCGGCTTGCAGAACAGCGCGGCGTCACCGAGAATCTGAAACGGCATCACCCTCTGGAATGGGCGGCGCAGATGCAAGCTTTGCAGGCGCAAGCCGAGGAAATCGTGTGCTGTGAGTTAATTTATATTTAACTCTTTTTCAGAGGGCTGTTCCCGCATGGAAATGCGGGAACAGCCCCCGCAAGCACGGCATCTTGCCGTCATGACGGCAAAACGCCCACTTGTCAGGGGCCCCCCCTGAAACCCCGTCCCTCATTTTGTGACTTTTGATTCGAAGGAATATTGACACTATGATATACAGAACCAAGAAAATCACCGTGCGGCTCACCGACAAAGAGTACGCCAAACTGCGCGAGATGAGCGAAACATCCGGCTTAAAAATGGAGCCTGTCATTCGGAAGCTGCTTGTCGGTTACGAGATTCGCCCGCGCCCGAATGCTACCTACATCAAGCTCATAAAGGAGTTGTCTGCGGTGGGAAATAACCTGAACCAGATTGCCCATCTTGCAAACGCAACCGGGAAAATTACAGAGGAGCAGTGGAAAGAAACGCATCAGCTTCTGGAAAAGATATGGGATTTCTGCGCGTATGAACTTTGATTTCAAAAGATTATTTGAAAAACGCCCGACTTTATATTATACTGAAAGCACCGATATTTCGCGCAAAAGGTGGTCGGAACAGATGAATATGGAGAACCTGATCGGTGAAACAACCGAATATGACAAGAAAGCGGCGCTTGAGGTAAAAAAGCCCAAAAGCTGGTGCAAGAGCGTCAGTGCTTTTGCGAACACGCTGGGCGGCGCGCTGATTTTCGGCATGGCGGATGACGGACAGATCGTTGGGCTGACCGAACCCGACAGCGATGCTGAGAAAATCAGCGAGATTATCAAGACGCGCATGGAGCCTATCCCGGAGTTTCGGCTGCGGTTTCACAGGACCGAAGACGGCAAAGTGCTGCTGATTCTTGATGTGTTCAAAGGCGAGGAAACGCCCTACTATTACTCCGGCGACGGCACCTTAGAGGCGTTTGTACGCATCGGAAATGAGAGCGTCAAGGCATCCGCCACCGAGTTGAAACGCCTTGTCCTGCGCGGCAGAAACACATCCTACGATTCTCAGGTGACACCTTACAGGGTGGAGGACTACGCCTTTTCCAAGCTGCGGGAGCGCTATAAGAAGTGGACGGGAAACAGCTTTGACAACAAAGATCTTGTTTCCTTCGGGCTGGCAGACGAGGGCGGCTTTTTGACAAATGCCGGCGCCCTGATTGCCGATGAAAGCCCCATTCGCTGGTCGCGCCTGTTCTGCACACGCTGGAACGGGCTGGACAAAAGCGGCGGCACGATGGACGCGCTGGACGATGCCGAGTATTCCGGGAGTGTGCTTTCGTTGATTGAAAACGGCGAGGCATTCATCAAGCGCAACGCCCGCATGATGTGGCGCAAGACGCCCAACTCGCGGGAGGAACTGCCCGAATACGTTGAGCGCAGCTACCACGAGGCGCTTGTCAACGCGCTGGCGCACCGCGATTATCTCGTCTACGGCAGCGAGGTCCACATTGACATTTACGATGACCGCTTAGAGATTTACTCGCCGGGCGGTATGCCGGACGGGTCGATGATCCAAGACCGTGATCCGCTTACCGTGCCGTCCACCCGGCGCAACCCGGTACTGGCCGATGTGTTCAACCGTCTGGGCTATATGGAGCGCAAGGGCAGCGGCTTTGGGAAAATTCTGAACGGCTACAAAGCGCAAATCAACTACACCGAGGATAAGCGTCCCACATTCCGTTCTGACCGCTACCAGTTTACGGTCGTTATGCCGAACTTGAATTACAGTGTCCCTCAAGGTGTCAGTCAAGATGTCACCCAAGATGTCAGTCAAGATGTCGCTCAAGACGATTTGGATGCAAAAATCATCGCGCTCATCAAGCGGAACAATAAAATCAGCACCGGAAAAAAATGGGCATGATGCTGGGCGTAAGCACCCGAACCATTCTGCGGCGTATAAAGAAACTGGATAATGTTCACTACATTGGTCGCGGCTTCAGCGGGCATTGGGAAGTTGATAATCAATCAAAAACGGGTATCTGACAGTGAAGCGGGAAATTTTCTAAGGCATCGCCGCACAATTCTCGCATTATAGACATGCGTGCGGCTCACAGGGAACGCTATAGGAAAACACCAACACCCCCAACGGGCTTTAGCTGCCAGTTGGGGGTGTTTACTCAGGTGGTTTTGGGTGTTGTTTTCAGGCAGAGCACCACTGCCAGCAAGCCGCTTAAAAGGCGGCCTGCCATCATCGGCAGGGCGTGTGCGGGGCTGAATTGCAGGGTAAATGCCAGAAAATCGCCGACGCTGTAAGCAGCTACTACGGCATAGGCCGTGTTCAGTGTGATGCCGCGTTCCTCCAGCGTATCAAGACTCAGCAACGTGGGGATGCAGTTGGCGGACGTCACGACCAGACCGGTGATGGAGGCAGGCTCCAGCTGCAGCCGTGCGGCCAGCTTGGCCAGCGGTGCGCTCAACAGCCGCTGTACAAAGGCGAAAAACGGCAGGATCCCGGCAAGAAACGCGCCGATACTGCCTATGACCGGGTAGATTTCCGCCAAGGGGGTCAACCCCTCCAGCAACACAATACCGGTCGTTTCCTGCAAAACGGAGATGCAGAAGCCGAACAAGGTCAGGCCGCGCACCGCCAGAGAGATGCCGTTGAAGATTGGGCCGATCGCATTGCTGCCGGATTTGAAAAGCAGCAGCAACAGGACCGCTACTGCCAGAACAGGCCATGTGTTGTGCAGCAGAACCGACAAGGGGATGCCGCACAGCACCCCGGTGAGCAGGCAGCCCACCGGCAGGATCAGAAAGCCGAGAAACAATCCGCGAACGGCAGCGGCTCGTTTGGTGCCTGTCAGCCCACCCAGCGCCAGCGGAATCGTACCGTTGATCGTGGCACCGAGAAAGGCCGCCACGATCAAACCATTATACAGCCCGGCGGCGGGTTCCTGCGCGATCTGCGCGGCCAGCACGGCACCGCCTGCATCGCAGCTCAAAAACAGTGAGGCAAACAGGGAAGGGTCACACCCCACGGCGGAAAACACCGGCGTGATAACAGGCGCCAGATGGGTCCCAAGCCACGGTGCCAGTGCCATAAAACCGGTCATGAGCAGCAGCAGATCCACCACGGCGGCAAAGCCCTGCCGGAAGGCACTACCCAACCCCAGCCGATCACCTAACAAGGTGTCCGCAGCACCCAGGCAGAAAAATACAGCAGATATCCACGCCATCGTTCTTACGCACGACCCGGCGTGTCTTCACTGAAGGGACTGTTGACATAGTTGGCGCTCTTGGAGGAAACAAACTTCTCCATCGCGCGCTGCAGCGGGTGCTTGTTCCAGCGGTCCAGATCATCCGTCAGCCGGCAGGCAGTCATCTGGAAGAAGGGCAGCCAGCACAGCGGGGTGATTTCCTCCGGCACATCCATAGGCACATACATAACATTGTGCTCGTCCTTGTAATCGGCGCAGCGCGTCAGCAGGAAAGCGTTATCCGTCACAATTTTGGTACCCTCAAAAATGCGGTGGATGCGCTCCGTGCCCTCGCCGCCGTCGATCAGAAATACGCTGTAGCGGGGGGTCATCTGGATGTTGGGGCCGTGGATGTACTCCTCGACCTCATAGGCAGCGGTGGGGATGCTGACGGTCTCGCCGAATTTCAGTGCGCCCTCGCTTGCGGTGCCGAGGTTGGCACCCACACCGCAGACATAGGCGTTGGTCATGCCGGACAGCTGACGGTAGTGTTCTTTAATAAAGGAAGGGGTCTGTGCCTGTACGGCGGCGTTGATGTCGGCGGCTTTCAGCAGCTGCTGCTTGACAGCCTCGCCCTCGGCAGTGGTCTTGATGCCCAGACGGACAGCAGCCTCCACGGCGAACAGCATAAAGAAGAGTGCCAGCGTGGTGACACCGCGGGTGACATAAGCGACTGTTTCGCGCCCGACACCGTAGTTGGCGACAACATCGCACACCTTGCCCAGATCGCTGTTGACATCGCCGGTCAGGCCGATGCAGCGGCGGCCCTTTGCCTCAATGACCTTGATGGCGTCCAGCGCGTTCAGGCTGTAGCCGCTTTGGCTGACGACAACGACCATATCGGTCTCGCTGAAATCATTCTCGCTGGATACAAAATGAAACGGGGTGACGATCTTGACCTCGCACTTCAGATGGCGGCGGATAAACTGCCGCGCACAGAGTGAACCGTTGGAGGAAGAACCGCACGCAACGATCCAGATGTTCTTGTAGCCGCCGCTTACATACTCATCCACAAGGGGCTTTGTCAGCGCGGCGCTGTCGGCGACATTGTTGCGGATAAACTCCGGGCAGTCGGCAATGTAGTCCAGCATAGTCTTTTTGTGTTCCATAAAGCAGTCTCCTTCACGTTTTGTCTAAATTTCTAACGCTTACTTTGTGTAAAACGTTAAAATCTTCGGGAAGTCCCCGAACTCTATTGACATTATACCACAGCTTTGGTATATTGTCATTACAATATTACAAAGATTTTAGAGAAAATTTCTAAAAATTAAGAAAAAATCTAAAAATCTTTGCAGCATTTTACAAGGAGGAAAAACTTATGCCTGATATTTTGATGACAAGAATCGACAATCGCTTAGTGCACGGGCAAGTCGGTGTGGCGTGGACCACCGCCTTACAAGGTGTCAACCTTATTGTTGTGGCGGATGATCTGGCAGCTGCTGACCCGCTGCAGCAAAGCCTGATGGCTGCCACCGCGAAAAGTTCCGGCTGCGGCATCCGGTTCTTTACGCTGGACAAGACCATTGCAGTCATTCACAAGGCATCCGCCAGCCAGCACATCTTCCTGGTCGTACGCAACCCGCAGAGTGCCCGCAAGCTGGTCGAGGGCGGCGTTCCCATTGATAAGCTGTGCATCGGCAATATGCATGTTGCCCCCGGCAAGGAAGTGACCGGTGATGTACATGTTTATATGGACGAGAAGGACAAGGAAGACCTTCGCGCCATCCGTGCCAAGGGTGTGGATGTCTACATCCAAATCGCACCCGGCGACCACAAGCTGGACTTCGATAAGTAACCCATGGTTCCGCCTCTGCAGGCGGTCTGCAGAGCAAAAAATATATTTTATAAAGAGGAGAGAAAATCTATGCAAATCACACTCGTGCAAGGTTTGCTGATTGCGCTGCTCGTTTTCATCTGCGCGATCGACAAACACATGGAAACCTTTATGTGGTTCCGCCCGCTGGTCGTAGCGTTTTTCACCGGCATCATCCTCGGTGATGTACGGCTCGGTATGCAGGCAGGTGCCGTTGCGGAGCTTTCCTACCTGGGTCTGCTGACCGTTGGCGGCACCGTGCCGCCGGACCCCTTGTTTGCCGGTCTGATGACCACCGTGCTGGCGTACACCACCGGCTGCGATGTCAACACGGCGCTGGGTCTTGCGGTTCCGTTCGCACTGATCGGCCAGTGGATCAACACCGGCACCAACACCTTCTACGCCGGCTTCCTGCCGAAGGTTGACAAATGCGCTGCCGCCGGTGACGAAAAAGGCATTGCCAAGGTCATGTATACCGGCTGGATTCTGTATGCCGCCATGTTTGCCCTTGCCGCGTTCCTGTCCACCTACGCATTGCAGAGCGGTATTTCCGCTTTTGTGGCCGCCTTCCCGGCATGGCTTGTCCACGGCTTTGAAGTTGCCGGTGGTCTGATGCCGGCTGTCGGCCTTGCCCTGCTGCTGGTCGTTATGCTCAAGAAGGAAAACGCAGCCTATCTGCTTGCTGGTTTTGTCATCATGGTCATTACCAACTGCCAGAACATCCTGCCCATTGCTGTTATTGCGGGCTGCATCGCTTATGTCAATTTCACCCGCGATACGGAGACTGCCAAGCTGACGGCTGCATCCGCTGCAACTGCCGCCCAGGAAGGAGATTTTGAAGATGGCATCTAATAAGATTACCAAAAAAGACCTCAACGAAATGGCCGTCCGTTCTATGGCGGAGCAGTGCTGCTTCAGCTTTGAGCGTATGCAGGCCGTAGGCTTCTGCTACGGCATGACCAAGTGCTTCCGTAAGATTCACGGCGACAACAATGAGGAAATGGCCGCCGCGATGGCAAACAACCTCGACTTCATCAACACCGAGCCGCATATGGCCGCGATCCTGCAGGGCCTGATCGTCTCCATGGAGGAGGCAGGCCAGAATCGTGAGATGATCCACAGCCTGAAAACCGGTCTGTTCGGACCTTTGGCAGGTTTGGGCGATGCTATCTGGTGGTACACCGCCATGCCCATCATTGCCTCTATCTGCTGCTCTCTGGCAACGCAGAACAATGTTCTGGGCCCCATCTTCTACATTCTGTTCTGGGCACTGACCGCTATCTTCAGCCGCATCTGGTTCGTGCGTCTGGGCTACAATGCCGGTGTAAGCTCCATCAAGTTCATCGGCGATAACGCCGCTTATATCAGCAAGGCTGCCGGTATTCTGGGCGTTATGGTTGTCGGCGGACTGATCCCCAGCTATGTATCCTTTGCTTTCCCCGAAACGCTTGTCATCTCCAGCGTTTCCGTGCAGGGCATCTTTGATTCCATCATGCCCAACATTCTGCCGCTGGGCTTTGTGTTCCTGCTCTACTGGCTGTTCAAGAAGAAGAATGTCAACACCATGAAGCTGATCCTGCTGGTCATTGCTTTGTCGGTTGCGCTGTCCTTCCTGGGCATCATGTAAGTTTTACTGCGGCGGCTCGCGCCGGTTCAGCATTCCCCCGCGAGCCGCATTTTTTATATGCTGTATTGTCATGACATAATTACAAATGGAGGCTATTGTACCTATGAGCATGGTAAACTTTGACGAAAACCAGATCATTGCCAACGGTGCCAGGATCTACGACCAGCGCGCCAAGATCGAGGCTATCGCCGATTCGATTGTGGATAACGGGTTTGACCTGCTGCTGTTCACCAGCAGCGGCGGTTCTCAGGCGATGCTTGACCCGTTCGCCTTCTACATCCGCCATATGTCCCGCCTGCCGGTCGAAAATGTACTGTCCGCCAACCTGATGACCGGTGACTGCAACCGCATCACCGATAAGACCGTGGCGTTCCTGACCTCGAAGTCCGGCGACACCGCCGAGACCGTAAAGGCAGCCAACTGGCTGAAAGAGCAGGGCGTGCGCCTGTTTGCCGCCGTCGGCAAGGAAAACTCCACGCTGGAATCCATCTGCGATGACACCATCGTCTACGGCGAGGGCCGCCCGCAGGAGCTGGTATTTTATCTCCTGATCGGCCGCATCCTGTACCGCAGCGGCAACTTTGATGCCTACCCCCGCTTTGCGGATGAGCTGAAGAACCTTGCCTTTGCGCTGGCGCAGGTACGCAAGCAGGCAGATGCCAAGTGCCTGAAATATGCGCAGGATTACTGCAAGGAGCCGTATAACATCTGGATTGGCAGCGGCGATCTGTGGCCCACCGCCTACAGCTACAGCATGTGCGTGCTGGAGGAAAGCCAGTGGATTCGCACCAAGAGCGTTTCCAGCCCGGAATTTTTCCACGGCACGCTGGAGCTGCTGGAGGACGATGTCTGCACCACGCTGCTGCTGACTGAGGGCCCCACCCGTGCGCAGGACGAGCGCGTAAAGGAGTTTGCCGCCCGCCATACCAAAAAGCTGACCTGCTTTGACACGAAGGAGTATGCACTGCCCGGCATCAGCGAGGAGTTCCGTCCGCTGCTCAGCCCCGTTGTCATGGCGGCTGTTCTGCAGCGCATCAGCAAGAACATTGAGGTCATCACGGATCATTCTCTGGATATCCGCCGCTATTACAGAAAAGAGAGCTATTGAGTATGAAACTGATTGCATTAGGGGATAACGTAATAGACTATTACCACAATACACAGGAGTGCTTCCCCGGCGGCAATGCGGTAAATGTCGCAGTTCATGCTGCGCGGCTGGGGGCACAGGCCGAGTATCTCGGCTCCCTCGGCGATGACAATATGGCACATATTGTGGAGAAAGCACTCCAAGAAAACGGCGTGGACATCAGCCATTGCCCCATTTTGCAGGGGCGTACCACCAAGGTGTGCAGCTATGATGTAGTCAACGGCGAGCGCAGCTTCCTTGAGGTGATCACCGGGGAAAGCTGGACCGGCCCGCTGCAGATCACTGCGCAGGAGCTGGACGAACTGAAAACCGCCGATCTGATCGTCAGCAGCTGCAACGCCAAAATGCCCGAACAGATGGCGGCTGTGCAGGCGCTGCCCGCTGTGTTTGCCTATGACTTCGGCGAAAAGGAAAAGTACCGCACCGATGCCTACTATGACGAGGTTTGCCACGGTATAGATCTGGCGATGCTTTCCTGCAAGCCGATGGACAAGGCTGCTTTTGCGGAATTGTGCGCGCCGCTGCACCGCCGGGGCGTGGTGCATGTTCTGGCCACAATGGGCGCAGCCGGGCAAATGTTGTCCGTACAGGGGAAAATCGTGGAAAAGACTACCCAAATGGTAGAGGCAAGTGATACAATGGGGGCAGGAGATTCTTTCCTTGCTGCCTTCCTCTGCTCGCTGTATACTGCGGGGTGGCAAAAGGCAAAGCCCATGCCGGAGCAGGCGCTTCTGGCTGCACTGGCTGCCGGGCAGCAGGTCTCGGCACGCAACTGTATGGCACAGGGCGGCTTTGGCTGTAAAGCGGAAATCTCCCGGAACAGCATTGAATAACAAGAAGGAGATTTCCTATCATGATCGAACTGAACAGAATACAGCTTGACAAAACCAGCGCAGTCCCCCTGTACGAGCAGCTGCGGAAGGCGTTGCTGGAGGCTATCACCAGTGGGAAACTGTCGGCAGGGACAAAATTGCCGACAGAGGAGGAGTTGTGCGCCCAGTTCGGCATTTCGCGCCCTGTTGCACGGCAGGCTTACAATATGCTGATTGAAGAGGGCTTTGTGGAGCGTATGCAGGGTCGCGGTACTTTTGTGCGCAGCCCCGATACCCGCGGGCGCTTTCTGAACAAGCAGCTGAGCTTTGCCGCCGAGATGGGGGTTTTGAATCTGGAGCACCGTACCGAGGTGCTGCGTGCAGAGTGGGTAAGCTATACCCCGGAACTGTTTTCACGGCTCAAGCTGGAACGCGGGGATCGCTGCTATCATCTTGTGCGTATGCGCTATGTCAGCGGTAAGCCCTTTGTTCTTGTGGAAAACTATGTGCCGGAATCTGTGTTTCCCGGTATTGATGCCTACGACTTCGCCCGGCGTTCGCTGTATGATGTCTTTGAAACCGTCTACCACGAGAGAATTATTAAGTCGCGCCGTGTTCTGATGGCGCAGACAGCCAACGCCGAGTTTGCCAACCTGTTCGGCGTACATCGCGGTTCCCCCGTACTGTATGTCGAAAACACAGTCATGGACCAAAACGACCGCCCGATCGACCTCAGTAAAGAATATCTGGACGGTGTTACCCAGAAATTTGAATTTGAAGTTGTCAACCAATAAGCCGGGACTGTGCGCCCGATTTTGCTAAAGGAGTGTAGTTTGCTATGGTAGGTGTAGTTGTGACCGGGCATGGCGGCTTTGCCGCCGGTATGGCTGCCAATGTAAAAATGCTGGCAGGCAGTGATGCGGAACTAAAGGCCGTGGATTTTGCAGACGGCATGGATGTGGAAGTGTTTGAAAAGCAGCTGGCGGAGGCAATCGACAGCTATGCAGACTGCGAGGCAGTTCTGGTGCTGGCAGACATTGCCGGCGGCACGCCGTATAACCGCGCAGCAGGGCTTTCCATGACCCGCCCCAAGGTGCGTGTGATCTCCGGGCTGAACAGCAGTATGCTGATGGATCTGTGCATGCGCAACATCACCGGCGATGAATGTCCCGATGCGGATGCACTGGCCGCCGACATTATGCAGACCGGGCACGAAAACATCGGCAAGTTTGTGCTGGAGGTTCCCGCCCAGCCGCAGGAGGACGAGGACGGTATCTGAAGGGAGAAACGCCATGAAGCCGATCAAGGCAGTCATCTTTGATATGGACGGCGTGCTGATCGACAGTGAACCGGTCTACCTGCACCATCAGTATACGCAGCTGAAACCGTCCTACCCGTGGATCACCGTGGAAAGCATGTACCCGTTGGTGGGCATTTCCGGGCAGGAATATATGCCCTTTATGGCAAAGCTTTGCCGCCGCACCGACGATGCCGTATTCCGGCAGGAAATGGACGCCATGAACGCCGACTGCCGGGTGTATTACCCGGATATTCTGCGCAAAGAGGTTCGCCCGCTGCTGCATGAATTAAAGCGGATGGGGCTGCAGGTGGCTCTTGCAAGCAGCAGCAGCCGGGAATGTATTGAGCAGGTTCTGGACCAATGCGAGATTCGGGAACTGTTTGACTGTATCGTCAGCGGTCACGAATTTACCCGCAGTAAGCCGGACCCTGAAATTTACCGCTTCACCATGGACAAGCTCAGACGCAAGCCGGAGGAATGTCTGATCGTGGAGGACTCCACCTACGGTGTGCAGGCGGGTACGGCGGCAGGCGGCGTTGTGGCTGCCTTGCGGGACGAAAGATTCCCGTTTGACCAGCGGGCAGCGCAGCTGCATATCGACAGCCTTGCCGAACTGCCTGCGCTGGCGGCGTGCGGCGGAAAAAGGATACGCGCAGCCTTCTTTGATGTGGACGGCACCCTGATTACCGTGGGCGGGCATCGGATGCCGCCCGGCGTAGCCCCTGCGTTACAGGCTTTACAGCGCAGCGGTGTGCAGGTGTTTCTGTGTACCGGCCGCCACACGCTGGAAATCGAGGAAGAAAACATGCTGCCCGGCATCACGGTTGACGGTGCTGTTTATATGAACGGCCAGCTCTGCGAGCTGCAGGGGCAGATCGTGCGGGAAACGCCCATTCCTGCCGGGGATCTGTCGGCATTGAAACAGTTCTTACAGAAAAAGAACCGCAGCTGCATTTTTCTTGAAAAAGACAGGATGTACGCCAACTGTGTGGACTCCCGCATGGAGGTCGAGCAGGCAAAAATCGGCACCGCCGTGCCGGCTGTGCGGGACATTTCCGATTTGGAAAACCGCCGCATATATCAGGTCATCCCCTTCGTGAACGAGGATGAGGAAGAAGAACTGCTGCGGCAGATGCCCCATTGCCGGACAAAGCGCTGGGGAGATGCCGTGGTGGATCTGATGAGCCGATCCGGCGGCAAGGAAAACGGTATCCGTGCCCTGTGTGCGGCAATCGGTATCACCACGGAGGAAACCATTGCCTTTGGAGATGCCGACAACGATTTGGAAATGCTGCAGCTGGCCGGTATCGGCGTGGCAATGGGCAATGCCCTGCCGCAGGTGTGTGCCTGTGCCGATATGGTCACAGACACCGTGGAAAATGACGGCATCGCCCATGCACTCCAAAAATTAAAACTGATTGGATAAATTATAAAACGAGGAACGCTTTCCCGCAAGAAAGGCTCCTCGTTTTCCAAAAGGGGCAGTGTTCTATGATGAAAGAAAAAATCGCAGACCCTTGTAACGGATCAGCTGTATAACCTGGCTGCGGGGTTTCTGTACGCCTTGAGCATCTGTTATTTTGCCAAGGGCGCGGACTTTGCACCCGGCGGGCTGTCGGGTCTTGCTTTGCTGGGCAACTATCTGTGGGGGTTTCCCATCGGCATCACAACGCTGGTGCTGAATGTGCCCCTGGTTCTGCTTGGTTTCCGCTTTGTGGGACGCGCCTTTCTGGGGAAAACCGTCATCAGTATGCTGTGGTGTACCTTTTTTCAGGATGTTGCCTTTGCAGACCAGCCCGGCTACGGCGGCGATCCGTTGCTGGCGGCCCTGTTTGCGGGTATCACATGGGGCGGCGCGTTGGCGCTTTTGTATATGCGGGGTTCGTCCAGCGGCGGCACCGATTTCTTGACGATGTCGATCAAAGTGCTGCGCCCGCATCTGTCGGTCGGTGTTGTGACCGGTGCGATAGACCTTGTGGTCATCCTGTTAGGTTGGCCTGTGTTTGGCTCTGTCGATGCCGTTTTGTACGGTCTTGTCACAACGGCGGTTACCTCGCTGGTTATCGACAAAATCATGTACGGCAGCAATGCCGGCAAAATGCTGACGATCATCACTACCAAGGGGCAGGAAATTGCGGACGAAATTTCCCGCCAATGCGAGCGCGGCTCAACAATGGTCAAAGCAGTGGGCACATACACCGGTACGGAGCGGCAGATGCTGCTCTGCGTCTGTGCCAGACCGCAGGTGTACCGCATCCGGATGGCGGCCTACCGCATTGACCCCGGCTGTATGGTCATGGTGACGGAAACCGGCGAGGTTTACGGCGAGGGCTTTGTTGACCCGGGCAAGACGGCGTCGTTTTTATAAGGCGATACCGCACACGAAACGAAAGGAATGTTTTGTTATGAATCCTATTACGCCTGCCGAACTGGCAGCTTATTTTGACCACACCCAGCTGCGCGCCTATGCGCAGCGCAAGGATTTTGAAAAGCTCTGTGCAGAGGCCCGTGAGTACGGCTTTGCCATGGTGGCCATCAACCCGGCTCCGGTTTCCCTGTGCAAGGAGCTGTTGGCGGGAACATCGGTCCATGTAGGAGCAGCGGTTGGTTTCCCCTTGGGGCAGAGTACGCCCAAGGTCAAGAAATACGAAACCGTAGATGCAATCACCAATGGCGCGGATGAGATCGATTATGTTATCAACATTACGCAGCTGAAAGAAAAAAATCTACGATTTTATTGAGCATGAGATGGCCGGTATTGTAGAGGAATGCCGCGGTGCAGGGGTGATCTCGAAGGTTATTTTTGAGAACTGCTACCTGACCGAGGAGGAAAAGCGCGCACTGTGCTCCATCGCGCGGGAGGTTCGCCCGGATTTCATAAAGACGTCTACGGGCTTTGGCACCGGCGGCGCAACCTTTGAGGATGTGTCGCTGATGAAAAAATGCGTCGGCGATGAGGTAAAAATCAAGGCGGCCGGCGGCATCCGCACTTTGGATACCGCTTTGCGCATGATCGAGCTGGGCGTATCCCGCATCGGCTCCACAGCCAGCGTAAGCATTGTAGAAGAACTGAAACACAGGTTATAAAAAGCGCCGGGGATGCCCAGAACGGTCTGAACTGCAGAAAGCAAATAAGCACCACTAAGTTTAACTTGGTGGTGCTTATTGTTTTATTAACTTTCTTTTTTGTTTTATAACATTCTGTAATATAATCCAGCAGCGCCATATTTTTCAGGCGATAGGTGGCTTCCTCTATAGAGCCTGCAGTATCTTCCAGATACAACCAGCTTTCACCTTCAGGTATAGAACTTTCGTCCATACGTCCGTCCAGAATTTCTTTCCATAGCTCACGTTTTTCTTTAATTTCTGCGCCCATTTCTCTAGGAACCGCATAACGGCTGCATAGAAAGCGTTCTGCTGTCAAATCAACACCATCATCCCAAGTGATTTTGTCCAGCAGTTGCTTAACTGTATGGAGCGTATCTGTTGCGGTTTTCGAAAATTCATTTTTGGGGAATTTCAAGCTGATGCTGCCGTCAACCTCGACGATTTCCATACTGCCAAATTGCAGCTGCATATTCAGCAGCAGCGTGGCAATTCCCTCCGGGGTGCAGGTGTCGATAGGAAACAGCATTTGCATCGGAACATCTAACGTTTGTGCGATTTTTTCCAAATTCTCCTGCCGGGGCATTTTCAGACCATATTCATAATGCCGCCACAGGGTCGCATTGATTCCTGTTTTTTCTGCGGCTTCCTCCTGCGTCATTTCTCGGTAAAGGCGCAACCGTTTGATACGGTTGCCCAAAATCTTCTTCTGTTCTTGAAAACTGATCGGTGTCTTATCTGCAGAGTGAGAGTAGTTTCCGAATTCATCACGCATCAACGTAAAATCTCTATCACTCACAGTTGTCCAACGCATTGACATACCTTTACCCTCCGCCTCGGTTCTGTACTTTTAAGGAACAACCTCATTATAACAAACTTTTGCTATCTATACAAGAGCGAGAATTTTCTTGTGTTTTCCTTAAAATATTTTTGCAAAAACGATTGACAGTAACTTAAAAGTACTATATAATTCAGATATAGCATGTGTAACTTAAAAGTACATTTGCATAGCACCTTGATAATCCAATATGCCAAAACTTCTGAAACAGCTTTCGCATCTGTAAAACGCGAGAAAGGACCTCTCTTATGAACCGTATCCGTACCATTCAAGGCGCAGCCGATGAACTGCGCAAACGTGATCCCGGCTGTGCCATCAGCGCACACAACATCCGTCAGTTGGTGCTGCACAAGGAAATTCCTAGCCGTAAAGCCGGGTCAAAGTATCTGGTGGCGCTGGACGATGTAGAACGCTATTTCGGGCTTACCATTGACGAAAACGAACCGAACCATGGCATCGGTTGAGAAACGCTACAATAAGGCCGGAAACCTTATTTCTTTTCGTATCCACGTTTTTCACGGGAGGGATGAATTTGGCAAGCAGCTTCCGCCCTTTATCAAAACTGTCCGTGTTCCGCCTGAATTGAACGCGCGGCAGATCGAAACGCTGATCCAGCGCGAAACCGTCCATTTTGAGGAGGAGTGCGAGCTTATCACAGCCCATGAAAAAGAAGAAGCGGCAAAAGCCGCCGAACCGAAATGTATATCGTTCGAGGATTTTGCCGCTAAGGTTATGGAAATTAAGGAGCGCACCGGCAAGGAGAAAAGCACCCTCGCACGATATCAGGATATGCTGGATTCCCGCATCAATCCGTACTTAGGCAAGACGCCCGTGGACGAAATCACCGGCGATATGCTGGACGATTTCTACGCCATGCTGCTCAAGCCGGGGCAGAACAAGAAAACCGGCGGCGGACTTTCCCGCAAAACGGTGCTGGAACACCACCATGTGATTTCCACCATTATGGAACACGCCATCCGCAAGCATCTGATTGCGTTCAACCCCTGCCGCGATGCCACGCCGCCTGTGGCAGACCCGCCGATGCCGAACTACTACCAGCCCGCCGATCTAACACTGATCCGTCAGGCTTTGGAGAACGAGAGCGTCAAGTGGTACACGCTGATCCACGTGCTGATGCTCTACGGCATCCGGCGCGGGGAGTGCGCGGGCATCAAGCTGAGTGCCGTAGACCTGAGGGGCAAGACCATCACCATCTGTTCCTGCGTCATGTACGACCCAAAGAACGGTGTGTACGAGAAGCCCTACCCCAAAAAGCGCAAGCCGCGTCAGCTGCCGATTACCCCGCAGATGGACGAAATCCTGCGCCGCTACCTAAAGTGGCGCGACGAACAGCCGGAATGGTATGGGGATCTCTGGCAGGAAAGCGGCTACCTGTTTACCAATGAGTACGGTGGACCTATGAATCCGGACAACATTACACAGTATCTGAACCGCATGGGGGACAGGCTGCAAAAGGAAAATCCGAATTTTCCCCACCTGAACCCCCACGCCTTCCGCCATGCGGTGGCATCCATCCTTGTAGCGAACGGCACAGACATTGTGACAACAGCTGCCTTTATCGGTGACAAATCCGCCACCGTATCCGAGCGTTACGCCCACATCATCGACTCTGCCAAAATCAGGGCGGGGGACACCCTGAGCAACGTTATTTTCGGAGATGGTAACAAATGAGTTGCCACTTTGTTACCACTTTTCTTTTTTGCGGCCTGCAAAAGAAAAAGAACGGTAAAACTTTACGTCTTACCGTTCTTTGTTGGTTGCGGAGACAGGACTTGAACCTGCGACCTCCGGGTTATGAGAAATTCAAAGTTTGTGCGTTAGGGTGCTGTTTTGTTGGGTTTGGTGGTATTGTGTACCAAGGCTCAGAACGGGTTTTGTCCCATGTGTACAAAAGAGTGCTATACGGTGCTGACCCGTTCCAACCCCTTTTGGGGGCAGTTTTGGGGGCAAATCTGCAAGACGAATTCTGACTTGCGCCGCTCAAATAAATGCGCAGCTTTGGTTCCATTGAGAAAAGTGGATACTCATATCACAGGGTTCACGCAAGTGAAAAGCCCAACGAACTGGTGATGAAATTTTACTCTCTAGCAAGAAGTTGTACGCAAGCCAACTCTACACCATCCCTGCACACCGCCCCTGTCACCGCGAGAAACGCCCTTGTTTAGGCGCATTCACACCGCGTCGGAGCGGTGCCCTCCCAGCCAAATATTGCCCCAAATTCCCCGTTTTCCGGGGATTTTTTATTTTACCTCAAAGGCATTTACCTGAACGGGATTTCCCTGTACAGGTAAATCCTGCACAAATAAATAATTAAATAAATAAAATACTAATATACTATCGTATCCTATCCGTAAAACTACAAAAAATTGGATTCATCCCGCTATGGTCTTACGGCCATGCGTACAACTTACCACGGGAGAGTACAACTTACGATTGCAAACCGACCCTGCCAAGTTGTATAATTAAAGCACCGATAGTTCGCGCAAAAGCTGGTGCAAGAGCATGAGCGCTTTTGCGAACACACTGGGCGGCGCGCTTATTTTCGGCATGGCGGATGACGGGCAGATCGTTGGGCTGACCGAACCCGACAGCGACGCCGAGAAAATCAGCGAGATCATCAAGACGCGCATGGAGCCTATCCAATAGTACGATATACCGTGAAACCGCGCGCCGTCCGGCGCGATTTTATGCGCTGCGCGCAGCCAGCGGTGCGGCGCGGTCACTGCGCCCGCAGGCGCGTTTCGGAGCGCAACCGCCGCACAGCGGCGGCTCTTAGCGCGGAGATAGACACGCGCCCTACATTTCTACCCGAAAAAGGGCTTTTTCGACAAACTGAAGCGGGCGAACATTTCTGTTCGCCCGCTTTTTACGGTCTATAAAACTTTTTTACCCTTTCACGCTGCCCAATGCAACGCCCCGGACAATGTACTTGGAGAGCAGCAGATAGACGATCATAACGGGCAGAATCGCAATGGTAATCATCATATACACCTTGCCCATATCGAACTTCAAAAAGTCCGCGCTGCGCAGCTGTGCAACCAGAATGGGCACCGTTTTCCACTTGGCATCGTTGATGATCAGCGCCGGGATAAAGTAGTTGTTCCATGCGCCCACAAAGCTGAATATTGCCTGTACCGCCATGGCGGGCTTCAGTATCGGCAGAATGACCGTGTTGAAGGTGTGGAACTCCCCCGAGCCGTCAATGCGCGCCGCATCAATAATGTCGCGCGGCAGGCTCGAATCCATATACTGCTTCATGAAGAAGAACACTGTCGGTGCGGCGATGCTCGGCAGAATCAGCGGCCAGAGGGTATTGGTCAGCTTCATCGAATCCATCAGGTTCAAAAAGCCGAGCGCCGAAACCTGTGTGGGCATCGTCATGATGAGCAGAATGACGGTAAAGGCCAGCTTGCGCAGCTTGAAGTCATACGCATAGATGGCGTAGGCCGTCAGTGCGCTGAAATAGACCGACAGCGCCGCACAGGCAGCCGACACGATCAGGCTGTTGCGCAGACCGGTCAGGATCGGCACATTGGCATCATGGGTGGTGTTGAAGAAGTTAACGCCAAAGCTGCCGCGGGGCAGCGGGTCAAACCCCTGCTGGATGGTAAAGTTGTTGTGCGTGGCGTTGACGATCAGCACATAGAAGAAGAACAGGCAGATAAAGCAGAGGACAAACAGCACGATATAGGCCACTGCACGCTGCAGTGTCAGCATAGGGTCGTGAATTTTGCTTGCCTTTGCGGTAGTGGTGGCTGCAGTTTTGGTCTCGTTCGGCATACCGTTCACGCTCCTTCCTTAGTGATGCTTAGCGGCCGCTTTGGCTGCCTTGATGCGGGCTTTCTCAGCCTTGCGCTGCTCACGGGTCAGGCCGTCATCCTCCTGCGTGAGGGTAAAGTAGATGATGACGCAAAGCACCGCGCAGAGCAGGAACATCAGCACCGAGATAGCGCCGGCTGTGCCGTAGTTTTTGCTGTACAGGTGCTGGTTCAGGTACATGATAATGGTGTTGGTCGAGCCGTTCGGGTCGCCCTTTCCGTTGGTCAAAACTTGCGGCACATCAAACATCTGCAGGCCGCCGATGAGGCTGGTGATCAGCGTGTAGACGAGCAGCGGGCGGATCAGCGGGATCGTGATGCGCCAGAACATTGTGGTCGAGGATGCACCGTCCAGCTGGGCAGCCTCATACAGGCCGGGATCCACACCCATGATGGCAGCCATCAGAATGATGGTCGTATTGCCGAACCACATCAGGAAGTTCATCAGCCCAACCAGACCGCGCGCTGTCCAGACATTGGAAAGCCAGCGCACCGGCTCGGCCACGATGCCGAGCTTGAGCAGGATCGAGTTGATCGGCCCTGTTTCCGAGTTTGAAAACAGGGTAAAGAACAGCATGGCGAACGCCGATGCCATGATAAGGTTGGGCATATAGATGACCGTCTTGAAGAAGCCCTGAAACCGCAGTTTCAACCGAAGATCGGTAAACCACGCCGCCAGCACCAGCGATACAATGATCTGCGGGATAAAGCCCATCAGCCACATGATCATGGTATTGCTGAAATACTTCGGCACCTCTTTGATCATGGCGGCATAGTTTTTCAGCCCTACAAAGGTGGGGCCGATAATCTTTAAGCCACTGCGGAAATATTCAAAGAAGGAATAGTAGATGGTCGTTGCCAGCGGCCAGAACTGGAAGATGAAAAAGGTAATAAAGAACGGCGCCAGAAATATATAGCCCCATTTGGCGTAGCTCATGCCCTTGCTTTTTGTTTTCATAGGTCTCGCCCTCCTTAGCTGTGTGGGCATTGCCCTGCTGGGGGCAGAGCCTTTCAAAATCTGATAAAAACAAAACCAGGGGCGGGCGTCTCTCCCCGCCCCTGGCATGGCGTTTGCGGTTCAGTTCGTTTTGTTCAAGGTAATACCGCATAATTCTAAGTGCCGATACGGCGAGCGAGGTGCCGCAGCCGCCGGAGCGGTGCTTAGCCGTCAGGCCGGAATTGTGCGGTGTTGCCTTAAGGTCGCGCAGGTATTTATGCGGGCCATTCGACGCTGCTCAGCTCAGGATACTTGACCTTGATCTGATCCTCAAAGTTCTTCTTCGCGGTCTCAAGATCGACCGTGCCGTCAAAGTAATCCTTGAAGCAGCTCTGGAAGGTCTCGTTGCAGCCCTGATCATACGGACCGGCGTTGGACATATCAATGGTAGGTGCAACCTCTGCAAAGAGGGCAATGTGGTTCTGGCCGCCGAGGAATGCGGAGCCGAAGTTCGGGTCAGCTGCGATGGAATCCATAGCGCTCTTGCAGTTGGTGTAGTCCTGCGTATCCTCGGTGATCTTGGTCATGATGTCGGCATCACAGGTCAGAGAGTACATGACATCCTTGATCGTGGGGATGTTGTCGGTGCCGGCTGCTGCGCAGATCCAAGTGCCGCCCCAGTAATACGGCTGAGGACCCTGACAGACTGCGTAATCGCCGAAGATACCGTTGCCGACTTCCTGCTTGCCTCCCTCAGACTCAGGCGTGGCCAGAGAGTTGCCCAGCAGGGTGAAGTTGATGCCCCAAGTGGAGTAGAAGAAGCCGAAAACCTTGCCGGCAGGGCCCTGATCGGCGGCCCACTGGTCGCTCCACAGGCTGGTCTTGTTGTTGTAGCCGTTATCGGTGTAGGTCTTGGTCTGATCGACCCAGTTCATAATGTTGGGGTCGACCTTGACGGTCGTGCCGTCCACCCAACCGGCGGAAACATTGTTGGAGAAGGTGCGGTAGGAATCATCGTAGCCGGAGAGCATCTTGTAGCCCTTGGCAGCGGCCTTCTCAGCCACATCGTTGAACTTATCCCAATCGCTCAATGCGGCCTGGACCTCGGTCGGATCATCGGTGCCCAGCACATCTTCGGCGATGGAACGGCGGTAGGCAAACAGGCCCGGGGTTGCCTGCCACGTGGTGCCCTTCTGCACGCCATCCACGGTAACGATGTCCTTGGTGTACTGGTACTGATCCTTGAGGTCATCATCGGTCAGGCCGACATCCTTCTTGACATCCAGCGTATATTCGGAATCCACATACTTCAGCGCGTAGTCTGCCTCGATCAGGAAGATGTCGATCTTGTCATCGGCAGCGGCGCTGTCCTGCTTGAGCAGGGCCTCGTCCAGCTTATTCTGGTAGTTGTTGTTATCGTTGGGGTTGATGGTCCACTTTACGGTGACGCCGTTATCCAGCGTTGTGGTGGACTTGTCGTCGGCGATCTCCTTGACGCCGGGGTAATAGTCGTTGAAGCGGGACTGGAATTCATCGTTCCAGCACCAGATGTTCAGGACCTTGCCCTCCTCTGCGGCTGCATCGGCAGCAGGCTCTGCGGCCGTGCTGCTGGCTTCGGTAGAGGTCGAATCAGCGGCAGGGGCTGCGGACGAGCTTGCGGCGCCTCCGCCGCAGCCTGCCAGCAAGGTGGCTGCCATTGCAGTGGCGGTCAATAAACTCATTGCCTTTTTCATAATGTCTTTTCCTCCTTTTAAAAAAGAACTCATGTATGAATCAGATATTGTGACCCGCATCCTCGCGGGTTTGAACCTATGGATTGGGGACATCGACGGACTGCCCTTTCAGCAGGCTGCCGGAAACCAGCTTCTGTTCCGGTAAGGCCGTGCGCGGGGATTCTATCTGCTCGATAAGCAGCTCTGCCGCGGCGCGGCCCAGCGCTTCGGTGTCCTGCCGGTAGGTGGTCAGCTGCGGGGACATGATCTGCGAGATCAGGTTGCCGTCATAGCCGGCCACCGAAATATCCCGCGGAATCAGAAGTCCTTCCTCACGGATGGTCTGGATGCCGCCGATGGCGGAGAAGTCATCCGGGAAGAGGATCGCCGTGGGGCGCTGCGGCAGTGCCAGCAGCTGACGGGTCGCAGCGGCGCAGCTTTTCGCATCGCGGTAGGTGCTCGGCACGATGTAGGCGTCCGGCACCGTGATCCCATGGGCGGCGCAGGCACGGTAGAAACCGACCAGGCGCTTCTGGGTGACTGCGCTGTGATTCTCACCGTGGATATAAGCGATTCGCTCATGCCCCAGCGCGGCAAGCTGATCCACTAACTTGTGGACACCATCGGTGTTATCGGAAAGTACGGCAGCCCGGTTGTTAAAGACATGGTCGACTGTGACGATCGGCAGGTTGCTGTTGGCCAGCTCAATGACCTCCGGGTCATCGAACTTGATGCAGGCAGCGATCACGCCGTCAACGCCGCGGTAGCGGCAATGCTCTAAATAGCTGGAGTGGCCGTGGCCAATGTTGTGGTTGATAAAGGTGATATCATAGCCTCTGCCCTCGGCGTGGCGTTTGAAGCTGTCCAGGACAGCCGCGAAGAATTCATGCGTCAGACCGCTTTGTGCCTCGTCCACGAAAAGGACGCCCAGATTATAGGTACGGTTCGTTTTTAAAGCCCGCGCTGCGGAGTTTGGCATGTAGCCGATCTGCCTTGCAGCCTCACGCACTTTTTCTTTGGTGGCCTGACTGATATCGTTGTGACCGTTCAGCGCCTTGCTCACGGTAGCCACCGAGACCCCGCATGCCTTTGCGATGTCTTTGATGGATGCCATGATATCGCCTCCTTGCATCTTCCTTAATCGTTTTCGCATCTTCACTATACAACATGTCAACCATAAAATCAATGCCTTTTTTTGGCACTTTTTTGTGCATTTCGATTCGATTTGGCGATTTGCAAAAAGCCAAAACACCTGTTTTGGTAATTTCGTTTGGAGTTTCGCTGAAAAAGAGACATAATTTGCGCCTTCTTCTGCCTTTTCCGACCCAGTAATGGCCTGCAAGCCTGACTGCCATCTGCTTTTGGGGTGTCCACAGCCAGAAAGTATCCTTATAAATAATAGGTAGCATCCGCTTTTCGTTACAATTTTCGGCCGCACAAATTGTGAAACCTGCCAAATCATCGTTAAATTCAGCCGCAGCCCTTGCAATTATCCGAAAAACGCGGTATTGTAAGGGTAATAACTTAATCGTTTTCGACTTGAACTTACGATTTTATCTGCTTTCCATAAGTAAGGAGAGGGTCTCTATGAAGTTCGGTCATTTTTCCGATACCGCACGCGAATATGTCATCACCACGCCGCGCACGCCGCTGCCGTGGATCAACTATCTGGGCAGCGAGGCATTCTTCAGCCTTGTTTCTCACACGGCCGGTGGGTACAGCTTTTACAAGGATGCCAAGCTGCGGCGTATCACTCGCTACCGCTACAATAACGTACCTGCGGACTCTAACGGCCGGTATTACTATATTAAGGACGGCGATACCGTCTGGAATCCCGGCTGGCAGCCCACCCAGACCGAGCTGGACAGCTATGAGTGCCGCCACGGCCTCGGGTACAGCATCATTACCGGCAAAAAGAACAGTCTGACCGCGAAGCTGGAGCTGTTTGTGCCGGTAGGCGACAACTGCGAGATCGACCGTCTGGTGCTGACCAACGAGAGTGATGTACCGAAATCGTTTACTGTATTCAGCTATCTGGAGTTCTGCCTCTGGAATGCTGTGGACGATTCCACCAACTTCCAGCGCAATTTCTCTACCGGCGAAGTCGAGGTCGAGGGCAGCACCATCTACCACAAGACCGAGTACCGCGAGCGCCGCAACCATTACGCATTGTTCACCGTCAACACGCCCATTGACGGCTTTGACACGAGCCGGGACGCCTTTTTAGGCGCATGGCGCAGCAATGCGAATCCCGAGGTCGTGGAAAACGGCCGTTGCACCAACTCTGTTGCCCACGGCTGGGCACCCGTTGGCGTGCATCAAGTCAATGTCACCCTGCAGCCCGGCGAAAGCCGCAGCCTGATTTTTGTTTTGGGCTATATAGAAAACCCGGAGGACGAGAAGTGGGCCGCGCCCGGCGTCATCAATAAGACCCGCGCCCAGGCGATGGCTGCCCGCTATGCCACGGATGCGCAGGTCGATGCGGCACTTGCCAGGCTGCACGACCACTGGAACAACCTGCTGTCCACCTACTCGGTCAAGAGCAGCGATGAAAAGCTCGACCGCATGGTTAATACCTGGAACCAGTACCAGTGCATGGTCACCTTCAACATGAGCCGCTCTGCCAGCTATTATGAGAGCGGCACCGGCCGCGGCATGGGCTTCCGCGATTCCTGTCAGGATCTGCTCGGCTTTGTGCATCTGATCCCCGCCCGCGCGCGGGAGCGCATTCTGGACATTGCCGCCACCCAGTTCCCCGACGGCAGCGCCTATCACCAGTACCAGCCTCTGACGAAAAAGGGCAACATGGACATCGGCTCCGGCTTCAACGATGACCCGCTGTGGCTGATTGCCGCCGTGTATGCCTATTTGGGCGAAACGGGCGACTACTCGATTCTGGACGAATCGGTGGACTTTGACAACGACCACAGCCTTGCACAGCCGCTTCTTGAGCATCTGCGCCGCAGCTTTGGCTACCTGCGCACCCACAAGGGTCCGCATGGTCTGCCGCTGATTGGCCGCGCCGACTGGAACGACTGCCTGAACCTGAACTGCTTCAGCAAGGAGCCTGGCGAGAGCTTCCAGACCACCGGCCCGAGTGACGGCCCTGTGGCCGAAAGCGTGTTCATTGCCGGCATGTATGTCAAATACGGCAACGCCTTTGCCGAAATTCTGGATGCCACCGGTCACGCGGACGAGGCCGCCGCCGTGCGTGCCGAGGTTGCAGAGATGGAACACACCGTGCTGACTGCCGGTTGGGATGGAAGGTGGTTCCGCCGCGCCTACGATGCTTACGGCCATGTGGTTGGCGGCGAGGTGTGCGGCGAAGGCAAAATCTTCATTGAGCCGCAGGGCATGTGCGTGATGGCGGGCATCGGCGTAAAAACCGGCGAAGCCGTGACGGCTTTGCAGAGTGTGAAAGACAAGCTGGACACAAAGTACGGCATTGTGCTGCTGCAGCCCGCCTACACGAAGTACCATCTCGAACTGGGCGAAATTTCCAGCTATCCCCCGGGATACAAGGAGAACGCCGGCATCTTCTGTCACAACAACCCATGGGTCAGCTGTGCCGAGACTGTAGTCGGTCACGGTGACCGCGCGTTTGAGATCTACAAAAAGACCTGCCCGGCATACATTGAGGACATCAGTGAGATCCACCGCACCGAGCCGTATGTCTACAGCCAGATGGTGGCAGGCTGTGATGCCGCGACCTTCGGCGAGGCGAAAAACAGCTGGCTGACCGGCACGGCCGCATGGACCTTTGTAGATGTGAGCCAGTATATCTTGGGCATCCAGCCCACACTGGCCGGGTTGAAGATCGACCCCTGCATCCCCCACACGATGGACGGCTTCACCCTGCGCCGTGTCTGGCGCGGGGCAACCTATGAAATCGTTGTGGAGAACCCTGACCATCTGGAAAAGGGAGTCAAAGCCATGACCGTGGACGGCAAGCCCGTAAGCGGCAACATCCTCTCCCCTGTTCCCGCCGGCTCAACCGTAGAGGTCAAGATCGTCATGGGCTGACCGGCCCGCCTTTTACCGCAAAGCAGCAGCCCGCAGTGGGCTGCTGCTTTTTCTGTACGGTCTTTATACACCGGCGTGCTGCTTCGCGAACCAGAAAACTCCCTTATCCTGCTGCGCGCGCAGCAGAATAAGGGAGTATTTTTTGTGTGCAGCCTGTCAGGTATGGTTATTCCGCGAGCATTTCTCTGCATCGATCGCAAGCACGACCATCAGCGCGCAGAGGGCATCTCTTAGAGGAAACAAACACATAGCGAGGGGCCATACCGTGCCTTTTCACAGATTTTTTCCGTTCGTTTCGGCCACCTTGGCGTACCAGACAGCGCTGTCCTTGGGGGTTCGTTTGCCGGTTGCGTAATCGAGATAGATCAGGCCAAAGCGCTCGTTATAGCCCTCGCTCCATTCAAAATTATCCAGCAGCGACCAGTGGAAATAGCCGCGCACATCCACGCCGCCGTCAATCGCGCGGCGCAGCGACAAAAGATAGCGGTGGATGAAGTCGATACGCGCCGGGTCATGCACCTTGCCGTCCAGATGGATGCTGTCGGTGCAGGAAAGGCCGTTCTCGGTGATGTAGATGGGCAGACCGTACCGCTCCCAGATAAAGCGTGTCCCCCACTCCATCGACTCCGGGGTGATGGGCCAGCCGATGGCTGTGCGCGGATGTCCTGCGGCCCGGGGGCAGAATTCCGGCTTGCCGTTTGCCCCGGCGCGCACCATGACGGAGTTGTAGATGTTCATCCCGATGAAATCCAGCCTGCCCAGCGGCAGAGCGTCCAGCTGCTCCTGCGGGATGGCATCCACCACACGCTGGGCCTGACCGCCCGCGATCACAGGCCAGCCGCGCCCGCACAGCGGATCAAGTGCCGGGGCATAGGTGAAGGTCCAGTCTCCGTCCGCCAGCGCAAAGGTTGCCTCGCGGGCCGCCGCAATATCGGCAGGGTCGTCTGTTGCCGGGGTGCAGATGCGCCCTGTCGGGGCCATGCCGACCCGGGCATCGGGGTCAGCCCTGCGGATCGCATCGGCCGCAAGGCAGTGGGCGTAGATCGTGTTGTGCCACGCTGTAAACACCGAGCCGTCATCCAGACGGAAACCGGGTGCGTGTACACCGCTGCTGTAGCCCAGCCCCACGCTGCACTGCGGCTCATTGAGGGTAAAATAGTACCGCACCCGCCCCTTAAAGTGCGCGGCCACCGCGGCGGCATACCCGGCGAAGGCTTTTGCCGTATCATCATTCAGCCAGCCGCCCTTGTCCTGCAGGGCTTGCGGCAGATCCCAGTGGTAGAGCGTGACATAAGGCTCGATCCCTGCCGCAAGCAGCGCATCGACCAGCCGGTCATACCAGGCAAGACCTGCCGGATTGACTGGTCCCGTGCCCTGCGGGAAGATGCGCGGCCAGGCAATCGAGAACCGGTACGCCTTCAGGTGCATCTCTTTCAGCAGTGCAATATCCTCTGCCCAGCGGTGGTAGCTGTCGCAGGCGATGTCCCCTGTATCACCGTTCCTTGTTTTGCCCGGCGTATGGCTGAAGGTATCCCAGATGGACAGTCCCCTACCATCCTCCTGCACTGCGCCCTCGACCTGATAGGCTGCGGTTGCCGCGCCCCAGACGAAATTTTCCGGAAATGACATCGTATATTCCTCCGTATTTTGTCGTTTGCTTTTTTTGCATAAACACCAAAAAAGGTGCAGCGCAAGCGCACTGCACCTCCGTAAGTGTTATTTTACCCTTTCACGCTGCCGAGCGCAATACCGCGGACAATGTATTTGGAAAGAATCAGATAGACTAACACGGCTCTCTGAAAACGCCATGACTATATTCTTGTTTTTTCTTGCCATTTAAGAAGGTGCGTTACCCCGTTCCCGGAAAAAAGAGCATCGCCGTGATGACCACGCGCGTGGAGGAAGGGGAATAATAGCAGCACTTTGGAAAGTGAATCAGAACGGATTCACTTTTTCGAGTCAGGATTTTTGAATGAATCAAAAGTGATTCATTCTGAAATATATACGAATTTGTATGGGTGTCCAGTTTGATTGCTCACGCCTTGGGAGAGAATATGTTTTGCAAGCATAGCGTTTGGATATCCACAAACGCATTTCTGGGGTGTTCCCCAGACCCCCTCGCTGCTCTTGTGTGACGATAGTGACGCAGATGACGCTAATGACGCTGTTTTTAGGATATCCCTTTACCATATCCCAGATTCTGCGTCATTAGCGTCATCTGCGTCATTCCGATTTTATGTTTTTCGTAATATCATTATTTTTGTTTCGAGCAGTAGTAAACTGCAAGCGTCATTTCACTATAAGCGTGACGGTGATGACGATGATGACGGTGTTCGTGGGATAGGGTAAAGGGGTATATCAAAAACATCGTCATCACCGTCAGCATCGTCATTCTACAGGCAAGCCGTTTTAATCTGCGGCTTGCCTGTTTTATTTTGAGTAATGTGGCAGGGTTTTTGCCCCATTGCCTGTTAAAATGGATTTAGATATTTTGTAAAAGTGCAAGGGTTTTTAGCACAATGGGTGATATGCTGTTTTTGAAGTGTAATTTTGGCGTTTAGGCCAGTTCTTGAGAAAAAATTTCTTCGCTTTACATCTCTAAACTTGCAGGAATCCTGCAAGTTATACTGTTATACTGAAATTTAATGAAAAAAATTCCATTATTTTTTCAGCGAGCGTTACCTTTTGCCTTTTCCCAGTGGCTATATAGTAGAGATAATTTTTTCGAAAATTTTGAGGACAGTTGCAAAAGTTGCGACTGCCGGTCTGTATGATATGATTTGGAATCTTTCAAAAAATTTGAACTTTTTCTAAATAGTTTAAAAAACCTCGTAATTTTCGCCGTTCTCAGCGGCTATATAGTAAAGACCTTTTTATAAATTATTTACATAGGAGGAACCCATGAACACGGAATTTCAAAATTTACCCAATATTGTCAGCCCCAAGGAAGTGCAAACTTACTTCGGCATTTCGCGCTCGACCACCTACCGCACATTCCACGACGCGAGTTTCCCGGCGTTCCACATTGGAAACCGACTGCTGGTGCGGCGGGATGAACTTCTGGACTGGCTGGAACGGCAAAAGGTCAATAAAGCCCAAAACGAGAACCCGAAGATTGTCGGGTCTGATGAATAGCTTTGTGGTCGTACCTGTGGTAGTCTTTGTGTCACGAAAGGAGACGATGCACCGTGAAAGATACATCTAAAACAGCCTTGCGCCGTGGGCATAATGAGGGCAACATTCGTCAGCGAACAGACGGGCGGTGGGAGGTTCGCCTGTCAGCCGGAATCGACTACAAGACAGGCAAGCCCAGACGCACATCCACCTGCTGTAACACGCGGCAGGAAGCCATTGCCATTTTACAGCAGCAAGCCCACGAAGTCCGCACACAGGGCTGGCGCGATCCTATGTCGGTGACACTGGGAGAGTGGTATGAATACTGGCTGGACACCTATATGAAGGATACCGTCAAGCAATCCACTTACGCCAGCTACCGCAGTTATCTCAACAAGCACTTTTGTGTACTGGGAAAGATTTTATTAAAGAAATTAGAACCGCACACCTTGCAGGAGTTTTACAACTACAAATTCCGCGAGGAAGGCTTATCCCCCAAGACCCTGCGCAACTACCATATGGCATTGCATAAGTGCTTACAGCAGGCCGTAAAGGAGCGCTTGTTAGTGTACAATCCCTGCGATGCCGTGACCTTGCCCAGCGGAGAAAAGCCCGAAATTGTGGTCTTTACCAACGACCAGCAGCGGGCGCTGGTGCAGGCCAGCTACCGCCACCGCTATGGCGTGTTTATTCGCTTAGACCTGTGTACAGGATTACGCATGGGGGAGCTGCTGGCGCTGAAATGGGAAGATATTGATTTCAGCACCGCCCAACTCCATGTCCGCCGTACCATCAACCGCCTTGCCAAATACGAAGCACACGACGGCGAGAACAAAACCGAAATCGTATTCGGCAGTCCCAAAACGAAAAACTCCCGCCGCACGATTCCGCTGACCCGCACAATGGCAGACGAGCTTACCCGCTGGAAACAACAGCAAGCGCAGGACAAGATTCGGGCAGGGGATAAGTACACCGACGATGACTTCATCGTCACCAACGAGTTTGGACACTACTTTGAGCAGAAAACCTTCAAGGATTACTACGACCGATTGTTGAAGGATGCCGACATCGGGCACTTTACCTTCCACGCCCTGCGCCACACCTTCGCCACCCGTGCGCTGGAGCGCGGCATGGACTACAAGACCTTGTCAGCCATCCTCGGTCACTACTCGGTAGCCTTTACTATGGATACCTATGTCCACAGCATGGACGAACACAAGCGGCGCGAGATGGACAAGATGAACGATATGTTCGGGGTGCAGTACAGCATTTCGGTAGAGAACCAGCCTTATCCTGTGCTTTGTACACTCTCGGCAGACGGCTGCACCGCCCATGTTCCTGACTTCCCCAAAGTCACCACACAAGCGCCAACACTAGACGCCGCCCTGCTGGAAGTCAAGCAGCAAATCCAAAAAGCCCTGCGCCAATATAAGAACCCACCCATTCCCACCAAACAAGACCAAATCGTAGTGCCAACCAACAGCGTGCTGGTACTCGTCAAAGCAGGTTGACCGCTCCTATTTTTACCTGCCAACTCCGCAAAATTTATCCACAAAAAGCGCCCAGACGGTTGAAAATTTCAGCAGCCAGAGCGCAGTTGTTTTTGCCGTTTTGGGGTCATCTTGGGGTCAAAAGTTACCAGCTTGTTACCACTTTTTCCATGATGTAGAAAAAAGCTCGTTGAAACTTGTCGTTTCAACGAGCTTTTGTTGGTTGCGGAGACAGGACTTGAACCTGCGACCTCCGGGTTATGAGCCCGACGAGCTACCATCTGCTCTACTCCGCGATATATGACACACACGCTGTTTCGCGGTGCTTGATTATAATACCACAGCACGGCGTGTGTGTCAATAGGTTTTGCTAAAAAAGTTTATGCAATTTTTCCCGGGAGTTCACCCGGCTGTCTGCATTTGTATCAGACAATGCCCTGGCTCATCATGGCGGAGGCGATCTTCTCGAAACCGGCGATGTTGGCACCGGCGACCAGGTTGCCCTTCATGCCGTACTTTTCGGCAGTGGCGGCAGCACTGTGATAGATGTTGACCATGATGTTGTGCAGGCGCTCATCCACTTCCTCGAAAGTCCAGGACAGGCGCAGGCTGTTCTGGCTCATTTCC
>ENA-OQBL01000040-OQBL01000040.1-human-gut-metagenome-genome-assembly--contig:-NODE-40-length-90776-cov-6.621419_pt1 | contig 90776 bp, 72 predicted proteins | sample MGYA00242747_ERZ504553 | MGnify/ENA primary metagenome ERZ504553 (study PRJEB26092, sample SAMD00036240) | human gut metagenome | host: Homo sapiens | study: EMG produced TPA metagenomics assembly of...
CTAATAATTAACAAAAAATCTGATGCTGATGTCCTCTGCTTGTCTTACAAATGGTGTTTTGTTTGGTTTTAAAGGATAGAGATTTATGGTAATAAATAAAAGTAGGTTGTCTTTGAATGTTAAAAGAACAGAATGATGATTTTTTGTATGGAGATTAGGGAACCTAACTCTTTTTCCTTTTCATGAAATAGGTTTCTCTTGTTTCTGTTTATGATCTTTAATCTCTGCTATTGATTTGTAAAACAGGACCACTGCCTCATAAACCTTGGTGTTGTTTTACGGGGCAGTGGTGGTGTTTCTATATGAAGTTTGCGTGCGGAGCGGGAATGTTTATTTGGACTTCTTTCCCCAATACGTCTTGTTGTTGGCATAGCCGGCATAGACGATGGTATGGGTGCGCGGACTGGCTTCCCAGTCGGTTTCGCGTTGCAGATAAAGTTCCACTCCGTTGACAGTCAGAATCTGTTGGGCGGCATCATAGCTCCACGTACTGCCTTTCCAGATACCTTCGGTGATAGTGTGGTCGGCGGCGAGAGTCATTGTTGCTGAAGTTCTCTGCTCTCCATATTTGTATGTAAGGTCGATGTGTTCCCAATTGCCGGGCAATTCTTCTTCGGTGATGGCTACCTTGGGAACGGCTCCGTAGCGTTCAGGCATTACGAGAGGCCAACCGTCTTTCGTCCAGCGGATGCTGCGTACGTGCCCCATCATGATGGCGTTGCTGGCGTTGATGCCCGGAACATCCTTAGGCAGACGGCCTTGTGAGGCGTAGAACCAGTTGTCTTTGCCATCGTCGAAGATAGCGCAGTGGGCGATGCCTACCCAGCCGTAGCCTTTGCTGAACTTATAGGGATGAGTCACTATGGGCAGTGCATCGGCACCGGCGGTCACGTCTTTGCCGTCAATGCCCACGTAGGGACCGGTGATGCTTTTCGAGCGGACCACACGGGTGTTATAGGGCACGTCGAGAGCGTCGTAGGCCAGGAAGAGGTAGTAGTAGCCATCGCGGTAAATGACTTCGGGACCTTCACTGGCTTGCCAGCGGTTACCTGTCTGGCGGGTGGCGATCAACTGACCATACTCGGCAGGTGCTTGGCCTGTAGCCCAAGGTTGGCCCAAAGTTTCGGCAGGCTTGCCTGTTTCGCTATTGAGCTTGAGAGCGGCTATGCCGCTATGCCATGAACCGTAGACCAACCAGTGCTCGCCTTCGGGCGTGATGACATAAGAGGGGTCGATGGCATTCCATTTATAATAGCAATTGGCCCAATCATCCGGCTTCACGTTGAAGTTAAGTCCTTTGTCGGAAGCATTGGTGATGACGTAGCCTTTGTCTACCCATCCGTTGTTGTTGGAGGGATCGTTGTTTTCCATCAGGCCGATAAAGGCGCGCTCCGACCAGGTGTTGGCACCGTTGAGTGTGCCGGGGCAGACAATGGAATAGTACATGCGATAGAGGCCGTTCTTTACCTTGCGTACTACGGGAGCCCAATAGCCGAAGTCATTAACATTAGGATTGATTTCGGCAAGTCCCATTTCTTTTCGTATTTCATTGAGCTTGGGCACTACCCATTCGGGCAGGTTCTTCATTGTACCGCCGAGGTATTCCCAGTTGACAAGGTCCTTGGAGCGACGACCGTGGAAGTGGCCGCCTGCGGTGTGGACGTTGCCGTATGAAGCATCCGTCTGATACATGTAATAATAACCATCTTCGGCCAATACAACCGAGGGGTCGTGTACGTTGGCAAGATTCCATTGAGAGCGTTTGCTCCAGTCACTTATCGAGGTATAGTCATCGGAGTAGGTGGGGGCCACGTAATTCTTGAGTTCATCGTCTAAGCTTAAGCTTTCTGTGGTGGCCGTGACCACCTCTGAATAGACATAACGGCTGTCACAGTAGACGTATGCACGGATATAGTAGGAGGTACCGGAGGTCAAGGTTGAGAGGGAAGCACTGAAATTCTCATCGGCATCCACCACGTGGTCTTTGATAGTCGGTACGGAAGCTGCTGCACTGTAACAGAAGCCTTTCTTGACTATTTGGTTCAGATCACCTGTAACCGATGCGGTGACGGTCAACGAGGTGGGGGTGGTTGTAGTTACTTTTGGAGTACTTACAGTTGCATAATAGCGGTCTATATCTTCGCTGTTGTCAGAACAAGCGGCTAAAACAAGGAATATTGGTAAGAACATCCACAATGGTAATAGTTTTTTCATCTGTTGATAGTTTAAAGACCATGCCGCTTCTTCCTGAGGAAAACGGCATGGCTTGTGTGATTACTGATTCGGATTAGAAGACGAGATGGCCGCCTTCAATCGTTAAAGCGAAGTTCAAGTCGTTCATATCCAATTTGTTGATCCCTAAATAGTATTGGGCATAGGAAGTACCTGAAGTGCCTTTCATTACTGCTTGAATGTCGGCTGTACCATTGCCGCAATTGGTCACGTAGACGGTGACTTTGGCTCCGTTCATATCGGCAAGCCAAGCAGCCCAGTCGCCTTGTGTACCGTTGTGAACGAGGCTGGCATTTCCATCGTATCCTGCACCCCATCCATAGTTGTCGGCGCGTACCACTGCATATTCGGCAAGATCGGCTTTGCGGAGAACGATAGCGAAGTTGCTCCAGTTATTAGCTTGGCTGGTGTAATTGGTGAAGCTGATGGATCTGGTTTCACCTGCCGGCACGTTGAAATTGTCAGAAAAGACAGTCCACCAACCCGTTGAATTGTCTTCGGCTCCTATGATACCGGCTGAGTTGCTCACAGCGGCAACCACAGATTCGGCAACTTTGACTTCTACGGTAGCGGTAACTTCTTCGGCAGTAATGGTTACGGTCTGCGTACCGGCTTTGGCAGGAATGGCAGAGAAATGGAGTTTGGCGTTGTCTACTACTCTTGTGCTTCCGTCGGCATAAGTAGCCGTTACTTCCAATCCTTCGGGAAGGAATGCCAGCGTACGGTCGGTCATCGTTTCCGTTGCTGCCGAAGTATAATAGTAATACTGCGTGTGCGCAGGTTGAGCCGTCACTTGGATGGATACAATCTTTTCCACTACTTCAAACGTAGCATTGGCCACCACCGGCTGGTTGCAATTCTCGCCCTTGAAGGTCTTGTTGTAGATGACTACCAGTGTCTTCGTGCCCAGTTCGTTCATATTGGGGATGGCAGTGAACTGGAGTTCTTCTGCGGTTACGGTCTTAGTCACCCCTTCTTCGAAGCTGACGATGGCAGTAATCCCGGCCACGGCTTCTTCGAGTGAGGTGCCGGCATTGACCTGATCGGGTACATTTTGCAGTACCATCGAGAGCGGATTCTTGTCTTCGGCAGAGGTAAGGCCGCCGATAGGAACGATGTTCGATTGCAAGAAGTTGATGTAAGAGCCTTCGGGTACCAGGAAGCAGCGGATGTTGGTATTGCTCGCGTCTGCATTCAGATTGGGTAACTTGTACGGCTGTTTGTAGGTTTTGGTTGCCGAGGCGTTCTGGATTTTGATAGAGAAGGCATTTTCATTGGTGCGGTCTACGGTGAGTGTTACTTTGCCGCCCAATTTCTGTACAGTTTCGTCCAGATTGTCAACGGGTGACAGCATCAGTGTGCTGGAGGTGTATTTGAAGAAGAGATGGGAACCCCATTGGGAGTTATAGGCCAAAGTATCGTTTGTGGTATCAAAACGATAAGCGCCATATTCCGTGTATCCTTCACCTCCGCGGTCTGCGTCATTGGTAATGACTAGGGCGAAGTTTTTATAATAGGTATTGTCGGCAGGGTTGATGTTGAGGTTGAACACTCCATGCCACTTCTGACCATCGGGCACGACGTAATACTTGGAGAAAGCTGTCCAGAAACCGGAGGTGTAGTCCGTATTACCGAAGGAGTAGACATCTTCCTGCATGCCCTCCAGCACTTCTTCTTCCGGATCTTTCTTTGAATTTGCTATGGAGTCCACTTTCTCGGAAATCCAGTCGGGGGCGTTAACATCATACAGCTCGCCACCCTCGCAGCTTGGCAATGCCATCAACCCGAAGGCGATGGAACAGCAAGCGTATACTAATTTATTGAGTATTCTCATTGTCTTACATTTTAATAGGTTTGTTTATTTGCTTAAGTCAACCACCGGATGAACAGTCCATCCGTTCTCACTGAAATAAGTAGAGTTGTCCGTGCTAAAGTTGGCAGAGTTACCACTTAGGTTAGGGTTCTTGTTCAACAACTGTTGTACGATGGGCAGAAATTCGTGCCCGGGTAAGTAGGTGTCAAAAGAACTTTTTAGTTCGGAGTCGGTTGCGATATCGTTGTAGTCTACAGGATCTTTGGTTCCGGTTACAGAACGGCGTACGACACTGTGCTCCTTAAGTTGTTGCAAACGATCATTCTTATAGAAGAATCCCCAGCGGATAAGATCGAATCCGCGTCCGAACTCACAACCAAATTCTTTCGGACGCTCCACATTGGCAATCTGCTCGAAGAGTTTGTCGGCTGTAGGGAAGTCAGCCAGTTCCAGATCGGGCAAGTCAGCGCGGTTGCGTACTTCGTTAATCCAGTCGATGGCCTGTTGTGTGGGGCCGTTGACTTCGTTTTCACATTCGGCAGCACGGAGCAGCACGTCGGAGTAGCGCATCAGACGCAAGTTGATTCCATCGTGTAAACCTGTAATAACGGTGCTATAGAGTCCGGTACGGAGGTTTGTGAACTTGGCGATGGGTAGACCACCGTATGTGTTGTTGGTTACGATGTTGTCGGTGGCTGTAAGTTTGCTCGTATAAGCTACATTGCCATATTCAAAGTCTTCCCAATCGGATTCGTAAGTACCGATGGTCCAGTACAGACGCGGGTCGAGTTTGCCGTCAGTAGTACGTTCTGCTTTGAAGAGATGGTAGAGCCAGGGGGAAGCCGAAATGTCGGCCCAACCGCCATAATTGCCGGGAGCGAAGTTACTCTCGATGGCCGAACCTTGGGTGGCATTCGGGCTGGTGTTCACCGGAGTCCACTCGTCGTCGGTTCCTTGTGATTCTAAGTCAAGGAATTGCACTTCGAAAAGGCTTTCCTTGTTGTTCTCATAGGCAGGACCTTCACGAAAGTTGTCGCCATAGTTATCCATCAGTTCATAAGTACCATATTTTTTGCCGATAATGTCTTTCAGTACAGTAAGGGCGTCTTTGAATTTATGGCGTACCATGAGCGCACGGGCATAGTAACCGGCTGCGGCACCACAGGTGGCACGTCCTTTTTCCCATTCGCCACCTTGATCTCGTGAGGGTAACAATTCCATGGCTTCTTTGAAATCACTTTCCACTTGGTCCAGCACGGCATCATAGGTGCTGTTGCCGGTATAAAGTCCATCCAATGAAGAGTAGGTGGCATAATCTGTGATGAGGGGCGGGTTCTGGTAATAACCAACCAGATTGTAGTATGACAGACCGCGCAGGAAGAGCACTTGTCCTTTGATGCGTTTCATTTTTTCGGAAAGCTGGCTGTTGTCTTCATCGCAACGGGAAATGGCAAAATTACATACATTAACGGTGTAGTACCATTCGCGCCAGGGCCACCACGTGATGTCCGAGGTTACTTCCGCATTCAGGTCATCGAAAGGCAGATACCATACTTGTGATGAATTCCAGGCTTCATCGCCACGACACACATCAATGGTGTAGCCTACACGGGCGTAAGAACCTTCCATACGGATATGGTTATAGGCGGCAATAACGCTCTCTTCCAAATCATCGGCATTGAAACCGAATGTGTTTGAGGTTTGCTGGTTGGGATTTAACAGCTCCAAATTATCATTGCAAGAAGTCAATGTGCCTAATCCCAAAAAGAGAACCAATGCATATTTATTGAGTTTCATATTGTTATGTTTTTAGTGATTAGAAAGTGAAATGAACGCCACACATGAAGGTACGTGCGGTAGGATAAGAACAGAAGTTATATCCCGGTGTGAAGGTACCTCCTGCATAGTCCACATTGTAACCTTTGTAGCCGGTAAAGGTGTGCAGGTTCTGTGCCGACACGTAGAAACGTACATCCGATACGTATTTGCCAAACCATTCGTTGGGGAAGTTGTAGCCCAGTTCTATATTGGCAATTTTCCAATAAGCTGCGTTCTGAATTTTGCGGTCGCTGAAGAGATCGTTCCAGGCCAGGCTGGCACTGTTGGTGACATAGGTACGTGGTACGCTGGAAAGATAGGTGCTGCCGTCTTCGCTGAAGCGATTGGCGTCGAGCATGGCTACGTCTTTGTTGCCCCAGCCATAGCAAGAGTTCAGAGAGTTGTGGATGTCGTCGCTAACATGATAGTTGAGTGCACCGAACGTAGCGATGCTCAGGTCGAAACGTTTGTATTCGAAGCGGGCGTTCAAACCGAAATTGATCTTAGGCATACCGCTGCCCAATACTACCTGGTCATTGGCATCTACCTTTCCGTCAGGCTTTCCGTCGGGACCGCTTACGTCCTTATAGAGGCAGTCACCAATTTGGGCGCCTTCTTGTGTGGCATGGTTGTCCAAGTCAGCTTGTGTGCGGGCGATGCCATCATAAACCCATCCGTAGAATTTGCCGATCTCTTCACCTACGTTGGTGATGTAGGCGCCGGAGATGTATGAATCGGTACCGAAGCCCAATGAGGTTACGCGGTTACGGACAGTACTTAAGTTAGCCGACACTTCATACTTGAAGTCGTGGTCTCGGTTGCGGTAAGTAGCTGCAAATTCGAAACCTGAATTGTTCATCGAAGCGGCGTTCATTGTTACGGTGGTATTGGATACACCGGCTTGTTCGGGAACGGGAACAGCATAAAGCAGGTCTTCACTGGTGTTCTTGTACCATTCGGCAGTGAATTCCAGACGGTTGTTGAACAAGGCGAGGTCGATACCCACGTTGTAGCTTTTCTTCTTTTCCCAAGAAAGGTTGTTGTCTACGAAAGTGGAAATGGCAGAACCGGTGATGGGCGTGTTGCCAAAGCTATAAGTCATGTTATTACGTGCCATTACAGCCTGATACATGTATTCACCAATGTTTTCGTTACCGAGCTCGCCATAGCTGGCACGTACCTTGAACATGTTGACAATGTTTCTGTTGAAGGGGAAGAAAGACTCCTTGTCGAAACGCCATCCCACAGAAACAGAGGGGAAGGTGCCCCAACGGATATTTTGGGACAAGCGGGAACTGCCGTCGCGGCGCACGGTTGCCGAGAACAGATAACGCTCGTCGTAGTTGTAGTTGATACGCCCGATGTAGGATAGGAGGGTGTGTTTGTATTCGAAGCTTTCAGCGTAAGTGTTGGCGGCATTCTGGAGTTGCAGGAAGTAAGGCTCGGTGAAGTTGACGCCCCAGCCTGTCAGCAAGTCGGTGTTTTCTTCTTCGTAAGTCTGGCCGGCTACCAGGTTAAAATGGTGTTTGCCGACGGTGGCATCATAAGTCAGCACGTTTTCAATCAAAGCATCGGCATAAGAGCGGGTAGCTTTGGTGAGACGTTCGTTGCTTTTGGCCAGATAGACACGGTTGCTCTGTACCCATGCAGGAATCCAGGTGAAGTCCTTGCAATGGGTTTTGCTGTAAGAGAGATTGACTTTATAGTTGAGCTTGTGGTTTTTGCTGTCAATACCGATCATTTTCAGGAGATCCACATCGGCAGAGGCTGTTCCTACAAAGCGGTCTACACGGGTATTGCGCTTTAACAGGTTATTGACTAGCAAGGGGTTGGAAGCTGAAATGTCACCATGTACGGTGTCGTAGTAAACACCATAACCATAAGAGTCATAGTTGAAGTTATTGGCGATCCCTACCAGATTGTCAAGTACCCAAGTAGAGTTGTCGTAGGCTTTGATGGTGGGTTGCATCAGCAAAGTACCACGCAGTATGTTGGTTACGTCTCCATACAGACCTTGAACGTATTCGGAAGCGTTTGACAAACCCATGTTGTCTTGATCGGAGTGAGAGTAAACCAGGCTGGTATGGAACTTGATGAATTTGGTGTCCATCGTGTTGTTGACACGCGCCGTGTAACGTTCGTAGTTGGGACCGGCGCCTTCCAGTGTACCTTTTTGGTTGTAGTAATCTAATGAAACGTTATAAGTATTGTGGGCACCGCCACCGGAGAGGTTCACATTGTGATTTTGACGGATACCTGTTTTGAACACTTCTTTAAACCAGTTGGTATTGGTGTTATCCTGGAAATGATATTTTCCGGTGGTACTGTCCAGCTTGTAACCGCCGGGCAGCGGAGTGTTGGAGTTGGCGCATGCCTGACCGATGTACTGGCTGTATTGGTCGGCATCCATTACGTCATAGACACTACTGGGAATGTAGTCCATACCTACGTACCCATTGTAGTCTACTTTCAGCGGTTGGTCTTTCTGACCGCGTTTGGTAGTGATGATGACCACACCGTTGGCTGCACGCGAACCGTAAATGGCAGCAGCCGATGCATCCTTCAGAATTTGGATGGTTTCAATATCGTTTGAAGAGAAATCGCGGATGGAAGTACCCATGGGGACACCATCGATAACATAAAGAGGAGAAGTGTCACCAAAAGATCCGACGCCACGGATACGGACGGTAGGGTCGGCACCGGGCTGCCCGTCGGAAGTGACTTGTACGCCTGATACTTTACCTTCGAGCATGGTGGAGATATTGGAATGGGATGTCTGTTTCAAGGCTTCCGTGTCTACTACAGCTACAGAACCGGTCAAATCGGATTTCTTTTGTGTGCCATAACCTATGACAACAACTTGTTCCAGCATCTGGTTGTCGGGTTGCAATTGGATGGCTTCAATGATAGCGCGGTTACGAACGGCTACTTCGCGTTCCTTGTAGCCTACATAGCTTATCGAAAGGATAGCGTTTCCGGCAACCTCCAGTTGGAAGTTTCCGTCCACATCGGTAATGGTTCCACCTTGTCCTCCTTTAATTCTGACAGTAGCTCCTGTCAAGGGCTCACCTTGTTCATCGATAACTTGACCGCGAACCTTGATAGCCGGAGATTGTGCCACGGTAGCTATAGCAGGTGTGGGATACACCATCATGCCACCCATAGCACACAGACTAAGCATTACGGAAAATAATAAATGTTTCCTCAATTTTTTTAAGTATTAAATTAGTAGATTAAATTGTTGCTGATGTATTGAATTGAGATGTTGGATTATTGTACAATCTAATGTTGAATACTCTAGGTAGACAAACCACAGAGTTTATAAATATGCTGGAGCTATTCTTCATAATATTTAAGATTAGGATTAGACTTTAAAAGCAGGGTTCTCTTCCGAAAGATTGAGCACCGATTGCATGACAAAAGTATAATTTACACCGTAAACAGGGGTGGACAAACGGTTTTATAGGGTGGACGAATGGATAATGGAAAAAAATTGTATTTATTCCGCTTATAGTTTGCGTCTTTTGGAGGTGGTGAGATAGGCTTAGGAGAAGGCTTTTTTTATATAAAGTCATGTAGCCGGACAACCTGGTGAAGGACTGTCCGGCTACATGAGGGATAAAATACAAATAAAATTCTCTGAAAGGAATTATTTCACAAGTAAAAATCCTCCTTCCGCCTGCATCGTAATGCTGACTTCATCATTCTTTTTTAATGTTATCTCTTCAGCGTGAGGATTTAGTTTTTTATCGTCCTGATAAAGCATCACTTTATCTCCTTTAGTACACATGGGAAGGTTCAACTTTAATTTCAGCGGTTCTTTTTGTGCATTGATTCCGGCTATGTACCATTTATCGGCATGCCGACGTGCCAGTACTACGTATTTGCCCGGATAGCCGTCAATGAATCTTGTTTCGTCCCATGTGGTGGGAACTTGCTTCATGAAATCCAAACAAACTTGGGGGGCATCGGTCAGGTTATTAGGCGCCAACGCAAAATTCTGAATAGGATTTTGGAATAAAACGGCTGTTGCCAGTTGGAATACATCAGTGGTCTTGCGTATGCTTCCGCCGTCATTGTTGCGGTTGAGGCGTTTGTTGAGGAATGTGCCGCCAAACTCCATGCAACCGATGGTGTTGCGGATAAATGGATGCAGACAGGCATTAAATGCTTCTTCATCGCAAAAATGTTGTTGGAAAATCAGGTTTTCCGATGCGAGCACGGCTTCGCTTCCTACATAATTAGGATACATACGCTCCCATCCCCGAGGAAGGGTACAGCCGTGGAAAATGACCATCAGTCCATTATCATCCGCATCGCTCAGGATGGCTTCGTACAGACGCATGGTTTCCTGCTTGTCACCTCCGAAGAAGTCTACTTTGATTCCTTTTACTCCTATATTATGCAGCCATTTCATTTCCTTTTTACGGATAATGGGATTGTCCATGTAATTGGTAGGACCTTGTACGATATCATTCCAGTAGCCGCTGGAACTATACCATAAAAATACATCTACATTTTTACTGTGTGCATAGTCTATGAAGTCTTTCATACGTTCACGGCCGATGTTGGTATCCCACCAGTTGTCTATCAATACATATTCATATCCCATGGCGGCAGCAAGATCTACATATTTTTTCTGATCGTCGAAATTGATGCTGCCATCTTGCCAAAGTATCCAGCTCCAGGTTCCGCGTCCCATTTTGTATGTATGCTCCGTTGGGTAAAGAGGTTCCACGACATCCCATGGAATCGTTGTTTCTACAATGGGCTTCAGGTTTTCGCCTACAGTAATAGTACGCCAAGGAGTGGAACCGGGCAATGCAAGACCGGGAGATGCCGTACCGTTACCGTTGTTTTCTTCGGGCATGGGGAAAGCGAGGGTATAAAGTCCGTCGGCGGTGGCATCGCTCAGGTGTGAACCACAGTATTTGCTGTCTACTCCGGTTTCACTGATAAGTGCCCAGCCATTTTCTCCTACATGGAACAGACAAGGAAATGTGTAACCGTGCCCATATTGTGAACGTACATTCATAGGAGCGTCAGCCTTATATTCTTCCTCATAACTGGGCTTGGTACGTTTCCAACCTATCATGGCGTCACTTTGCGGGCACAGGAAAGTAGTGGTGAAGGAGGGGAAGTCAAAACCGGTAGTTTCTTTTTCTATCACGATGCTTCCCGTATCGCCATATTTGGGCATTTCGTAGCGGAAAGCAATATCGTTGTTGCTTACGCGGAATATTATATTTATATTTTTCTTTTCTTTATTGGTAAAGGTGCATGTAAGTTCATTGGCTTGATAATGAATTTGTGATTGTTTGATACGGTCTTGTGTATAGGTCTTATCTATTTTATTCTCTTTTTGTCCGGTGAAAGTCATATCTCGGCTGAAGTCCCCCACATTGGCAATGAAACCTAAAGGTGAATCTTCCAGGATGGTCTTGTCCTTATAGGTAACGGAATAAACGGGGATACCCTGTTTTACGGATACATTTACTTTCAAAAAGGAATCGGGTCCTGTAACTGTAGCTTGTTGGGCAAAAGCTGACATTGTAGTGATGGCAAGCAGCCAAGTCATAAATTGTTTTTTCATGGGTATTAAATATGCTATTATAATGTAGAGCAAAGATAATTTATTTAGCGAGACGAGAGCGTAGAAAAACGGAGCATTTATGGTATACAATCCGTTCATTTTACGCTCTGGAATAAGTCAGTCGGTTCCATTCTCCATCATCGAACTGGGTGTTGTTCCGAAATGTTTTGTAAAGCAGCGTGTGAAGTATTTGGGATCATTGAATCCTACTTCGTATGCTATCTCAGATATATTCATATTGTGCGTCAGCCGGTTACGGATAATAAGTTCCCGCGCAAGATTCAGCCGGTAGTTACGCATGAATTGTCCGGCAGACTGTCCCGTCAGATTTTGCATTTTTTTGTTCATCAAACTTTTGCTTACCCCCATTGCTTCGATGAAATCGCTTATTTCGTAATAGGAGTTCTTATAGTTTTCTTTCACAATCTGCATCGCCTTGTCCAGGAATTTCTTGTCACTGGATTCTTTTTCGATATTCAGTGCATCCACGTCCATACTGTATGAGAACTTTTGTTGGAAACGTTTGCGGTTTTCCAGTATATTGGATATCCGGGCCAGCAGCAAAGTATCATCAAATGGTTTCAGCAGGTATTCGTCTACACCTATACGGAAGCTTTCGATGCGCGATTCGTTGGATGTTTTGGCTGTGAGCATCAGGAAGGGGATATGTGAGATGGCGAAATTGGATTTTACCCGGCGGGACAGTTCCATACCATCCATGACAGGCATCATCAAGTCACTGACTATGAAATCCACGTTCTGGGATTGGAGCACAGTCAATGCTTCTTCACCTTGGGATGCTTCGAGCACGTTATAATATTCGGCCAGAATGGAACGGATATAGGCGCGCATATCTTTGTTGTCTTCTACTACCAGAATCGTCAGTTTTCCATTGGTGGCAGGTTGCAAGGCCAGCGGAGATTCTACCGGTTCTTTAACTTGCTCTGTTGGTGCGGGCAGACTGTTTGCATCGGCATATTGCAAAGGAAGTAAAATACGGAAAGAACATCCTTTGCTCTGATTATTCTTGGCACAAATTGAACCTCCATGCAACTGGACAATTCGTTTGCATAGATAGAGGCCGATTCCGGTCCCGCTTTGTCCGTTGATAGAGGAATGCGTCTTGTTTTGTGATTGGTAGAAGCGGTTGAATACTTTGTCTATCTCTTCTTCGGGCAGTCCTGGCCCCGTATCCCGGATACAGATGAACAACTTTTCCTGCTCTTCCTGGCGGAAGGGGGTGGCATAGATGGTAATTTGTCCTCCTTTGGGGGTAAATTTCAAAGCATTTCCTATCAAATTGACAATCACTTTATGCATGGCATCCTCATCGTACATGATTTCACATGAAGGAAGGCGGAAACGACGTTCGATGGTTATTCCTCTTTCGGATGCATATGCGTCGAAGGGAACCAGCAGTTCATTGAGTAACTTGGCAAAGTTGCCCGGGTTGCGGACAATTTCCATTTTCCCTGATTCTACTTTGCGGAAGTCCATTAATTGGTTGACCAGTGAGAGCAGATATTTTGAGTTGCGCTCCACAAAATGTAATTGTTCAATGACTTGAGGATTGTAGCTTAGTTTCAATGCCCTTTCTATAGGTCCTACGATTAATGTCAACGGAGTACGGAATTCATGGGTGATATTGGTGAAGAAGGCGAGTTTGTCAACCGTCAATTCCTGTACTTTCTTTGACATTTGTATCAGTTGCCCTTTTTGTTTGGTTATTTTTCGTTTTGCTGTTTCAATAGTTGGTTTTGACGATAGAGCTCGCTTGCCTGAGTGGAAAGCAGTTTTTTTTGTTCTTCCAGTTCACGGGTACGTTCCTCTACTTTGATGTGGAGCATTTCTTGTTGTTCTTTTAACGAACGAAGCCTCCATGATAATACCTTATATATAAGGAAAGATAGAAGAACCAATATGGACAGAATGAACCAGATGGTTTTATAGAAATAAGGTGATACGGTAATGTGGAGTTCTGCCATTTCTTCCAGCCATTGTTTGCCGTCGGGGGCATAACGCAGTTCGAAAGTATAGTTGCCGGGACGCAGGTTGGTATAGGCGGCTTGTCGCCTGTTGGCCGGCACTTTTATCCATTTGTCGTCAAATCCTTTCAAGCGGTAATAATAATTGGCGAATGTCGATGCATCATAATCCAGTGCGGCAAATTCAATATAGAGAGATTTGTCGCGTTCGTGTAACTGTAGGGTGCCGTTTGTGTACAATCGTTCTTCATTGGCCACACGAACATGGGTGAATGCCAGAGGAACAGCCTCCTTGGGATTTGTGTCTATGACTGGTTTGACTACAGACAGCCCTTTAGTACTTCCTACATACAAATCTCCATTGGCGGCACGGCATATTGCGTTCCAATAGAACTGGTTGGATAATAGTCCGTCTTTCCGGGTATAGTTGAAGAAGCTGTTGTTGTTAGGATTGAAGCGGGAGAGTCCGTTGGTGGTGGTAATCCAAAGATACCCTTCTTTATCTTCCGATATGCAGCGGACACTGTTGTTTATCAGTCCGTCTTCGGTGGTGAAGGAGCGGAAGGTATATTCTCCGTTTTCTGTTGGTGAGGATTTGTAGAAACCATATCCGTTGCTGCCTATCCATAGGGTTCCGTCTTTAGACTGGGTGATGTAGGTTACCCTTTCCTTCAACTTTGATTCCGGTTCGTCCAGCTTGATCCTCCAGAGTTGATAAATCAGTCTGGGGGCTTTCAAACTGCTTAGATCTATTCGGCAAAGTCCTTCTGTAAGTCCCAGCCACAGGTGGTTATCCTTATCTATATAGTATCCTGTACAGCCTTCAATTCCACCTAGGTTCATACCCTTGAATGGTTCGGTGAGCGTTTGTGTTTTCAAGTCGTAAACATAGATATTGGTACTGGTTCCCACCCAGATGGCATTATTCAAGTGGTCATAGCAGATACTTCCGGCCCATCCCCATGAGAAGTCTCCGTATTCGGGTATTTCTATGTGGTGGAATTGTTTGTTCTGCGGATTTTTCATGTCTATCCATCCTATGCCTCCTCCCCAGGTTCCTATCCAGAGTCTTCCATCGTTATCGCTGGTAAAACAACTGACGGTATTATGGCTTAGGTGGGCGGGTGCATCAGTGGTATAGTGTTCAAAAGTGTTGCTGCCGGGAGCCCGCCGGTTTAAACCTCCTTCTACGGTTCCTACCCATAAAACACCCGACGGGTCTTCATAAATGGCATTGACGGGATTTTGGGAAAGACTTCCGGGAATGGTGGGAATATGATAATAGTTTTGTACCAACAGCATCCGGCGGCTCATCTTGTTCAGCCCTCCCACTTCGGTTCCTACCCAGATAATGTCACCATCGGTCAGCAGACAGTTTACGAAGTCACAGTTCAATGTGTTTTGTACAATTTCTCCTTCTCCGGTATCTTTATTTATCCGCTCAAAATTGTCTGTCAACGCATTATAAAGGTTTATACCTTTTAGGGTGGCAACCAGCATGGTATGTTCTCCTGTTTCTGCTATGTCTGTGATAAAGTTTTGGGAAAGCGAGTTGTTGTCATTCGGATCGTACATATAATGCTTCATCAGTTCCGTATCCATATTGTATCGGAAAAGGCCTTGTGCGCTGCCAATCCAAATTTCATTTTCTTTCCGGCAGATTACTTGTATGGACACACCGGGTAATTGCAGGGCAGATGAAATGAATGTGGGTTCCTGTACTTCCATAGCCGATTCTTTGATGCGGTAGATACCGTCTTTGTAGTTTATCCAAAGATAGTCTTCCACCTCACAAATAGTCCGGATGGATTCTCCTGCCGGCACTTCGCATATTTTAATGATCTGTCTTATATTTCCTTGTTTGTCAAAGGTAATTTTGAATAAATTGTTTTCCGAACAAACCCAAATATTTCCCGCTTTGCTATGGAGAATGAGATGGGAGGGGCGGTTGCACAGTGAAATAAGTTTGTCTTTCGTATCAGCGACTTGTACAGTCTGCATGGTTTGTATATCCAATATGTCAATACCCATTTCACTGACAGCCCAAATACGCTTGAAGTTATCCTCACACAGTTTGTTTATGAAGTTGCTTCGTAGTTTGGTGTGGGTGCTTCCCATATTGAAGGCGGTAAATTCATAACCGTCATAACGGGCGATTCCTTCCCACGGGTGGCAATCCATAAAAAGCCCTGGCTGTCTTTCAATATATCGTCCACGAAGTTGTGAGGAAGTCCTTCATCCATCGTAATAGCGGTGACGTTATAGCGTTCGGACCATTTTCCGGCGGTCCCTTCAGCTTGTATAGACAGGCTCGACAGAAAGATGAACAGAGCAAATAGCAAAGAATGTCTTTTCATAGTGTGTAGTTCATTAATGACGTAAGAATATACCATTATGGAAACAAAGATATACCTTTTCGTTTTTCCTTAAAAACAAACAAATCATTTTTATCCCTCTGCTGTACAAATGTCCACCCTTTAAGCGATATTGTCCACCTGGCGAGCTTTTGGTTGCAGCTATATTTGCATTAATAATAATTAGTCAATGTGTCAATGTGCCGATTGGCTGCGCTATATGCCACATGGCCATTGACAAATTAGTACATTAGCAAATGGTCATATAATAAACAAAATACTATGGAACAGCAATTTTTTCCTCAAAGATTATTCATGGACATGAAGAGGTTAATAATAAATAGGTTGGTTGGTTTAGGCCTGTTGGTCGTAGGGGCATTGGTATCATGCAATGCACCTACGGCTTTCGTGCCTGTTCCTTCACCGAATCCTTGGGTGGATGATTATACCGCCCTTTCGTCTATGGAAAATTACAAGCAGTGGGGAACGTATAATGTACACGATCCGGCCTGTAAAAAAATAGGGGATACCTATTATATGTATTCCACTGATGCTATCTTTGCCGAGAACCGGAAAGAGGCGGAAGAGAAGAATGTACCGTTAGGTTTTATCCAGGTACGCAAATCAAAAGATCTGGTACATTGGGATTTTGTGGGATGGGCCTTTCCCGAAATACCTGCTCCGGCTATAGAATGGGTCCATAGTCAGGCGGAGGGAAAAGGGGCGACTAACATTTGGGCTCCCTTCCTGATGCCTTATCAGGGTATTTATCGTTTGTATTATTGTGTATCGGCATTCGGCAGGAATACATCCTATATCGGTATGGCCGAGTCGGATTCTCCCGAAGGTCCCTGGATACAGAAAGGGTGTGTGGTCAAGACAGGGGAAGGGGATGCGATGAATGCCATAGATCCTTCTGTTATTGAGGACCCGGAAACCGGAAAGTGGTGGATGCATTATGGCTCTTATTTCGGCGGTCTGTACTGTGTGGAACTGAATCCCGAAACAGGAATGACTAAGCAGTCGGAGGATCATGGGCACTTGATAGCACGCCGGGCCAATTACCGGAAAGACAACTTGGAAGCGCCGGAAATCATGTATCAGCCGGAACTTGGCAAATATTATCTGTTTACATCCTACGATCCGTTGATGACTACCTATAATGTACGTGTCGCTTATTCCGATTCTCCCGAAGGACCTTTTGTGGATTTCTATGGAGAGGATATAAAAGATACAACGAATAATGTTCCCATATTGACAGCTCCTTATCGCTTCGAAAATCATCCGGGATGGGCGGGAACGGCTCATTGCGGTCTTATTGATGCCGGTGACGGCCGTTATTTTATGGCTCACCAGGGACGTCTCTCTCCTCAGAACCATTTGATGGATCTGCATGTGCGTGAAGTGTTCTTTACTGTGAATGGATGGCCCGTGGTTTCTCCCGAACGCTATGCGGGTACTGCTCCGCGCTCTTTCACTAAAGAAGATTTGGTAGGTGAGTGGGAAATTATCCGCATTCAGGAACCACCTTTGGAACGTAGCTTGGAGGCCGGTCAGATATTGTGGGGCGAAGGAGACTTGCGGAATGGTGAGCAGGCATTATCTGCCCGTGTCGTTTTGGAAGCAGATGGCAGTGCGGGAGATGCAGTATGGGGGTTTAATGCTAAAAAACAGCTTCTTACTATAAAAACAGCGACAGAAGATATTAACAATTTGATTATCTTTGCCGGACACGATTGGGAAAATGAGACAGAAACCATTCTCTTTACTGGTCTGGATGCTCAAGGGCATTCTGTATGGGGAAAGAGAATTAACTAATAAAAATTAATAATATTACTATCATGAAATTACACCGAACTCTATTCACGGCATGGGTATTTGCTGCCGGAGTAGCGCTACATGCACAGAATGCGCACAACATGGTCGTGCAGACCAATAAACTTGGTGCGGAAATACAACCAACCATGTATGGTTTGTTTTTTGAGGACATTAATTATGGAGCCGACGGAGGATTGTATGCCGAACTGGTAAAGAACCGTTCATTCGAATTCCCGCAACGTTTTATGGGGTGGAATGTTTTCGGTAACGTGACCTTGATGGATGACGGGCCGTTTGAACGAAATCCGCATTATGTCCGTCTGGGTAATTCCGGGCACAGGGAAAAACATACAGGGATTGAAAACGAAGGTTTCTTCGGTATAGGTGTCAAGGAAGGAGCCGAGTACCGTTTTTCCGTATGGGCACGTGGTGAGAACCAGAAACTTCGCATTGAATTGATCAAGAATGATACGATGGAGGAACGTCAGGCTTTTGAGTCAAAAGAACTGACAGTGAACTCGAAGGATTGGAAACAATATGAGGTGATATTGAAATCGCCGAGAACGGAACCCAAGGCTCATCTCCGTATTTTCCTTGAAAGTGCGGGAACGGTGGATCTGGAACATGTTTCTCTTTTCCCTGTGGATACTTGGAAAGAGCGTAAGAACGGTCTTCGCAAGGACTTGGTGCAGGCTTTATATGATATCAAACCCGGTGTTTTCCGTTTTCCCGGTGGCTGTATTGTGGAAGGTACGGATGAGGCTACCCGTTACGAATGGAAAAAAACAGTAGGTGCGGTAGAGAATCGTCCGTTGAATGAAAACCGCTGGCATTATACGTTCAAGCATCGTTTCTTCCCCGATTATTTCCAGACTTACGGACTGGGCTTCTTTGAGTATTTCCAGTTGTCGGAGGATATAGGCGCCGAACCGTTGCCTATTCTGAACTGCGGACTGGTATGCCAGTATCAGAATGACCCCGACCAGCAGGTCAGCTTGTCCAAACTTGATTCGTATATACAGGATGCATTGGATCTGATTGAATTTGCCAATGGTGATGTTACGACTACTTGGGGAAAAGTTCGTGCGGATATGGGACATCCTGCTCCCTTCAACTTGAAGTTCTTGGGTATTGGCAACGAACAATGGGGACCGGAATATCCGGAACGTCTGAAACAGTTTGTCGAGGTGCTTCGTAAGGCGCATTCCGAAATCAAGATTGTCGGCAGTTCGGGACCTCAGTCTGAAGGTAAAGACTTTGATTACTTATGGCCGGAAATGAAAAATCTGAAAGTGGATTTGGTGGATGAGCATTTCTATCGTCCCGAAAGCTGGTTCCTGGCACAAGGTAACCGTTATGACAATTACGACCGCAAAGGTCCGAAGGTCTTTGCCGGAGAATATGCTTGTCATGGAAAAGGCAAGAAATGGAACCATTTTAATGCTGCTTTAATGGAAGCTGCGTTCATGACCGGACTGGAACGCAATGCCGATGTGGTACACATGGCTACTTATGCGCCTTTGTTTGCTCATGTGGAAGGGTGGCAGTGGCGTCCGGATTTGATTTGGTTTGATAATCTGAATTCCGTCCGTACTTGCAGTTACTATGTACAACAGTTGTACAGTCATAATAAAGGCACGCATGTATTGCCGTTGACAATGGATAAAAAAGCTGTGAGCGGTCAGGAAGGACAGGATGGTCTGTTTGCCAGTGCCGTATGGGATAAGGATGAAAAGGCTTGTATCGTGAAAATTGCCAATACTTCGGATAAGGCACAACCGGTATCAGTGACTTTCAACGGATTGAAGAAGAGTGATAAACTTGTGGAAGGTAAATGCATCACGCTCCAGTCTGCCGATTTGGATAAAGATAACACGGTAGAGCATCCGAATGTCATCACTCCGAAAGAAAGTGATGTTACGATTGAGGGTAATGTACTGAATGTAGAGATGGCGCCCAAGACTTTCGTGCTTTATAAGTTTGTTAAGGCAAGTAATAAGTAAAAGATGAATCATTCCTTTAAATGCTAACACAGAGGATAGAGAAACATAAAGCAGCCGAAGGGCTGCTTTATAATCCCAACTGCATCCGGAACTTTTAAAGGAAATGTATACCTGTCTCCCTTGGTTGTACCAAGGGAGTTTTTTTGATTATACGTATATTGTCATCTTGGATTTTTCACGTTATTTTGCTGTAAATCAGTAATGTACCGTGAAAATACATTCTAAATCCCCCCGAAACGGTTTGCCATTCTCCGCTGCCAAATTTGGTTTGACGGATATCGGTTGTTCTGATTCCTGTGTCATAGCTACGGTTGTTCCATTGCAGGGGAGCGTCATAAGGCGTATTTTTGTTCGGGTGCGTTCATTGCTTCACTAAGGTGAAGAGGCAGCTTCGCTTAGGTGAACAGCCGCTTTCACCCAAGTGGAATAACTGCTTCACCTGGGTGAAATATCAAATGGAGTGAGGTGAAGGTATGATGAGAATAGGTTCTTCTGATGCCTACGAGCTACCGGGAGGTAACGAGGGGCTGATTTTACATTCTGTCCGAGAGCATCCCCGAAGCAGATGTATTTCGCCACCGGCATACCGATTGAGGAGGTTTTGAAAGACTGTCGCACGGGAAGCTCTTGGTAATGAGTGAGTTGTTGTGATGGAATGCTTTTATGTTTTATGTAAATGAGTCAAAAGTGATTTTTGTTGTCGTTATGTTGTATGGGCGGGCTCATGGGCCTGCCCATACGGTGGAACATTTGATGGTTATTTCGGATTTTTGAAATATCCTCTTATTGGATGAGTCCTGTTTACATCTTTATTCTCTTATTGCGTACTTGCCTCAGAATGGTCTGCAACTCAAATACTTTCTCAGGATACTTTTCTGCTACATTCTCTTGTTCGCTCACCTTTTCCATTTCATATAACTGGGGAACGTTCAGGTTTCCGGTTTCTATTTTTTCTGCTTTCATGAAAGTGGTCGGGTCATCATTCGGTTCAATGTATTTCCAGTCTTTGGTACGGACGGACAACGTGTGGTTCATGGATTGTTCCACAATCCAGGGGCGGTCTGTCTTGTCGGTTCCTATCAGATTCCCTAAACGGTCATAACTGTCCGGAGCGCTGCCTTTAGGTAATCTGGCGTTGATCAAAGCTCCTAAGGAGGCTAGCCAGTCAATCTGTGACATTAATACGTCCGAGTCTCCTGTCTTTTTTATCTTCTGTGGCCAGCGGACAATGACCGGGACGGCTGTTCCACCCTCGAAAGCGCTGTATTTGTTTCCTCTCCACGGACCGGAAGGTGTATGTCCGTTCAACAGCTCTTCTGCCTTGTCCTTATATCCGTCGTCTACAACCGGACCATTGTCGCTGGATAGAATAATCAGCGTGTTTTCAGTTAGTCCAAGTTGGTCCAATGTTTCCATCAGCTGGCCTACCGTCCAGTCGAATTGGGCGATTGCGTCTCCGCGTAGTCCCATAGGATTCTTTCCACGGAAGCGGTCATGGGGAAAACGAGGAACGTGTACATCATTGGTTGCAAAATACATAAAGAAAGGCTCGTCTTTATGCTGTTTGATAAAGTCGATGGCATGAACGGTGATGGAATCGGCAATGTTCTCGTCTTTCCAAAGTGCTTTTCCGCCCCCTTTCATAAATCCGATGCGGCTGATGCCATTGACGATGGACATGTCATGTCCGTTGCTGGGATGTAGGTTATACAGTAATTCGGGATTATCTTTGCCGGTCGGTTCTCCCGGAAAGTTCTTGGTGTAACTCACTTCTATGGGATCGGACGGATCATAGTTGGCTACCTTGCCGTTTTCTATAAATACACAAGGTACACGGTCGGCTGTAGCGGCCATGATATAGTGATAGTCAAAGCCTAAGTCACCTAAAGCGGCTGGTAAAGGAGCATTCCAATCCTGCCCGCCTGTCTTGTCTCCCAGGCCCAGATGCCATTTGCCGATGGCGGCTGTAGCATATCCGGCACTTTTAAACATGTCTGCCATGGTGTATTGTTCGGGACGGATAATCATTTTTACATCTCCTGCGGCAATATCCGTGTCCGGTCTGCGCCATGCATATTCTCCTGTCAGCAAGGAGTAGCGGGATGGGGTGCTGGTAGCGGCTACGGTATGTGCATTAGTAAAACGAATGCCTTCCGATGCCAGTTTGTCAACATGGGGAGTTTCTATATTCTTGGCTCCGTAACATTTTAAATCTCCATATCCCAGGTCATCTGCCAGAATAACGATAACATTGGGCTTTTGGGGGTCCTGCGTACTGTTTTTTTGAACGGTTTCTGCTGTTGCAGAGTTACAGGCGGCTAATGAGGCAAGTAAGGATATGCCTGCATAATTTCTACTTTTCATCTCTATTTATTTAAGGTTTGATCCGGATACATGTCTATTTTCACTTTCCGGTTTCTCGACCTGAAGGTGAAGAACGACGGAAAGTTATCAAGAAAATCTTGAAGCAGCAAAAAAGAGGACTGAAATATGATTTGAAAGTGTCTGGAATTAGATGATAATGCCCCCACCCAGTACTACATCATCCCTATAGAAAGCGGCTGCCTGTCCCGGAGCAATGGCTGTCAGCGGCTCGTGCAGTTGTACATGCAGGGTGTTATCCGGTTGCAGGGTTACTGTGCAGCGGTTGGCTTGTTTCCGATAGCGTATTTTGACGATGATGTCGTCCTTGTTTAGTAATAAAGCGGGATTGGTGATGTGCCATTCTTTCAGTCTCATTTCTGTTTTTTCCAGTGCTTTCAAGTCGCTCAGTATGACTTTGTTTTCTGCCGGAATGATTTCTTTGACAAAGACAGCCCGATTAAGATCTATGCCCAATCCTCTCCGCTGGCCGATGGTATAGAAAGGATAACCTTTGTGCCGTGCGATAAAATTCCCCATTTCATCGAAGAATTTACCCGGTAGGATACTTCCTTCAGGTAATTCCTTATGTAGGAATGTGCGGTAGTCCATGGGGCAGAAGCAGACTCCCAGACTGTCCCGTTTATGGGCGGCTTTCAGAAAACCACGCTCTGCCGCGATTTCACGGACACGGGCTTTAGTCAGGTTGCCCATAGGGAGAAGCATACGTTGCAGGATTTCTTGTGGCAGCCCCCATAGGAAAAAGGATTGGTCTTTATCCGAGTCGGCACCGGTAGTGATGTGATAGCATCCATTGATGAAGCGCCGGCGTACATAATGTCCTGTAGCGAAGTGATAAATTCCCATTTCATCGGATATTTTCTTTAAAAGAGGCCATTTCAGGTAGTTGTTGCACAAGGTACAGGGAACCGGGGTATGACCTGCCATATATTCGTTGATGAAATAGTCAATGATGGTTTTCCGGAAGGTGTCACGAACATCGTATGTGAGATGGGGGATGTTCAGACGTTCACATAAAGCGCGGGCGTCCTCCAGATACTCAGTATCATTTTCTTTTTTCATAAAAGCGGAAGGTGATGCCGGTTACTTCGTATCCTGCATCCTGCAATAGAAGGGCGGCTACGGAACTGTCTGTTCCTCCGCTCATGCCTAGTAGGACTTTATTATTGGACTCTGTTTCTCTCATCTTTATAGCAGTTTTGTGACGATAGATGCCGGAATATCCATTTTGGAGAAGGCAAACAGTTTCTTTCCCAAATCTTTCAAAGAGGCTCCGATGTGATATATGTCGGATTGGTCTATAATAAGAAAACGGTCATGTGCCTGGCTATTAGCCCATTGGCGGAATTGGATTCCTCGTTTCGTATTTACACGGTATCCTACTGATATAATCACATCTAAATTATAATATTCTAAGTTACGCGTAATCTGTCTGTTGCCTTCTTGGCGAACTGTTCGGAAATTCCGAACGGTTGAACTTTGGATTAGTTCTTCTGATTTATAAATGTTCTTTAGATGCTCGCTTATATTGGCTTTGCTGGATTGGAATAGTTCTACTATTTGTGCCTGGGTCAGCCACACTGTTTCATCTTCAATGCGCACTTCCATCCTCACTGATTCATCCGGTTGGTAGAGTATGATTTCTCCTTGTTGTTCCATGTGTTCGATTTTTTGAGTACAAAGCTAGCAAATATAAATCAGACTGATCTTGTTTTCAGGTTATAATTGAAATGTAGGATGGGAAATGAAACTCCGATGACAATCTATATGATAGTGCCATCGGAGTTCTGACATACTCTTCTTATTAAGGAAGGAATGCTTGCTATGTTTTTATTTTACCGGCATCAATGTGAATCCCCAATGATATTCCTTATTGGCGGGTAGGGTATGTTCCGGCAGAGGGCGGTCTCCCCAGCTGTCATAACCGGCTATACCTTGTTGCTTCATATCAATACATACTTCCACAAAATTACGTGGGGTGATATCATTGACATGTGTCATGCGGCGTATTACATTTTTAGCTTTTTCCTCATTATGGTTAGCAACTTCTTCGGGAGTGAAGTTAGTCCACTGACGGGGACGGCTGATAGCTTCTTCCGAGTCAAAGTCCTCTACGGAGTTGCGCAGGGCATTGAATCCGATAGTGCTGTCGGCACGTATTAACAATCCTTTTCCGCCTTTGCGGGTCAGTTCTACCCAACGGGTGTCGGTGCGGTGTCCGTTTTCTTGCGGACGGACATAGTTGTTGGTGTACATCTGGTCGGCTGTAGTGCGGTAGAGATCAACGAAGCTGCTTGCATTACGGTCGATGTAGTTTTCACCCGGTCCGCGTCCGAAGTATTCTACCTGGTTCATATCGGATGGCAAATGGAAACGTACACCGATACGTGGTACGTTCAGTTTGGAAGAGGCAAGGCGTTGAGCATCCTGTCCCGGTGTGAAAGTGGCCATTAAGGTAGCTTCTGATACTTCCGTGTCGGCAGCCTTCATATCGGTAGAAGTAAAGGTGATGCCTGCATGAACCACACCGTCGGGATAGATGGTATATTTCATGATGTACAGATTGCCTGCCGCCAGTAGGTAATTGACTGTTAATACGGTCTTGTTGCCGTCTGTTGTTGTGGTAACATCTGCTACATTGAAATTCTTGCTGGACTGTTTCCATATTTGCTCGCGCTTAGGCCCACCGTTACCATAATCATTGTCCGTCGGTGCGCGCCAGAAGTTAGGCTGAATACCAAAACCTTCAGCGAAATATTCTGTACCGTTTACTTTGTATGAAGTCACGAGTCCGCTTCTCTTGTTGAAAACGAACTGCATACGTGGTGATAATACGGTGATGATGTCACCATCCGTGCTGACGGTAGTCTTGCCGCTTGCTTTATGTCCGGTCATAGCCAATGGTTCTATGGGCAGGCGGAATTGTTCGGAAGCAATATCGTGTCCTGCAGGAATCAAGGGCTCCGGTTCTGTGGTGGTAACTACAAAATCTACAAAATATTCTGTGCCGGCCTTGGGTTTCAATCCGTTGAGGTTGATGTTCAGTTCTTTGGAACCTTGCGGTTCGATATCTAATGATACTTTTCCGCCTTTGATTGATTTTTCCGTTTGCCTTTACGGTATAACTGATCATATACTTTTTCAAGTTGGTGAAGTAGAAACGGTTTTTTACCAGGAATTTGCCGGCAGCCGGGTCGATGGCTTCGAAACCTACATTCTGATGTGCATATTTCACTTCTGTCATGGCCGGATGCGGAGTGCGGTCCGGAGCTACGATTCCATTGCATAGGAAGTTTCCGTCGCTGGGTGCATTGGTTCCGTAATTACCTCCGTAGGCCCAGTAGGTACGTCCATTTTCGTCTGTTTCCAGAATACCTTGGTCTACCCAGTCCCAAATGTAACCGCCTTGCAGGTTCGGGTACTTGTAGATTGCTCTCCATTGTGCTGCCAGATTACCATTGGAATTGCCCATAGCGTGTGAATATTCGGATGGTGCGATGGGACGGTCGCTGCCTTTCTTGCCTATTTCTTCCAGCCAGGCGGCACTGGGGTATTGGGGTACATACATATCTGTGTTCCATTCCCAAAGGGCGCGTTCATAATTTACAGGACGGTTCATCCCTTTTACTTCGCGTTCTTTCAGCCATAAATAGGTCTGATAGAAATTATAACCGTTTCCGGCTTCGTTTCCTAATGACCAGATGGCTACAGAGGGATGGTTTTTGTTACGCTCGTACATATTAATGGTACGGTCCATGTGCGGCTTCAGCCATTCGGGATGGTTGCCCAATGTTCCGCCCCGGCTTAAGTTATAATACATACCGTGGCTTTCTATGTTGGCTTCATCATATACATAGATACCATATTCATCACACAATTCATAGAACTTGCGGTCTTGCGGATAGTGGCAGAGGCGCACGCTGTTGATGTTGTTCTGTTTCATCAGGGTGAAGTCCTTGCGCATCAGCTCTTCGGGAACATAATGTCCTGTTTCGGGATTATGTTCGTGTATGTTTACACCTTTCAGCTTGATGGGTTGGCCGTTGACGAACAAGCAAACGTATGGTTTGCCGTTTTCGGCTATCTGATCGGTTGGTTTGATCTCGAAACGGCGGAAACCTACCGTATAAGGAATGATTTCGCTTGTTTTTTTCTCCGTCTTTCAGAGATATCAGTAACCGATACAGGTTAGGGTGTTCTGATGTCCAGGTCTTGACGTTGCTGAGGGCGGCTTCAAAAGAGATGCTCTTCTGCCCGTCTGCTGTAACAGGACAGGGGGTGTTACCTTCTGCAACCACTTTCTTTGCGGCATCCAGCAATTCGTATGCTACGGTTACCTCTTTGTTGGCTGCTGTATGGTTGGTTACGTCCACATTCAGTTTGAAGATACCATTCTTATAAGTGTCGTCCAGTGTAGACACCACATTGAAATCTTTGATGTGGGTTTTGGGCTGTGAGAACAGGAATACATCACGTTCAATACCGCTCATGCGCCAGAAGTCCTGGCATTCCAGATAAGAACCGGTACTCCAGCGGAATATTTTGATGACCAGCGAGTTTTTGCCGGGTTTCAGGTAGTTGTTGATTAAGAATTCTGCCGGATTCTTGGAGTCTTCGCTGTATCCCACTTCCTGTCCGTTGACATACACGTATACACCGGATTTTGCTCCTTCCAAACGGAGGAATATGTCGCGTCCATCCCAATCGGCGGGAATTTCGATATCACGCTGATACACACCGACCGGATTGGTTTCGGGTAACTGCGGCGGTTGTGGATTTCTGGGTTTGAATTCGTATCCATGATTGGTGTAGATGGCCACTCCGTAGCCCTGTACTTCCCAGTTGCCGGGTACTTTAATCTCCTTCCAGGCTATGTTGGCATCCGGTTGCTCAATGTTGGCAGGCAGATCTTTGTATGCATCTGCATAATAAAAGTTCCATGTACCGTTTAGTAGTTTGTAATAAGGGCTGTTCTCATACTCGCCGGTCAGTGCCTGGTTCCGGTTGTCGTAAGTCATGAAAGCTGTGCGTGGATATTCCTTGTTGACGGCTACGGTCTGAATATCTTTCCAATAAGGTAGTTTTGTATCTTCCGCATGAAGAACTTGTGTTGAATATGCGCATACAGCAGCGCTGATCAGGAATTTAAATAAGGTTGTCATTTTAGGTTTCATAGGTTCAAATAGAAAAATGAAGAAGAAAGGGCGCTAGTACCGGCGCCCCTTTCCTTAAGTCCTTTTATGTAAAATAGCAATTATTTAATTGCGTCTGCCAGTTCAGCACCTGGTTTGAACTTGGTTACTTTTTTTAGCAGGAATAGTAATCGTTGCTTTTGTGGATGGGTTGATACCTGTTCTTGCACTTCTTTCAGCAACAGAGAATGTTCCGAATCCGATTAATGATACTTTGTCCCCTTCTTGGAGGGCTTTTGTTACAGTTGAAACGAAAGCTTCAACTGCTTTTTTTGCGTCGACTTTGCTCAAGCCGGCTTCAGCGGCGACTGCGCTGATAAGATCTGCCTTATTCATAACGAAAATGATTAATTATTAAATGTAACACAAAAGTTTTACCAAAATCAGTGACAAATATATGCTTTCAAAATTAGAAATCAAACAGATAGCCTAAAAAAGATGCTCCAAAAATCAAAAAAACGTAAGAGAACTCTTGTTTTCTGTTATATAACAGAATAAAATTGTAAATTTGCGCGCAATCAATGTTTTATAAGACGAAGAATATTTATGAACAGTATACCTACAGTAACCAAGAATTTATTGATAATAAATGTGTTGTGTTTCTTTGGCGGCGTGGTAGCCATGAAGTATGGAATTGACTTGAACGACCTGCTGGGACTGCACTTTTTTATGGCATCTGATTTTAATCCTGCCCAGTTGATTACTTATATGTTTATGCATGGCGGTTTCCAGCATATCTTTTTTAACATGTTTGCTTTGTGGATGTTTGGCCGTACGCTTGAACAGGTCTGGGGACCGAAACGTTTCTTATCCTATTATATGGTATGTGGTATAGGTGCGGGACTGGTGCAGGAGCTGGTGCAATATATACAATATGTGACTGAATTATCGCAGTATGACAGTGTGAATACGGGGATTGCCGTGATCCCGATGGCGGAGTACTTGAATCTGATGACTACAGTTGGCGCTTCGGGAGCGATATATGGTATTTTGTTGGCATTCGGTATGCTGTTCCCCAATAGTCAGATGTTTGTATTCCCTATCCCATTTCCTGTCAAGGCTAAATATTTTGTGATGGGATATGCTGCTTTGGAGATATTTTTGGGCTTGGGTGCTTCGACCGATGGCGTTGCCCACTTTGCACACTTGGGAGGTATGATTTTTGGCTTTATATTGATAATGTATTGGAGAAAAAAGAATAACAATGGGCAGTTTTATTACTGATTTGAAAAATAGTTTCAACAAAGGGAACATATATATCCAGTTTATATATATTAATGTAGGGGTATTCATTGTAACTTCCTTATTGGGAATTTTATGGATGCTGTTCAACCGGAATGGAGCATTTGTGCTTCAATATTTGGAACTGCCGGCCTGGACGTTGCAGTTTGTCAAGCAGCCTTGGTCTTTGCTGACTTATATGTTCATGCACGCAGGTATTTTGCATTTGCTGTTTAATATGCTGTGGCTTTATTGGTTCGGGCAGATGTTTCTGTCTCTTTTCTCGGCAAAGCATTTCCGCGGGCTCTATCTGTTGGGAGGTATTTGTGGCGGTTTGTTGTATATGATCGCTTACAATGTTTTCCCTTATTTCAGTGATTCTTTGTATTATTCTTATTTGTTGGGAGCATCAGCTTCCGTACTTGCTATTGTTGTGGCCACTGCGGTACGTGCACCGGAATATAGAGTAAACTTTATGTTTATTGGGACTGTTAGGTTGAAGTATGTGGCTCTGTTTATGGTTGTGACCGATTTGCTGTTTATGACATCGGGCAATGCCGGTGGCCATATCGCTCATTTAGGAGGTGCTTTGGCCGGATGGTGGTTTGCTTCCGGATTGTCCCGCGGACATGATGCTACGTCATGGATAAACCGATGCTTGGATTGCTTCTCGGAAGGTCTTTCGTTTCGTCGTCAATCGAAAAAACCGAAGATGAAAGTTCATTATGGTGATAAGGCAAAAGATTACGATTATAATGCCCGTAAAAAACAGCAAAGCGAGGAGATAGACCGTATATTGGATAAATTAAAGAAATCCGGTTATAACAGTCTGACTACCGAAGAGAAGAAAAGCTTGTTTGATGCGAGCAAGAAGTGATATATGAAATATATTGGTCGTTTTTTGGGATGGATACTACTGGGCATAAACTTGTGTATGGTGGTATTGTTACTGGTATGTGCTTACAGCCCTTATATTGATCCTGTGGCTCATCCGGTATGGTCATGTGCCGGTTTGGCTTTTCCCGCTTTTTTGATTGTTAATCTTTTGTTTCTGGTCTTCTGGTTAGTGATTTATCGTAAATATGCGTTGCTTTCATTTTTAGGCCTGGTATGTTCCATTGGTGCTATCCGTACTTATTTCCCAGTCAATGTATTTGTATCTGATGTACCGGAAGGGGCAATCAAATTCTTATCCTACAATACGATGGCCTTTGAAAAGAACCGTGCGAACACCAAGGATAATCCGAACCCTGTGCTGGAATATTTAAGAAACAGCAATGCGGATATAATCTGCCTGCAGGAATATATTGTAGGCGGACGCTTAACCAAGAAAGAGGTGGATTATGCTTTAAGAGATTATCCTTATAAAAATTATCATAAGATATCGGGGGCCAACGGTTTGGGTTGTTATTCCCGTTTTCCTATTTTGTCGGCACATCCGGTGAAATATGCCAGCCTTAACAATGGTTCCATTGCTTATAAAATCAAAGTGAATGGTGATACCTTGCTGGTTGTTAATAATCATCTGGAATCCAATAAGCTGACTGAGAAGGATAAAGAAGTCTATCGCGAAATGATGAAGGATCCTGATAAGCAAAAGGTATCGCAAGGGTCTCGTTTGCTGATCGGAAAACTGGCGGAAGCATCGGCTATACGTGCCGTTCAGGCTGATTCCATAGCTCGTTTGGTGGCCGGTTACAAAGGGGGAGGCATAATTGTATGCGGTGACTTCAATGATTCTCCTATATCATACACTCACAGGGTGGTAGGGGAAGGTCTGAATGATGCTTTTGTGGAGTCGGGAAACGGCTTTGGCATATCTTATAATCAAAATCATTTTTATTTCAGAATAGACAATATTTTATTGAGCAAGAATTTAAAATCTTACCGTTGTACGGTGGATAATACGATAAAGAGTTCGGATCATTACCCCATTTGGTGTTATGTGGCGGAGAAGTGATTTTACATACCTTTAATTGACAGATTATGAAAAGACTATTATTTACGTTAGCGACGTGTTGTGTAATGTGTGCATGTGAACAGAAAACAGAAATGAATCCGTTCTTTACGGAATTCCAGACCGAGTACGGTGCTCCCGATTTTACTAAGATCAGACTGGAGCATTATGAACCTGCTTTCTTGAAAGGAATAGAGGAGCAGAATGCGGAAATTAAGGCAATAGTTGATAATCCCGAGGAACCTACTTTTGAAAATACCATTGTGGCGCTGGATAAAAGTGGCGGGATTCTGGCGAGAGTAAGTGGGGTGTTTTTTTGCATTGACCGAAGCGGATACAAATGATTCGTTGACGGCCTTGAATGAAAAGATGGCTCCTGTACTTTCAGAACATAGTGATAATATTTATTTGAATCAGGATTTGTATAAACGGGTGGCTGATGTGCATCAACAGGAACAGGAAGGTAAGATAACTCTTACGACTGAGCAACACCGGCTGTTGGACAAGTATTATAAAGCTTTTGTCCGTTCGGGTGCCGGACTGGATGCCGGAAAACAATCCCGTTTGAGGGAGATCAATAAAGAATTGTCGACTTTGGGGATTGCTTTCGACAATCATATCTTAAATGAGAATAACGCTTATCAGTTGGTTATCGAGAATGAGGCTGATTTGGCCGGGTTACCCGAATGGGTGAAAGCGGGGGCCGCAGAGGAAGCGAAAGCTGCTGGAAAAGAAGGGAAATGGCTATTCACTTTGCAAAACTCCAGTCGCTTGCCTTTTTTGCAATATGCTGAAAACCGTGAGCTAAGAAAAAATATTTATGAAGCTTATATCAACCGGGGGAATCATGATGATGCGAATGACAATAAAGAGATATTGGGAAAGATCATGGCATTGCGTTTGGAACAGGCAAAATTATTAGGATTCGATTGTTATTCCAATTTTGTACTGGATGAGAACATGGCTAAGAATTCGCAGACAGTCATGGATTTCTTGAACAACCTGTGGGGATACTCACTGGAAAATGCAAAGAAAGAGGCCGCCGAGTTGCAGAAAATAATGGATAAGGAAGGTAAGGGAGAGAAGCTGGCTGCATGGGACTGGTGGTATTATGCCGAAAAATTGCGTCAGGAAAAGTATGATTTGAATGAAGATGAAATCAAGCCCTATTTCAGTTTGGAAGATGTGCGTAGCGGATTGTATACCGTGGCCAACAAGCTGTATGGCATTACATTGACCGAACTGAATGATGTGCCCGTATATGAGCCGGATGTGAAAGTGTATGAAGTAAAGGATGCCGATGGCTCATTTTTGGGATTGTTCTATGCGGATTACTTTCCACGCGCAGGTAAGCGTGGTGGCGCATGGATGAGTAATTTTCGTGAACAGGCCGGTGAAGTACGTCCTTTAATTTATAATGTGGCAAGTTTTACTAAACCTGCAGGAAATATGCCTTCTTTACTGACTTTGGATGAGGTGGAAACCATGTTTCATGAGTTTGGACATGCATTGCACGGTATGCTGACCAAGTGTAACTACAAAGGAGTGTCCGGTACCAGTGTGGCGCAGGATTTTGTAGAACTTCCTTCACAGATTATGGAACACTGGGCTGTAGAACCTGAAGTGCTGAAACTCTATGCCAAGCATTATGAAACAAGAGAAGTGATTCCGGATGAGCTGATTACGAAAATCCAAAATCAGGGTACTTTTAATCAAGGTTTTATGACTACGGAATTATTGGCAGCCGCTTTGCTTGATATGGAACTGCATAACCTGACTGATACAGACAACCTGAATGTCGTTGCTTTTGAAAAAGAAACGATGGACAAGCTGGGGCTGATTCCTGAAATAGCTCCTCGGTATCGCGCCACTTATTTTAGTCATATTATAGGTGGATATGCTGCTGGGTATTACAGCTATCTATGGGCAGAAGTTCTTGACACGGATGCTTTTGAAGCGTTTAAAGAACATGGAGTGTTCGATAAAATACCGCAGACTCTTTCCGTAAAAATATTCTAGAGAAAGGTGGAACGGAAGATCCTATGACCCTTTACAGAGGTTTTCGTGGGGCTGATCCCAGCTTGGAACCCTTGCTTAAAAACAGGGGTTTGAAATAAAATAGACTGTGAGATAGAATAATTTAGGCTGCAAAAAATGCTTTTGCAGCCTTTTTTCTCTTTTGGAATCTAAATATTTGTGTTTGATACCGTGGGAAATGTGAAAAAAAAATCTATATTTGCAACCTTGTATAAACTAAGAATTATCAAAAGTAAAATAATAATTTCAAAGTAACATGCAAAACAAAGGATTTGTAAAGGTTTTTGCGGTATACTCACCCTGTATGTGTGTTTTATCTTTCTTTCTCTTTTGTGACCCGCTATCACATGGACAAAGCGGCACAAGACCCGAAAGGTGAAGCACATTACCTTGATTCTATGCAGAATGAAAAAGTTTATTTGGGTAGTTATACGCTGAAACAGTGTCGCGAGATGGAGATTGGTCTGGGTCTGGACCTGAAAGGTGGTATGAACGTTATCCTTGAAGTTTCTGTACCGGATGTAGTGAAGGCTTTGGCTGACAACAAGACTGATGAAGCTTTTAACAAAGCGGTTGCAGAAGCATCAAAACAATCTATCACTAGTCAGGATGACTTTATTACTCTTTTTGTAAAAGAGTATAAGAAACAAGCTCCCAATGGCAAATTGGCTGAATTATTTGCTACTCAGCAGTTGAAAGACAAAGTAACCACCCGCAGTTCCGACAGTGAAGTTGAAAAAGTATTGCGCGAAGAGGTAAAGGCTGCTATCGACAACTCTTATAATGTATTACGTACACGTATTGACCGCTTTGGTGTGGCACAGCCTAACATTCAGGCATTGGAAGGAAAGATGGGCCGTATCATGGTGGAACTGCCGGGTATCAAAGAACCGGAACGTGTCAGAAAACTGTTGCAGGGATCTGCTAACTTGGAATTCTGGGAAACTTTCGACGCAAAAGAAATAGTTCCTTATCTTTCTTCTGTAGATAACAGACTGCGTGATATTCTTGCCGTTGAAAGTGGTGCTGCTTCTGCTGATTCTGTAGCTACTGATACTGTTGCTGTCGCACAGGCTTCTGCAATTTCTGCTGCCGACAGTCTTGCAGCCGCATTGAAAGGCGAAACGGCAAGTAACTCTGCCGCAATGGAGCAGATGAAGAAAGAACATCCGTTGGCTTCTGTTCTTCAATTAAATCCGAATGGTTACGGGTCGGTGGTAGGTTATGCCGATTATAAAGATACTGCTCAGGTAAACCAGTACCTTGCTATGAAAGAAGTGAAAGAAATGTTGCCGAAAGATCTTCGTTTGAAATGGGGTGTAAAGGCTGCTGACTTTGACAAGCAGGGACGTATTTTTGAATTGTATGCTATCAAGTCTACTGAACGTAACGGACGTGCTCCGTTGGAAGGTGATGTGATCACTGATGCTAAAGATGAATATGACCAGTTCAACAAGCCTTGTGTCAGTATGTCTATGAACACTGACGGCGCACGCCGCTGGGCTGTTCTGACAAAGAACAATGTAGGCAAGGCTATCGCTATCGTACTGGATGGTTACGTATACAGCGCTCCGAATGTAAACGGTGAAATTACGGGGGGACACTCTCAGATTACCGGTAACTTTACCCCGGAGGTGACAAAAGACTTGGCTAACGTATTGAAGTCTGGTAAGATGCCTGCTCCTGCACGTATCGTTCAGGAGGATATTGTTGGTCCGTCATTGGGTCAGGAATCTATCAATCAAGGTATTATTTCATTTGTTGTTGCGTTGATTCTGTTGATGATCTATATGTGCGCTATGTACGGATTGATTCCGGGTATGGTTGCCAATTGCGCATTGGTTGTTAACTTCTTCTTCACATTAGGAATCCTTACCTCGTTCCAAGCTGCACTGACCATGTCTGGTATTGCCGGTATGGTGTTGTCATTGGGTATGGCTGTAGATGCTAACGTGTTGATTTATGAACGTACAAAAGAAGAATTGAGAGCCGGTAAAACTGTTAAGGCTGCTTTAGCAGACGGTTATTCTAACGCATTCTCTGCTATTTTTGACTCAAACTTGACATCAATTATCACTGGTATCATTCTGTTCTATTTCGGTACGGGTCCGATTCGTGGTTTTGCCACTACGTTGATTATCGGTATCCTCTGCTCATTCTTTACAGCAGTATTCTTGACCCGTATTGTTTATGAGCACTTCATGAATAAAGACAAGTGGTTGAACTTGACATTCACTACAGGGATCTCCAAGAATCTGATGCAGAACGTGAATTACAACTTTATGGGAATGATGAAACGTTCATTCACGGTATTCGGAGCGATTATCGTTATCTGTATCATTTCATTCTTTATCCGTGGTTTGGCGCAGAGTATTGACTTTACCGGTGGACGTAACTTCGTAGTTCAGTTTGAACAGCAGGTTGAACCTGAAACAGTGCGTGACCTGTTGAAGAAGAAAATCACAGAAGATAATGTACAGGCTATTGCTTTGGGTACAGACAAGAAGACAATCCGTATTACAACCAATTACCGTATTAATGAAGATTCTCCTACTATCGACTCTGAAATTGAAGAGTTCTTGTATCAGTCTTTGAAAGATGGTAACTTGCTGGGCGAAGGTACTACATTGGAAATCTTTATTGACCGTGATAATCGTGTCGGTGGTTCTATCATCAGTTCTCAGAAAGTAGGTCCTAGTATCGCTGACGATATCAAGACTTCGGCTGTCTGGTCTGTATTGTTTGCATTGGTGGCTATCGGTTTGTATATCTTGCTGCGTTTCCGCAATGTAGCTTATAGTGTGGGTGCGACTGTTGCATTGGCTGTCGATACTATTTTGATCATCGGTGCATACTCGTTATGTTATGGATGGGTTCCGTTCTCATTGGAAATTGACCAGACTTTTATTGGCGCTATTTTGACCGCTATCGGTTATTCTATCAATGACAAGGTGGTTATCTTTGACCGTATCCGTGAGTTCTTCGGTCTGTATCCGAAACGTAACCGTATGCAGTTGTTTAATGATTCATTGAATACTACTTTGGCTCGTACCATCAATACTTCATTAAGTACATTGATCGTATTGTTGTGTATCTTCGTGCTGGGTGGTGACAGTATCCGCAGCTTCGCCTTTGCAATGATTTTGGGCGTTGTGATCGGTACATTGTCTTCTATCTTCATTGCTGCTCCTATCGCTTACCTGACTATGGGTAACAAGATGCCGGAAGAAACAAAGGCATAAGAAGGTTTCTTTTAAGAAATAAATAAAAAGAGGAGGATGCTCATATCATGAGCATCCTCCTCTTTTTATAATGGTCGATTGGAATTGGTTTGTGGGAAAAAAGGGTAGATGAATCTTCTGTGGCTTCAAAAAATTAACTTAAGTACATTGGGTAAGTAACTTAGCTTACTTGGCATTTCAACTTAACTTGCTTGTCCCATGAAGTTAACTTGCTTTTTACGCTGTATCTTGCAGATCAATTCTGTTTGGCTATAATCGTGAAAATAGTTATCTGACTACTCTTCCTGAAGTGTTTCCTTGCATTAACTCTTCCACTTCTTCTACTGTTACTTGATTGAAATCTCCATATATGGTATTTTTCAATGCAGATGCGGCAAGGGCGAATTCCAATGTTTTTTGGTCATTGTCGGGGTAGGTCAGCAAACCATAAATCATGCCGCCTACAAATGCATCTCCTGCACCCACACGGTCTACTTCATGGACAATATCGTAAATGCCGGTATGCCTTAATGTTCCTTTAGAATAAAGTATGGCTGCCAGCAGATTGTGATTGGAAGTGATGGTATTACGCAACTCCAGAAACATTTTCTGGCATCGGGGAGCTTGTTCTGATACTTTTTGACCGAATACTTTGAAACCGGACAAATCTAATGGATATGAGGTGTCTACAGCTTTAAAACCTACCGGGGGAATGCCGAAAATTTCTTTGTATTCGGGTTCTGCACCAAAAATGACATCACTATATTGAACAAGGGGGAGCATTACCTCTGATGCGGATTTACCGTAATTCCATAATTTTTTGCGGAAATTTAAGTCGCATGAGATTGTTAATCCCAGGCGGTCTGCTGTTTGCAGTGCTTCCAGGCAGGCATCTGCTCCTTCCTGTGACAGGGACGCTGCTATACCCGACCAGTGGAACCAGCCTGCATCGGAAAGAATCTTTTCCCAGTCTATCATGCCGGGACGTAAAGTGGCAAAGGAAGAGCCTTCACGGTCATATACTACATTGGAGTTACGAAATGCTGCACCGCTTTCCAGAAAGTATAATCCCATGCGTTTCCCACCATAAATAATGCCGTCTGTACCTAATCCGTAAGCTTGGAGTGAGTTTACGCAGGCTTGTGCCATTGCATTCTCGGGAAGTCTGGTAACGAATTCTGTGGGGATGCCGAAGTTGACCAGTGATATGGCTACATTCGCTTCACTTCCTCCATAAGTAGCAATAAACTCGTTTGTTTGGGAAAAGCGCTGGAAATTGGGGGCGGTCAGCCTTAGCATTACTTCTCCGAATGTAACGACTTTCTTGTTCTGGGTAATAGCTCTTGTATTCATAGTATGTTTTTAATCAGTATGTTAATTTGCACGAAGATACGATCAAAATTTTTATATAAGTGCAAGAAATGTATAAAAATAGCCTTCTCTATCTTTTCCATATAGAATAGAGAAGGCTATTTTATTTATTCAATATTAGTGGTTTATTTATTGAATCGTATTTTTAGTTTGGCAAGCATATCCTGTGTCATGCTGTCTAGATCATATTCCGGTTTCCATCCCCATTCCTCACGGGCACAAGTATCGTCCAGTGAGTTCGGCCATGATTCGGCGATAGCTTGACGTAGCGGATCTACTTTGTACTCCATATGGAAGTCGGGCATATACTTCTTTATATTGTTATAAATAATTTCCGGATCAAAACTCATTGAAGCAATGTTGAACGAATTGCGATGAATTAGTTTGTCGGGATTCGCTTCCATGATTTCAATGGCTGCACGTAAACCGTCAGGCATATACATCATATCCATGAATGTACCGGCTGCAATAGGACATTCAAATTTTTCACCTTTTACAGCCGAATAATAGATGTCTACAGCATAATCGGTAGTCCCGCCACCCGGAGGTGTGACATACGAAATTAATCCGGGGAAACGAACGGAGCGGGTATCTACGCCAAAACGGATATGGTAATAATCGCTCAGTAATTCTCCTGATACTTTTGTAACTCCATACATGGTACGCGGATTACGGATAGTGTCTTGCGGGGTCTTGTCTTTAGGGGTGTTGTTGCCGAAGACACCGATAGAACTTGGGGTAAATACGGCGCAACCCATTTCGCGTGCTACTTCCAATACGTTGAACAGGCCTCCCATGCCTATTTTCCATGCTAGTTGAGGTTTGGCTTCTGCTACAGCCGATAGTAAGGCTGCCAGGTTGTAAATGGTGTCGATGTTGTACTTTGATACAGTTTCGGCAATTTGTTGTTCGTTGGTGATATCTACGATGGCAGAAGGGCCTGATTCTTTTAATTCCCCTTTAGGCTCAGCACCGGGAATATATCCGGCTACGATATTACCATTGTAAATACTTCTCAATTTCATGGTTAGTTCCGAACCGATCTGACCGGTGGAGCCGATAATTAATACATTTTTCATAGTTTGCTATTTGCTTTAAGTTTTCTTTTGGAAGCAAAGATAGATAGAAAACTGCATATTTTATCAAAATTTTCTCTATAATTTAATCGGATATCAAAAAAAAATTAAGAACTTTGTCAAGTCAGACTGATTTTTAAACTTAAACTATATACTTAATAAAAAAAGCAAAGCTATGTATGGTAAAATGAAGGAGTTCCTTGCGAAGGAACTGGCTGATATTAAGGCAGCCGGATTGTATAAAAATGAACGTATAATTACCACACCTCAGCGTGCGGACATCAAGGTGAATGACGGAGAAGATGTGTTGAACTTTTGTGCCAACAATTATTTAGGTTTGTCAGATAATCAACGCTTGATCAATGCTGCCAAAGAGGCGATGGACACACATGGCTTCGGTATGTCTTCCGTACGCTTTATCTGTGGAACTCAGGATTTGCACAAACAGCTGGAAGCTGCCATTTCTGATTATTTTAAAACAGAAGATACTATACTTTATGCAGCTTGTTTTGATGCTAACGGTGGTTTGTTCGAACCGCTGTTTACAGAAGAAGACGTTATTATTTCAGATGCGTTGAATCATGCATCTATTATAGATGGTGTACGCTTGTGTAAGGCAAAACGCTATCGTTATGCCAATGCTGATATGGCTGACCTGGAACGTTGTTTGCAGGAAGCGCAGGCACAGCGTCATCGTATTATTGCTACAGATGGTGTATTCTCGATGGATGGTAATGTGGCTCCATTGGATAAGATTTGTGAACTGGCGGAAAAGTATGACGCGTTGGTTATGGTGGATGAATCTCATTCGGCCGGTGTAGTAGGTCCTACAGGGCATGGCGTGGCAGAACAGTTTAATGCATACGGGCGTGTGGATATCTTTACTGGTACATTAGGTAAAGCATTTGGTGGGGCAATGGGAGGATTTACCACCGGTAAGAAAGAAATTATTGATATGTTGCGCCAGCGTTCCCGTCCTTATTTATTCTCTAATTCTGTAGCTCCTGCCATTATCGGTGCTAGTCTGGAAATGTTTAAGATATTGAAAGAAAGTGATGCTTTGCATACTAAGCTGATGGATAATGTGAATTATTTCCGTGACAGGATGCTGGCTGCCGGTTTTGACATCAAACCAACTCAGAGCGCGATTTGTGCTGTGATGCTTTATGATGCGAAACTGTCTCAGGATTTTGCCGCCAAGATGCAGAAAGAGGGCATATATGTAACCGGTTTCTATTATCCGGTTGTTCCGAAAGGACAGGCACGTATCCGTGTCCAGTTGTCTGCCGGGCATGAAAAGGCACATTTGGATAAGGCAATTGCTGCATTTATTAAAGTGGGCAAAGAACTTGGGGTGATTAAATAAGCAGATTTGAAAGCTATCCAGTAAAAAATGAGCAGTAAACGGTTGTATAACAATTGTTTACTGCTCTTTGTAGCCCCGAGGGGAATCGAACCCCTATCTAAAGTTTAGGAAACTTCTATTCTATCCGTTGAACTACAAGGCCCCTTTATGGGTACAAAGGTACTTCTTTTTGTTAAAATGGCAATATGAAAGATTGAAAAATGTCTTAAGTGGGAAGAAAATAATCCTTTCTTTGTTGTTTTGTTGTTTTTTGTCTGTTTTTTATAATCTAATAATGTTGTTATTCTGCTATAAACTTTCATGTTGTTCATAAAACATGGATAAAAATAATAAATTGTAAAAATGAATCGTTTTTGATGCTGTCATAATGATAGGGATTTATGCTTTTAAACAGGTAATTATCTCTGCTTTTTCTTAGCTTGGAAACAAATAAACCTTTAATTTTGTACATTTTGATATTCAAACGTAGTTTGATAGCGGAATATTTTGTCCTTTGACAGAACTTTCCGAACTTTGCAAACAGTGAAATTTTGTAACCCTAAATAATAAGTTATGGCAGATGAAATGATAGTCAAGGAGTTGGACCAAGTGGTGGTCCGTTTCTCAGGCGACTCAGGCGATGGTATGCAGCTGGCCGGAAATATCTTTTCTAATATTTCGGCTACAGTGGGAAATGATATCAGTACATTCCCCGATTACCCGGCGGATATACGTGCCCCGCAAGGTTCGTTGACCGGTGTGTCAGGTTTCCAGGTGCATATCGGTGCGGGTAAAGTTTTTACCCCTGGTGACAAATGCGACGTGCTGGTCGCAATGAATGCCGCTGCATTGAAAACACAATACAAATTTGCGAAGTCCACAGCTTGTATCATTATTGATACAGATTGTTTTCAGAAATCAGATCTGGACAAGGCGGCTTTCAAAACAGACAATCCGATTGAAGAAATGGGTATTAAGCAGGATGTAATTGCTGCTCCTATTTCGCAGATGGTGAAAGATTGTCTGGCAGATACAGGCATGGACAACAAGTCAATGTTGAAATGTCGTAATATGTTTGCTTTGGGATTGGTCTGCTGGTTGTTTAATCGTGACCTGGCGGTTGCTGAAAATTTCTTGCGCGAGAAATTTGCAAAGAAGCCGCAAATAGCTGAAGCGAATATTAAAGTGATACACGCCGGATATGATTATGGTCACAATACGCATGCGTCTGTGGATCATACTTATAAGGTGGAAACTAAGTCTAAAGTACCTGGAAAGTACATGGATATCAGCGGAAACAAGGCTACGGCTTATGGCTTAATTGCTGCTGCCGAGAAAGCAGGTCTGCGTTTGTTCCTGGGATCTTATCCCATTACTCCGGCAACAGATATCTTGCATGAACTTTCTAAACATAAATCATTGGGAGTGACTACGGTTCAATGTGAAGATGAAATTTCAGGTTGCGCTACGGCTATCGGTGCCTCGTTTGCAGGTGCGTTGGCAGCTACTTCTACTTCGGGACCGGGTGTTTGTCTGAAATCAGAGGCTATGAATCTGGCTGTTATTACAGAATTACCATTGGTGGTTATTAATGTACAGCGCGGCGGTCCTTCTACTGGTTTGCCTACTAAGTCTGAGCAAACAGATTTATTGCAGGCTTTGTTTGGCCGTAACGGTGAATCTCCTATGCCGGTCATTGCCGCAGCTTCTCCAACTCATTGTTTTGATGCTGCTTATGATGCTTGTAAGATTGCCTTGGAACACATGACTCCGGTGGTGTTGCTGACCGATGGTTTTGTAGCAAATGGTTCCGGTGCATGGAAGTTGCCTGATCTGGCGAACTATCCGGCTATTAACCCACCCTATGTTACTCCGGAAATGAAGGATAATTATACTCCTTACAAGCGTAACGCCGAAACAGGTGTCCGTTATTGGGCATTGCCGGGACAGGAAGGTTATATGCATATTTTGGGAGGCTTGGAAAAAGACAGTGATACAGGTGCTATTTCTACCGAGCCTGAAAACCATAATTTGATGTGCCGTTTGCGTGCCGAGAAGGTTGCTAAAATTCCAGTGCCTGATGTTAAGGTGCAAGGCTGCGTAGAGGATGCAGATTTGCTGATAGTAGGTTTCGGTGGAACTTACGGTCATTTATATTCAGCAATGGAGGAAATGAACCATGCGGGCAAGAAGGTTGCTTTGGCACATTTTGTTCATTTGAACCCGCTGCCTCACAATACGGCAGAAGTGCTGAAGAAATATAAGAAGGTAGTCGTGGCTGAGCAGAATCTTGGTCAGTTTGCCGGATATCTCCGTATGAAAGTGGACGGATTTGTTCCTTATCAGTTTAATGAGGTAAAAGGCCAGCCGTTCGTAGTCAGCGAGTTAGTTGATGCTTTCACTGAGATTTTAAATAAATAATAACCGTAAAGAAAGTAAAGACTATGAACGAATATACAGCAAAAGATTTTCAAAAAGGGACAACCTCGCTGGTGTCCGGGTTGCGGTGACCATTTTTTTCTTGGCTTCGCTGCACAAAGCGATGGCTGAATTGGGAGTGGCTCCTCATGATACTGCCGTTATTTCGGGTATCGGATGTTCCAGCCGTCTGCCTTATTACATGAATACATATGCCATGCAGACTGTGCACGGTCGTGCGGCTGCTATTTCTACAGGCTGCAAGGTGGCTAATCCGAAGATTACTGTCTGGCAGATTTCAGGGGATGGTGATGGGCTGGCTATTGGTGGAAATCATTTTATACACGCCGTTCGTCGTAATATCGACTTGAATATGATTTTGTTGAACAACCGGATATATGGTTTGACCAAAGGACAGTATTCTCCGACCTCTCCCCGTGGATTTGTTAGCAAATCATCTCCTTACGGCACTGTGGAAGATCCGTTTCATCCGGCTGAATTATGTTTTGGTGCGCGTGGGCGTTTCTTTGCCCGTGCGGTAGCTACGGATAGTCCTGGTACAGTGGAGATTCTGAAAGCTGCTGCCAATCATAAAGGTGCGGCTGTATGTGAAATTCTTCAGAACTGCGTCATTTTTAATGATGGAACACACGAATCAGTATATACGAAAGAAGGTCGTTCAAAGAATGCCATTTATTTGGAACACGGTAAACCGATGTTGTTTGGGGTAGATAAAGAATACGGGCTGATGCAGGAAGGTTTCGGGCTGAAAGTGGTAAAGATTGGCGAGAATGGTGTGACGGAAAAAGACATTTTAGTGCACGATGCTCATTGTATGGATAATACTTTGCAGTTGAAACTGGCATTGATGGAAGGACCGGATTTTCCGGTTGCATTAGGTGTGATCCGTGATGTGGAAGCGCCTACTTATGATGACGCCGTTAATGCACAGATTGAAGAAGTGGCCGCAAAGAAAAAATATCATAATTTCCAGGAATTACTGATGACAAATGATATTTGGGAAGTGAAATAATATTTTTCATCTTCCCTGTAGGAACCGGATCTACAGAGTTGTTCTAAAAAATTAAAATGGTTAGTAATAGGCAGTGAATAATTGCCGGTTACTAACCATTTAATTTAGAATTTTAGTGTGTAAGAGAACACACCTGAAACTGTCCTTATAGTTTGAGCTTTAGAGTTTCTCGCCGAATGATAAATCACCGGCATCCCCTAACCCCGGAACAATGTATTTGTGCTCGTCCAAGACAGGGTCTATGGCGGCACACCATAATGTGACATCATCGCCGGGGAAAAAGTTCTGCCATATGCGCTACCCCTTGTTGGCTGGCAATGACACAGGCCATCTGCAATTTAGCTGGTTTGCCTTTGGTAAGGAACGCTTTCCAGGCAAGTTCCATGCTTTCACCGGTGGCAAGCATGGGATCAACGAGAAGCAAGGTTCTGTCATTCAATGAAGGAGCGGCGATGTATTCAATGTGTACATCTACAATACGGTGTTCATCATCTTTGTAAAAACGGAATGCGGAAACGAAAGCGTTGTCGGCATGGTCGAACATGTTCAGAAAACCGGTGTGCAGCGGCAGTCCGGCACGGAATACCGTTGCGATCACTATTTTGTCATCGTGTGTGCTGGCCGTGGCAGTTCCCAAGGGTGTCTGTACTTGCTTTACGGAATAGGTTAGTGCTTTACTCATCTCGTATGCCATGATTTCTCCTATTCTTTCAATATTTCTGCGGAAACGCATACGATCATTTTGAACATGTACATCGCGCAATTCCGCTACATATTGGTTTAGGAGAGAATTGCCTTCACTGAGATTGATGATTTTCATATCTATGCTTTTGTTATATTGTTGACTTTGACCTGCAAAGAAACAAATAATTTCTAGATTTGTAAAGTACGAATTGCATTTTTGTTACACAAATATAAATATTTGATTATTACGGAAATTTTTCTCTAATAACTTCTTTTTTTAAAATAAAGCACTAATTTTGTAGCGCCTTAGACAAGGGGGTGTTGAAAAACATCTTCTTTCAGAAAATAAAGAGTAAAAATAACATTATACAATAACCAAATTAAATCATTAAAAAATGGCAAATTTAGATTTAAGCAAGTACGGTATTACCGACGTGAAGGAAGTTCTCCACAAATCCTTCTTATGATGTGCTTTTCGCTGAAGAAACTAAACCGGGATTGGAAGGTTTCGAAAAAGGACAGGTTACTGAACTGGGTGCTGTAAACGTAATGACTGGTGTTTACACAGGTCGTTCTCCTAAAGATAAATTCTTCGTTAAGAATGAAGCTTCTGAAAATTCAGTATGGTGGACTTCTGACGAATATAAAAACGATAACAAACCTTGTACTGAAGAAGCTTGGGCTGACTTGAAGTCTAAAGCTGTAAAACAATTGAGCGGCAAGCGTTTGTTCGTTGTTGATACATTCTGCGGTGCTAATGCTGCAACTCGTATGAAAGTACGTTTCATCATGGAAGTGGCATGGCAGGCTCACTTCGTAACTAACATGTTCATCCGCCCGACTGCTGAAGAACTGGAAGCTTACGGAGAACCTGATTTTGTATGTTTCAATGCATCTAAGGCAAAAGTTGACAACTATAAAGAACTGGGCTTGAACTCTGAAACAGCTACTGTTTTCAACTTGAAGACTAAAGAACAAGTTATCCTGAACACTTGGTACGGTGGTGAAATGAAGAAAGGTATGTTCTCTATCATGAACTACATGAACCCGCTTCGTGGTATCGCTTCCATGCACTGCTCTGCTAATACAAATATGGAAGGAACTAGTTCGGCTATCTTCTTCGGTTTGTCTGGTACAGGTAAGACTACTTTGTCTACTGACCCGAAACGTAAGTTGATCGGTGACGACGAACACGGATGGGATGACGAAGGTGTATTCAACTACGAAGGTGGTTGCTATGCTAAAGTTATCAACTTGGATAAGGAAAGTGAACCCGATATCTACGCTGCTATCAAACGTGACGCTTTGCTGGAAAACGTAACAGTTGATGCTAATGGTAAGATTGATTTCGCTGATAAGAGCGTAACAGAAAACACTCGTGTTTCTTATCCTATCTATCATATCGAAAACATCGTTAAACCTATCTCTAAAGGTCCTCACGCTCAACAAGTTATTTTCTTGTCAGCTGATGCATTCGGTGTATTGCCTCCGGTATCTATCTTGAACCCTGAACAAGCTCAGTATTACTTCTTGTCTGGATTTACAGCTAAATTGGCTGGTACAGAACGTGGTATTACTGAACCGACTCCGACATTCTCTGCTTGCTTCGGTGCTGCTTTCTTGTCATTGCATCCTACTAAGTATGCTGAAGAATTGGTTAAGAAGATGGAAAAGACTGGTGCTAAAGCATATTTGGTTAACACTGGTTGGAACGGTACTGGTAAACGTATCTCTATCCGCGATACTCGTGGTATCATCGATGCTATTTTGGATGGCTCTATTGATAAGGCTCCTACTAAGGTTATTCCTTACTTCGATTTCGTTGTTCCTACAGAATTGCCGGGTGTTGATCCGAAGATCCTTGATCCTCGTGACACTTACTCTGACGCTGCTCAGTGGGATGAAAAAGCAAAAGACTTGGCTGGTCGTTTCATCAAGAACTTCGCTAAGTTCACTGGTAACGAAGCAGGTAAGAAATTGGTTGCTGCCGGTCCGAAATTGTAATCTGAATTTTACAGATTTAACATATAAAAAGTGGTTCCTATCGGGAACCACGTTTTTTTTATGCTTGAAAATGCCTAGATTTGTTGCAAACCAAATATGATAGCAAATGAAATTATTTAGATTAATGTTAGTTGGTGCAGGTATGTTCGTATTATGCAGCTGTACATCGCAAGGTTCTCAACAGAAGGAAGTTGTTACGGATAGTGTTTCCGTGAGTCAGGTAGACCCTGTAATAGAAACTATTATGAGCCGCCGTAGTATACGGAAGTATAAGCCCAAGGCTGTGGAACATGAAAAAATGCAGACTATAGTGGAATGTGGAATCAATGCACCTAATGGAATGAATAAACAGTCATGGGAGGTTCGTGTAGTAGATAATCCGGAATTTATCAATGGTTTGACTGAAATTTTCAAAAAAGAAAATCCCAAAGCGGCAGAACGTCCGGGATTTCAGAATATGTTCAATAATGCTCCTACAGTAGTGTTTATTGCTAACGATCCTGCATATGATATGTCACAGATAGATTGTGGTCTGTTGGGTGAGAATATGATTTTGTCTGCTTGGTCAATGGGAATAGGTTCCTGCTGTTTGGGGGGGCCTGTGCGTTTCATGAAATCACCTGCAGCTGCCGAATATATGAAACAGTTGGGATTCAGTGAAGGGTATGAGTTGCTTTATGCGATTGCTTTCGGTTATCCCGATGAAATGCCGGCTGCTAAACCTAGAGAAGTTAGTAAAGTAAAGTTTGTAGATTAAATATAAAAAATCCCGAAGGTAATATGGTCTCCGGGATTTTTTATATTAAAGGTAGATTGATTAGCTTTTGTTAGCTCTCTTACGTTCTGTTTCGTCAAGAATCACTTTACGCATACGCATACTCTTTGGAGTAACTTCTACATATTCATCTTCCTTAATGTATTCCAATGCTTCTTCCAACGAAAATACTACCGGAGGAATGATGCGTGCCTTGTCATCAGAACCTGATGCGCGCATATTGGTAAGCTTCTTCGATTTAGTTACATTGATAACCAAGTCGTTTTCATGAACATGTTCACCTACTACTTGGCCGGCATATACTTCGTCTTGCGGATAAATGAAAAATTTGCCACGATCCTGTAATTTGTCAATAGCGTATGCAAAAGCTGTTCCGCTTTCCATAGCAATCATAGAACCGTTGCTGCGACGTTCTATCTCGCCCTTGTATGGTTGGTAGCATTTAAAACGGTGAGCCATGATCGCTTCTCCGGCCGATGCTGTCAGTACATTGGTACGAAGACCGATAATACCGCGCGAAGGCATATCAAACTCAATGTTTACACGGTCACCCTGTGTTTCCATAGAAACTAAATCACCTTTACGGCGGGTTACCATATCGATCATTTTACTGGAATATTCTTCGGGTACGCTGATCGTTAATTCTTCGATAGGTTCGCATTTTACTCCGTCTATTTCTTTGAAGATAACCTGAGGCTGGCCCACTTGTAATTCGTATCCTTCGCGGCGCATGGTTTCAATCAGGACAGAAAGATGAAGCACACCACGTCCTGAAACAATCCATTTACCGTCCTCCAGTTCGCTTTTGCGTACACGCAATGCCAAGTTCTTATCCAATTCTTTGGTCAAGCGGTCTTGGATGTGGCGTGAAGTCACAAACTTACCTTCTTTGCCGAAGAAAGGAGAATCGTTGATAGTGAATAACATACTCATGGTCGGTTCGTCAATGGCGATGGGGGGCAATGGTTCCGGATTTTCGAAATCGCAGATAGTATCACCAATTTCGAAGCCTTCTACACCTACTACAGCACAGATGTCTCCCGATGAAACGGCATTTGTCTTTTTACGTCCTAAGCCTTCAAAAGTATGTAGCTCTTTGATTTTAGACTTTATCAGACTACCATCACGCTTTGCTAGTGTAATATTCATACCTTCTTTCAGCGTACCACGATGTACACGTCCTACAGCAATACGACCTGTATATGCTGAATAGTCTAAAGAGGTGATTAACATTTGAGGAGTTCCCTCCAACTGTTTCGGTGCCGGAATATGCTCAATAATAGCGTCCAACAACGGAACCAGGTTTTCTGTCGGGGTCTTCCAATCAGTACTCATCCAATTATTTTTGGCAGAACCATAGATAACGGGGAAATCCAACTGATCTTCTGTAGCATTCAGGCTGAACATCAAGTCGAATACCATTTCGTATACTTCTTCCGGACGGCAGTTGGGTTTATCCACCTTGTTCACTACAACTACAGGTTTCAATCCGATCTGTAATGCCTTTTGCAATACGAAGCGTGTCTGCGGCATCGGGCCTTCGAATGCGTCTACCAATAAGATACATCCATCAGCCATATTGAGTACACGTTCTACTTCGCCACCGAAGTCGGCGTGTCCCGGAGTATCAATAATATTGATTTTTGTTCCTTTGTAGTTAATTGAAACGTTCTTTGAAAGGATAGTTATCCCTCTTTCGCGTTCCAAGTCATTATTATCCAATACCAGTTCACCATTTGTCTGGTCGTTGCGGAACAAATGTCCCGCCAGCATCATCTTGTCCACCAAAGTCGTTTTTCCGTGGTCTACGTGGGCGATGATCGCAATGTTTCTAATGTCTTGCATACTATACCTATATATTTGGCTGCAAAGGTACGATTTTTAATTCAAAAAATATTTGGCTGTTAACGATTATTTTTTATCTTCCGTATCTTCTTTACTATTAAATGTAGAGGGAGTGGTGCCATAGAAATCGACAAAATGCTTTCTGAAGGTGGGGATGTCATTATAACCAACCATTTCGGCTACCTCCTGAACATTGTATTTGCGGCTTCTCAGTAATTCGGCAGAACGTTTTAACCGGACTCCTCTTACTAATTCTATGATAGTGAAATTAGTGAGTTGTTTTACTTTTCTGTAAAGGGTAGGTTGACTCATGTTCAGCATTTCGGCCAGTTTTTTCACATTGAATTCCGGGTTTTGCAGGTTCTCATTTACAATATTCAGAATTTGTGTGATGAACGGGTCTTCTATGATGATTGTTTCCGTATTCTCTTCTTGCGAGCCGTTGACGGTGATGGAAGGCATTAGTAGTTTGGTATAAATCCGTTTCAGTTCAGTCCGGCTTTTTATTAAACGTTTTACTTTAGTGCGGAGAATCTCCGGATTGAACGGCTTCAGAATATAGTCATCAGCTCCTAATTCTATTCCTTTCACTATATTTTCATCATCTGTCAAAGCTGTCAGCAGAATAATAGGGATATGGCAAGTTTTTAGATCTTCTTTCAGGATACGGCAACATTCAAAACCGTTCATGACAGGCATCATGACATCCGTTATTACAAGATCCGGTATTTCTTTACGTGCCATTCTTACTCCTTCTTCCCCATTTTCCGCCATAATAATATTATAGGTGGCAGAAAATAATACTCTCAGATAGAGGCGGATATCTGCATGGTCCTCAACAACCAGTAGTTTGTATTTGGTTTCGGGGTTGTCAATAGGTTTGGCGGTTATACTGTTTGCTATTTCCTGTTGTCTTTTATCCTCTGCAGTAATCATTGCTTTATCTGAATCTTCCATTATTGTTTCGGGTTCGATGAAACATACGTTTTCATCATTTTTCAAATGTTGTTTACCTAGAGGGATATAAAGAACAACTCGGGTTCCTTTGTTTTTTTCTTGAGTGATTTGGATATCGCCGTGGTGGGCTAGTATTGTCGTTTTCATAATTTCAATGCCTAATTCGGGATGTAGCCGGTTGCTTGGAGGATTGTAATTGTCCGATCCAAGGAAGATGACAGAGGACTCTTCTATCATTTCTTTCCCGTCATCCTCTATAGTAAAAAGGCAGAAATCTTTTCCGTTGATAGTACTGGTGTTTACAGTAAAGTGGATGGAACCGGAATACGAGATATGCCGGTAGGCATTGGATAATATATTGCTTAGAATAAAGATTATCTTTTTCCGGTCAATCCATATTTCCGTATTTATTTTGTTGTCTTTGTCATAATGCAGGTTAATGGGACTGACGTTCAGTAGTTCGTGAGATGCACGGACTACAGTGTCGGCTATCACGCTGGCAGGATAAGGGGCCACATTCAATTTAGGACTGTAACTTTCTTGCTGATGAATATTCAATAGCTGGTTACAAATGTCTTGCAGGCTGATTGAATTCCGATAGGCCATTTTTGCTTTTTGCAGGAATGATTCCGGGAAGGCCGTATTAGTAATCATTTCTTTTAACGGAGCGGTGATGAGTGATAACGGGGTGCGTAATTCCTGTGCCAGCATATATCTGATTTGGTCACGCAATTGATGGTTTTTCTCTTCTTCTTTTCTTATTTCCGTTTCTTCTTCCAGCTTTTCTTTCAGTTTCACTTCTTTGGCCTTGTAAACTTGCCGTTTCTGTAATTTCCGGTTAAAGTACATCCATGTAAGCAAAGAAATAATGATAATAGCCAGGATGTATGCGGCGATGGCCCATCCGGTTGCAGCCCAATATCTATTTACATTGATAGATAACCGGGTTATTTGTTTATTTTCTTCCAACGGATAAGACGAGCGTATTTCCAGTACATATTTCCCAGGAGGGATATTGCTGAGTTTTATATGATCGTCATAATTCGTATTCCATTTTTCTTCTGTGGGTAACAGGCGATATTTCACTGTGTTGGGCGAGGTTCCGTATTTCAGATCACTTAAATAGAGAATCAGGTTGTTGTTATTGTAGTCTAAAGATAAATGTTCTATCAGGTACGCAGGTTTGTCCAGAATGACTTGTCCGTTTATTTTTTGCTCCTATTTCTACTTTATTGTAATTAATATCTATATCGGAGATATGGAATTGGCAGTTACTTGAACTTTCTTTTAAATGTGCGCGGTTCAAAATTAGAGTAATCCTGTAGAGTTCGCCCATAGCAATTTCCCGTCATTCAGCCGACATACATCGTAATAACTTTCCGGTAATGCGTAGGTATATGATGCATTGTTCTTGTTATTCAATGTGATAAAACCAGCATTGCTTCCCAGCCAGGTATTTCCGTTCTTATCATCTATCATACAGCTTATGTGTCCGTTAGGCAAGTCTTTTTGTAAGATCATGATAGAGGATATGGTTTTCTCTTTTCCGTCTATTTGGATAATTTTATCAGTGTATGAGATAAGCAATTGGTTATAGTTGTTCAGATAAAGTGCCAATACTTTTCCGGGTGTCAGGTTTCTTGCCTTTTCATAACCACCGGTGAATTTTATTTGTTTTCCTTTACAGCTGGCACGGTGTATTCCTTTTTCAGTACCTAGCCACATGGTTCCATCTCCATCTTCACATATAGCGGTTATTTTTTTGAATTCTTTCGTATAAGGTTGTGCTGCTATGCATTCGTGTGTCTGATGGTTATAGACCATTATTCCTTTTTCGGTGGCAATCCATAAATGGTTTTGTGAGTTTAGATATAGTTTCAAGATAGAAGCAGTTACAGCAGAGTCTGCTGTTTCGGGGTTTAGTTGGTGAATCACCGTTTCACCGGTAGTAGGATTTACCCAAAGGATGTTTCCTTTGTCATCGCCGAACCATAATCCTCCATTGCGATCTTTGTGCAGGCAATAATGATTATTCTTGTGACTTTTCTCCCATAAGGAAAAGTGCAGATTAGGAGAGATCTTATTTTCTGTACTTTTATATATGCCATCTTTTTCGGTGACCAGCCAGATGTATCCGTCGGCATCTTGTGCTATACTATTCACATATCTTATTTCATCGTTCAACGGGATACGGTTGATATCGTTTCCTTTGAGATTCAGTTTCAGCAATCCTCTGCCGAAAGTTCCTACCCAAAGCACATTGTTGGACTTGTCAAAATGAATGTCGGTAATTCTGTTTTTGAGGATGGGGGCATAGTAAGAATCATGTTGGGTCAGATCTACAATGTGGAATGGCGACTGGAGGTAGTTGTCCGTTTCAAATCTTATGGCTGACAGTGAACTCCATGTGGCTATAATGAATGTGGTCTTATCTATTTGGATTATATCGCGTATATCTTTTTGAATGAAGGATGACTGGCTGTTATCATTCAGTGTGCGTGATGTTTTAGTGTTTGTATTATAACAGATGATTCCTTCGGTTTGGTCACAAATCCACACATTATCATTATATATATGTATTTTTTCAATGTTGTCGGCTTTCACAATACCTAGATCGGTTCCATTTATATGCTCGCTACTTTTATCGGAAACGTTATAAAGCAAGATTTGATTCTCTGCTGTCAGTGCGCATAAAATATCTTCGTTATTATAAAGTCCTAGGACTTTTGTTTTTATATCTATAAGCAGTTGGGCAGTCAGTCTTATTTCATCTGCATTTTTCTCCATATTTAACTCTACTATGGCATTGGAGGTCAAGGCATATAATTTGTCTTGCAGTACACATATATCCTGTATATCTTGCAATACCTCAGGAGTAGGTGAGATAAGTGGCATATAGATTCCACGCATCTTGTCAAAACAGGCTATTTGGTTTAAATTGGCGATATGAGACCATAGCAGATTGTTTGATGTTTCATATAAATGAGTTAAGGCACGTGGCTCTTTATCAATCAGATTGTAATTATGAAAATGTATTCCGTCATAGCGGCTTAGTCCAACATCGGTTCCTAACCATAAAAAGCCGGCTTTATCCTGATAAATTCCAGTCAATGTATTGTTGCTCAATCCGTTTTGTTTGGTAAGTAGTTGGATACCACACTGGCGGAAATAACTTTGCGCATTAGTAGTTGATAGACAAAAACTACATAATAAGGTGATTATTAAAGATTTCATCATAATAAATTGTTTCACTTTTATTCCCCTGTAATCAGATTGGTCACGTACAATCTGCTTGATATTATTCCTTAATCTATTTTAGGAATTCCTACAAATATAGCAAACTATATTTTAATAACCAACTAAAAGTCATAGGAATATATTCTGTTTTTAGTATCAACAGGTTCGGTGAAAAGAAAGGATAGTAGGTATTCCGTTCACACAGTTTTGTCTTGTCTTGATTATTAGACGATTGTATTTGAATGAAATACACCCCCTGTCTCTTGCTATTTTATTAAGGTATGTATACCAAGCTAGAAACAAGGGGGGAATGATGGTATATATTATAAAGTGATTATTGTATTATATATCATAAATTGTAGGAAAATGCAGCATCATGGTTTTGGGGATTATAGTTGCCATTTATAGTGACAGGAATCTGCATATATTTGATTCCATTATCTATTACTTTCATATAAATATAGCTTTGGGATTCGAATTTATAATTTTTTGTGGCATTATCGGTAGCCAGGCTGAAACCTTTAAGATACCATTTTATCAAAGAAGAAGAACATTCCGCCTGATATCCGCCATAGTAGAGGCTTCCGTCATTGTAACAGTTCATATTTAACTGGATAGTGAAAGCATATTTATGATCTATTGTTTGCTTCATTACAATTCTAAGCCATGTTTGTTCTCCTTTGGTGGCAGTTTGAATATCAAGTTCTTCTTGAGCATCAGTATGTTTTCGTAGGACAGATAGAATATGGTCGGCTTCAGAAAGGCTGATAGCCGGTAACTCACTTAATTTTAACTTGTCAGAATTGTTTTCCTCGTATGTAACGCTTCTGGCTCCATACGTTTTTTCCAGGAGATACGTTGAAACTGAGTTTTCAACGGGGTCATTACCATCTGCAGAGCAGGATGCCAAACTCATCATGACGAGCATGGCAATTATTAAATGCATTGCCTTCATAGAACTATAATTTTTTATTGTTTTTTTGATTATGTGAATGATTGACCCATTATCATCCGATACAAAAGTAGGTATTCTTTTCATGTATCCAAATTATTTTCAAGCTTTTTTTGATGAAAACACCCTCTTTTTGATGAAAATACCTGCTATGTTGGAAAGAAGGAGTTGTTTGGCTATATAAGGGGGCGTTTTTATCATGATGAAAGGATTTTCATTTATGGATGGAGAAAACTCCGTTGGTGTTCCATTTGATAGTTGGAATGTTTCTCATTGAATGGATGTTCTGTTTTTGACGGAAATAGGAACTAAGATTGTTTTTTGTTCATTCTGTATTTTGCCGAAACCACCTCTTAATAAAGATTAATTTGCCAATATCCTGTTAAAAGAATAGCCTCTACCTTTGTGATGTAAAAAATAACTTAGCTAGAGAGAATTGAATATGGTAATACGAAGATTTTTATTTTCATGGGTGTGTCTGCTGGCTTCTTCCTTATTTATGTATGGACAGGTGGCTGTTAAGACTAATGTGGCGATAGATGCCGTCGCCATACCAAACTTAGGAGTGGAAGTAGGGTTGAGCAAGAAGCTTACAGTGGATATTCCGTTTTATTATAATCCCTGGAAATACAGCGATAATAAAATGTTGAAACTGGTGATGGTACAGCCCGAGTTGCGTTATTGGCTTTGTGATAAGTTCAATGGTCATTTTTTCGGTTTCCATTTAATGGGAGGAGCATACAATACTACCGGTATTGATTTGCCGTTTTCTCCTTTCGATGATTTGAAAGACTTCCGTTATAAGGGACATTTTTATGGCGGCGGTGTCAGTTACGGTTATCAGTTTGTGCTGGGACGCCATTGGAATCTGGGCGCCACCATCGGTTTGGGTTATGCTTATGTGCGTTATAAGAAATATGAGTGTGAAGAATGTGGAGATATGTTGGAGAAATCCAACAAGAATTATTGGGGTCCTACTAAGGCTGCTCTGAATCTTATTTATATATTCTAAAAATTACGGATTATGAAACTTATATGTTATATACTTCTTATATTATTGATACCGGCTATTCCGGTAGGTGCACAGACATTATCAGGTGGTCAGGTACAAGTCAGCAATCAGTCAATCCTGATTAGTGATAATGGACAGGTGATGATAGGAATGGATATCACGTTGCCGGCTGCAATGGAGCTTTCTTCCAACTGTGTGGCAACTCTGACTCCGGTTTTGAAGACACAGGATAACAGTTATAACAGGATTTTGCCTGCTATTTGGGTATATGGGCGTATCCGTTCCATCGTGCAACAGCGTGAACGCAGTATTCCGTCGGATGCATATACCATTCTTCGTCGTAAGAATGGAACGGAACAGACTGTAAATTATTCAGCCCGTATTCCATACGAGAAATGGATGAATGGTGCAGAACTGGAACTGCAGGCTGCTATACGTGGCTGTGCCGATTGTCAGAAAGAAGAAAACAGTGCCTTTATAACTCGTGCCAATTTGGAACGCTATGTGGTAAAACCTGTCGTGGCATTCGTTTCTCCTGCTGTCGAGGCTGTGAAGAATCGTGCCGAGGAAGGACGTGCTTATTTGGATTTTCCGGTAAATCAGATGAATATTTATCCTGATTATCGTCGTAATCCATCCGAACTGGCTGCTATCAAACATACGGTGGATGTAGTGAAAAATGATGTCAATACTACCATTACTGAAATAGCTATTGTGGGTTATGCTTCTCCTGAGGGCAGATATGCGGCCAATGCGCGTTTGGCTCAGGGGCGTGCTGAGGCATTGAAGAGTTATGTAATGAATGAGTATGGCTTTAAAGCGGATTTGTTCAAGGTGAATTCTGTACCCGAGGACTGGGCCGGACTGCGTGCGTATGTGGCTAAGAATGATTTACCGCTGAAAGAAGAGATTTTGTCCATAATAGATAAGAATGAGAGCGATTTTGACGTGAAGGAGGAACGCATTAAGGCCTTGGATGGTGGAAAGGTATATGCCGCATTACTACAGGATTGTTATCCGGCTTTGCGTCACTCTGATTACACTGTACGTTATGTAGTTCGCGGATTTGATGTGGAAGAGGCAAAACAGATTATAAAGCTCCGTCCCCAGCAGTTGAGCTTGCAGGAAATGTTTCTGGTTGCCCAAACATACGAAAAGGGGAGTGACGAGTTTAACGAAGTGTTCGATGTGGCAGTGCGCATGTTTCCTGATGACCCAACAGCGAATATAAACGCTGCCGCTATCGAACTCCAACGGGGTGACTTGCAACAGGCGGTGCGTTATTTGGACAAGGCCGATGCACAGGCGAGTGCGACGCTGAACAACAGAGGCGTACTGAAACTGTTGCAAGGAGACCTCGACTCTGCTGAGAATTATTTCAAACAGGCACAGGCCAAGGATTCCGTCGAAGCCGGAGCCAATTTGGAAGAAGTGACCAATAAACGTAAGGATGAAGCAATCTTTGTAAAATAAGACATATAGACAAACAGTACAATAAAAGATGTTAGAAGAAACTTGTTCTTTGCGAAAAGCGCAAGGTAAAATCCGGGGTAGTGGAGTCTATTCCCGGATTTTGAATTAAAGTTCAGCGCATTAGTGTCCTCACAGTGTTTTTAAGTTGAATTTTACATAATCTGTCGGAAGTCGAAGTTCCGGCAGTGGCAAAAAAGATCAAGACGATTTTTTAAAAAGCTCGCCATCCTTTTTAAAAAAGCTCGCCGTCATTTTTTGAAAACGACTTGATCTTTTTAAGAAATACCCTTGTCTTTGAACATGTAGTATTTATATACGTACGCATAAGCCTATATAATTGTATAGGTCTATGGATATGTACGTATGTGAAGGAATGTGTACTTCTTGATGAGAGAAACACTTGCTCACTACATTTTTATGTTTTTACGGGTGATTCCCACTTTAGATTTGGCTTCCGCATATGTTGATGAGGGCGGCTTTTATGGAGGGATATTTTGCTGAAATGCCACACTGTCCGATCTGTTTGATGTAGTGAAAAAAAAGTACATGTTATCCTTGTTTTTTTCTCTTCTTTTTTAATGGAAAAATGTAAGAGGTGATTCTTTCAACGTGTAGGGTATTTTATTCACGTATGATGGAAATGCCCTGTAAAAGACGATATAAAGTCATTTTGTCAAAGATACCAATCTATTTTGTCGAAAATACCGATTAAGGTTTATACGATTAACCACTTACCTTTGCTGTGTTGACAAACAAGAATGGAAATTACAAAAATAGTTTATAATTTAAAAACTTAGGATTATGAAGATTAAGGGATTATTATTAGGAATGTTGGCATATGCTGCCATGGTAGCATGTACGAATGAGGACATTGTGAAAAACAATGTGAATCAACCAGAGAAAGTGAAGGGTAACCTTTCATTAGTGATAAGTTCTACATCAAACTCATCACGCGCAGCTGATAATGAAGAAAGCGGTGTAACGGATCCAGGTATCGAAGGTGAATCAACTGTAACAGATGCCGTTATAATTTTAAATAGACTAGATGAAAATGGAAATCTTACTAAAGAAGAATTCGGTGGTTATTTAACAAAGGCACAATTGAATGAAACTACGGCTAGTGGAGAGACCATTTATAATCCTTTCTTTACATTGGCAAATTCTGGATGGTATAAAGTGCTTGTTGTGTTAAATCCGACTGAGTCAATAGAAGCTATTGCCAACAGCCAACAATCGACTGATAAGTCTAAGTATGAACAAATTGCAGAAAGTTCTTATACAACAACTGGTGATATAACAATAGCTGCTGCCGGTCAATTTATGATGGTGAACAAAAAAGAGATAAAGGTAGACGTTTTATCCAACAACTATGAAGATCCAACAATAAAAGAGGTAGAGGTGGAACGTGTTGTTTCAAAGATAAATTATGTAATTGCTAAACCAAATAACTTATATCCTCTTACAGTACAAACTACTGATTATGCCATTGCGGAAACTACAAGTGGTTACTATATATATCCCGATAATAAAGCCGTTCGTTTGACAGGTTTGCATAAGGCAAAGAATTTGGATAATGATAATTCTGATGTTTGGATACATGAGGGAACAGATGGAACTGATAGAAGAGCTTTTATAAAGACAGAAAAAACTTATGGTCAGACAGGTGAACATATTTTTACTCTTCTTGAGCCGTTCCCCAAATTTGAATATTATACTACATCTACTGATGGTAAGCTTGACTGGACAGTGAAACTGGATAAATACGCGTTGGTGAATCTTTCAAATTCTGTGTATACGGCAAGACATTTGACGGATGCGAGCTGGGAAAACTTCAGGACTTTAGGCTTGTTAGGTGTAGACAATATGGCCTATATGGTTGATCCTAATTCAAAGAATAAGAATAATGTAACAGATTACGACCAAGTTTTTGGATCATATTTCTATAACGCATTGAAAAATGTAAATGCGGATAAAGTTGATGAGGCCAGCGATGATAGCCAAGTTTATTTCCAAGATCTTCCCACTGCTAATATTAACGATAATGCACAGGTAGGTCATCGTTTGGCTTATTGTTTAGAAAATATTGTGAAAAAAGAAAAGCAAGTACCAGCTTTAGTGACTGGTATTATTTTCCGTGGTCAGATTGGCGATGAAACGGGTGAGCCTGTTGGTACCATTTATAAATGCAATAATAAATTTTATACATCTATTGATGCTGTAAAAGCTGATAATGGTGCAGATGCATCTTATGATACTTATGAAAATGGACATTGCTATTATTATTCATCTGAAATTTGCCACAATAAAGGAGATCAGTATATGGATAAGGCAATCATGAGAAATAATATCTATGTACTGAAAGTTACTGGATTCGAGAATATCGGTGGTGCAACAATAACAATAGATCCTAGCGGTGAAGAGAGTGATAATAATTTCTATTTGCAATTGAATGCTAAGATTATTCCTTGGATTGTACGTTTCAATAACATTGAGTTCTAACAAACACTATGACAGACAGGGGAGGATTCATCTCCCTCCCCTTTATACCTTTCTATATTCTAACATTATAAAATGACCAAAAGCATGAAAACAGTAAAAACATTCGCCCGACAATTCTCCTTCAGCCTGATGATGGCCATGACATTGGGAAGTGCCGTTGTGTCGTGCGACAGCATACTCGGTGAAGAAGAGGTAGATTGCTCTGTAGAGTACAGAGTGAAATTCAAGTATGATTATAACATGAAGTATGCCGATGCTTTCTCGCGCGAGGTGGGGACTGTGACACTTTATGCTTTTGACGATAACGGCAAGTTGGTATATCAGAAGACAGAAGAAGGCGATGTGCTGGGAGAAGAAGGATATACCATGAAAGTGGATTTGGAACCGGGTGACTATCATCTTGTCACTTGGGCGGGACTGAATGATGAGGCTTCATTCTCAGTGCCTTTGGTTACGGCAGGGGAATCCTCGCTAGATGAACTGCAATGCAGGATGGATCGTCTGTACAGTCGTGCGGCTGATGGAACGGCTGTTGTGAACAGTAAACTTTCTGCGTTGTGGCACGGTGAAGTGACCAAGCAATCTTTCTCGCGGGCAGCAAGCTCGCAGGTAGTGACTGTACCACTGGTGAAGAACACCAACACCATACGCATCATTCTCCAGCAAATGGACGGAGTGACTGTGGAGGTAGATAAATTTGAATTTACGATTACAGACGACAACGGTTTGATGAACTATGATAATAAGCTGCTGGAGGACGAAACATTAACATATTATCCCTATTACCGTATGCAGGGTGGCACGGATATGGGAACACGTGCCGATGGAGATGCAGAGGACAGCAATATCAGCGTAGCTATTGCACAGATTACCGTAGGGCGTCTGGTGGTTGAAAATAATCCCCGCCTCACCATAACCAACAAGGAAACAGGGGAGCCTGTACTTTCCATACCATTAGTGAAATACTTGCTGCTTACTGAAGCAGAAGGACATGAGATGACCAATCAGGAGTATCTGGACCGCCAGGACGAATACAATATGACTTTCTTTTTGGACGAGAGCATGAAATGGATTAATACTAGCATCATTATCAATGATTGGGTGGTACGCTTCAACGAACTGGACATGTAATAACGAAACTAAAAAGCAATCTATGAAAAGAGGTTTATCCTATATAGTGATGGCGGTGTTCTGCGGACTGTGCTTCTCGTCGTGTGCGAAGGACGAGTTGGCGGCGAAGGCTGGGGGGGACGGAAGAGCGCCGGTACGTCTTGCATTGTCTCTTTCGGGGAATTCTTCCAGAACGGTTGACGCGCCCACAGCAGATGGTAATTGGGATTTTACCACTCCGGAACAGGGGACTATTGTGGAAGGCGATGTGTATGTACTAGTGATTGATGCGGTTACTCAAAGACTGAAATATTTGGTAGAGGATTTGAGAGTGATTAATGATTATGCCGACCAAAAGATACTGGAAGGGACTATGCAGAGGACGATAGGTAATGAACAGGTACGGTTGGTGGTTCTCGCCAATTTGAATCAGAACCGAATTCAGGGAGTCAGTGAGGGAATGCAGGCATATCTTAATACGATGGTAGGCAATACTGCCGTTGAAATCTATAATAAATTGGTTTATAATTACACTGGTCCGACTCCGTGGAATCTGGCCGAAAGGCGTCTGCCGATGTGGGGGATCAGTCCCGCTACCGGTGTCCCTCCTGCAGGACCAAGCTTAGAGTGCAAACTGTATAGGGCAGTGGCTAAGGTGAGCCTTTGGGTGAACGGGAAACAAGGGTTTCAAGATACAAAAGGCGATTTTACTATTACCGGCATCACGGTGAATAACGCTAATGATAAAGGGTATTGTGTGTCACAAGCTACGTTGAGCCCCGATGAAACAATTCAGTACCAAAGTCCTTACGTAACAGGGTTGTCGATGAAGCCGCAGAACTTTGTTTATACGGGACTGAATGTGACAATGGCTTATGAGGATTTGATTTATTTGCCGGAACAAGAAAATAACGACAGCGGGGCAGTATCCTTGGATGTGACTTACACGTATGGAGGTGAAACCAAGACAAAAACGATCGAGTTCAGAAAAGATGGGGTTGGAGATCGGTTTGAGGTGGTGCGTAACCATGTGTATATATTTAATATAAAAGTGACCGAGACTCCTGCTGGAGGCGGTTTGAAGACGGATGTGGAAACTTATGTGGCAGATTGGGATGAAATATTGCTTAGCCCGGGCTATGAATAAACAAAAGGAGGAAAAATGAAGACAATAAGACTGATAATGATGTTTTTCATCATTTGTATGTTGGGTGCTTGTACGGCAGAGGAGTTAGCCGGTCCGGAGTCCGGAGTGGAGGACGATGCTCCTGTGGTCATAGCAATATCACCAGCCGATATTACTTCTGTGAACATGAACAGCAGGGCTGCCGGAGATAACTCCATATTCTCCGTTATTGATGATGTGAATGTAAAAGTGAATTATGGAGGAAATACGGTAACCGTCTATCTGGTTAAGAATGGGGATTCGTTCGAAGTTTCCGGTAGTGTGGAGAATGGTAGTGCAGGGGTCGTTTCTTCTAAAACAGCAGATGGAAAAGTATATATCCACATCAATGCCAAACAAGGCAACCAGGCTGTAAGAGTAGAGGTTATCGCTAATTATGGACGAAAGATTACTTTGTCATTGTGGCAGAGTGTTAAAGAGAGTTTGATTCAGTGGCCGGTGGATTTTGATGAAACATCCGCTTGTCTCCTTTACGGTGCATCCGAGCAGTTTATCTATACCGAGAATCCGCATGAGGGGGCTCAAGGTGGTAATAAAGGTTGCTATTTGGCTAAAGTTTCTTTGAAACGCCCGTATGCTATGATTAAAGTAAATATCAATACTTCCGGGCTGGACAACGAAGTGACCTTGACGCCCCGATCAGTACAATTATGTAATGTGCCTAAGACTTGTACCTTGGCCTCGGATAATAGTATAACGGATTTTACTTCTTTTGACAAGGAAGGACAGAAGTATGACTTCCCATCCGGTTCGTTGCTTACGGGACCAAGTGGAAATGGCGAAACTCAAGTGATGTCCGAGCGTCTTTATCAGTTTGAGAATAAACAGACGGTTCATGCCCAAAACTGTACGGATGCCCAAAATGGTAATGAAAAAGCCAAAACCCCGAATCGTATCAAAAATACGATGGAGGCAGGTAAAGAAGTGTATGCTGCATTTACCGACTATACAGACAATGAGAACTTGGGTCGCAGATGTTCATACATCCTTGTTACGGCGGATTATGAATATAAATCGAGCAGTGCACATGTAAAGGGAACTATTAGTTACCGACTGTTTTTAGGTAAGAACATATCGTATGATTTTGATGTGAACAGAAATACCATTTATAATGTTACGCTTCATTTGCGCGGAGCGGGAGGTGTGAAAGAATCGGGCTGCATGGATGAGAACGGTGTGATCAACATCTCGGGAAACACGAAGGATGCTCAATGGAGGGTAGACAGCGAATTGTCTGACTTGTTTATTCAGTTCAATGAAGGGCAAGATTATAATATTGACGGACATTTGGTGAAAATCAAAGTGGTGAGTACCGATAGGCAGAAATGGCAAATCAAAGTGGATGATTTTGATGGCGTTTCTGGAGACTATTGGGTGATGTTTGAGTCTGATATGAGTTGGATTACTCCTAGATATGATGAATACAATGTGATACAAAAGGAGGGAACGGCAGAGCTTAGAATGTATTTAAAGGGATACGCTGATCAAAAAACGATTTGGGAGAAAGAATGGAACTCAGAGAAGCCGTATCGTTCGTGCAATATTTATGTGCGTAAACTGGATGCGCAAAACAAGCCTGTTGCGGGCAGCGAAATGAAATATCCTATCAAACAATGGTATCCTATCCAGATTACAGAACAATTGTATGTTGACAGAATAGACCGTTTTGCTGTTGGCGGTCTGCCCTGGGGAGACAATGGGTACACAACGAACCTGACGGACGGACAGAAAATAATAAAGGAGTATTATAAGAAGATAAATAAAGAACATTATTCCAGTGACAATGATGAAAGAAGTGTAATGGATAATGCGATAGGTGTGGCGGTTAATTCCAGTGGTAGTTCTACTCCTGTCACATCGGGTAATAGCTATACGGTTTTTTATCATTTCTCTTTGCCCGCAGAAGCAGAGTGGCAGCAAATAAATGGGGTGATTACCAGTTCCGGTATTAAGTATAATAATTGGTCAGGTGTGCCTTATTGGACAGCTACGACGGAGGGAAATCAGTCAAAAGTATATATTCCGGGGCAGGGAGTGTCAGAAAACAGGTCAAGAAATGAGTCGCATCGTTTCAGGCTGGTATGGCGATATAATAGCTTAGGCTATTATTAAGTATAAAGGAGGATGTTATGAGCAACCTGTTAGAAATCATGGACAAGAAATCATGCGGTAAATCGGAAATTTATATATCTGAAGAAGACGGACGTTGGTACGCTTGCTACCGTTCTGCTCATTTGTTGAAGAAACTTAATGAGACGGTATTGAGAGGTGTTATGCTGGATAAGGTGGAAGTCGATTTGAATAAGTTACTGAACGGTCCTTGGATTGTGGTTCTGTGCTCGGACAATGAGATGATACTGATTAAAAACGAGTAATCTATAAAATTATGCGCGAGATAATAATGATGTTGGAAAGAGAATTAAGCAATGATGGCTTGATATATATCTATCGGGAAAGTGACGGTAAATGGTATGCCTATGAACAGTCTGCTTTTTATTTGAGCCGGATGATGCTTGAGCTTTCTTTAGACCGTTATGTGATGGAAAATGCTTTGTGGCTGGCAAGGGCGGAAATTGATGTAAACCGGATTCCTTGGGATAAAGTTATCAGTCATAGCCAATCCGAATATGTATTGCACTATACCCCTTATGATGGGTTCCATGAGTGGCTGGTTGAAATAAAATAGCGATAGTTTAAAAAGTGTCCAGTCCGAAATTCATGAAGAAACGGTTTCGGACTGGGCACTTTTATTCATCGGATGAAAAGAAATCGGGTTTACAATTTCATTCAATGTCAGTTGGGCAGCCTTTGCTATGATGTTCGAAGATATGCTGAAAGATGCGACAGTAAAAGAGATAGAAGATTAATTTTTAAAATAAATCGCTCTAATTCATTGTGATATAAAAGATAATGTCTATACTTTGCACCCGCTAAATGAAAATTTTATATATCAAAAAATCTAAGAATTATGTATTTAGATGCAGCTAAAAAACAAGAAATCTTTGAAAAGTACGGAAAGTCTAACACTGATACTGGCTCAGCTGAAGCGCAGATAGCTTTGTTTTCATACCGTATTTCTCACCTGACTGAGCACCTGAAGCTCAACAGAAAAGATTATAGCACTGAAAGAGCTTTGACAACTTTGGTAGGTAAACGCCGTGCGTTGTTGAACTACCTGAAGAGCCGTGATATCGAAAGATATCGTGCTATTGTTAAAGCACTAGGATTACGTAAGTAATTCAATCTCTATTGAAAAGGACTTAAAGAAAAGCCGCTCTCTGAAAAGAAAGCGGCTTTTCTATTTTCTGTTATTACGTTTCTACTGTTCTGTTGTTGAGAATTACTCTTTAGTAGGATAATACAGATTATCTTTTGTCATGTGTTCCAATACTTCATGCAGATATTTGGCCGACTCCCATTTGGCCATAGGCAGGTCGTGAAGCAAGTAGTTACCGCAATCTTTAGGGGCGGCTCCCGGAACTTCGCCTTCAAAATCGGCTACAAAGCGGAACGTTTCCTGCATCAGTTCTACAATATCTTCCGATTTTAAATCGCCTTTCATTAACAGGTAGTTACCGGTGAGGCATCCCATCGGTCCCCAGTAGACAATTTTGTCAGACCATATAGGGTGGTTACGCAGGTAGGTAGCGGCTAGATGCTCTATGGTATGCAAGGCTCCTTGTCCCAAAGCAGGTTCCCGGTTGGGTTCTTTCATGCGGATGTCAAAGGTGGTGACCGTTTCACCGCCCACTTCGTCTTTTCTGGATACATAGATACCGCGAAGCAAGCGGATATGGTCAATGGTAAAACTGGGTATTGTCTTCATATTATTCGTTTTTATAAATTAGCTGGTAATGAGGAAAGGAAGGTATGAGTGACCTCGAAGGAACGGTCGGCTATAGTCTCCCAAAAATTTGTGTATTGTTCCCAATGGTTGTCGGATCCCGGCGTATCGCTGATGATACGGAAACTGATGAACGGTACCTTATATATATAACAGATTTGGGCGATGGCTCCCGATTCCATATCTACTGCCAGCCCTTCGTGGAACTTTTCTTTAATGTCGTTCAGTTCGGAACGGTCGGTGATGAATTTGTCTCCGCTGCATATCAGACCTCCATGAATGGCGGTCGGAGTATCCAGTGACATGGCGCAATCAAACAATGTGGCATTACCTTCGAATCGGGCGGGAAGTCCTTGTATCTGTCCGTACATATTGCCTTCTCCACACCATACATCATGATATACAACTTGTCGGCTCACCACAACATCCATTATTTTCAGGCAGCTGTCTATGCCTCCTGCTACACCGGTGCTGATGACACAGTCGGGTTGGAAGGTACGGATCAGTTCTACAGTACCGGCAGCAGCGTTCACTTTACCTATTCCGCATTTCATCAGGATAATGGTATTATTTCTAATGCTGCCTTCAGTATATTGGAAAGGACCTTCGGTGTATTCTTTCTTGTTTTCGAGCAGTTGCGCTACTTGTTTCTGCTCGGAACTCATGGCTGTTATAATTCCTATTTTCATAATTCAACTTTATTTATGGCTGCAAATGTACGCATTTTATCAGAGTATATCGTATCTTTGCAACGTTAATAAACAGATATACTTATGAACTTATTTAAAAGAATACTACCTGATATAGTAGTGATTATCCTTTTTGCTGTCATCTCATTCGCCTATTTTTTCCCGGCAGTGACAGAAGGGCGTATCCTTTCACAACATGACTCTGTGGCGGGCATTGGTGCCGGTGAAGAAGCGAAAGAATATCTGGAACGTACGGGAGAGCGTACGCGCTGGACTAATTCGATTTTTGGTGGTATGCCTACTTATCAGATGGCACCCAGTTATGATTCTACGGATACCCTGAAGGGAGTGGAGAAGTTATATCATTTGTATCTCCCGAATTATGTGTGGTATGTATTTGTCATGCTGTTGGGCTTTTATATATTATTGCGTGCATTCGATTTCTCGGTCTGGCTGGCTTCATTGGGGGCTGTGTTGTGGGCGTTTTCTTCTTATTTTTTCATCATTATAGCTGCCGGACACATCTGGAAATTTGTAACCTTGGCTTATATTCCACCCACTATAGCCGGTATGGTATTGGCTTATAGAGGGAAATACTTGTCAGGTGGTTTGCTGACAGCGGTTTTTGTTGCTTTGCAAATAGTGTCGAACCATGTGCAGATGAGTTATTATTTTCTTTTTGTCATGCTCTTTATGGCGGTTGCGTTCGGAGTGGATGCTTGGCAGAAGAAGGAAATGCCGCAATTTCTGAAAGCAACTGGTGTGTTGTTGATGGCCGGTATTTTGGGAGTTTGTATAAATCTATCTAACTTATATCATACGTATGAGTATAGTAAGGAAACGATGCGTGGAAAGAGTGAGCTGGTGAAACCGGATAGTCATAATCAGACAAAAAGTGGTCTGGAACGAGATTATATCACTCAGTGGAGCTACGGTATCGGTGAGACTTTCTCTTTGCTTGTCCCTAATGTGAAAGGTGGTGCTTCCGTACCTTTGGCAGCTAACGAAAAGGCGATGGAAAAGGCGAATCCTATGTATAATAGTATCTATAGCCAGATAGGTCAGTATTGGGGTGAGCAACCCGGTACATCCGGTCCTGTATACGTGGGGGCGTTTGTGATGTTTCTGTTTGTTCTTGGGCTGTTTATAGTGAAAGGTCCTATGAAATGGGCGCTTTTGAGTGCTACAGTTTTGTCTGTCCTGCTGTCGTGGGGGAAAGAATTTTATGGGATTCACCGATTTCTTTTTGGATTATATCCCGATGTACGATAAATTCCGTGCGGTTTCTTCTATTTTGGTCATTGCTGAGTTTACCATACCTTTGTTGGCAGTCCTTGCTTTAAAGGAGGTAATGGCACGCCCTCAGTTGGTTAAGGAACAGGCCCGGTCGTTTTATATCAGTCTGGGATTGACAGGTGGCATCGCTTTATTGTTTGCATTAGCTCCCGGTTTCTTTTTTCCCGTCGTATGTTTCAAGTATGGAAATGCAGGCATTGCAGGGTATTCCGGCAGATCAGCTGGCTCCGTTACTTGCTAATCTGGAAGAAATCCGTCAGAGTATCTTTACTTCGGATGCATGGCGCAGTTTCTTTGTTATTATGATAGGTACGGCAGTTCTTTGGTTATATGGCATGGGCAAACTAAAGGCGAAGGTGACGATTCTGGCATTGGCTGTCCTCTGTCTGGCAGATATGTGGAGTGTGAACAAACGTTATTTGTATGATGAACAATTTGTGGAGAAGGTGCAGCAGGATAATTCCTTTAAACCGACCGAAACGGATAAGGCAATATTGGCCGATAAAACGTTGGATTTCCGGGTACTGAACCTAGCCGGCAATACGTTTAATGAAAATACGACTTCTTATTGGCATAAGAGCATCGGTGGATATCATGCCGCCAAGCTGCGCCGCTATCAGGAAATGATAGAGGAGCATATCAGCACCGAGATGAATGGCGTGTTCAAGGCTGTTTCGGAGGCGGGAGGCGATATGCAGAAGGTAGCTCCGTCCGGTTTTCCTGTGTTGAATATGCTGAATACCCGTTACTTTATTTTTCCGCTGCAAGGTGGAAAGACTGTCCCGATACAGAATCCTTATACGCTGGGCAATGCTTGGTTTGTAAACGAGGTGCAGTATGTGGATAATGCCAATGAAGAGATAGATGCTTTGCATCGGATAGATCCGGCAAAAACGGCTGTCGTAGATAAAAAATTCAGTGCGGAGGTAAAATCGGCGGCTGAAACAGATACACTGGGTACAATCAAACTGACTGCGTACGAACCTAATGACTTGAAATATGAGGTTAATTCGAAGACAGGAGGAACAGTGGTTTTCTCGGAAATTTACTATCCTGGTTGGCAGGCATATATTGATGGTGTGGAAGCACCGCACGGAAGAGCGGATTATATTCTTCGGGCGATGAATGTGCCGGCCGGAAAGCATGTAGTGGAATTTAAGTTCGATCCGAAATCGCTGCATGTTACGGAAACGGTGGCTTTTGTGGCGTTGGGTGTATTGACCTGTGTGCTGGTCTTGTTCTTATTCTTGCAGGTCAGAAGAGCCCGTAGGAAAATTGATTAAGGCCCGTCGTAAGCCAGACTCCGGATTATTTGTAAAGCAGGCGCAGAACGAACCATAAGTGGTGTGTCACTGTGCTTGCCCATCCATAGTGACGGCTCATAATACGGAAGCGTTCTTTCAAGGAGGCTTTATGGTTACGGGTGGTCATTCCTTCATTCAGGTAATCAATAAGAGTAAGATGGGTGTTATGGAGTACATCCGCTTTCTTCATGATACGGATACACCAGTCAAAATCTGCCGAGAACCGATATCTCAGGTCATATGGTTCCACCAGATCACGGCGGGCGAAAAAGGCTTGATGGCAGACTAGCATTCCTTGCTTGAAGCTTTTCCAGGTAAGCGTTGCGGGTGCGGACAGGCGGCGCATATATAAAAAATGCCCTTGACTGTCCACAATTTCTGTTTCTCCATATAGCACTCCCGGCAGGGCTGTTCCATTGATGGAATGTACCATTTGCAGCAAAGTATCATCCTCGTGCAGGCCGTCACCGGCATTCAAGAAACAAAGATAATCTCCGGTTGCCAGTTTTATTCCTTTGTTCATGGCATCGTATAAACCTTGGTCGGGTTCACTGATAACAGTGGTGATATGTTCCTGGTATTTGTGAATGATATCCAGTGTTTCATCTGTTGATCCCCCATCTACAATAATATACTCTAGATTCTTATAAGTTTGTGTAACAATACTTTGTATAGTATCCTCCAATACTTTTGCGGCGTTGTAGGTGACAGTAATAATAGAAAACTTGGGATGAGGATGATGGTTATGCATGATTCCCTGTAATCTTGTTATAGATTTCAACATATTTCTTGGCGATGGTACTTTCCGAATAGCTGGATACTGCCTTACGGCAGGCTTCTTCGCTCAGACTTTCATATTCTCCTTCGGTCAATGCCCAGTGAATTCCGTTTGCCAGATCCTTGGAAGACTGATATTCGGCAACATAGCCGTTGTGCAGGTGGTCAATCATTTGTGGAATACCTCCTACATTGAACCCTATGCACGGAATACCACAGGCCATTGCCTCTACGATGGTATTGGGTAGGTTGTCTTGTAAAGAAGGTGTGACGTATAAGTCGACTGCGTTGTAAATATCTACCAGTTCCTTCTCGTTGCTGACATAATTCATCGGATAGATAGGGAAAGGAAACAGGGAAGCGTATTGTTCGGCTTGGTTGCCAAAAACCACTACACCTAACTCTTTACTAAAATCAGGATACGAGGAAGCTATTTGTTTGCAAGCTGATACCAAATAGTCTATTCCTTTTCTCTTGTCTGTAATTTTTACGGAGCCGAAAAGCAATAACTTCTTGTCTTGCGGGAGGTGGCACTTTTCTCTGGCCTGTTTTTTATCACGAGGTTTGAACAGGTTGGTGTTGATTGCATTGGGAATATTGGTAATGGTCTGACCTTTAATCAGATCACTTTTCTTAGCCAATGATTCTAACCAGCGGCTACAAGCTACAAAGGTGATTTGTGCTCCTTCAAACAGTTTTTTCTTTTTCTGGAAAGTACGGTAGGCTATGTCTTTCCTGCTTCCTTTGTAAAGTTGCGGACAGTTGTGGCATTGTGTGGCATATTTATCGCAATCTCCTGCATAGTGGCAGATACCGGTAAAAGGCCACATATCATGCATTGTCCAAACGATGGGCTTGCCGGATTGGATGATACGCCGGATATCTGTCAGTGACAACATACCTTGGTTAATCCAATGCAGATGAATGACATCGGCTTGGGTAAATTCGGGCAATGCTGTGATATTGGTGCCGGTATTCGCTATGTCAACGGCAAACAAGTTATGTTTCTTGAAGTGGTTGGCTTGCCAGATAACGACACGCTCCCAGATGAATTGCCATACTTTCCACCATGATTTCTTTAGTTCAACGACACTTATCTGGTCGGTCTGCTTGTCGCGTACAAGCATTTTTGTCTTTATTCCGTTGTTTTTTAAAGCCTCCATGAGGCGGTTGGCTGCAATGGCGGCTCCACCTATTCGCTCAGACGTATTGATGATAAGTACTCTCATGTGCATAAAAGTTTATGCAAATGTACGCTTTTTAGGGGACATCTTGGATATTTCCAGTAAGCTTTCTGCTATTTCACGGGAAAAGATTTCCAAATTGAAACGTTTTTCTGCCAGCTTTCGGGCGTTGGCGCCCATTTTTTGGGCTTCTTCAGGATGGTCGGCTATGCGATGAATGGCATTGATCCACCCTTCCACGTCATCATAGGCTACGGTAATTCCTATTTCTTCTTTGTCTATATCCATTTCAAAATTAGGATTACGTGAGCAAATGACAGGGATGCCTAATGCAAAGGCCTCTACCAGTGTGGTAAGACCTACGGTATAAGGAAAATCCATGCAGCAGATGACAACACAGCTTTTTCGTGCCACTTTCTGTGCCAACAAGTATGGGATGACACCGTCCGTATAATGTACTCGTACAGAATCGGGCAGACAGAAGCTTTCAATAATCTGTTGGTAGTTTACACTTCCATTGGTGGGGGCTATGTACAAGTCCAGTTGTTGATCGGTGGCGCAGAAAGCTTGCAGCATTGTGTCTACATCCCGGTTTTCTTTCCCGGTGGAGATAAAACCTTCCGGTTTCCGATCCGGCATTGTTTGTAGAAGATGGTCATAGAAAGCGAGGTCCGGCCCCCAATGGATAAGCTGAAGCTTTTCTTCGGGAGCTTTTCCGGTTGCTAATGAGTCTTTAATCAATTTTTTACTGAACAGGAACATATGATCAATGCCCTTATAAAAGAAACGTGAGATGCGTTCTCTTATTTTTCTGGATGAGGTTTTTAAAGCAGTGTGATGCCAAATGACAATGGGCTTGCGGTAGAGGCCTAATGCTCTGAGTAGGATGATAAGTTCCAACCCACGGAAAGATGTACCGTAGAGCACTTCGTATGGCTCTTTGCAGCACAGAATCTCTTTAGTGGCATAGAGCATTAGTTTCAGACGGCTGGGGAAAGCTTTGTATTTATGCATCACCGACCGGATTCCATATTTTTCCAGCAAAGGAAGTCCGTAGAGGATATGTCCCGGAAACTTATAATCTTTCCATTCCTCGTAACTTTCACGGGTTAATCGGGTGTGATAAAAATAAATAGTGAGTGGTTTTACCGGTGTTGGTCTCTTTTCAGCCATTTGTTAATTCTGTTTTTTATTGCTTTAGTGATGATGGAAAAAATTGCCGTATCGCAGGTTCAGAAATAGTTCTTCAAAAGAACGTCCTATCTTAATCCAGGGATGTCCCCACCCCATAATGCGGTAGACAGCTTTTTTATAAGCTACATTCTCAATGACATAACGAGGATGCTTGAGAGGAAATTCTACTTCATACTGTTTCATGGTGAAGATGCGGCGGTATCCTTTAGGCAGTGTATGCACAGAACCGGCAAAATGGGTGGAATCTGCCGTGGCTCCCAAGTTGTTAATCATGTTGCGGGTGGGCACGATAGCCAGTCCCGAGTTGAAAAGCATGGAAGCGTGGAAGATGGTTTCATAATAGGCTTTGTTGTTTTCTTTATGGCGATGGCACATATAGATAAAGTCTTTACGGAATTTCCGTTCTTTAATGAGCTGTTCCAGTTGTTGCATATTGAACTTGTCTTCTAGAAAAGTATAATGTTCGTCCCATTGGTCAATGACCCTTTTCCAACTGGCCCATCCCCAGATAGAGAAAGTGGAGGCAAAGAAATAATCGTATGGTACACCCGGAGTAATCTCTTCGTTATTGAAACCCGCAATCATGGTGATACGGGGGTCTTGCTCGTATTTGTCTAACATTTCTTTACAGAATGTGAAAAAAGAAACGGAAGGCACATCGTCATCTTCCAATACGATACATTTGTCAACCATAGAAAAAGCCCATTTTTGTGAAATGTATTCCGAAGGGTCGCAACCGTAGTTTTTTTTCCTGATACATACGGTGGACTTCGCAGTCCCAGTCTATCTGATCTGTCACTTCACGACATGCTTTTATACCGGGCAGGTCGTGTTCGCTGCGTGGTCCGTCCTGATAGAGGAAAAGCTTGGAGGGACGGGCATTCCTGACTTGTTCAAACACTTGCGACAGCTGTTGCGGGCGGTTGAAGAACAAAATGAGTACGGGTACATCTACAAGGAACGGTTTCATAGTTCAATCTCCTTTATTTGTAAAATTCGAGTTTGTTGTAATGCGGATGTATATTCTCTAAATCTGGTAATTGCATATAGTCACCGTATATCTTCCTTAGCACAGCATCTGTTTGGCGTGGTACGGGGAACATTTTTCCTTCAAATTCCATTTCTGTCAGTGGAAAAATATCGTCTGTATAGCGCGGTTTGAAATAGGCGGTGCCAAAAGAATGGCGTAATTCTTTTCCGGGGAATAACTTGGCAATGAACCTTAGGATGGGAAAACCGATGCGGGTATTAAAATGATAAATCCTACGAATCCGTTTGTATAATGTGCTTTCTTTTATATTTTTATTATTCAACTGATTGTATATCTGCCCTTGCATGTGTCCTCCTATCCAAGCTAGACAATAAGGGATCTTTTCTAAAGGAAAAATATCAATGTAGATACCGGTATAATGGAAAATACGGTCATATGAATTTGTTTCTTCCAAATGAGAATCCTTATCACGTAATTTGCCGTATATAAAGATGTAATTGGGATCTGTTTCATTAGTTTGCAATGCAAGATTGTCCGGAAGTTCTTGAGGAAGAACTTTCAGCAGACGCAGGTAATCTGAGCGAAGCATTTCTATGTCCAGATCATCATCCCAGGGAATGAAACCTTTGTGACGTGCTGCACCTATTAGAGTTCCGGAACTGAGCCAATAGGGTATTTGGTGCTTGCGACAAATCACATCAATAACCTCCAGAAGCTCTAACATACGTAGTTGCTGGCGACGGAGAAGGGAACCATCGGGATTAAATCGCTTTCTTAGTTCACTATCCATACATTAATTTTTTAGTAGTTTATAAAACAAATCAGCGTTAATGTAACCTGTTTCTGACAGGTCTTTTCCTTTTAATTCTCCTTCATGGATATATTCTTTGTTTAATACATCTTGCCCCCATAGCAATATTTTATCAATGTTTGGGGTACAAATATTTAATACCTCTGCTATTGATTTGATTATCAATAATCCAAATGGAAAATCCTCAGTGAAATACCGGCTTTTGAAATCAGGCAGAAATCCTTTTTCTGTTTTTTCCATAGGAGCTGGAATATGTTTGAAGGCAATGATGGAGCGTATCTTGCGGGTAAGTGACCTTGCATCATAACTGTCATAATATTCCAATAAAGTAGGAATTGGCTCTATTCGGACCGGCAGTGCTTTCAGAATTTGTTGGAATTCATTGTCACAAGCAATGAGGAGCTCCGAACTTTCTTCGTCCCAACTATTATAGAACCCGGGAATCTCATGATATGTTTTTCCTCTACTCCAGGTATGGAAAAGTGAATAAAGACGGGCTGGATGAAGCAATGGATTGCTATTGGTCAGGCTGGCTTCTAGAAAATGATGAAGCATACGCACCGGCGTATCTAACATTTCTTGAAGAGTTCGTAGTAAAATATCGGATTTTGATATGTTTACGGTAGCTATTTGTAATTCCTTTTTGTATCCCAACAAGAGTGCTTTCTGGCCATAGGTTTGTACACGGGCAATGAATGGAGCACGCTGGAATCCGAAGAGTGAAGCTGTTTTGCCTAATATTCTATAAGCGGTAAAGAAAAAACCCGGTACAACTGACTACAACTTCCTATGCAAGTTTTTTCCTGCAAGAACGGTTGTATGTGGAGAAGTTCTTCCTCAATGGCAAATCCGGGGAGACAAAGCAATACGATATCAGAGTGTGGAATGACTTCTGCCGGGTTAGCCGTAACGCAGGCTAATGAGCCGGAGAATGTATTTCCCCGGCAATCTTCAATGAGTAATGATGGATTCCATTGGTCGGGATGCCGGGTGAGGATGGAAACATTAAAGCCTTTATGTGCAGCTACTCCTGCAATGACGTGCCCCAGACCGCCACCGCCACAAATACAGATATTGATACTCATGCTTGCAGTTTTTTTAAGTTTTCAGCCAGATAATTGTTGTCTTCAGTGTCGCGTATGGCGATACGGATGTAATTCCTGCCATCGAATCCTGTCTTGGTACTACAATCTTTTAACAAGAGATTATGCTCCAGCAATAAAGAAACGAGTTTGGTGGAACTGAAGCGGGAAGTTACTTCGCACAGGAAATAATTGGCTTGTGAAGGTATGACACGTAGGAAGTCAACCTGTTGCAATACCTCGAAAAAGCGTTGGCGCTCGGCTATGAATTTTTTACAGGCATTTTGATAATCATTATTATACTTGCTGTATATCTGTAAATAGAATTCGGCGAAGGAGTTTATATTCCATATAGCCATGTTTTTTTCGTAAATAGGATATTATCTCTTTGTCGGAAGATGCGGCTATCCCCAAGCGTAATCCCGGAACTCCATAAGATTTGGAAATACTTTTAATGACTGTGAGGTGTGGGTATGTTTCCAGAACTTCATTCTTAAGCAGCGTATTTTCGACACTTTTTTCGCTGAAGTCAACAAAAGATTCATCCAGTATTAAGTGGATATTTCGCTGCTGCGTCCATGCCAGCAAATCCATAAGTTCGTTAAGGGGGATGAAGTTACCTGATGGGTTATCCGGATTGATCAAGAGTAAATGGCGGATATCTTTGTCCGCATAAAAAAGCATCAGTTCTTTTGCCGTATAATGAAAATCGGCATTCTGTGGATAGAATGCAATGATTTCTTCTGATTGTCGGTTGGGATATTCTTCAAAAGTGGGATAAATTACTCCCATTTTGCCATCTGAATGTTCCATCAGCGCTTTGATGATTTCGGCGGCTCCGTTGCCAACAACCACATAATCTTGCCGGATACCGAAGTTTTTTGCCATGACAAGTGTGTTCACTCCCATGCCGGAAGGGTATTCACGGAGAAGCACATTAAAATTAGCCTGTAGTTCTTCACACATTTTTTGTGGTGGAAAATAGGGGTTTACTAAATAGCAGAAATCTTTCAGCTTTGGGAAACGCCAGTATCCGCCATATCTTTTTTGGTAGCGTTGTAGCTGGTCCTGTTCGGCAAAAATGGTTTCAGCGATGTCAAGATCTTGTATATCATCAATCTCATACCAGCGTTCTCCTTCCAAAGGGAGTCCTTTCAGTTCACATCTCTCCAGCAGGGTGATTACCCGTAATACCTGTTCGTAATATTCGTTATTCCCCAGGGCTTTGCTGTAGGCTTCAAGAAATGGCACATAACTGTTGCGGAGAAACTCTTTACTGAATTTATAGATATTGACGGTTTTGTAGTAATCGTCAATATCTGCGTAGCGGAACGTTTTTTTTGAGATAAAATCAATGATGTCATTTTCAGTATTGAGCCGTACCATCGTGCCGTCCATCCATGGCTCATATTTAGCTACAAGTGCCAGATTGGGATAGGGGTTATTTAAAATTTTGTGGAAAAGTGTATCCTCAAAAATCAAATCGGATTCAATTAATAAAGTATCTTGCTTTTGCAATTCCTCTTTAGCAAGATAGAGAGAATAGATATTATTGGTCTTATTGTAGACAGGATTGTAAATATATTCTATCGGAGTATTTCTACTTTGTTTCTCTATGTGGGTACGTAATTTCTCTCCCTGGTAGCCTATGACTAAAATGATGCGTTCCAGATTTAATGAATCTAACTGTGAGAGCAGACGGTCTATCAGATAGGTCCCGTTTACTTTAATCATACACTTGGTGTTATCTTTGGTAAGATCTCCCAAGCGCTTGCCCATGCCGGCGGCTAGAATGATTGCTTGCATAATAAATTTAGGTATATATATTGCAAAAGTAGTAATTAATTAGCATTTATAAGCGATGTTATTTATATTTGCCTCAAATTTTAAACAGGAATGGGTAAAATAACATTTGTACCGGTAGGAGGATTGGCCAACCGTATGCGTGCAGTGGCTTCGGCGGTAATGCTGGCAGGAAAGACAAAAAGTGAATTAAGCATCATTTGGTTTCGGGATTGGGCACTGAATGCACCGTTTTATCAGTTGTTTAAGCCTGTAGACAGGGAAGTGGCTTGTTTACGGGATGCTTCGCGGTTGGATTATGCATTATTAGACAGACCTCGTTCCAAGAATTTTCATTTCCCGCTTTTGTTTCAGAAACTGCTTTTCAAGTCTTGTCTGTACGAGCGTTCCATTACTCCTTTATGTAACCGGCATTTTGATTTTGAACGGTGGGTTAAAGAAGGTGGCTGTGTTTATATGGCATCATACACCGCTTTCCAACTTTATGATTATGCATGGATCAGTCGGTTGTTTGTTCCGGTAGACGAGATTATGGAAGAGGTGGAAAACCGTTGTCGGAATTTTTCGGATGCTATGATTGGTGTGCATATCCGTCGTACAGATAATCTGGCTTCTATCAGGCAAAGCCCTATCGAGTTGTTCTATCAGAAATTAGATGAGAAGATAAAAGAGGACGGCAAGGTGGCTATCTATTTGGCTACAGATTCGGAAGAGGTGAAGCGGGAAATGAAAGAGCGTTATGGTGACCGGATATTCTGTTCCGGAAAAAAAGGCAGACCGTGGATCTTTGGAGGGAATAAGGGAGGGTATCACGGATATGTACACATTGGCTCGTACACAAAAAAATATATGGTTCTTTTCAGAGTTCATTTTCGGATATGGCAGCTCAGATAGGAGGGGTTCCATTGGAGATTTTGAAATTATGAGTTACGGAAATAAATCATTGTTTTAATGATTATCTGCAAACATTTTTATTTTTGCTCCTCTTCTTTCTATGGCATTTGCCAATTTGTTTTCTATTTTTCCTAATAGCAGCCGTCTGCTCCATTCTATAACAAGCGTCGTCAGACAGATAGAAACAAGTGTTCCCATAAAATACAGAACAAGTAGGTTGCTGTCTGCATAAGGGGTATACCAGGGTTGTAAACAGTGGATAAGAAGTCCTTGAAGCATATATAAGGCAAAAACGTATCCTGCTAGGTAATTGATGATGCGGGATGAAAAATGCCACCGGGTAAACTGGTAGAAAATCATGATAGAGGCGATGATAATCAGTAGATTATTATCTCGGGCGAATCTCAGTATGATATTTCCACTCATTGCTGTAAGCAGGGTATTCAGTATAAAAATACCGGCAAGGCTGCCTGACAAGATTTCCCGGCTATGTCGTTTCATGTTTTCCGGAAGACCATAGGTCTTCAGATATTGTCCTATGAGATAAGCTAGTGTGACATTGATAATTCCCTTGCCCGTGTCATTCTGAATTTCAAAAAACAGGATTGTCGGGGCAAATACAAAAAAGAATCCCCATAGTAACAGTAGTTGTTTATAACTTTTTTGTGAGAGGTTATGAACCAGCCGGTTTAAATAGGGCGAGAAACAATAAAGTACTACATAGCAGGTCATAAACCAGTATTTTTTGCTAAGTATCGGTAGCAATGAGGAGGCCAGCCCTGTCCAGGTATGCGGAGTGTGAAGCCATATTGTTTCGATCAGATAAGAAACGATGGAATAAAACCATACGACAACCAGCATTTTGAAAAATTTATGTGTATTGAAACGGATTCCAAAATAACCTGAGATCAGAATGAACAAGGTTACTCCGGTGTTTCCCAGTGTATTGATAAATAGTATGAATTCTTTGTTCAGCCAGTTACTGGTGTGGAAGGTATTTCCTAGAATATGCATGGATACAATCAGTATGATACTGATAATTCGTAAACATTCTAATCCGGAGTGACGTGTAGCAGCCATTATTTCTTGATTATATAGTGTAAACTCTCTTTAAAAGTGACGGAGCCGCTCAACCACAGGATGGCTGTGTAGAGTGTGCCGGCTATGATCATTTTGCTTGCCATTAATAAATACAGATTGGCAAAGCCGATAGTGATATAATAGGTAGCCGCCATTACCGCGGTAGCTATGAAGGCAAACGGAAGGATGTCTTTCAGCGCTGCAAACAAGCTGAGCCGTATTTGTTTCCATACAAAATAGTGCCATACAAACAGCCAGCAGATATTGATGGATACATACACTATAATCATGGTATGTACGCCGTATGGATAGAGCAGAAGCATGGTTGTTAACTGGATGATGCCTAAGCCGATGGTATTCCACATATAGATATCCGATTTTCCTTTGCTGATGACTAGGTTGGAATACAAATTGGTTATGGGAATGAATGCGCCACCGATGCAGAGCAATTGCAGGATGAAGGCACTGGGTAGCCATTTGTCTGTAATAGTCAGTATAATCAGTTCGGGTGCGATTAATGATAATCCTAACATAGCCGGAAAAGAAATAAAGGCAGTGAAGCGGAGCATCTTCCGGAAAGCGCGTTGTTGGCGTTCCCTTTCATCCGACAAACTGGAAAGTACGGGTTGGGCCACACTGTTGACTGTTCCTGAAATTAATGAATGTCCCATATAATTCCATTTATTAGCTTGAGTAAAATAGCCTACTTCTTGTCCCGAATAGAATTTACCAAGGATAACGGTAAAGATATTATTATTGATGTGGTTGAATATATTGGTTACTAATAATTTGCTGCTGAAAGAAAGCATCCCTCTCAAAGGCTTGAAGTCGAAAGTAAGTGTAGGTCGCCAGGGTGAGAAGCACCAATAACAGATATTAATGGTTCCTACATAGACAATGCTTTGTGTGGCTATCCCCCAATAGGCAAATCCCAAGCAGGCCATAGTTATACCGATAGTTCCTGAGGCGGTTAATCCGATAGTGACCGCCATTGCCTTTTGCTTGACCATTAAGTTGCGGAACAGGTAAGCACTGTGGGCAATGCCCAAACTGGCTACAAAGAAACCGAGGAAAGTGTATCGTGCCAAAGCTGTCAGTTCGGGAGTGTGATAGAATTCGGCAATGAGTGGGGCGCAAAGGAACAGAATGAGGTAGAGACAGGCACTTAGCCCGGTACTGAACCAGAATACGGCATTATAGTCTTTGTGGGAGATATCCCGTTTGTTGGCTAGGGCGGCCGTGAACCCGCTTTCCTGCAAAGAGCCTGCAATAAGGGAGAAGATGGACAGCATTCCCACCATGCCATAATCTTCCGCATTCAGAATGCGTGACAGGAATATCCCGAAAAAAAGATTCAGCAGCTGCTGTACTCCATTGCTTAATCCGCCCCAGAAGAGGCCTTTTGCTGTCTTTTCTTTCAAGGATTGTTCTGCCATTTTTATAGATAGATTATAAAACAGTCAGGCTGAAAGCGGACGTTTCAGTTGCTTTCAGCCTTTTCTGTATTTGGGTGTATATTATTTCACTTCACTGCCCGGCTTTACCTCTCTTAATAAAGAGGTCACCGCTAAGGTGCCGTCAAAGTTTTCAGCACTCAGGATCATGCCTTCGCTCACCAATCCGTTCTTGAATTGGCGCGGAGCAAGGTTGGCAATGAATAAAACTTGTTTGCCCACCAGTTCTTCCGGTTTATAATGTTGTGCGATACCGCTGACGATGGTACGGTTCTCCAGTCCGTCAGCAATCTTGAATTTCAGCAGCTTTTTCATTTTAGGCACTACCTCACACTCTAATACGGTACCTACACGGATATCTAACTTTTCAAATTCTTCAAAAGCAATTACCGGTTTTATCGGGTTGGCTTTATAGTTGGCAGCCTCGTTTGCTTTTTTGGTAGCCAACAGTTTGTCTACTTGTGCTTGAATGGTTTCATCTTCGATCTTTTCGAACAACAGTTCTGCCTTATTCAATTGATGTCCTTCTGCCAGCAGATCGGTACGCCCCAGTTGGTCCCATTCAAATGTTTCCATATTCAGCATTTGGCGGAGCTTTTCGCTGCTGAAAGGCAGGAAAGGTTCGAATGCAATAGCCAGATTGGCAACTAGTTGCAATGCTATGTTAAGGATGGTGGCTACACGGTCCATATCAGTTTTTGCCAGTTTCCAAGGCTCTGTATCGGCTAAGTATTTATTACCGATACGTGCCAGGTTCATTGCCTCTTTTTGTGCATCGCGGAATTTGAATACATCCAGTAGCTTTTCTACTTCTGCCTTTACGTCTGCAAATTCTTTTAATGTTTCTTTGTCGTAGTCGGTCAATTCACCGCAAACGGGAACTTTCCCGTCGAAATATTTATGAGTCAGCACTAAAGCACGGTTTACAAAGTTACCGTAAACAGCCACCAACTCATTGTTGTTACGTGCTTGAAAATCTTTCCAGGTAAAATCGTTGTCTTTTGTTTCGGGGGCATTGGCTGTCAATACATAGCGCAATACATCCTGTTTGCCGGGGAAGTCCTGCAAATATTCATGCAACCATACTGCCCAGTTGCGTGAAGTGGAAATCTTGTCACCTTCCAGATTCAGGAATTCATTGCTAGGTACGTTATCCGGTAAGATATAGCTTCCTTCCGCTTTCAGCATAGCAGGGAAAACAATGCAGTGGAATACAATATTGTCTTTTCCGATGAAGTGAATCAAACGGGTTTCTGGATCTTTCCACCAAGTTTCCCAACTGTCGGGAAGTAATTCTTTTGTATTTGAAATATAGCCGATGGGGGCATCGAACCATACATAAAGTACTTTTCCCTCAGCGCCTTCTACAGGAACAGGGATTCCCCAATCCAAGTCACGGCTTACCGCACGGGGTTGCAAGCCCATATCCAACCAGCTTTTACATTGTCCGTATACATTGGGGCGCCATTCTTTATGATTTTCAAGAATCCATTCACGCAGCCATCCTTCGTGTTTGTCCAATGGCAGATACCAATGTTTGGTTTCACGCATCACTGGTTTACTGCCACTGATAGCACTTTTCGGATTGATCAGGTCGGTCGGAGAAAGTGATGTTCCGCACTTCTCGCATTGGTCACCGTAGGCTCCTTCTGCATGGCAGTGAGGACATTCACCGGTAATATAACGGTCGGCCAGGAACTGATGGGCTTCTTCGTCGTAATATTGCATGGAGGTCTTTTCAATGAACTCACCTTTATCATACAGGGTTTTGAAGAATTCGGAAGCCAGTTCGTGGTGTGTCTTTGATGTAGTACGAGAGTATATATCGAATGAAATTCCAAATTCTTTGAATGATTCTTTTATCAAGGTATGATAGCGGTCCACCACATCTTGTGGAGTAATACCTTCTTTCTTTGCACGAATGGTGATAGGTACTCCGTGTTCGTCAGAGCCTCCGATGAAAAGAACATCTTCTTTTTTCAGGCGGAGATAGCGCACGTAGATATCAGCAGGAACATATACACCTGCCAGATGACCAATATGTACCGGACCGTTTGCGTAGGGCAAAGCGGATGTGACGGTGGTTCTTTTGAATTTATTTTCCATTGTATGATGTCTTTTTTGTTATTTCTACCAGTAACGTGCAAAGTTAGTGATTTTTAGTAAGTATATGGAATAATCAGAAATATTTCTCCCTTAAAATCTCTGACAGGCCGTACTTATTATAAAATATGGTTATTCGGGGGCTTTGTCGGAAGAAGTGAAAATACAGAAAAATGTTATATCGTGATGCAGTGATTTGCACTTATTTGCATTTAATCTTAAGGAGAGAAAAATGATGAACTAAATTTTACTTATCCTGTTTTTTATAAAACCTTAAGTCGAACGAGACATGAATACGTGGTATAAATTCATTTTAAATGCACTTTTCTCTAAAAAGAGAGAGGATAAAGATTGGGAAACGACCGATAAGGAAGAGGATGTTCTTTCAAATTACATTGAACTGGACTCATTGATGCAGGTCATTTATCATGCAAAGGAAACTGAGTCGGGCAGCTAAACTAACCGGCCCAGTCTTCTCTATCAAGATTTCTATAGCTTATCGCTTCTGCCAGGTGGATGGAAGTAATGTGTTCACTGTTGTCCAGATCGGCAATGGTACGCGCTACTTTTAGAATGCGACCGTATGCGCGCGCCGACAGGTTGAGGCGTGTCATGGCAGTTCGTAATAATTTTAGCCCTGCTTCATTGGGTTGAGCGTACAGATGGAGTAACCCGGCTTCCATTTGTGCGTTGCAGTAAATACCCGGATGGTTGGCAAAACGTTGAGCTTGTATTTTCCGGGCCTTGATAACCCGTTCGCGTATGCTTGCACTACTTTCCGCATGATGGCGTTCTGCCATTTTTTCGAATGGAACCGGAACTATTTCTATTTGGATATCTATGCGGTCCAGTAAAGGACCGGAGATACGGTTCAGGTACCGTTGCACTTGTCCGGGATTACAGACGCAAGCTCGTGTAGGATGATTATAATATCCGCATGGACAGGGATTCATACTGGCTACCAGCATGAAACTGGCCGGATAATCCAGACTGTATTTAGCTCGTGCGATGGATATATGCCTGTCCTCTAGGGGTTGGCGAAGTACTTCAAGTACACTTCTGTTAAATTCCGGCAACTCGTCTAGAAAGAGCAAACCGTTGTGAGCCAGACTGATTTCTCCCGGTTGGGGATTGGTGCCGCCACCTACCATTGCTACAACACTAATTAACTATTAGGTGGTGGATTGGTATTTTTGAACTTTATATAAACAACCAATCATGCAAAAAAAAGAGGAACTATACGAAATGTATGCTCCTCCTAAACAGTGTTATATAGAGAAACTTGTTTTATAGTTCTTCAATTTCTTCTTTGGTCAATCCGGTTGCTCCCATAATTAACTTTATTGAGGTTCCAGATGATTTTAAATAACGGGCAACTTCTATTGCTTTTTTTCTTTCTCCTTTATTTATTCCTTCTTCAATTCCTTCCGCCCTTCCTTCTTCCCGTTCAGTATTGATATTATCACGAAGGATTACAATGTTATCCAAGTGACGGTAGTAAGCGGCAAGTTCATCTTTAGTCATACTATCCAACTTTAATCTCTCACGAGCCTCCTCAAGACCAGGAGCTGTGGCAGTGGAAGGTATTTCTCCAGTGTTAAGATAGTAGATCCATTCTTCCAAGGGACTTTTTGCCACCTGATTGAAACCGTTCACCTTCAGGATATAATATTCAGGATATAGCTGACTTACCGTATCCACCTTGAATGTCTGTTTCTGGAACGGGGTGAGTTCAAGAAGATCATTAGTGTGGATACCCCTGAATTCCGTCTTTCCATGATAAACGAAGTCTCTGCCATGTCCTAGGGAGAAGTAGACTATATTGACGCTGTATACTTTACGAACCTTGTCATAGCTTTCCCCTCTGTTGATATATTCAGTGACCAGCTTGGAAGTACCGAACAACATACGCTGGAAGTAGGCATATTCATTATTGTTCTGCACCTCTATCAATACCAGCTCACCCTTGGAGTTCTCGGCAAGCATATCCACACGGTTATACTTGTCATACTCATCCTCCTGATTGCTCTCGCTTTCAAGAAGTCTTTGGATAATGATCTTCTCACCCAGTAACGTGGTGAGCAGGCCTTCAAGGACACTGAAGTTTGCCTTGTTCCTGAGCAGACGTTTCATCGCCCAGTCAAAACGGATTATCTGGTTTTTATTATTGCTGTTCATAATGGTCTGATATATTGGTTACTACAAAGATAGGTAAAAAAGCTCAAGACCTCCAAAATAATATGGGTTATAGTGAAAAGTGGCTATTCTCAACGAACCGCCACTTTGTAATGAATCAATTTGTTTTATCATTCATGAGGGAAATCTATTTCAGAACAATTTTTTTGATGTATCCTGTTCAATGACCCTGTGTCCAGTTCGTCTATGCTTATTATATATAAGGTGTCGGTCACATATATTCCGTTCTCTCCAAGAAATATGTATGCGGCATCGAAAAACCAGCCCTCACCTCTTACCTTCATGTCTATTCTGATATCGTTCTGTATCTCACAGATTTTTCTTATAGCCTCAATCAGTTCGGTTCTCTCCATATAATGCTCCTTTATCCGTATACAACAGGGCATCCGGATTTTTGTTTGCGGACTTTTCATTTATATATCAAAAGTATGGCCGTTCATTTTTCCCTCCTGAAACCTTCCAAACCCTTATATATGAGAAAATAGCTTGGAGCATTATTCAGCACCATTAAGATAAGGTGCGTCAGCTTCGAGCGTTATAAAAAGTAATTTTCCGGGTTAAATCTAATTCAGATGATGGTTAGAACTTTAATTCGAGGGATAGCAACGGTACGAGTAGTTTTCACAGCTTTAGTCTTGATTACCCAAAGTATGCAGTCTATCGGAAAGTCAAGTCAGATCGAGGAGGTTTGATGACGGCTTTTCTTTTTTTTTCTTCCCCTTTCTTGAATCCTTCAAAGCCTTATATGTGAGAATAATATATAAGAGAATAGAAACGTAATAACAAACAATTGAAAATTAGAGAAATGGGAAATTTGGTAAAAGCATTGAAGATCGCCGCAAATGTAGCGGAGATCATCGTGGCAGGCTCCGTATTGATCGAGCTTGCCGAGAAGTATGGTGGCAGATTGGGAAAGAAAAAATCCGCCACGGGTAAAGTCGAAGCTGTGGATGCGGCGGTGACTGAGAACTAACATAATGTCTTGAACAGTGGATTATGATAAGGGTCAGGACGTAATAATAACAATCCTTGAGGTTACTACATCAATACTCAAGGGAATCAAGAAGCTAAGAAGTTTATTTATAAAAGCAAAGAAATAAACCTCTTGGCTTTTTTTCGTTTATCGGATTTTATTAACAACTAAAAAATTAACAAAGAGTATGGAAACAATGACTAATGAACTTACTGTCATTCCAAGAACAATCGGAATGATGACAAGAATGATGGATGTGATTAATACCGAGAATATTGAAGATGCTGTAATCGTATCTGAAGAAGAGCAGGAAGAACATCCCAATTTCATAGAATCGAATACTTCAGGCATTACACTTGAAGAACTTGAGAGAAACTGCATTGTACCCAGTTTCGGAGATAACCAGCTTACAATCAGCCACCAGACATTCATACACCGGATCGAGGAGGCTGCAAGGAGTTATTTTACGGGTGAGAGCTTTGGAAACACGGAAATCAGGGTATCACATAGAATCCTGGGCAGGGTTCCGGGAGCATTAACCAAAAAGAAAGAGGAACTTAAACCTGAGGACGAGACTATCTATTATCAACGTATGGCTTTCTGTTTTCATATCAGGTCTATGAGCAGAATGATGAACGGAGAAGAAGTACATTTATGTATCGGAGGTGTAAGAAGTCTGAACGAGGAAAACCTATACGCTGGAAAATCACCCGAGAAATTCAAGATATTCATAGGATGGAGAGTGAAGGTTTGTTCAAATCTAATGCTGACCAATGATGGTCTGACCGGAAGACTGGAAGTAATGAGTGATGCAGATATATACAGTTCAGCACTACGGTTATTTCAAGACTTTAATCCCGAACAAAATCTCATGCTACTTGAAAATCTGGGAAGAACGAATATTTCACAGGAACAGTTTTGTCAGATAATTGGTAGGCTCAGATTATATCAAGCTTTACCCGCTTCACAACTTAAAGAATTGCCCAAGGTGATTTTAGGTGATTCCAATGTCAATGCGGCTACGAAAGGCTATATAGAAAACCCTAATTTCGGGTTACGTGGCAGGGATAATATTACTTGTTGGGATCTGATGCAGCTACTCAATGACGCTGCCAAACAATCCTATATTGATAAGTTCCTGGAGAGAAATCAGAACTGCACTGATTTTGCGGTTGGTATCCAAAAAGCTTTAAACGGTGAAGATACTGAGAATTACGGATGGTTTTTGAGTTAGACCTGAAAAATAAATTGACTCACAAGGGAGAAAGATCTAAATATGACAAACATGATCTTTCTCCCTTTTTTGTTGAACCCTTTAACGGATACTTGATATGGAAATGAATGATATTATGACATGCATAGACAGATTGCCGCAAGGCTGTTCTGATAAAAGATATGCTGGGATCCTGAAGGAATTACCGGATGAATGTCAGTCACGTATAAGAAAGACGTTTACCCCAAATCATTACAACAGGAATAATGTATAATCAATAATGAATATCAGCGATGAAATATGATTTTATAAAAGTTGGTGCCACTGTTTGCTGGCATGATCCCGAAGGTATATCAGAGGGTGAATACAAAGTGGCTTCGGTCCCGGATAATTTGGAGGATGACAGTGTGGTCCTTATAACTTCCGATTTTTCCGAGGCTGAGGTTTTCCCTACAGAATTATCTCCGGTTTAATATTATAGGTTATGGAAAGACATGAATTGGAAAACAGCAGGGAATTCAAGGCTGCAAAAGAACTTGAACATGCCCTGAACGATTATGGGTGGAATGAGAAAAGGTTCGCTTCAGCGGTGACTACATTCCACAGGACCCTGCAACAGACCTTATTCAGAAGTATGGTTGAAGTGATTAAAACAATGGGAAGTGAAGGTTACGGATATGACCTGAGGAACAAAGCTTCGCATGAGATATGTAAGAAGATAGTGGAATCGGGAGTTCTGGAGGACGAGACGATACCATTCATCTGAAACGGTTGAAACATACCAAGATAATATTCCGGGGAGGGATATTTCCGATAAAAAGGAAGTATCTCTCCTTTTTTTTATTTACCGACAATTTAAAATTCAGAAGATTATGTTATACTATGATTTTTATGGTTACGAAAGATTCAAGGCCTGTTTCGGACTTGAAAAAAGAGATAACGGTACAGTGGTAAGAAAGAACAGGATACTGCTGAACCATCTGAAGAATCCTGCACTGCTCCGGTATTGCAGGGAACATAACGATTATACCCTGCTGCGTATATATGATATGGCTGACCTGGAGAAAAAAGTGGTTGAAGCCATTGTCAGATCAGGAAAGGATGATGAAAAACTGCCTTATAAAGTAGAACTGATAGGCAAGGTTTATTATTCCTCCCGATATCAGACTGACGAAACCAAAGGTATATGTGAGGATCTGGACAAGAATTCAATCCGCTATATAAATGTCGGGCGTAACCGGATCTTCAAGATGAGGGCCGGAAAGTTCATGAGAGAGCTTATTCTTGAAACAGAGATCGGAAAGCTACTCTCACCCAGTGTAGTAAACTGGATTGCAGGAGATGTTTTCACTCAGCAATGGTGTACTTATACACATGGGAAATCACCTGATATGGAACTACATATAAACAATGAGTTCTGGAAGATATATGATAGTGATTATTGCAAAGGTAATTTCGGTTCATGTATGGTGGACGAAGACCGGACCTCATTCTATCGTGATTCGGTAAAAGCCAAGGCGGCTTACATAACAGACAAAACAGGATTGGTTGTAGCAAGATCCGTTCTATTTACTGACGTTACGGATCAGGATGGCAAGAAATGGAGGTTGCTTGAAAGGCAATACTCTTCAGGAGGTGATGATGTATTGAAACGGTTACTGATTGACAAACTCATTCAAGGTGATCACATAGACGGTTATAAAATCGTGGGTGCATCCTGCCATGAAGCTAACGCATTTGTAGATATTCATGGGAACTCATTATCCGACAGGAAGTTTGAGATTGACTGTGATCTGGAACTGGAAGACACGCTTTCTTATCAGGATTCTTTCAAATGGTATAGTTATAACCTGAATAAAGCCTATAACTACGAAAACTCACACTTTTCATATAACCTTGACACCACAGACTTGAACTTATATGGTGATACTGACGATGATCGGGAATGGGATGATTACCACCAATACTATTGTGATGATACAAGACTCTGCTATCGGAACGGAAGGGAGATCCGGGTAGACGTTGAAAACCTGGATGATTTTATATGGATAGAATCAACACAGGAATACCACCATGAAAACGATTGTGTCTGCTGTGATGAATGTGGAACATATATCCTGTTGGATGATGCCATGTGTTCGGAAGTGACGGAGGAATATTATTGCTGCAAGGACTGTATGGAGAAAGCGGAAAATGAGTTCAAGCGGGAGAACTGGCATTACTCCGAATATGATGATGAATGGTATGAGGATTACACCGACATAACCCGGATCAATATCTGGAATGAACCGGAAGGTATCTATGAGAATAAAAGCATCGGTACGGATACATTATGCCGGTTATTGAGAAATGAGGAAGCATGGGAGTTTGACAATGAGGTGTTCGACAGGATAAATCCAAGTACCAACCTTCCATACGGCTATAAACTTAAAAAAGAGATAAATCATGAATATACAATTATTGAAGCGGCTGTATAGTATCTACAGCCCGAGTGGAAAGGAACAGAAGATGGTAAAGTTCCTCTGTTCCTATATAAGACAGCTTCCCGGAAATATATCCGTGTCAAAGGATAAGTTCGGGAACCTGTATGTAGTCAAGGGTAAAGCGGAAGTTTATTCTTGCTTAGTGAGCCATATCGACCAGGTTTCACACTGCAAGCATTCAAAGGATTTCAAGGCGGTGGAGACCAGGGAAGTCATATTCGGTTATTCGCCAAAGAACAGGAGGTTTGAGAATTTGGGAGCCGATGATAAAAATGGAGTGTTCATCTGTCTTGAATGCCTGAAGAAATATGATTCTATGAAAGTAGTCTTTTTTAGAGAGGAAGAAACAGGCTGCAAGGGAAGTTCTGAGGCGGTGATGTCTTTCTTCGATGATGTAAGGTTCGTTATCCAGCCTGACAGAAAGGGTGATTCGGATCTGGTTACAAGTATAGGATATGCCGGCTTGTGTTCCGAAAAGTTTATGGAAGCGATGGAACCTGAGAAATGGGGTTACATGGAGGAGAACGGCTTGATGACCGATATTCTGACCTTGAAAGAGAAAGGATTGGAAGTTTCCTGTATCAACGTCTCATGTGGTTACTACAATGCCCATACTGATGAGGAGATAACGGTAAAGAAAGACCTGACGAAGAGTCTGATGTTTATAGAACATATCATAGAGGACTGTACTGATGTTTATCCACATATTCCAAATGTCCCGTATTTCAATCATTATGAGTTCGAGGATGAAATTTATGATATACTGAATAATGATCCAAACCTTACTCCCGAAGATCTTTATGACATGTATTCCACCAATTTTCCACCCTTCGGATTGGAGGATTATAGAAGGATATGTGAAGATTATCGGATGTTCTGGTATGAAGATGAGGAAAAATATAGTTTAAACAAAAGCGGATATGAAAACGAGAAGGTTCTGTCCTAAGTGTGGACGTATGCTTTTAAGGTCCAGAATTAAAGGCTATGAATTTCAATGTATGAGTTGTGACGAGGATTTCTACAGGTTTGAAGTCCTTACGGGAAAACAAAAAAGAATCGTGAACGGAAAAACAGAGAATCATGGAAAGAGATAAGAACTACGATTTGGAACTGGCCGGATATATCTGGTCAATCCTGAAATCCAATCTCCCTGTCCTTATGTCTTGGGGAGTTGAGATTGAAACAATGAAAGTAATAACATGTGGTCTTGAATTCAGGGTCAACGGATTCAAACATACCGGAAAGGTCCAGATTGTATTGAATGAGGGTGCTGACCTGTTTGAAGTCTGTCTGATTGGTGAGGATGGAGAAATCAGGGATAAGAGAGAGGGCATCTACTTTGACATGCTTGTTTCTGTGGTGGATGAACTTGTGGAGAAAACGGACGATTATGAAAAGAGGGTTTCTGATACATACTAATATTATAAAGTATTAGCGGTTCTCTGAGAAATCGGGAAATGTGACAACAGGCTTTCTGTGGGAGAGTAGATTTTATAAAAACTCAAAATCTCATGGAAAGCCTTTTTTTATGTATTAATGTAAATGTTTCCATAGATTAGACGACCATCTAATCAGTGGAACTATTGTTAAAACTATTAAAAAATAAAAGATAATGAACAATCAATATGTGGCTTATCTCCGGGTAAGCACTCAGAAACAAGGATACTCAGGATTGGGACTTGAGGCACAGAGGGAGATAATACAGAAATACCTTTGTGATAAAACTCCGGTTGCTGAATATATTGAAATTGAATCGGGGCGGAAAAAAGAGAGACCCAAACTTAAGGAAGCGTTGGCCCTATGTAGAAAAGACGGTGCTATTTTAATAGTAGCAAAACTGGATAGACTGGCAAGGTCGGTTTCATTCTTGTCCAGTTTATTGGAATCTGATGTGGAAATAGTCTTTTGCGATTTTCCACAGGCTAATAAAATGGTGCTTCATATTATTTCGGCCATATCCCAGTACGAAGCAGAATTGATAGCAGCCAGAACGAAAGCGTCATTACAGGCTAAGAAAAGCAGAGGATTCAAACTTGGCAATCCTGAACACCTGATGGATAAACACAATCAGGCCATCCAAAACAGCATAAAGACCTGCAAGGATAAAGCTGACAACAACCCGAACAATAAAAGGGCTATTGCTATATTACGGATTTTAGTGAAAGAGAGCCATAGCTATAATGAAATGGCAAATATCCTGAATCAGGAAGGGTTTGTATCTTCCAAAGGCTGTTCTTTCACAAAATCAACGGTATATAAACTGATTAAAAGGTATAACCTAAAAGAAGATTGAAATCATGGAGTACAACTATCTTATTCTCCCGGATTACAGTACCGGAGAAATCATAAGAATCAAACTGTCGGAAGAGCAGAAACGTGACTCGGAGAAGTATGATGATTTTGAGGAGTATCTGATGACCCTGGAGGATGGTTACGGATTCAGGCTTCTTGACTGTAGCTGGATGGCGGTTGAACGTTTGCAGGAGACAGTCTATGGATTCTAACACAATGAATAAGAGGGACTTGATTAAACAGGTTTCTCTTATTTTTTTCATTCTCCTTTTACACCAAAAAATTCTGAGATCCTATATATAGAGTAAAGAAAAAGGTTACTATGACATGTCTTCTGGAAAATCTTGGAATTATATGTTATGGAAGTTTGCTGGAGGCGGAAGTATGGAACGAAGTGGAAATGTAATACATAACTGGAAGACAAAAGTGTTATAAAAAGTTGTGCAAATGAGGTACAAATGCTTAAAGAATAATGTTTTTGTCAGTTTTTTTAATAACATCCTTACGGTT
>ENA-OQBL01000041-OQBL01000041.1-human-gut-metagenome-genome-assembly--contig:-NODE-41-length-89374-cov-4.874069_pt1 | contig 89374 bp, 85 predicted proteins | sample MGYA00242747_ERZ504553 | MGnify/ENA primary metagenome ERZ504553 (study PRJEB26092, sample SAMD00036240) | human gut metagenome | host: Homo sapiens | study: EMG produced TPA metagenomics assembly of...
CCTTTTCCTGCTCAGACTGCAGTTCCTGCAGCTTCTGGCGCAGGTCGCTGACGCTGGAGGAGGCGGCCAGCGGCGTCATGACGGTGGAAAGCGTCATGCTCATGGCGACAGCCGCGCTCAGCAGAAGCGAAATCAGCTTTTTGCCGTGTTTTACATGCTTCATGGTCTTATACGTTCCCTTTATCCCCTGTTATACATTCAGATGCTTGCGGATGCTGGTGGCGGTGCCGAGGCCGCAGAGCACGAAGCCCAGCAGCACAAAGCCGCCGACGATGTAGTACCAGACGCTTTCCAGCGGGACAAGCGTGCCGCCGAACATCTGCGAGAGGTTGGACGGATTCTCGGCATACCAGCGGCAGAGTGCATAGTACGCGCCGCAGACGATGCCGGACGCAATGCCAGCCGAAATCAGGCCGGAGGTGACGCCCTCGACAAAGAACGGAAAGCGGATGAAACCGTTGGTCGCGCCGACGAGCTTCATAATGCCGATCTCCTTGCGGCGGTTAAAGACGGTGATTTTGATCGTGTTGTTGATGACGACGATGGAGACGATGGCCAGCACCGCGACCAGGCCGTAGCAGGCGTAGTTGATGACCTTCTGCAGGGACGTGAAGGTATCCGCCATAGCCAGCGGGGCCTTGACGCTGTAAACGCCGTCGATCTGCATGAGCTGGGCGGAGACTTCCTCAATGTTGTCGGGGTCGTCCACGGTCACGCGGTAGTTGGGAGTGAACGGGTTGTCATTGGCAAAGACCTGCTGCAGGTTTGTGTAATCCTTCAGCATATCGCTGTAGGTCGCCAGAACGTCCTCCGGCGACATATAGGTCACGCTCACAACGTGGGGCGTGTTGCGGATGGCCGCGTCGGCGGCGGCAATCTGCTCGTCGGTGGCGACCTCGCTCTCGCCGGTGCCGCCCATGTAGACGACGGTCTCGTTCTGGTTGCCGATGTATTCGACCATGTGGTCAATGTTGATGCCCAGCAGCGAGGCTGCGCCGATCAGCAGCATGCAGACGGTCAGCACGCCCATGGAGGCAAAGGTCATCAGTCGGTTGGCGCGCAGGTTGTGCAGGCCCTGGCCGACTAAGTAGATAAACTGGAAAAACGCATGGTGTCCCCTCTTACTTACAAATCAGTCCGCGTCGTACTCGTAGTCGTCCTCTTCGCGCTCGGCCATGGCGGCAGCGTAGCGGCGCGCGGCAGCAGGGTCAGCGGTATCGGAGGCTACCATGCCGTTGGCCAGCGTGATGACGCGGTTGCCGTACTTGCGGGCCAGCTTGTGGACGAGCTCGTGCTCATGGGTGACGACGACGACGGTGATGTTGACCTTGTTGATGGCCTCAAACAGCTGCATGATGTCCATCGACATTTCGGGGTCGATGTTGCCGGTGGGCTCGTCCGCGATAATGAGCTTGGGGCCGTGGGCCAGCGCGCGGGCAACGGCCACACGCTGCTGCTCGCCGCCGGAGAGCTCATCTGGCAGGCGGTCCATTTTGTCCTCCAGACCGACAAGGGAGAGTGCAAACGGTACGCGGTCCTTGATCTTTTTGGTCGAGATGTTCGTCACGCGCATGGCGAAGGCGACATTCTCATAGACGGTCATGGTGGGGATCAGGCGGAAGTCCTGGAACACAACGCCCATCTGGCGGCGCAGGTAGGGTACCTTGCGGCGCTTGATGCGCGTTAAATCCTGCCCATTGATAAAGACCTTGCCCTCGGTGGGCTTCTCCTCCATCTGGATGAGCTTTAAAAACGTGGATTTGCCCGCGCCGGAATGGCCGAGGATAAAGACGAACTCGCCCTCGTCAATATGGATGTTGATGTCCTCCAGCGCGACGTTCTCATCGTTGTGGGTCTCGTAGGTTTTATATACATGTTCAAAATCGATCATTCGGGGTTCTCCTGCCGTGGTTTGGCTTTGCTGTTATGGTTACAGTCATACATATAATAGAATACCATGTCAGACCCCTGCGGTCAAGGTGCTTTGCGGCTATAAAAAGCAGGAAAATGGCGCTGCCTTGCGGTGCAGCGCCATTTGTGAAAGGTTTTTTTAAAATCAATATTTGGCCGGGTTGGCGGACAGATATTTCTTGACCATCAGCGCCACCTTAAAGACGATGGCATCATCGAAGTTGCGCAGGTCAAGGCCGGTCAGCTTGCGGATCTTCTCAAGGCGGTAGACCAGCGTGTTACGGTGAACGAACAGACCGCGGCTCGTCTCGGAGACGTTCAGGTTGTTCTCAAAGAAGCGCTGGATCGTGAACAGCGTCTCGGCATCGAGGGAGTCGATGCTCTCCTGCTTGAACACCTCGCGCAGGAATGCTTCGCAGAGCGTCGTAGGCAGCTGGTAGATCAGGCGCGCAATGCCCAGATGGTCATAGCTGATGACCTGACGCTCGGTGTCAAACACCTTGCCGACCTCCATGGCAATCTGGGCTTCCTTAAAGCTGGAGGCCAGGTCCTTGATGTTGCCGATGGGCGTACCGATGCCGACGACGGCCTTGATGTAATGGTCGCCCTGCAGCGTATCGACGATGGAGGCAGCCAGCTTTTCCATATCGCGGGTGTTGTTGTCGGGCTTGATCTCCTTGACCAGGACGGTGTCGGTCTCGCTGATGTTAAAGACGAAGTCCTTTTGTTTGTCCGGGAAAAGACCGCTGACAACGTCGTAGGCGGAAATATCATTGCCGGAGGTCACGCGGATCAGCAGTACGACGCGCTGCACGTCGGAGACAAAGTGCAGCTCCCGCGCCTTGGCGTAGATGTCGCCGGGCAGGATGTTGTCGAGCACGACGTTCTTGATGAAGTTCGTCTTGTCGAATTTTTCGTCGTGGTACTGCTTGATGCTCTGCAGGCTGATGGAGAGCATGGCGGCGAACTGCTCGGCGGTAGTGTCAGTGCCCTCGACAAAGACGGCGTAGTCATTGTGCTTGGCGTTGGAGAACTGATGGTAGGCATACCCATCGCGCACGAAAGCATCCCCGGCCGTCTGGCGGACAGCGGCCACGCCCTCGCGCACCTCACCGATCTGTCCCAGCTCAGAGCAGGAAATGACGGTGCCGGTCTCATCAATCACGCCGACGACACGATCCACTGCGTCCTTCATCTGGTAGACCACGTTCTGGAATACCCTGTTTGCCATAATATGTGACTCCCCTTTTAGCTGTTATTTAGACAGTCTGCACCGGTGTGCAGTGCGGGCTATGCGTGTTTGGCAAAATTGCCGTTTGGTAATCTGCCTGAAAACCAAAACATCATAATGTATATTTTACACAATCCGCTTGGCTTTTGCAACATATTTTCACGAAAATCGAAAGATTTTCTTGTACATTTTTCAAATCAGCACAAAAAATGTACCTGCCGGTGTTTTCCCGGCAGGTACAATCGTCCGTCATTTTGACGATTTTTCCTCTTTTGTCTGGTTCATGGCACCGGTGCCGCCCTCGATCGACGCCTGCGGCGCTGGAACACATAGGTGATGCTTGCGGAAGAAAATCTTTACATCATTCCAGAATGTCACATGGGCAGCGTACTCACCGTCGTAGCGGGCTTTGACGTCAATCGGCAGCTCGTCGCGTCCGTTGACCTGCGCTAAGCCGGTCAGGCCCGGGCGGATGTCGTTGGCGCGGACCTTGTCGCGCGCCTCGATCAGGTCGTACTGGTTGTACAGTGCGGGCGCGGGCCGATGACGCTCATCTGCCCTGCCAGTATGTTGTAGATCTGCGGCAGCTCGTCCAGGCTCGTCTTGCGCAGGAAGGCACCGCTCCCGGTAATGTAGCTGTCCGCATCTTTCAAAAGGTGCGTGGGAACGTCGTGCGGGGTGTCGCCGCGCATCGTGCGGAACTTCAAGATGTTAAAGTGCGTTTTGCCCTTGCCGATGCGGCGCTGCTTGAAAAAGACCGGTCCCGGGGAATCGAGCTTGATCCACAGCGCGACCAGCCCCATCGGAATTGCAAGAATGATCGTGGCTGCCAGCGAAAGGATAATGTCCAGCAGGCGCTTGCCGTAACGCTCGTACATAAATCAGCCCTCCTCGGCGGGATGCTCTGTCTCCCGGAGCTTCTGCGCAATCTCCTCCTGGGAGAAAAGCGCGGTGTTGCCGGTGGCGGCCACAACGGTGTGGTCGGCGCGCACGCGGCGGTTGGGGTGGTAGGTCGGGACCATCTCCTGCAGAACGTCGACGACCTCGTCGTTGTTGTGCCTGGCAGAGTCCTTGAGCCGCTGCAGGTCGGTGTAGAATTTTTCCAGATCGATCTGCATGGGCGGCGCGATGAAGATTTTGTTGTGGGCGGTTTTGGCCATCTTGTCCTGCTCGGAGTCCATGAGCAGTTCCTCGTACAGCTTTTCGCCGGGGCGCAGACCAGTGACCTTGACCTGCATATTTACGCCCGGCTCGTAGCCGTAGAAGCGTATCAGGCGGTTGGCCAGATCCATGATCTTGACCGGCTCACCCATGTCCAGCACGTAGATGCTGCCGCCCTTCGCCAGACCGCCGGCCTGCAGAACGAGCTGCGCAGCCTCGGTGATGGTCATAAAGTAGCGGACAATATCGGGATGCGTGATAGTTACAGGGCCGCCGCGCTTGATCTGCTCCTCAAACAGCGGGATGACGCTGCCGTGGCTGCCCAGCACGTTGCCGAAGCGCACCGCAACGCAGGTCATCGACGTGGCCTGGGAGAAGGTCTGGATCAGCATCTCGCACAGACGCTTGGTGCAGCCCATGACGTTCGTCGGGTTGACAGCCTTGTCTGTAGAGAGCTGGACGAACCGCTCCACGCCGTGCTCAGCGGCGGAGGTCAGCAGGTTCTTGGTGCCAAAGACGTTGTTCTTGACGGCCTCGGCGGGGCTGATCTCCATCAGCGGCACATGCTTGTGCGCCGCCGCGTGAAAGACGACGGACGGTTGATAGGTGTCGAACACCTCGTCCAGACGTGCTTTATCGCGGATGGAGCCGATGAGGGTGATAACAGGAGCCTCGGGGCCGTACTTGTTTTTCAGCTCGGTTTCCAGCTCATAGGCGCAGTTCTCGTAGATGTCAAAAATCAGCAGACGGCGGGGCTGGTAGCGCATGATCTGACGGCAAAGCTCGCTGCCGATGGAGCCTCCGCCGCCCGTGACGAGAACGATCTTGTCATGCAGGTATTCGGAAATCTGGGCATTGTTCAGCTGGATCTCATCGCGGGAGAGGAAGTCCGCCGTGTTCAGCTCACGGAAACCCGCCGCCACAGGATTGCCGTTTTCGTCAACAGCCTGCGGGTCACTGATCATCCGCACGCGGCAGTGGGTGGAGTTGCAAAGGTTGATGATCTCGCTCAAACGGTCACCCTTGACTGTCGTGATAGCGATGACGATCTCGAGAATATGATATTTGCGCACCAGCTCCGGTATGTCGGAGATCGTGCCGCGCACCGGTACGCCCTGCACGCGCAGGCCTTTTTTTGGTCAGGTCGTCGTCAACGATGCAGACCGGGTTGCCGAAGCTCTGATTTTTCGTCTTGCAGAGGTTGACGGCCCACGCACCGGCGTTGCCGGCGCCGACAATGAGCAATGGCGTGTTGTCCTCCGGCTTGTTGGCCTTGGCGTTGCGCATCGTCAGGACCAGCCGCCACAGGAACCGCACGCCCGCTATGGCCGCCGTGTTGAATACCGCGCCGAAGATCAGCACCGCGCCGGAGATCGGGCGGCTGTGGTAGGTCAGATCGAACAGCATGATGATGCCCGTCGCCAGCCCGGAAAGGCAGGTCAGGCGTGCAAGGTCGCGCATACCGGCGTACTCCCACATGATCTCATACAGTCCGCCGAACCAGAACACGATCATATAAATGGGCAGGACGTATAAGAGCATCGGGGCCATGGCGCGCAGTATCTCCACGCGGCGGTAGGCATCGCCGCTGTCAAAGCGCAGCATGACGGCCAGCCAGTAGCAAAGTACAATGAGCCCGCAGTCCAGCAGCATCAGTGCGATGCGGCGCGGAAGCCCGTTTATCAGTTGTTTTGAGACCTGTTGCATCGATTCCATCCTTACTATACGTTCTTCTATCTGAAAACGGGCACAATGCGGCCCGGCAAAATTGTCATATATGCTATTATAACACAAAAAGGCCCCATTTGTCCTACTTTTGGGCAGACAAATGGGGCTAATGTTGTATAAAAATCGTGGTAAATTTTTGGTAAAACGGACGAAAGCGATTTACTCGACGGTCACGCTCTTGGCCAGATTGCGCGGCTTATCGACATCCAATCCCTTGGCGCAGCTGACGTAGTAGGCCAACAGCTGCAGCGGAATGACCGACAGGCTCGTGGCAAAGTGCGGGTCGGTCTTGGGCACGTAGACCGTGAAGCCCGCAGTGTCCTCGATGCTGTAATTTCCGTAGGTGGTCAGGCCCATCAGGAAGGCGCCGCGGCTCTTGACCTCGACCATGTTGGAAACGCTCTTTTCAAACAGGTCCGGCTGAGTCAGGATGCCGACGACCAGCGTTCCCTTCTCGACCAGAGAAATCGGCCCGTGCTTCATCTCGCCCGCGGCGAACGCCTCGGAGTGGATGTAGCTGATCTCCTTAAATTTCAAACTGCCCTCGAGCGCGACGGCGTAGTCGAGGCCGCGGCCAATGAAGAAGGCATCCTTGGCGTTTGCGTACTTGCTGGCAAACCACTGGATACGCTCCTTGTCGGCCAGGGTCTTTTCGATCTTCTCGGGCAGAGCCTCCAGCTCGGTGACGAGGTGCTCATACCGGCCGTCCGCCAGCGTGCCGCGCACACGGGCAAACTCGGTAGCCAGCAGGTAGCAGGCCGCCAGCTGGGTGCTGTAGGCTTTGGTGGTAGCGACGGAGATTTCCGGGCCGGCCCAGGTGTACATTGTGGCGTCGGCCTCACGGGCAATGCTGGAGCCGACGACGTTCACAATGCCGATGGTGCGCACACCGCGCTCCTTGCACAGGCGCAGGGCGGCCAGCGTGTCGGCGGTCTCACCGCTCTGGCTGATGACCATAGCGAGTGCGTCCTTTTCGAGCACGGGATTGCGGTAACGGAACTCGCTGGCGACATCGACCTCGACGGGGATGCGGGCCAGGCTCTCAAACACATAGCGCGCGGCCATGCCGACATGGTAGGCGGAGCCGCAGCCGATGATGTAGAGACGATGGACATTCCTGATGGCCTCCTCGTCAAGGGCCAGCTCGGACAGGTCGATCTGTCCGTCCTTGAGGCGCGGGGAGATCGTATCGCGGACAGCGGCGGGTTGCTCGTAGATCTCCTTCATCATGAAGTGCTCGTAGCCGCCCTTCTCCGCGGCCTCGGCGTCCCACTCAATGGTGGTGGACTCGCGGGTGATGGGTTCCTTGTCGATGTTGAAGAACTCGATGGAGTCGGGGGTCAGGCGGGCAATCTCGAGATTGTCAATGTAGTAGACCGTGCGGGTGTACTTGAGCAGCGCAGGAACGTCGGAGGCGATGATGGCACCGTCCGCGCACTTGCCGACGATGAGCGGGCTGTCCTTGCGCACTGCGTAGATGACGCCGGGTTCGTCGGCAAAGAGCACGCCCAGCGCGTAGGAGCCGCGGACATGCAGCATCATGCGGGTGATGGCGTCCAGTGCGTTGCCTGCGGACTCGCCCATGTAATAGTAGTCAAGCAGCTGGGCAACGACCTCGGTGTCGGTCTGGGAGACGAAGCTGAAGCCCTTGTTGAGCAGACGCTCCTTGATCTCCTGATAGTTTTCAATGATTCCGTTGTGTACGACGGCAATCTTCTGGTCACGGGAATAATGCGGGTGTGCGTTGACGACGGACGGCTCGCCATGGGTCGCCCAGCGGGTATGGCCGATGCCGCAGCTGCCGGGCACGGCGCTGCCGCCGTCGGTCATCTCGCTCAGGACCTTTAGGCGGCCCTTGGCCTTGACGACCTCGATCTTGCCGGCGGCGTTCTGCACCGCCATACCGGCAGAGTCATAGCCGCGGTATTCAAGCTTGGCCAGGCCGTCCAGCAGAATGGGGGCGGCCTGTGCCGCGCCGGTAAAGCCTACGATTCCACACATAACAGGTATCCTCCCTTTGTTACAGCGTTGAAACTATACTTTCCATTTTATTGGATTAGAGCAAAATACTTTTACAGTATATGCCATTTGGGTACAAATGTCTATAGCTTTACGCAGATTTTGTACAGGTGTGCGCGGTATAAAGACAAAGCGGGCAGCCGTCAAGGGCTACGGCTGCCCGCTGCGCGCATTCTCCCTTTCCGGTTTCTTACACCATATAAGAACGAATCAAAAGTTATCGCGCATTTATTAGCATAGCACATTCCCGGAAGAATAGCAAGTGCAATCTGCAAGCAAGAGAACATTTTGCACACTTTGCAAAAAAATCTAAAGTGCATGATGCAATTACTTTCGGAAATTAGTCACTGACCCGACGCGCTACGACGACATAGCGCCCGTTGGCGGACGAATACTCGCAGGTAGAGAGGGTCAGCAGCTGCTCACCGTAGGCAGGGCGGATGCCGCTGTCCACGTCGCTGCGGGAGATGACCTGATCCACATAGCGGTTGTAAGCGTCCTCGTCCATGTCGATGTACTGGTTGTAGATAAACGAGGTGTCGTTGACGACATCGATGGTGAACGCACCGAACACCTCATACTTGGCGTCCCCATAGACGGTGTCAAACTCAATGAAGGGGTGCTCCTGATAGTGGTCGGCCTTGCGGTACTCGGTCAGGCAGCCGAAGATCGTGCCGGTTTTCATATTGTGGCCGTAGATGATCAGGTTGTCGCTCTCGGCGTTGACCCCGAGCGTCGTTTGCTCGTCCAGGTACGGTACGCCGTAGACGCTGTAGGCTTTGTTGAAGTCATGACGCAGATAGAAGTCCTTGTTGTCCGGCGCGTACATAACCGGAAAATCCAGATTGGTGCCGTCGATGGAGATCCAGCCGATAAAGTCGCTGTTCTTGTCGCGCAGGGCAGCAAACCTGGCACCGTTGGGGTTGACATTTTCCCCTGCAGGGGCCGGGGTCGCCGCGGTATCGATCATCGACTGCAGGTCGGCAAACTCGCTCTCGGTCTTGCGGTCATCGAGGAACCGCTTGACCAACAGGCCGCCGCTGATGAGGAAAATCGCGGCGAAAACGATCATCGCGAGGGTGTACAGCAGATTACCGCGCTTTTTTTTGCACTTCGCGGTCTCGCGCCGGCGATAGTCCTCGTCGTTGTCCTGGTCGTAGAAGGCCGCAGGTTCCTGCGGAGAAACCTTCGGCAGATCGGTGACTGTATAGGATGCCTTTACCTGAACGGAAGGGGTCTGCGGCAGCGGTGCATCGCTGCGGTGAATCTTTGCCATGATGGATTCTCCTGTAACACAATACTATCTTTACTATACGACCTGCGCGGCAAAAAGACAAGGGAAATATCACACAAAAATCTGTAAAAAATATCCGTCCCGCACCGTGCGGCGCAGGACGGACAACAAAAACAGGTTACTCGCGGATCTCGATGCCGAGCTTGAACTTCAGGTTGCCGAGAATTTTCTTGACGAAGCGGTCGATCTCATCGGGTGTCAGCGGTTTGTCAGCGGGCTGGAAGGACAGGCTGAACGCCATGCTCTTCTTGTCCGCGCCGAGCTTTTCGCCGCGGTAGATGTCGAACAGCTCGACCTTGGTCAGCTGCTTGCAGGCGCGCTGCATCTCGGTGACGAGGGTGCCGCACTCCATGCTCTCGGGGGCGACGAGCGCCAGATCACGCTGGACCGGGGCAAACTCGGGGATGGGCTGGTAGTGGATGGCGGCGGGGACCAGCGCGTGGAACGCGACCCAGTCGATCTCGCCCAGATAGATGTTCAGGTTGGCGCGGCTGTCCTTGGGCAGCTTGAGCTCGCTTGTTACATCATTAGCCAGCTTGCCAAAGACACCGACGCGCTCACCCTTGCACAGGATATAAGCGGCAATACCGGGGTGCAGCCAGGCAACGTCCGTTGCGCGCTCGACGGTCAGCTCGACGCCGAACGCAGCGCCGAAGCTCTCGACAGCACCCTTGACTGCGAAGAAGTCCTCCTCACTGCCCCAGGCAGCAAAGCCCAGATGCAGACGTTCCTCGGGCAGTTCGGTGACGGGCAGCTGCTTCGGGATGTAGATGTTGGACATCTCGAACAGACGACCCTCGGCGTTGCCCTTGCGCAGGTTGTCGACGACGACATTCAGCAGGGACGGTGCCAGCAGCGGGCGCATGATGGTCAGATGGGAGGAAATGGGGTTCAGGATACGGATGACCTTGCGCTCCGGCGCGTCGGCGGCATGTGCAGCATGTCTGGTCAGCGTCGGCGTAAAGGCCAGCGTCTGCGCCTCGTAGAAGCCTGGGCACACATGGTCGGCTTGGCCTGGCCTGGCGCTTTCTGCTCGGCGGTCAGGCCGCCGGTGGTGACGGTGGCAGCCTTCAGGAAGGTGGGGACGATGTGCTCATAGCCGTACTCGCGGATGACCTCCTCGGCCAGGTCGGGCTGCACCGACCTCGATGTCCTCACGCCAGCGGGCGGCGACGACCTGCATCGTGTCGCCGTCGGCTTCGAGTTTGACCTCGAACTGCAGGCGGTTCAGGATGTCCAGAATCACATCGGTGGGCACAGTGATGCCGAGGATGGCATTGATGCCGCTGACCTTGGCCGTGAAACGCTTGCCCTCACGCGGGGCACCGGCAGAACAGTCAAAATGGGTGGAGGTGACCTCGCCGCAGCCCAGCTCCTGAATCAGGTGCAGGGCACGGGCCATGCCAAGCTCGGTGGTGTACTCGGAGATGCCCTTCTCGTAATGGCTGGAGGCATCGGTGTTCTGGCCGAGGCCGCGGGCCGTCTTGCGGATGTTGTCGCGGGCGAACTTGGCGCTCTCAAACAGAAGCTGGGTGGTGGTATCTTTAATTTCGCTGTTCAGGCCGCCCATGACACCCGCCAGCGCAACGGGCTTGGAGCCGTCGCAGATGACGAGGTTGTTGGGCGTCAGGGTGAATTCTTTTTCGTCCAGCGTTGTGATCTTCTCGCCGTCTTTGGCGCGGCGGACGAGGATCTGGCAGCTTTCCAGCGTGTCCATGTCGAAGGCGTGCATGGGCTGGCCAATCTCCAGCATGACATAGTTCGTGATGTCAACGACGTTGGAGATGCTGCGCAGACCGCACAGGGCCAGCTGACGGCGCATCCAGCGTGGGGACTCGCCCGGCGTGATGTTGCGGACATAATGGCCAATGTAGCGCGGGCAGAGATCCTCGGCCTCGACGCTGATGGACAGGCGCGGATCCACATAGTCGCTGACCGTGTAGTCGGTGGCGGGCATCTTGAGGGGCTTGTTCAGCACTGCTGCAACCTCGCGCGCAATGCCGAGCACACTCTGGCAGTCGGCGCGGTTGGCCGTGATGGAAATATCAAAAATGTAGTCGTCAAGGCCGACGACCTGCTGAATGGGCGTGCCGGGGACAGTGTCCTTCGGCAAATCGAGCAGGCCGTAGACCTCGGCACCGGGGTACAGATCCTCGTTCAGGCCCAGCTCCTCGCCGCTGCACAGCATACCGTTGGACTCGACGCCCATCAGGGGCTTCGCCTTGATTTTTACGCCGCCGGGCAGCGTGGAGCCGTCGAGTGCGGCGGCGGTGTGCATACCGGCGTAGACGTTGGGTGCGCCGGTGGAAATCTGGATGTCGTGGCCGTACTCGCCGCAGTCAACCTTGCAGATGTGCAGATGGGTGCCCTCCTGCGGGACACACTCGGTCACAACACCGACAACGACCTTGGAGATCTCGCCGCCGAGGTCGATCAGCTCCTCGATCTCAAAGCCGCAGCCAAAGAGCTTGTCCTCAAGCTCCTGCGCGGTGACGTCGATGTCAACATATTGCTTCAACCAGCTGAATGGTACTTTCATACTCTGTACTCCTCCCCTGTCAATCCTCGAACTGCTTCAAGAAGCGCAGATCGTTTTCAAACATCAGACCGATGTTATTGATGCCGTACTTCAGCATGGCGATACGCTCAATGCCGATGCCGAATGCGAAGCCGGAGTAGACGTTGGGGTCAATGCCGCAGTTTTCCAGTACGCTGTGGTGGACGACACCGGCGCCGAGAACCTCGATCCAGCCGGTGTGCTTGCACAGCGGGCAGCCCTTGCCGCCGCACTCGAAGCAGGAAACGTCGACCTCGACGCTCGGCTCGGTGAACGGGAAGTAAGACGGACGCAGGCGGGTCTTGACGTCTGCACCGAACAGCGCCTGGACGAATTTGTCGAGCATTCCCTGCAGGTCGCAGAGCGTGATGCCCTTGTCAACGACGAGGCCTTCCATCTGGTGGAACATCGGAGAGTGGGTCGCATCGGAGTCGGAACGGAACACGCGGCCCGGGACCAGCACTTTGATGGGCGGCTTTTCCATGTCCATGACGCGGATCTGACCGCCGCTGGTCTGGGTGCGTAGCACAATGTTGTCAGCGACGTAGAACGTATCCTGCATGTCGCGGGCGGGATGGTTCTTCGGCACGTTCAGGCGGGTAAAGTTGTGGTCGTCGTCCTCGATCTCGGGGCCCTCGTAAATCTCAAAGCCCATACCGGCGAACACGTCGATGATCTCATTCTTGACGAGGGTGATCGGGTGCAGGCTGCCGGTTTGGCGAATCTTGGCGGGCATCGTGATGTCGACGGTCTCGGCGGCGTTGCGGGCCTCGAGCGCGGCCTTTTCGACCTGCTCGGACAGGGCCTGATACTGTGCCTCGGCCCACTGCTTGAACTCATTGATGGTCTTGCCGACGGCGGGACGGTCCTCCTTGGGGACATCGCGCAGACTCTTGGTCAGGCCCGCGACCTCGCCGTTCTTGCTCAGGTATTTCTGCCAGAAGTCAGAAAGCCGGGCTTTGTCGGTGACGTCTGCGCTGGCCTGCTCAATAGCGGCGCGCAGCTCTTTGATTTTTTCTTCCATAGTACACCTCTGCTTGAAGTAGGGCCGGAGCAAACAAAAAGGCTCCGTCCCTGTGTTGAATCAGGGACGAAGCCTTGCAAAATACAATTCTCCGCGGTACCACCCATGTTCCGCACTGTAAAGCGCGGCACTCTTTGCTGCCGGTAACGGTGCAGAGCCGTTGCGCACTACTCGGCCTTGGCCTTTCCCGCGCACCACTCGGGAGCGAACTTCCGCATAAGCGCTTTACAGGCGGCTTGCAGCCGGTGACCGCCCTCTCTTGCCTAAAGCAGCTTGTGCGTACTTTCTCCGTCGCTGTGTTTTTGCGAATACTTATTTAGTATAGCGCGGTTTGCGTCGGCTGTCAAGCCTGCGGCAGCGGATACTTCTGCTTATCCTCCACGCTGATGGCCGGACCGAGCTGAACCTCGATGATTTTCAGCTCGCTGTCGGCAAAGACTGTGTGGCGGCAGCCGGCGGGCATCGTCAGGATATCCCCTGGCTTCACGTCGCGGCGCACGCCGTCCAGAATCGCATGGCCGGTACCGGAGATGACGGTCCAGACCTCGTCGCGGTTCTCATGGCTGTGGTAGTTCATGCCGTGGCCGGGGGTGAGCGTGATCTTGATGGTCATGCTCGCGTCCTCGACGTCGAGCACGCGGAAGGAACCCCAGGACTTTTCGGCAAACATGATCTGCTGATGGATGCTGTCCACATACGGCTTGATGTAGCTGGACTGCTCCTTGTCAGAGACCAAAATGCCCTCCGGGCTGGCCGAGACGACGACGTCCTTCAGCCCCATGCAGAGCACGGGCACGTCCAGCTCGTTCAGTACATGGACGTTCTGGCAGGTGTCGTTCAGCATGGCCTTGCCGATGCTCGGCTCCTCCATGGCCTCGGTCAGGGTGTTCCAGGTGCCCATATCCTTCCACTGGCCCGCAAAGCGCATTACCTGAATTTGGGACTCATTCTCGACAACGGCGTAGTCGAAGCTGATTTTTTTCAGCGTCTCGTACTTATCGAACAGGTCCTTGTAATCGGTGAAATCGATCAGTTCGTGGGCCTTGTCCAGCACGTAGCGCAGTTTGTAGGCAAACACACCGCCGTTCCAGAGCGCACCCTGGGCAATATACTTTTCGGCGGTGGCGGCGTCGGGCTTCTCTTTAAACGTTTTGACCGGGCTGACGGCGTCGGCACTCTGCGGGATAATGTAGCCGTACTTTTCGCTCGGGTAGGTCGGCTCAATGCCCATCAGGGAGAGGTTCGCGTTCCCCTGCCCGGCCAGCTCGGACAGCGTTTTCAGCGCGGCGAAATAGTCATTGTTGACATAGGGGTCTACCGGGCAGACGACGACAGCCTCATCAAGGCCGACGCCTTTGACGTCGTGCAGGTAGGCTGTCGCCAGTGCGATGGCCGGGAAGGTATCACGGCGGCACGGCTCGACGCAGACGCCCACAGAATTGTTCAGCTGGTTGTGAATGGACGATACCTGCGTCTTGCTGGTGGCAATCGTCACGCTGGCGTCGGCGTCGACCTCCTTGATCTGGCGGTAGACGCGCTGGACCATCGACTCGTACCCGTCGGCGGTCTTGAAGATTTTGATGAACTGCTTGGAACGAATGTCGTTCGACAGCGGCCACAGGCGCTTGCCGGAGCCGCCGGACAGCAGGATGATATTCATAGCGTTTCCTTTCAGCGCTCGGCGCGCATCGGGTTGTTCAGAAAGTCCTCATAGGACAGGCGCAGGCCGTCCTCCAGCTCGGTCTTGTAGGTCCAGCCGAGGTTCGTCGCCTTGGAGACGTCCAGCAGTTTGCGGGGCGTGCCGTTGGGTTTGGAGGCGTCCCACTCGATCTTGCCGGTGTAGCCGACGACCTTGGCAACGAGCTCGGTCAATTCTTTGATGGTCAGCTCCTTACCGGTACCCGCGTTGACTGTCTCGTTGCCGGAGTAGTGGTTCATCAGGAACACGCAGAGGTTCGCGAGGTCATCCACATACAAAAACTCGCGCAGCGGGCTGCCGTCACCCCAGCAGGTGACGCTCTCGACGCCGTTGACCTTCGCCTCATGGAAGCGGCGGATCAGTGCGGGAACCACATGGCTGTGGGTCGGGTGGTAGTTATCGTTGGGACCGTACAGGTTCGTGGGCATGACCGAGATATAGTCCGTGCCGTACTGGCGGTTCAGGAACTCGCAGTATTTGAGGCCGCTGATTTTGGCGAGGGCGTAAGCTTCGTTCGTCTTTTCCAGTTCGGAAGTCAGCAGGCAGCTTTCCTTCATCGGCTGCGGAGCCATGCGCGGATAGATGCAGGACGAGCCGAGGAACTCCAGCTTCTTGCAGCCGTTCTGCCAGGCAGAGTGGATGACGTTCATCTCGAGCGTCATGTTGAACCACATGAAATCGGCCAGCGCCTCCTGATTGGCGACGATGCCGCCGACCTTGGCCGCGGCAAGGAATACGTACTCGGGCTTCTCCTCGGCAAAGAACTTTTCGACATTTTCCTGACGGCAGAGGTCAAGCTCCTTGTGGGTCCGGGTGATGATATTGTTGTAGCCCTGGCGCTGCAGCTCACGCACGATGGCGCTGCCCACCATGCCGCGGTGCCCGGCAACATAGATTTTTGCATTTTTGTCCATCATAATAAGTTACCCTCTTTTGAATAAATTATTTGATAACGCCCTTTTCGAGATACTCAGCCAGGTTCGTCTTGATGTGCTCCTCAGCGCGCTCGACGGCAACCTTCTTCATGTCGTGGTCGACCATGATCTTGACGAGCTGCTCAAACGTGGTCTTGGTCGGGTTCCAGCCCAGCTCGCGCTTTGCTTTGGACGGGTCACCCCAGAGGTTGACGACGTCCGTCGGGCGGTAGAAGTCGGGGCTGACCTCGATGACCGTCTTGCCCGTGGCCTTGTCGATGCCCTTCTCGTTCATGCCCTCGCCGATAAATTCCAGCTCGATGCCCACATCGTGGAAGGCCAGCTGGCAGAACTCGCGGACGGAGTGCTGCTCACCGGTGGCGATGACGAAGTCCTCGGGCTTGTCGTTCTGCAAAATCAGCCACATGCACTCGACGTAGTCCCTGGCATAGCCCCAGTCGCGCAGGCTGGACAGGTTGCCCAGATACAGCTTATCCTGCTTGCCCTGCGCAATGCGGGCGGCAGCCAGCGTGATCTTGCGGGTGACAAAAGTCTCGCCGCGGCGCTCGGACTCGTGATTGAACAGGATGCCCGAGCAGCAGAACATGTTGTACGCCTCGCGGTACTCCTTCACGATCCAGAAGCCGTACTGCTTGGCGACAGCGTAGGGACTGTAGGGGTGGAACGGTGTGTTCTCGTTCTGGGGAACCTCCTCGACCTTGCCGTACAGCTCGGATGTAGATGCCTGATAGATGCGGCAGGTGTCCTTGAGGCCGGACAGGCGCACAGCCTCCAGCACGCGCAACACGCCGGTGGCATCAACGTCGGCGGTAAACTCCGGCACATCAAAACTGACCTGCACATGGCTCTGGGCGGCGAGGTTGTAGATCTCGTCGGGCCGCACGGTGCTGACGACGGAGAGGATGCTCATGGAGTCGCTCAGATCGCCGTAGTGCAGGTGGAAGTGCGGGTGACCCTCCAGATGGGCGATGCGCTCGCGGTAATCGACGGAGGAGCGGCGGATGACGCCGTGGACGTCGTAGCCCTTTTCCAGCAGGAACTCAGCCAGATAGCTGCCGTCCTGGCCGGTGATGCCGGTGATGAGTGCTTTTTTCATAGGTTACTACCCTTTCATCTGTATCTTGCGCAGCGTACTGCGCGGATTTTCGTATCTTGTTTGTTATTGTACCGCATTATTTTGTGCTTGGGCAGTGGGAATCTTGCAAAAGACTAGCATTATATTGACTTTTTTGGTATACTGGGTTTGCAGTGCTGAGAGGCTAAGATGTCGGGGCGGGCATTGCTCACCCATACAAAACAAGGAAGGTGCAGTTATGGAAGCACCGTTATTTGACGGCAAGCTGGTGCATTCCCAGCGCATTATTTATACACCCTGCCCCCTTTGCGCGGTCGAATCTTGTGCATTTGCAGGAGGTTGGCCGGCTGCAGGCGCGCAGCCCCCATGCCAGCACCCGTAAGGGGCTGGCCTCCTACCTGTTCTTCATGGTGGAGAGCGGCAGCGGCACCTTGGAATATGATGGCACCACTCGCGCACTGCGCGCCGGGGACTGCGCATTTCTTGACTGCCGCAAGCCGTACCGCCATTATACGGGCGAGGACCTGTGGCAGCTGCGCTGGGTGCATTTTTACGGCCCGAACATGGGTGCCATCTACAAAAAATACGAGGAGCGCGGCGGTCAGCCAAGCTTCCGCGCAGAGAATGCAGCCGCCTATGCCGCGCTGCTGGAAGCCCTGTACACGCTGGCCGATTCCGACAATTATGTGCGCGACATGCAGATATGTGAAAAGCTGCTGGCCCTGCTGACCCTGCTGATGCAGGAAAGCTGGCACCCCGAGGCCGTGCGCGCAGGGAGTGCAAAACGGCAGAACCTGCAGGAGATCAAGGATTATCTTGACGCCCACTACGGGGAAAAGATCACGCTGGACGCCTTGGCGGAGCAGTTTTACATCAACAAATTCTACCTGACCCGCGTTTTTAAGGAGCAGTTCGGTCAGACGGTCACAGGTTACCTGATGCAGCTGCGCATCACACAGGCAAAGCGCCTTTTGCGATTCAGCGATAAAAACATTTGAGGTTATCGCACAGGAATGCGGCATGAGCGATGCCAATTACTTTTCGCGCATCTTCAAAAAGGTGGAGGGCACAACACCGGGCCAGTACCGGCGGCAATGGTAAGCAAAGCGCAGGAGCCATGCTTGGGCGGCATGGCTCCTGCGTTGTTTCATTGTGTTATTTTTCAAGATGCTCCATACTGACCCAGCCGTGCCACCTGCCGTAGAGAGTCAGCTATCCAGCAGCCATCCTCGCTGCGGCCCAACTCCTGCAGGGCAGTGTATTCCGGCACAAGGCTGATTTTTTCGTAGCTTGTGTCCGGCCCTACACGCAGCCGCAGGCCTCCGGCTGCGGTGACCTGCCAAAAGGCGTCTGTTGCCTTTAGCTCCTTCGGACCAACCTGAAAGCGCATTTTGGCATCCTGCCAATGCTCCGGCACGCCGGGCAGCGTTCTGCTCTGCCAGTGTCCGTCCCGCTGCAGCCAGAGGATATGGCCATTCCAGGCGGCACCTGCATAATCGCAGGGGATGTACTCTTTCCCGGCGGCGTCCAGCACACCCCATTTCCCGTCACGGCAGATGGCAGCATACCCATTCAGCAGGAGTGAGGCATACTTTGGCGTGTAATCCTCATAAAAATCCAGGCCGCCGTAGACTGCGTCATACACGGCTTCCGTTGCCAGATTTCCCTTCCGGTCAAGGTAGGCCCATTTGTCACCGATTTTCACCGGGGCCAGAGGTTGGTCATAAAAGCAGCCTGCGGACGCATAGGTAATGCCATTCAGAAGGTCTCCTTCAGAATTGGCAAAAACAATTCCGCCGCCCTCGGCTGTCGTATAATAGTCCGGGTCACCGTTTCCGGATGTCCACACACTCCGCACACAGGGTAGATAATCCCCATACAGAGCATCGCCATCGTTCAGTTCGGCAGCACCGCCCATCATGCCGGCGCTTTTGCATACGCGGCCGGTGTTGATGTCATAGGTCCATGTATAGCTCTGCCCGTCATGCTCACCGGTGCAGAGCGTGCCGGCATTTTCGGCGGCGAGCGCCGCCTCATAGCTGCTGCGCTCCGCATCATCCATCGGGGCCGAGGTGCTGAGAAAATGCCAGCGCAGGCAGCCGTTGGCGCAGCGTTCGATCGGCCGGTCGGAGATACAGGGCAGCAGGACGGTGCCGTCACTTTTCATCAGGCCCCATTTTCCGTCCATGCACATCGTATAATAGCCGTCTGTGGCAAGCCCGTCCTGCGCCAGCAGCTGGCCGCTTCGGGTATCCTGCTGTTGCAGCTGGATGGCCGTATATTCACCGGCTGCGGTTTCATCTGTTTGGTCGGGCTGGCTGGTCGGGGCAGTTTCCGGTGTCTGGGCGGGCGTAGGCAGCGGCGCAGGTGTGCCGATCACATCAGCCGGCCGTGACGCGCAGCCTGCCAGCAGCAGTATTACAGCGGCGCAAAGGATCCGTTTCATAGGCACCCCCCTTTATATAGGATCATTCCCGGGCGTTTTTCAGCTCATCCTCAATACGGTCAAACCGCTCCAGGAACGAATGCTCCACACCCTCGGACTTGTAGCCGGGCATTGTGTCGAGCGATACAGCGTGGATGCTGCGGAAGATGCTGTTTTCGATGTTCGGGTTGTCGCGCATCAGGCGGCGCAGCAGGACCTTGACCTCCTGTCGCTTGGAGCCGCCTCCGCCGTTGTCGCAGATCGTGCAGGCCTCGGTAAAACGGCAGGCACACTGGATAAATTCCAGCTCATTGTAGCGGCGCCACGCGATGATGTCATCCTCGCGGATGCAGTACATCGGGCGGATCAGCGTCATGCCCGGGAAGTTCGTGCTGTGCAGCTTCGGCGGCATGGCCTGCAGCTGGGAGCCGTAGAACATGCTCATGACTGTCGTCTCGATGGCATCATTAAAATGATGTCCCAACGCGATTTTGTTGCAGCCAAGCTCCTGCGCTTTCTTGTACAGGTGGCCGCGGCGCATGCGGGCGCAGAGGTAGCAGGGCGACTTATCACTGTTGTTGGCAACATCAAAGATGTTCGTCTCAAATACTGTGATGGGAATGTGCAGCAGCGCGGCGTTGCTCTCGATCTTCTGGCGGTTGATTTCATTATAGCCGGGGTCCATGACGAGGTAGACGAGCTCAAACGGAACCTCGCTGTGGCGCTGCAATTCCTGCAGGAGCTTGGCCATAAGCATCGAATCCTTGCCGCCGGAGATGCAGACGGCGATCTTGTCCCCGGCCTGGATCAGCTCGTACCGCTTGACGGCCACAATGAAGGGCGTCCAAAGCTGCTTGCGGAATTTTTTGATAATGCTGCGCTCGATTTTTTGATAGGTCTCTAATTGGCGTTCCAAGGGTCAATTCTCCTTATTCGTCAGGTTTTTGTAGCAGGTGTCAAAGGCTTGCAGGAAGCCGTCGATCTCCGCGTCGGTGGTCAGGTGGCTGATGCTGATGCGCCAGCTGGACAGCGCGTTGCGGCGATCCCGGCTGACGGCGAACACGGCCTTGGACGGCAGACCGTCCGACGAGCAGGCCGATTTGACCGACACGCAGACGCCCTGTTCGCTCAGCGCCTGCTGAAACCGCGTGCCCTTGACGCCGGTCACGCTGACATTGACGATATGCGGCACAGCATGCGCGGGGCTGTTGACGCGCACAAGGCTGTATTGCAGCAAGCCCGCCAGCAGGCGGTCATGCAGCCTTTGCACATGGGCGTTGCGGGCGTCCTGCCCGGCCAGTGCTTTGGTCAGTGCGGCGTCCAGGCTGACGGCAAGACCCAGCGTCGGCGTGCCGCTGCGGTAGATCGTGGTGCTGGCACCGCCGGAAATCTGCGGCTCAATGACGAGGCCGCGGCGCTTGTACAGCGCGCCGATGCCGTTGGGGCCGTAGAACTTGTGGGCAGTGAAGCTCATCGTATCGACGCCGTCAAGCCAGAGGTCGGTCTTGCCGACGGCTTGGGTGGCGTCCACGTGTAGGCGGCAGCTGGGGTACGGCTTGACGATTCCGGCAATCTCCCGAATGAGCTGGATCGTGCCAAGCTCACTGTCCACAGCGCAGACGGCGACCAGGATCGTATCGTCGCGCATCAGCTCCCGCAGCTGGTCCAGGTCTACCCTGCCGTCGCGGCCAATGTCCAGCAGGTCGATCTCGTACCCCTGCTGCTGCAAAGCCGACAGCGACGCGCCCACCGAGGAGTGCTCCAGCTGGGTGGAGATGATGTGCTTGCCGATGTGCCGCGACGCATGGGCAATGCCCTTGAGGGCAAGGTTGTTTGCCTCGCTCGCGCCCGAGGTGTAGATGATCTCGGCAGGCTGCACGCCAAGGTGCTGCGCAATGGATTGGGTCACCCGCTCCATCTCGGCGCGGGCCTCCTGCCCGGCAATGTGGGTAGAGTTGGGGTTGGCGATATAACGGCGCTCCGCCGCAAGGTATGCGTCCAGAACGTCGGGGTCTGCCGGGGTGTTGGCAGTATAGTCAAGATAGATCATGCGGAAGCCTCTTTATAGAATCAGTATGGCAGGTGCGGTTTCCTACCTGCTCAATAGGAATTGCATTCATGCAAAACCCCTGCGGCACGGCAGGGGTTTGTGTCATTCAAAATCCGAAATTGTGACAGACTGCTTGCCAAAGTACGGCGCTCAGCCCCACATATGCGGGGCCGGGCGCGACATCGGTATAGAACAGCAGCCACGGGCGTTCGTCATCGTTCAGCGGGCGGATGGAAACATCCGGCTGGGCGGCGTCGTTCAGCAGTGCCTCCCGCGTGTCGAGGGCGTCGGCGTAGCGTCTGGCGCTGCCATTGGCCAACTCATAGGTGGCCTCGAGACTGGTGGCGAAGTAGCTGTCCTGGCCCTCCTTTACGGTGTGGCTGCCGATGCAGGCCATGCAGAGGAGCATAGCGGCGGCAAGCAGCGGCAGACGGCGGGCCTGGCGGCGGCAGAACTGCTCTGCACCATGCAGAGAAACGCCGCGCACGCGCTCGAGCCAGCCGAGCAGCAAAAACTCGGTGGCAGCCAGACCCAGCACAAAGGTCATCCAGACAACGTTCAAAAGCCGCCCGGCACCGATGCCGCCCATTGTGTAGGACGGCAGAAAGATCATGGCCCACATTAGCACGAAGGTGACCGCCGGGCCGAGCCACGGATGGCGGAACACCCGGTCCGAAAGCACGGCGCTGCGGGTCAGATGCAAAAGCGGCAGTACAAGCAGTGCCAGCAGACAGAGCAGCGGCACATCCAGCCAGCGGATCCACTCCATGGCGGCGAGGATAAAGCTCTTGACGACAGCCTCCGCAAAGCCCGCACCGGCAAAGCCTGCAGTACGCACCTGCGTGCCGGGGGGCCAACACATTCAAAAGCAGCCCCGCCATGGCCGCGGCCAGCGCGGGGACCTGCCAGAAATTACGGCGGCGCACAGCGCAGAGCGCCGCGGCCAACAGCAGGACCAGCACGTTCAGCAGCCCGGCCACCTGATGCCCGCCGCCGATGACAAGGCTGCACACACAGCCCGCTGCCGCATAGAAAAATTTGCGGCGGGTTGGCAGCTTATTGGCAAAGCAGAGCGCAAACGCCAGCCCGGCGTTCAGCACGGCCAGCGAAAAGTACGGCAGGTAGTTCATGGCACCGTTGAACCAGTACAATCCCTCCACGGGGGCGGGCATGCCCTCGATAAAGGCGAAGGTCAGCAGCAGCGCCAGTGCCCAGGGCAGACGCCTTTGCGCCGGGTCCAGACGCAGCACCACGCACCGTGCCAGCCCATACAGGCAGAAAAACAGCGGCAGCAGCACGCAGACCAGCGTGGCACCATAATATTTGTTGCCGAAGATGGCGGGCTGAAACGCCAGCGTAAAGCCGGAAACGTAGAGTCCCTGCCAGTTCTCATAGTAATAGACGTTGGTGTCCCACGCGGCCCGCAGCAGACGCGGCAGGTCAAGGCCGTACTGCTGCACCACGGCATGGGTGCGGGCGGCGTAGATGAAATCATCTGCCGAGGGGCGCGCAAAGACCGCCAGCACCAGCACGGGCAGCAGCAGCACGCCCGTCAGCAGCGCAAAGCGGCGCAGCCAGCGCTTTTGCGCCGCTGCATCGTGCCAAAAATCCATAGAATCGTGTTCCTTACTGTATTCGTTATGCGTCGCCCAGGGTCATCTGCAGGAAGTAGACCCACTGCTTCTCCCACCAGTACCAGTCGTGGGAGACATCCTGGCCCCAGATGTCCACGATGGGATGGATGCCCTTGCTCTCGAGAATGGCCTGCAGCTCCTTCGTGGAGGCCAGCAGGTCAGCTTCCCACGCGCCCTGGCCGCAGCACATAATGAACTTGTCGGCCTTCTCAAACAGCTTCATGTAGGGGTGAGTCGTCGGGAAGTTGCGCATATAATCGCAGGGAGAATTGCGGTAGACAAGGTCGTCCATGTAGCTGCCGAAGAACATACCGGAGGAGTACAGGCCGCTCAGGGCAATCGTGCCGTTAAAGATGTCGGGGCGGCGCAAGTAGAAGTTGACGGCGTGGCCGCCGCCCATGCTGGCACCACCGGTCAGGATGCAGCCTGTGTGGTCCTCGCTCTGCTCACGGTTGATCTCCAGCAGACGGGGGACGAACTCCTCACAGATATAGTTGTACCAGCGCTCCTGCATCTCGATGCGCGGGCGTTCGGGGCCGTTATTGTCCCAGCTCTCGGGGTCGATGCTGTCGACGGTGAAGATCTGCAGCTTGCCGCTGTCGATCCAGGGGGCCGCCGCGTTGCACATATTACGATCCTCCCAGTCGAAGAAGCGGCCACTCTGGCACGGGAAAATGACGATGGGGCGTCCGGCATGGCCGTAGACCTTAAACTCCATAAAACGGTTCAGAAACCGGCTGTACTCCTTGTAATAGCGGATCTGCATGGCAGTCCCCTCCTATTTATAAAAGAAATTTTTATTCAGCTCCAGCAGGCCGACCATCGCATGCATCGGTCCGCTGGCGGACGTTTTGAATACCCAGTAGTAGAGCAGTGCCAGTGCCTCCCGCAGATAGCATGGCAGCACACTGCGCAGCGGCGTTGCAGCGGGCAGCGCCGTGGCGGTGGTGAAGCCCGCCAGGGCGGCGTATTTCCCGGCGCGGTAGCAGTGGAACGCATTGGAAACGTAGACGATGGGCGTTGTCTCATCAAAGCCATGCTCCCGCAGGATGGTCAGTGAGAAGGCAAAGTTTTCCTCGGTGGAGGTCGAACCGGATTCGGCAAGCACGCGGTCCGCAGGCAGTCCTTTGGCAATCAGGTAGTCCCGCATGGCGTCGCCCTCGGGCAGCCATTCGTCGCGGCCCTGCCCGCCGCTGGTGATGACCATTGTTTTCGGATGGGCTGCGGCGTAGTCATACGCCTTATTCAGGCGGCATTGCAGGAGCTTGCTGGGTTTATCCTTATGCAGCCCGGCCCCCAGTACGATGATGACCCTTTCGTCCCCCGTGGGCGGGTTCATATAGCCGCTGACCGACACAAAGGCGATCAGCGCCAGATACACCCCGGCCAGAACGGCCAGCACCCAGAAAACGACCCGTCCTGGGCCCGCGGAAAACCACAGGCTGAGCGGACGGCGGAACACGGCGTACCCGGCCACGCAGGCCGTCAGCAGCCAGACCATCAGGTTGCCCATGTTGAAGTTGGACAGAAAAATCAGCGAAACCGAATAGAGGACCAGCACTGCGGCCAGCAGGTCCAGCACAAGAACGCCCACCTTAGCGGGCAATTTCATCATAAACACCGCAGCCCGCCGGGCAGTAGTCAACGCCCAGCGCCTTGCAGACAGTGTCGGCAATCGTGGCGAAGCTGTAGCGGGTGTGCAGGTTGACGCCGGGCTTGACCTCGTCGCCGTAAATCAGGAACGGCACGTGCTCACGGGTGTGGTCGGTGGTCTTGGTGTAGCTGGGGTCGCAGCCATGATCCGCCGTGACCATCAGGATGTCACCCGGGCGCATTTTTGCCATAAAGCCGGGCAGCCAGTCGTTGAACTCGGCAGCGGCGGCGGCGTAGCCCGCAATGTTGCGGCGGTGGCCGTAGAGCATATCAAAGTCGACGAGGTTGACGAAGGCCAGACCCTCAAAATCGCGGTCCGCCAGCTCCAGCGTGACCTGCAGCCCCTCGGTGTTGCCGGAGGTGCGGATAGTCTCGCCGATGCCCTTGCCCGCAAAGATGTCGTGAATCTTGCCGACACCGATGGTCTGCTTGCCCGCGGCCAGGATGGCGTCGAGCATCGTGTCGTGCGGCGGGACCAGACTGTAGTCATGGCGGCGCGGCGTGCGGGTGAAGTTGGCGGCGCAGTCGCCCACGAACGGCCTGGCAATGACGCGGCCCACGCCGTATTTACCGGTCAGCAGCTCCCGCGCCTGTGCGCAGATCTCGTACAGCTTTTCCACAGGGACGATGGCTTCGTTCGCAGCGATCTGGAACACACTGTCGGCGGAGGTGTAGACGATGAGTGCGCCAGTTTTCATGTGCTCCTCGCCGTAGTCGCGGATGACGTCGGTGCCGGAATAGGGCTTGTTGCACAGAACCTTATAGCCGGTTTTGGCGGTGAACGCATCCAGCAGCTCCTGCGGGAAACCGTCCGGGAAGGTGGGCAGCGGTTCGGCACTCAGCAAACCCGCGATTTCCCAGTGACCGATGGTCGTATCCTTGCCGGCACTGGCTTCACGCAGGCGGGCATAGCTGCCGATGGGGGCGGCTGCGGGTGTGCCGCAGGTCACGCCGTCCAGATTGAACATGCCGAGCCTGGCAAGGTTATCACCCCTGAAATTGGGATGCCCTGCAATGGCCCCCAGTGTGTTGGTGCCGACATCGCCGAAAAGGGGCGCGTCCGGCTCTGCGCCGACGCCGAAGCTGTCGAGCACAATCAGAAATACACGTTTTGCCATGATGCTTCTCCTATATAGTAAGTGGTAAAGGACTATTCATGGCTTTATTATACCGTAAACACCGTAAAAAGTAAACATGCAATCCATGCTTGCAAATCGGACCCGCCGGGCACAGAAGAACGCCGGTGGCTTGTAAGTCGGGCTGTACCCGTGCTGTGGCATAATTTGCACGGAACGAGCTGAAATTGTGTAAAAATTAACGGGCAGAAAGGAAACAATTTTTGTGCGGTTTTTTGCATGACGAAAGCCGTTTTCCTCTTGTCTCCCACGGCGGACTTGTAGTATAATACCGCTAAGCTTTGCTAAAGTATATAAAGTAGAAATGTAAAACGGAGGATAAGCTTTATGCGTAAAACCAAGATCGTCTGTACTATGGGTCCGTCCACCGATAAGCCGGGCATTCTGCGCCAGCTGATGGAGAACGGCATGAACGTCGCGCGTTTCAACTTTTCTCATGGCGACTACGAGGAGCACAAGGGTCGCTTTGACAAGGTACGCGCACTGTCCAAGGAGCTGGACCTGCCCATTGCCTGTATGCTGGACACCAAGGGTCCCGAGATTCGTCTGGGTGAGTTCAAGAACGGTGTGGAGAAGCTGACCACCGGCCAGAAGTTCACCCTGACCTCCGCAGCGTAGAGGGCACGAACGAAATCTGCTCCGTCACTTACAAGGAGCTGCCCCACGACGTCAAGCCCGGTGGCCGGATCATGCTGGACGACGGTCTGATCGAGCTGCGCATTGACGAGGTCGGCGACACCGACATTGTCTGCACGGTCTGCAATGACGGCATCATCAAGACCAAGAAGGGCGTCAACGTTCCCGGCGTGCATCTGTCCATGCCGTATATGAGCCAGCGCGACACGAGCGATATTCTGTTTGGCGTCGAGCAGGGCTTTGACCTGATCTCCGCCAGCTTTGCCCGCAACGCGCAGGACATTATGGATATCCGCCACATCCTGGACGAGCACAACTCCAAGATCCGCATCATCGCGAAGATCGAGAACCAGGAGGGCATCGACAACATCGACGAGATTCTGACCGTGGCCGACGGCATCATGGTTGCCCGCGGCGATATGGGCGTTGAGATCGACTTTGCCGAGATCCCGGCCATCCAGAAGCACCTGATCGATCGCGCCATGAGCGCCGGTAAAATTTGCATTACCGCTACCCAGATGCTGGATTCCATGATCGTCAACCCCCGCCCGACCCGTGCCGAGATCACCGACGTGGCCAACGCCATCTACGACGGCACCGGCGCGGTCATGCTCTCCGGTGAAACCGCCGCGGGCAAGTACCCCGTCGAGGCACTGAAGGCCATGGCTACGATTGCCGAGACCACCGAGGCAGACTCCAGCTTTGACAGTCTGGTCCACCACTCCGGTACGGACAACAGCCGCCTGAACATCAGCGCTGCCGTCGGCCATGCCGCCTGCACCACCGCTACAGACATCGGCGCTTCCGCCATCATCACGGCTTCCAAGAGCGGTGAGACCGCCCGCCTGTTGAGCCGCTTCCGTCCTGACACCCAAATTATCGCCTGTGTGCTGGATGAAACTACCCGCTGCCAGCTGAACGTCTACCGCGGCGTTACCCCGTTGCTGATGGACTACGCGACCTCCACGGATGAGCTCATCAGTATGTCGGTTGCGAAGGCCAAGAGCGCGGGCCTTGTGCAGGACGGCGACCTCGTCGTCGTCACCGCCGGTGTTCCCGTCGGCATCTCCGGCACCACCAACATGATTAAGGTCCACATGGTCGGCGATTCTCTGCTGGCCGGTGTCGGCATCGGCAGCCACAACGCCAAGGGTGAGGTCTGCGTGTGCCGCAACGCCACCGAGGCTGCCAAGAAGTTCAAACCCGGCCAGATTTTGGTCGTACCCTTCACCACTAACGACATGCTGCCTTTCATGCGTGAGGCTGCCGGTATCATCACCGAGGAGGCCGGTACGAACAGCCATTCCGCCATTGTCGGTCTGACGCTAGATAAGGCCGTTATCGTTGGTGCTACCAATGCCACCCGCACGCTGAAGGACGGCATGACGATTTCCATGGACTGCGTCCGCGGTGTTGTGCAGGCGATGGCGAAGTGAGGCGGACCACGATGGAACGTATCGCGAGCTTCTGTGTTGACCACACCAGGCTGCTGCCGGGTATGTACCTGTCCCGCCAGGACGGTGCTGACGGCGAGATTTTGACCTGGGACATCCGCATGAAGCAGCCCAACAAGGGCAGCTATCTTTCCCCCGCCGCGGCTCACACGCTGGAGCATCTGTTCGCAACCTATGCGCGCAACAGCAAGTACAGCAGGGGCGTTGTCTATGTCGGCCCCATGGGCTGTTTGACCGGCTTTTACCTGCTGACCACCGGCCTGACGCCCGCCGAGGCGCTTGACCTGACCCGCAGCGCCTTTGCCTGGATGGCGGAGTACGAGGGAGAGATTCCCGGCGCATCCGCCGTCGAGTGCGGCAACTTCCTGATGATGGACCCCATTGCCGCCCGCGCCGAGGCCGCCGCCATGCTGCCCGTGCTGGAGGGGCTGGATGCGGAAAAGCTGCACTATTGATTGGTAGTTTATAAAAAAATGTCCGCTGCGGTAAAAAATTGCAGCGGACATTTTTTTATAGGGGCGGATGCAAGCATCGACCCCGACACGCAGAAAATTTAGTTTATATCACAAGAAAATTGCAATTTCCGCAGGGGGTGCATTCTATATGCGCCCCCTGCCACACAAAAAACTGCCGCCCGTTTTGTATATCGCGGGCGGCAGTTGCTTTTTATGTAGGGATTTTAACTCAGATCAGCGCGGCGGTGATCAGGGCCATCTTGTAGACCTCCTCGGCATTGCAGCCGCGGGACAGGTCGTTGATGGGGGCGTTCAGGCCCTGGAGAATGGGGCCGTAGGCTTCAAAGCCGCCCAAGCGCTGGGCAATCTTGTAGCCGATGTTGCCGGCGTTGATATTGGGGAAGATGAAGGTGTTGGCATAGCCGGCGACCTTGGAGCCGGGAGCCTTCAGCTGGCCGACCTCGGGAGCAACGGCAGCGTCAAACTGCAGCTCACCGTCGACCTTCAGTTCGGGGTGAGCCTCCTGAACGCGGGCGGTAGCGTTGCGCATCTTGTCGACGGTCTCGCCCTTGCCGGAACCCTTGGTGGAGTAGGACAGCAGTGCAACACGGGGGTCGATGCCGAAAATCTCTGCGGTGTGAGCGGTCTCGACGGTGGACTCGACGATTTCGTCCTCGGAGGGATCGATATTGATGGCACAGTCGCCCATGGCGATGCTCTCCTCGCCGCGGGTCAGGATGAAGCAGGAGCTGACAGACTTGATGTCGGGCTTGCACTTAATCAGCTGCAGAGCCGGGCGGACGGTGTCAGCGGTGGAGTAGGTTGCGCCGCCCAGCAGGCAGTCAGCCTTGCCCTGCTTGACCAGCATGGTGCCGAAGTAATTGCCCTTGGACAGAGCGGCACGGCACTGCTCATCGGTCATCTTGCCCTTGCGCAGCTCGACCATCTTGGCGACCATCTCATCAAAGCCCTCGTAGTTGGCAGGGTCGATGATCTCGGCACCGGTGATGTCAAAGCTGCCGTCAGCAGCGGCCTTCTTGACGGCTTCGACCTCGCCCAGCAGGATGACCTTCAGGGTCTTGCCTGCCAGCAGACGGCTTGCAGCGGACAGAATACGGGCGTCGGTACCCTCGGTAAAGACGATGGACTTCGGCTCAGCCTGCAGCTTCTTCTCAAAATTTTCGAAAATGGACATAGTCTGACACTCCTCTAGTATTTATGCAGCACATAGCTGCTTAGCACTTACAAAGCTATTATAGCACCCATTTTGCGCTTTGCAAAGAAAACGTTCGAAATGGCAGAAATCTGTGCAATATATGTGCGAAAAGAGAGAGCAAGGCAATATATTTCATAAAGTTAATAAAATATCAAGAGTGGTTTGTGGATTATTTATCAAATTTGCCTGTGTACACAAAGCCGTAGCTTTTGTAAAATGTCTCAATATCCGCACGGCTGCGCACGACAACGGCGTTCAGCAGATGACCGTCCGCTTTGCTGCGAAAGCCGATGACCGTCTCTCCGGTGCAGGTACTGCTTTCCAACGCAATATCCGTCTCCCGCATGCCGTCAGGCGGCGTCAGCAGAGCGGCAGACTTTTTGTGTCCGGAGAACAGCGCGGTAAAAAATGACACGGCGGGACACCTCCCCTGTCTGGTTCAGCGCGTAAAATAAACAGCCAGCGCCAGCTGGGCCGCAAGGATCAGCGGTATGCCCACTACAAAATACCAGTGGCGCGTCTTGTGATGGAACACGTACATACCGGCCCACGCACCGGCACTGCCGCCCAGCAGAGCCGCGCCAAACAGGATCTTCTCCGGCACGCGCCACTGCCGTGTGCGGGCACGGTGCTTGTCCAGCCCCATCAGGCAGAAGCCGATGGCATTCATAATAAGGATGTAAATCATTGCAGTTTTCATATCTGTATTATACCGTGTGCGGGCGCAAAAGGCAAGCGCGGCGGGGCGTTTGAGACACTGACCACAGTGCTTTGCGGAGGGTTCGAAAAATAAAACGCCCCCGCCAAACGGCGAGGGCAGTCGGATTCAAATATCCTTGCGGGCGGCCACGCTGCTGCGCACCAAGGCACGCCTTAAGCGGGCCTCGGCAAGCTGCATGTCGCGCTTATCCAGATTCTTCTGGGCCAGCAACGCTTCAGCACGGGCCTTGCTGCGGGCGGCGCGCTCGGGCATCAATGGCATCGGGCCCCATTCAAAGGTCGTTGCCAGCAGATGGCACTCGCCGCCAAGCATGCTCAGCATACCGCCCATACAGGCTGCGCGGCGGACCGTGCCGTCCTCCAGCTTAATATGAGCCTCGCCCATGCCCAGCGCCGTGCAGATGTCGATATGCCGCGCCAGCAGCTGAAGCTGACCGTTGATGGTGCGGCAGGATACCGACGTGACCGCGCCATCAAACGCAACGCCATCCGGCGTCATGATCTTGAGCGGGAAAGTTGCCATACTCCCACCGCCTTACTGCTGCTTGGCCTTGGCCAGGACATCATCAATCGTACCGGCGAACAGGAAACAGCTCTCGGGGATGCTGTCGCACTCGCCGTTCAAATCATCTTAAAGCCACGCAGGGTCTCCTTCAGCGGCACATACTGGCCGGGCATACCGGTGAACTGCTCCGCAACATGGAAGGACTGGGACAGGAAGCGCTGCACCTTGCGGGCACGGGCCACCGTGATCTTGTCCTCCTCGGATAGCTCATCCATACCCATGATGGCAATAATGTCCTGCAGCTCCTTATAGCGCTGCAGCACCTGCTGCACGGCGCGGGCGACCTCGTAGTGCTCCCGGCCGACAACTTCGGGCGAGAGGATACGGGAGGTGGAGTCCAGCGGGTCGACAGCCGGATAAATGCCCTGGGAGGCGATGTCACGGCTCAGAACCGTGGTGGCGTCCAGGTGGGTGAAGGTCGTGGCGGGCGCGGGGTCGGTCAGGTCGTCCGCGGGCACATAGACGGCCTGCACCGACGTGATCGAGCCCTTGCGGGTGGAGGTGATGCGCTCCTGCAGAGCGCCCATCTCGGTGGCCAGCGTGGGCTGGTAGCCGACGGCAGAAGGCATACGGCCCAGAAGCGCCGAAACCTCGGAGCCGGCCTGGGTGAAGCGGAAGATATTGTCGATGAAGAGCAGCACGTCCTGGTGCTTGACGTCGCGGAAGTATTCCGCCATCGTCAGGCCGGACAGGGCGACGCGCATACGGGCTCCCGGCGGCTCGTTCATCTGGCCGTAGACCAACGCTGTCTTGTTCAGAACGCCGCTCTCGCGCATTTCACCGTACAGGTCGTTGCCCTCGCGGGTGCGCTCACCGACGCCGGTAAAGACGGAATAGCCGTTGTGGGCCGTGGCGATGTTATAAATCAGTTCCTGAATCAGAACGGTCTTGCCGACACCGGCACCGCCGAACAGACCGATCTTGCCGCCCTTTGCGTAGGGGCCAGATCAGGTCAACGACCTTGATGCCGGTCTCGAGAATTTCCGTGGCGGACTCCTGCTCGTCAAAAGCAGGGCCGGACGGTGGATGGGCCAGCGCTCAATGTTCTCCGGCGCGGGCTGCTCGTCGACGGGCTCGCCCAGCAGGTTGAACACACGGCCCAGGCACTCGTCACCAACGGGCACCTTGATCGGTTCGCCGGTATCCACGGCATCCGTACCGCGGACAAGGCCGTCGGTGGCCGCCATGGCAATGCAGCGCACGACGTTATCGCCAATGTGCTGGGCAACCTCAACGATCAGCTTTTTGGCCGTTGTTTTCCAGTTCAACGGCGTTCAGAAGGGCGGGCAGTTCACCGTCCCTGAATCGGATGTCCAGTACAGGTCCCATGACCTGTACGACCTTTCCGATGTGTTTTTCTGGCATAGCACACACTCCTTTAGTGGGCTTTTTCTTTAAGACTCCGCATCGGCACCGGCCACAATCTCGGTGATTTCCTGGGTGATAGCGGCCTGACGCGCACGGTTGTAGTACAGGTTCAGATGGTCAATCATCTCGCCTGCGTTCTTGGTGGCGGCGTCCATCGCCATACGGCGCGCGCCTGCTCACTGCAACGCTCTCGCACAGGGCACCGTAGACGACGCCCGCGAGATACTCGGGGATAATGGCGTCAAAGACGGTCTTTCCGTCCGGCTCATACATCATCAGGCTTTCGCGCTCGTGGCCCGGCTCGGGGCGCTGAGCGTCAAAGGGCAGGACCGGCAGCACGGTGGCCGTCTGGGTCAGCATAGAGACAAATTGCGTAAAACCAAGGCGGATCTCGTCAAACTCCCCTGCCAGGAATTTCTGGCAGACGAGGCGGGAAATCTCAAAGCAATCGCTGACAGACAAATCCCCTGCCTCCACGAAAGCGGTGGTGAGGATGGCTGCCTTGCGGCGCTCAAAGTGCTCGACGGCCTTTTTGCCGATGGGCAGTACGCAATAGTCCGCGCCCTCGGCGTCCGCCTCGATGGCCTTGAGGATATTGGAGTTGTAGCCGCCCGCCAGACCGCGGTCACCCGCGATAACGATATACAGGCGGCGGTTCGTATCCCGCTTGACGAGATACGGACTGTCGAACCCCGAGTCCGCGCTGACAATGTCATACAGCGTGCTGTAGAGCGTCTCAAAATATGGGCGGCTGCCCTCGACGCGCTCCTTGGCACGGCGCAGCTTGCTGGATGCCACAAGCTCCATGGCCTTGGTGATCTGCATGGTGCTTTCGACGCTTCGGATACGCAGCTTGATTTCCTTCATGGAACCGGCCATCGGCGGCACCTCCTTTGCAGTTTATTTTTCTTTGAGGAATTGGGCTGTGAAGTCAGCCAGCACCTGCTTGAGCTGCTCCTCGGTTTCGGGCTTCAGATCGCCCGTCGTGCGGATGGTCTCCATCACGCCCGCGGCGGTAACGTTCTCGTCCAGGTACTCATACAGGCGGCGCTCATACTCTGCAATATCGGCAACGGCCACATCCTTCAGGTAGCTGTGAATGGTCGCATACAGGATGGCAACCTGCTTTTCGACGGCGACGGGGCTGTTGCGGTCCTGCTTGAGCACCTCGACGATGCGCTCACCTTGGGCCAGACGGGACTTGGTGTCGGCGTCCAGGTCAGAGCCGAACTGGGCGAAGCCCTGCAGCTCACGATACTGAGAGTAAATCAGCTTCAGCGTACCGGCGACCTTTTTCATGGCCTTAATCTGGGCGTTGCCGCCGACACGGGAAACCGAGATGCCGGGGTTGACGGCGGGACGGATGCCCGCGTGGAACAGCTCTGTCTCAAGGAAGATCTGACCGTCGGTAATGGAAATGACGTTCGTCGGGATATAGGCGGAAACGTCGCCCGCCTGCGTCTCGATGATGGGCAGTGCGGTCAGCGAGCCGCCGCCCTTGGCGTCACTCAGCTTGGCCGCGCGCTCCAGCAGGCGGCTGTGCAGGTAGAAAACGTCGCCGGGGTAGGCCTCGCGTCCCGGGGGTACGGCGAATCAGCAGCGAGAGCGCACGGTACGCGACAGCGTGCTTGGACAGGTCATCGTAGATGATCAGGACGTGCTTGCCCTTGTTCATGAAGTATTCACCCATGGCGCAGCCTGCGTAGGGGGCGATATACTGCAAAGGCGACAACTCGGACGCGGTGGCGCAGACGACGGTTGTGTACGCCATAGCGCCGTTTTTCTCGAGATTCTCGACCAGCGTTGCCACGGTAGAGCGCTTCTGACCGATGGCAACATAGATGCACAGAACGTCCTTGCCCTTCTGGTTGATGATGGTATCGGTGGCAATGACGGTCTTACCGGTTTGGCGGTCACCGATGATAAGCTCACGCTGGCCGCGGCCAATCGGGATCATCGAGTCGATGGCCTTGATGCCGGTCTGCAAAGGCTGCTTGACGGGCTGACGGTCCAGGATGGCGGCGCCGGGGATTCAATGGCGCGGTAGTCGGCAGCCTCGATAGGACCCTTGCCGTCGATGGGCTGGCCCAGCGCGTTGACCACGCGGCCAATCATACCCTCGCCCACCGGCACGGAAACGACCTTGCCGGTGCGCTTGATGGTACTGCCCTCCTTGATGCCTTCATCATCACCAAGCAGGACGATGGAGACACTGTTTTCTTCCAGGTTCTGCGCCATGCCGTAGGTGCCGCTCTCAAACTGGACCAGCTCACCGGCCATACAGTTGTCAAGCCCCGCGGCGCGCGCAATACCGTCGCCCACCATCGTTACCGTTCCGGTCTCGGTCTGCTCAATGGCATTCTCGTAGTACTTGATTTGGGAACGGATGATGCGGGAAATCTGTTCGGGTTTCAGTTGCACTGTTTGGTTCACCACACAATCTATAGAATGGGTGCGAATTTACTTAAAGGACTGCACCGTCGATTTCTGTACGCAGGCGCTCCAGATGGCGCTGCACGGTGCCGTCCAGGCGTGTGCCGTCCATGTCAAGCCGCAGACCGCCTAAAACGGCGGAGTCCACAGTCTCGGTCAGGACGATGATTTTTGCCTGTCATTTTCTGCAATTTTGCCAGCAGCTTTTCGCGGCTGGGCGCGGTCAGCGCAATGGCCGATACTGCCGTGACCTCAAGGATATTGTGGTCAACATTGTAGCGGTCCTGATATGCGCGCAGACAGCCCGGCAGCTCACCCAGCAGATTCTCCTCGCACAGCAGCTTGAGGAAGCTGACGAGGTAGGGGTGGGCTCCCTCGAACGCCTTGTCCAGCAGGGCGCAGCGCTCCTTTTTGGGAACGCTGGGCGTCGAGAGCAGACGCAGGTACTGCGGCTCGGCTTCGATGCTGTTTACCGCGGTGCGCAGCTGCTGCAAAAGCTCGTCGGTCAGATTTTCCTCTGCCGCCAGCTCATACAAGCTGCCGCCGTAGCGCTTTGCAAGCTCGGTCATGAGGCATCCCCCACATTCCTGATAAACTCATCGATCAGGGCCTGATGGTCAGACTCGTTGATCTCACGCTCCACGACCTTACCGGCAATTTCGACAGCCATGCCGCCGATCTCATTTTTCAGGTCGTTGACAGCCTTCTTGCGTTCCTGGGCAATGTCTGCCTCCGCCGCAGCGCGGATGGACGCCGCCTCAGCCCTGGCCTCGCCGACGATCTCCTCCTCGCGCTTCTGGGCGCGGGCGGTTGCCTCGCGCAGCATGGCGTCGCGTTCATCCTTGATGCTCTGCAGGTGGTCGGCGTACTCCTTCTCGAGATCCGCAGCCTTCTGTTTGGCGGCATCCGCGTCGGCATACATCGTATCGATCTCCTGCTGGCGGTCATCGATCATCTTCTTCACAGGCTTGAAAAGGAACTTTTTCAGCACTGCAAAGGTGATGAGCATATTGCAGAAGGTAAACAGCGCAGTCCACGGGTTGACGCCTACAAAACTTTCAAAGCCCGTCATGAGCTATTCCTCCAATTCAGCAGTTTAATCAGAACACAAAGAGCAGCAGCAGCGCGATGACCAGCGAGTAAATACCGGTGGACTCGGTGATGGCGCAGCCCAGGATCATGTTGGTACGCAGATCGTTGGCCATCTCCGGCTGGCGGGCCATGCCCTCCAGCGCCTTGCCGACGGCGTTACCTTCACCGACAGCTGGGCCGATGGCGCCAAAGCCCATTGCGATACCAGCGCCGATTGCGCAGGCAGCTTTTACGATTGCAGCTTCCATAGAAATATCCTCCTAAATAATAAATACGGATTCAGGCTTTCTCCGGGGGCGGGCAGGCATTGCCCACGTACACCATTGTCAACAGGCTGAAAACAAGGGCTTGTACGCCGCCGGAGAAAATATCGAAATACAGGCTCAGGATTCCGGGGACACCGACCTCCAGATACGGTACGCCTGTCAGCCCCAAAAGGGAGAGTGCGCCGGTCACGACGAAAACGATGCCGAAGATCTTGCGCGCCAGCTTTTTCGTCTTGACGCCGCTGTACAACAGCGCCGCGCCGACTGTCAGAACGAGAACTCCCACAATGACGCTCTTGCCGACCAGACCCAGCACCGCCGCAGAAACAGTCGCCAGTGCCGAGTAGACAAGGCTTGTCAGGACGCTTCCGCCTGCAATGTTGCCGAAGTGACGGAACGCCATCGAGATCGGCTGTGCGATCTCGGAAACAAGGTTCATTGGGGTCATGACGACGATTGGCTCGGTGAAGCCTTTCAGCCAGCCGCCGACACCGTTGCGCTTGATGGAGCAGCCCCAGCAGATAAAGCTTGTCATCAGCGCCCAAGTCACCGTCGTGGACAGATCAGCCGTCGACGAGCGGAAGATGCCCGTCATGCCGATGAACGAACCGCAGATAGAACTGAGGAACAGCGCGCCGATGTAGGGTGTCCAATAACTGTTGTGCTTGCCCATCGTGCTTTCGACCATGTCATAGAGCATCGTCACGCCATTTTTCGACGAGCACCTGACGGCGGCTTGGCCGCTTTTGCAGGTTACTGCCCAGCACGACCGCCGCTATGCAAAGCAGCAGCATGACAACAAACGACGAGACCGTCGTCTGTGTGATGCCGATGCCGCCGAACAACGGGATGGCAAAGTAGATTTTCGGACCATTCATGGGGTGGAATCACCGTCCTTTGTCTTTTGTGCCGCCTGGGGATCCGGGCGGAAAAAGTCGATGAGCTTGATGCAGACCTGCGCAAAGAGCAGCGGCAGGATGGCCGCCAGCGGGTCACACAGCTCTGCACGAAACAGCAGGATATAAATGATGACCAGAATGACCGGGCGGACGATGCTCGACGTCTGAATCTCCAACTGCGCCTTCTGCGGGCTGCCGCCGTTGGCGGCACGATTCATGGCGTTGGAGACTGTGATGCTCAGCGAGAGGAAGTTCCCCATCGCCATCACAAAGCCAATCAGTGCGCCGAGAAGCACAGCGTTGGTAAAGTGCCCAGTCAGCGCATAGACCGCCAGCATAGCGGCAATGCAGAGCGCCACGGCCACAGCCAGGCGGCTTGCCTGCTGCAATACATCACGATGCTTTTGCAAGGGTGGACTCCCCTTTCTAATGTCGGTCAAAGGATATAGGAGATGTTTTTTTCGCCGTCTTTTTTGGCGGGGCGGCCCTGCCGGTCCAGCGCCTGCAGCGAGCCGCGCAGGCAGCTTACCGCGGCCAGCACCCCGACCACAACGCCGACAGCTACGACCCAGCCGCCCAATGTGAACCGATGCCGCAGCCAGACCGAAACGGCAATGCAGAGCGTCGGCGGTACGACCACCGACAGGCCAAACTGCGTCAGCCATACAAGATGACGTGCCACATCGTAAAGACCCTTCATCGGTGCCTGACCTCCATTATCTGTCTTAATGCTACCAGTATACAACAGTTTGCAGAGTATTTCAACAGTTATTTTTCACGTATGGGGTGCATTTTGTACAGATTTCATATCTCGTTCACAATTGCGGCATCGGTAAATTCTTCCTGCCCCGGCAGGGCTGGTCTTTCCAGAACGTCCAGCGCCAACAGCATCGGGTAAAGGTAGCTGGCCCCGTAGCAGCCGATTTTCTTGGGACCGGTGATGACCTCCCCTGCGGCCTCGAGCAGTGTAATTTTTTCCAGCGCACGTCGAACAGTGGAGACAGTGATCGACTTCCGGCGGCGGTTCACGAAAAGTTCGCCGCCGCGGATCGTATAGGTGAACGGCAGACCCTTGGCGGTGTGGAAGGTCTCGCCCTGGTGCTGCTGCAAAAGCTGCCAGATGGCTTCTATGGTTTTTGTCATGTCACATCACGCCTTCAGTATAACAGATTTTCATTATTGCACACCATGTACAAAAAACACCGCATGACCAAAATCATGCGGTGCCATTAGGACAGTTTATTTCTTTTGCCCAAAACGGTACTCGGTGCCGTTTTTCAGGCGCTCAATGTTGGAGCGGTGCAGCCAGATGACCATAGCGGCCATGATCACGCAGCAAATCGTGCTGAACACGATGGTAGCGGCGTTCGCGCCGCGGGCAATCAGGTTGATGAGGGTGCCCACCGGGTACAGTGCAGCAATGATGATGCTGCCCAGAGAGACAACGCGGGTGACAGCGACCTCAATCAGGAAGATGGCCAGCAGCACGGCGCAGACGAGGGGTTCGGTGGCGAGGGCGGCGCCCGCGCCGACCAACACGCCCTTGCCGCCCTTAAAACCGAAGAAAAGCGGGCGGCTGTGGCCGATCATGCAGAAAATAGCGGCCAGATATGCGCCGCAGACGGGATCCAGCGGGTTCTGCCAGGCCGCACCCGTGCCGGAGAGCAGTGCGCCAAAGATGAAGCGGCCCAAGCTGACGGCAGCCACGCTCTTGCCCACGTCGCCAATGGTCGTGAACACAGCGGGCAGCTTGCCGTAGGTGCGCAGCACATTCGTCATGCCGGCGTTGCCGCTGCCATGGTTGCGCACATCGTCATTGTACATGACTTTAGAAATCAGCACGCCGAACAGGATGCTGCCCAGCAGGTAACCGCCTGCTGCGGTCAGCACGCAGGCCAGAAGGATATTTTTCACCATGGGTTACACCTTTCCTGCCTTGACCGCGCCGTCGCCGTGCTCGCGGGTAATCATCTTGATGGGGGTGCCTGTCAGACCGAACGTCTCACGAATCTGGTTTTCCAGATAGCGCTGGTACGAGAAATGGAACAGTGCTTTCTGGTTGACGAAGCAGACGAACGTCGGCGGGCGGGTCGAAATCTGGGTGATATAGAATACCTTCAGGCGCTTGCCCTTGTCAGACGGCGGCTGTACCTTGGCAGTGGCACGGGCCAGCATCTCGTTCAGTGCGCCGGTGGGCACGCGGGTACCATTCTGGACATCCACAAAGTGGATGGTCTCAAACAGTTTGTCGACGCGCTGACCGGTCTTGGCGCTGATAAAGACGATGGGGGCATAGGACATGAAGCTGAAGTCCTCCTCCAGCTTTTTGCGCATGGCGTCCATCGTGTAGCTGTCCTTCTCGACGGCGTCCCATTTGTTGACGGCGATGATGCAGGCCTTGCCCTGCTCATGCGCGTAGCCGGCGACCTTGGAGTCCTGTTCGGTGAAGCCTACCGTCGCGTCGATCATAATGACGCAGACACGGCTGCGCTCGACAGCGGCCAGACTGCGCAGGACGCTGTAGCGCTCAACGCCGCTCTCGACCTTGCCGCGCTTGCGCAGGCCGGCGGTATCCGTAAAGATGAACTTACCGTACTTGTTCTCCACCATCGTGTCGATGGCATCGCGGGTCGTACCGGCTTCGTTGGCGACGATCAGACGGTTCTCGCCCAGAATATGGTTGATGAGGCTGGATTTGCCGACGTTGGGGCGGCCAATGACGGCAACCGTGATGCGGTCATCCGTGTCTTCCTCGTCCTCCTCAAAGTTGAGGTGGGCGCAGACCGCGTCCAGCAGGTCGCCGGTGCCGTGGCCGTGCACGCCGGAAACCGGAATCAGCTCACCGAGGCCGAGGCTGTAGAAGTCGTACAGCTCCATCGGGGGTTCGCCGACCTTATCGCACTTGTTGACAGCCAGCACAACGGGCTTGCCGCTGCGCATAAGCATTCCGGCAACGTCCTGATCCTGCGGTGTGACGCCCGCGGACAGCTCCGTCACCATGACGATGCAGTCTGCGGAATCAATGGCCAGCTGTGCCTGTTCGCGCATGTGGGCCAGCAGGCCGTCGTCAATGCGCGGCTCGATGCCGCCGGTGTCCACCAGCAGGAACTTGTGACCGGACCACTCGCAGTCGCAGAAGATGCGGTCACGGGTGACGCCGGGGGTGTCCTCGACAATGGCGAGGCGCTGACCGGTCAGCTTATTAAAAATGGTGGACTTGCCCACGTTGGGGCGGCCCACGATGGCTACAATCGGTTTTGCCATGTCTGCCTTCCTCCCTCTCTACTCTCTTATCGTTTGAATTTTATCGTTTTGCGCTTGTAGGTGCTCAGCATTGCCTTGCAGCATCCGCCGCCGTCGGTGGGGATACTGACAGCGCGGCAGCCCAGCGCCCTGCCAAGCTCCTCCAGCGTGATGTCGTCAAGGAACTGGCCCTTCTCGTCGCGGATCATGACCTCGGGCACGGCCAGCAGGTCACTGTGCAGTTTGCCGCTGCACTGCTTGATGATGTCGGTGCCCGTGACAAGGCCCGCCACGCTAACGTTGCCGCCGAAATACTCATTTTTGATCTCGTGCACGGTGATCTTTACCTGCGGATACTTCTGCATCAGAGCATCGGCGCATTCCCGGATCAGCGGCCCAGCCAGCGTGCCTGTAACCACATCCATACTGTGGGGCAGCACCAGACCCGTGTGATTTTCCAGTTCTTCCAAGAAGGTGTCGTGGTAGAGCCGCCACATGCCGACGCCGTCCTCCAACTGCGCGAACGCATCGTAGAACTCTGCCGGAGGCAGCGGGCGCTCGGCGGTCAGATACCACTCATCGCTGGGGTAGATGACGCTGCGGCCATACTCGGCGCGGCATTTCTGTGCAAATTCTTCCAGAATATCCAGCGTGGCGGCGGCGGTTTCCTTATCGTAGGGTGTCAGCTTGTACAGACCCTTGCGGTAATCGGTCACACCGGCTGGCACGGCGGCGATGCTGCCGACCTGCGGGCGTAGGGCCAACAGATCGGTCAGGGTGCGGCGCAGCTCGTCGCCGTCGTTGACGCCGCGGCAGAGCACGAGCTGACAGTTCAACTCGATGCCGCCCGCCGCCAGCCTGGGCAAATAGTCGAGCACCTCGCCGCCGCGCTTGTTGGCCAGCATCCGTACCCGCAGTGCGGGGTTTGTCGTGTGGACCGAGACGAAGATCGGGCTGATATGCATCTGGATGATACGGTCAATTTCGTGGTCGGTCAGGTTTGTCAGCGTGATATAGTTGCCGAACAGGAAGGAGAGCCGCTCGTCGTCATCCTTAAAATAGAGCGGCTCCCGCATACCGGGCGGCAGCTGGTCAATAAAGCAGAACATACAGTGATTGGCGCAGCTGTGCTTTTCGTCGCCCAGATAAGTCTTGAAGTTGCAGCCCAGCGGCTCATACTCCGCCTTGGTGATCTGCACGGTGCGGTGCTGCTCGTTCTCACACACTTCCAGGGAGAACGATGTGGGCGTTGTATAAAACTGGTAGTCCAGTGCATCGTTCAGGGGATGACCGTCGATGGCCAGCAGCGCACAGCCTACGGTAAGGCCGAAGCGCTCCGCGGGGGAATTTTCATCTACCGCTGTCACATACAGGGCCATGGTGTCACACTCCTTTGCGATGGTTGTTCAATAAAAAATGGGGAAGGCATCGCCCTCCCCACGCAAGAGACTTACGCCTCTTTCTTGATGACTTCCTGGCCTTTGTAGTAGCCACACTTGCCGCAAACCTTATGGGGAACCTTCAGTTCGCCACACTGCGGGCACTTCACCAGCGTAGGCGCCTCCAGTTTCCAGACATTAGAGCGACGTTTATCGCGGCGGGCTTGAGAATGCTTTCTCTTGGGTACGATAGCCATAATCGGACACCTCCTTGGTGAAATTCAACTTAATAGTTGTTTTAATATGCTAAGCCTTGCATCTGCAGGGGCAGCATTGTCTGCCGGTTGGCAGGAACACCCTGCCGCCTTCTTCTTGCCGCAGATGGGGCATAGACCTTGACAATCAGCACTGCACAGCAGTACTGCGGGCACCTCAAAAATCAGCTCCTGATAGGCGAGCTCCTCGAGGTCGAGACAACCGTTCTCACTGCACGGCAGTTCAAAATCCGGATCCTCCAAATCACGATCCCGCACGAAGTATTCGCGTGTAAAATCGTAATCCCGGGTCAGCGGTTCCAGGCAACGCGCGCACTCGGCATCAATATGAGCCCTTACACACAATAGCAACGCTGCGCCGTCTTCGGTCAGCGTCGCCGTAAAGTCACATACTGCCGGGTTGTTTACGCTGTAACCCCCGAAATCCGCCTTGGAGAAATCAGCCTCAAAATGCGCCTCAAACGGCTTGCGGCCACTCTCCAGAAAAGAACGAATATCAAATTGCATAGTACACCTCAAAAGGTTGCTTAAATAGTATACACAAGCGAAAGGGTCTTGTCAACCTGTAAAACACAAAAAGTTGAGATTTTTTTGGATTTTCCGCAGAAAATCGGGGCGGGAAGCACTTTCCCGCCCCGAAATCTCAATTTTTGCGGTTCAGAAGGTTCAGATGGCGAACTTCTTCAGGTCCTCCGGCAGGTCAGCCGCATTGGCAGAAACCGTGACGACGACCTCGATGTTGGAGGTGATCTTGTCGATGGCGTTCAGGACCTTGGCGGCAGCGGCCATATCGTGGTCGGTGATGCGCAGGATGCCGTCGAGGAACAGCTCGGTAATATCGTAGTTGCCTGCCAGCACGCCTGCCACAAAGCCGTACAGCATATCAGCACCGGCAACGCCGTACTCGTCAACGTCTACCAGACGGGCGGAGTGGTTGATCTCGGTGGTGAGCTTCATGCACTTTTCAATGACAACAATGTTGCCGGAGGTGGTCTTGACGGCCTTGTCGATCATATCGATCATGGTCTTGGTCTTACCGGAGCCTTTGGTTCCAACAATCAGTTTCAGCATAGGGGGTTACCTCCTTATATTCGTCAGCGCGCAGTGCGCGTAGTTCCTTTAATCTTTCAGCGCGGCCTCCAGCTCAGCCTTGCGGTCCTCATAGCCGGGCTTGCCCAGCAGCGCGAACATATTCTTCTTGTAGCTCTCAACACCGGGCTGGTCGAACGGATTGACACTCAGCAGATAGCCGGAGACGGCGCAGGCACGCCAGAAGAAGTAGATCAGCTCACCGACATCGTGGGCGGACAGGCTGTCGACCTCGATCAGCCCCAGCGGCACGCCGCCTTCGGTGTGGGCGAGAATCGTGCCCTCCATTGCCTTGCGGTTGACAACGCTCATATTCTGGTTGGCCAGGAAGTTCAGGCCGTCAAAGTTGCCCTCAAGCTCCTCAATATAGAAGTCATCGCGGGTGTGCTTGACGTCGACGTAGGTCTCGAACATGATGCGTGCGCCGTCCTGCAGGAACTGGCCCATGGAGTGCAGGTCGGTGGAGAAGATACAGGAGGTCGGCATCAGACCCTTTTGGTCCTTACCCTCGCTCTCGCCGAACAGCTGCTTGTACCACTCGTTCATCATCGTGAAGTCAGGCTCGAAGCAGGCCAGCGTCTCAACGCTCTTGCCCTTGCGGTACAGGATATTGCGGGTCATGGCGTAGCGGTAGGCGTCGTTGTCCGGGGACAGCTTGCCGAACTTCTCGCGGCCATCGGCAGCGCCCTGCATGAGCTCGTCGATGTCGATACCGGCGCAGGCAATGGGCAGCAGGCCGACAGCAGTCAGGACGGAGTAGCGTCCGCCGACGTCGTCGGGAACGACGAAGGTCGGCCAGCCCTGCTCGGTTGCCAGCTGCTTCAGCGTGCCTTTGGCGCGGTCCGTCGTGGCGTAGATGCGCTTGTTGGCCTCCTCAGCACCGACAGAATCCTCCAGCAGCTTGCGCAGCACGCGGAACGCGAGCGCGGTCTCGGTGGTGGTGCCGGACTTGGAGATGACGTTGATCGAGAAGCGCTTGCCCTTCGTCAGCTTGATGATGTCGTTCAGGGCCGTGGGGCTGATGGTGTTGCCGCAGAAATAAATCTTCAGGCCGTCGTCAGCCTCATTGTGGTACAGGCCCTTGACGGCCTCGACCACAGCGCGTGCGCCCAGATAAGAACCGCCGATACCGGCAACGAGCAGCACATCGGAATCCGAGCGGATCTTCTGCGCAGCCTCCTTGATGCGGGCAAACTCTTCCTTGTCATAAGTAACAGGCAGGTCCAGCCAGCCCAGAAAATCATTGCCGGCACCCGTTTTGGATTCCAGCTGATTGTGGGCCAACTCGACCTGCGGATAGATTGCCTCATATTCTTCAGGACGGATGAATTTTGCAAGATGCTTGCCGTTAAAAGAAACAGCCATCTTTAGCTCCTCCTTTATGATTTTATATCCCCATGATACCGTTTTACGTCGGTATTGTCAAGCAAAAGTAGGGGTCTTTTTTCGGCTTTTTCATGAAATTTGCACAAATTCAATTCCGGAGAAGCAGGCTTTGGGCAAGAAGGAGGAGGCAATAGCGGAAACTTAACGCATCAACGTTCTGTGCTGCTGTGATGGGATAACTGCACATTTCCGTGCCCTGATGCAGTATCTTAATGCGGCCCACCTGTTCCCCCGCCGCGACGGGCGCAGACAGCGACGCGGGCAGCTCGACGACGGCTTCCAGGGTGCCGCCCTCGCCCTTGGGCATCAGGCAGTGTCCGGGGCTTTCGTAGTTCAGCGGGACTGTCGCCGCCGTGCCGTGCTCCACGGGCAGCGTCTGCGGCGCGTCGCCGGGCAGCGCGGCGGCTGCGCTCTCATAGCGGGCAAAGCCGTAATCCAGCAGCGTACTGGCCGCCTGGAAGCGTTCCTTGCCCGACGCAGACCCCAGCACGACAGCGATCAGCCGCAGGCCGTCGCGCTCGGCGCTGGCGGAGATACAGACGCCCGCCTTGCCGGTGGTGCCGGTTTTCAGCCCCGTGATGCCGCGGTAGCTCTTGAGCAGCTTGTTGGTGTTGACGAGCTGGGTCGCGCCGCCGCGCAGCGTGTCCATCCAGATCGAGCAGTAGTCCCGCACCTCGGTATGGTGCAGAAGCATTTCGCGGCTCATCAGAGCGACATCCCGCGCGGTGGAAAGGTGCCCTGCCTCGTCCAGCCCGCAGGCGTTGACAAAGTGGGTATTCGTCATGCCGAGCTCATACGCGCGGACGTTCATCATCTCTGCGAAAGCAGTTTCGCTGCCGCCGACATACTCAGCCACGGCCACCGCGGCGTCGTTGGCGCTGGAAATGCAGATGGCCTTGAGCATGTCGTCCAGCGTCATCTGCTCGCCGGGCTCGAGCCAGATCTGACTGCCGCCCATGTGGTAGGCGTGCTCACTGACAGGGACAAAATCGTCAAGGTGTATCTTGCCCGCCTCGAGGGCCTCAAACGCCAGCAGCAGTGTCATGACCTTGGTGATGGAGGCAATTGGGCGCCGGGCATCGGCGTTTTTCTCATAGAGCACCGTGCCGGAGTCCTCGTCGATCAGGATGGCCGCCGCGCAGGGCACGTCAAAGTCGGCGTTGGTCGCCGGGGTGATGCCCGCAGCGGACGCGGCAAACCCGCGCAGCAGCGAAAGCACCACCAGCAGCAGGCAGAGCAGCAGGGTCACGGCACGTTTTTTCATGGCAGCACACCTCCGGCGAAAATCGCTTTGGTACTACGATATGCTGCTCTGTGCGGAATTAGTATTGCGCTTTTAACTGGATTCTATTATAATAAATCATATATGTCTACTATTTATAAAAGCAAAGGAATCATACACCATGCGGGTAACTTTTTACACCTTGGGCTGCAAGGTAAACCAGAATGAAACGGGCGCGCTGGCCCAGCTATTTGAGGAAAACGGCTACACCGTTGTCTCCAATGAAGAAGGTGCGGATGTCTACATCGTCAACAGCTGTACCGTGACGAACTTCGGCGACCAGAAGAGCCGCAAATGGTTGCGCCGTGCCAAGCGCGAGAACCCCGGCGCGGTGACCGTGCTGACAGGGTGCTACCCGCAGGCGTTCCCGGACGAGGCCGCCGAGATCGCCGAGGCGGACGTTGTGACCGGCTCCGGCAACCGTCACGCGATTCTGACCGACGTGCAGAAGGTGCTGAACGGTGAGGAGGAGCGCGTCATCGACATCCGCCCCCACGAGAAGGGCGAGCGCTTTGAAGAACTGCCCATGGATAAGTTTGCCGAGCACACCCGCGCCTTTGTCAAAGTCGAGGACGGCTGCAACCGCCGCTGCGCCTACTGCGTTATTCCGCGCGCCCGCGGTCCGGTGCGCAGCCGCGATGAGACGAGCGTGCTGGAGGAACTGCGCCGCCTGGCCGACGCCGGATATAAGGAGGTCGTGCTGACGGCCATCAGCCTGCCGAGCTACGGCACCGACAGCGGTACGAGCCTGGTGGAGCTGATTGAAAAGGCCGCCGAGGTGCCCGGCATTGAGCGCATCCGGTTGGGCAGCCTTGACCCAGACATGCTGCACGATGACGACATCCGCCGCATGGCCGCCGTAAAGAAGCTCTGCCCGCAGTTCCATTTAAGCCTGCAGAGCGGCTGTGACAAGACGCTGCGCGCCATGCGTCGCCCCTACACGACGGCCCAGTACGCCGATATTGCAGCCAAGCTGCGCGCGGCATTCGGTGCGGACAACGTCAGCTTTACCACCGATGTCATCGTAGGCTTCCCCGGCGAGACGGAGGATGACTTTGAAGCCAGCATGGCCTTTGTGACGGGAATGAGGTTTTTGAAGGTGCATGTGTTCCCCTACTCCCGCCGCGAAGGAACGGCAGCCTACGACTTTGCCGACCAGCTGCCCGAGCACGAGAAGGAGGCCCGCAGCCGCCGCATGACCGCCGCTGTGGAGGAGGTACGCGCTGCCGAAGCAGCCTCTATGCAGGGCCGCAAGGCCAGCGTGCTGCTGGAAACGCCGCTGTCCGCCACAATGTTCACCGGCTACACGAAGCAGTACCTGCCTGTGCTGGTCAGCGCACCCGGGCACAAGACCGGCGACGTTGTGGAGGTCACGCTGGGTACCTGGGACAGGAAGCGGTGCAGGGCGGAGATCGTTTGATTTATATTGATTGTTGCAACGCCGTTATTCATGCTCGATGTAGGGGGCAATGCTTGCATCGACCCGCGGGCGGATGCAGGCATCCGCCCCTGCAAGCCGGGGATGCCGCCGTGCCGCAAGAGAGATTGCATCCATTCTGCAGGGAAATCTCTGGATTTTACAGAGTTTTTCCTGTTTTTTGTTGCCTGCCCTCTTGCAAAAATGTATGGATTTTTGGTAAAATTTAACGGAGCGGTGTACCCGCTGATACGTCACTTTTGGAGCAAACAGAGCAAAACAAAGGAGCAATTACATGAGAGGCATTTACACCCCCGTAACGGATATCCGTCGCAAGGTGTTCACTGAGGTTGCCCGCATGGCCTATGAGGTCAACGAGCTTTCCGACTACGAAAAACTGATGCGTGAGCTGCCCTTCAAGATCATTCCCGGTGAGGAAAAAATCTCTGCGCAGCAGCATCTTCCTGGAGAGAGCCATCATCTCCGAGCGCGTCCGTCTGGCCATGGGCATGTCCCTGCGTCCGCTGGATGAGAGCGTGCCCGCCAGCGAGGGCCTGGAGCACAGCGTCATTGCAGACAAGTACTACGAGCCGCCGCTGATCAATGTCATCAAGTTTGCCTGCAACGCCTGCCCGGAGAAGATCATCAAGGTCACGGCCATGTGCCAGGGCTGCCTGGCGCACCCCTGCCAGGAGGTCTGCCCGAAGCACGCCATCAGCTTCCGCAACGGCAAGAGCCACATTGACCAGAGCCTCTGCGTCAAGTGTGGCCGCTGCGTCAACAGCTGCCCTTACAGCGCCATCGTCAAGACCGAGCGTCCCTGCGCTGCAGCCTGCGGCATGGGTGCCATCCACTCCGACGAGCATGGCCGTGCCGAGATCGATTACGATAAGTGCGTTTCCTGCGGCATGTGCCTTGTCAACTGCCCGTTCGGCGCTATCGTTGACAAGGGGCAGATCTTCCAGCTGATCCAGTCCATCAAGCGCGGTGACGAGGTCGTTGCCATAGTTGCCCCCGCCTTCATCAACCAGTTCCCCGGCATGACCCCCTCCAAGCTGAAGGAAGCCATGCGTCGGCTGGGCTTTGCCGATGTGGCCGAGGTCGCCATCGGTGCCGACCTGTGCACCATCGACGAGGCGAAGGACTTCATGGAAGAGGTTCCCACCAAGATCCCGTTCATGGGTACGTCCTGCTGCCCCGCGTGGAGCGTGATGGCTAAGAAGCTGTTCCCCCAGCAGGCCGAGTGCATCAGCATGGCCATGACCCCCATGGTCCTGACCGCCCGCCTCATCAAGAAGGAAAAGCCCAACGCCCGTATCTGCTTTATCGGCCCCTGCGCCGCCAAGAAGCTGGAGGCCAGCCGCCGTTCCGTCCGCAGTGAGGTCGACTTCGTCCTGACCTTCGAGGAGCTGATGGGTCTGTTTGAGGCCAAGGCTGTCAACTTTGCCGACCTGCCGGACAACCCGGAGGATGCCTTCAACAGCGCCAGTGCCGACGGCCGCGGCTTTGCTGCCTCCGGCGGTGTCGCACAGGCGGTTGTCAACGCCATCAAGAAGATGGACCCGGACCGCGAGGTCAAGGTCATGAGCGCCCAGGGTCTGGCCGACTGCAAGAAGATGATGATGATGGCCAAGGCCGGCAAGTACAACGGCTACCTGCTGGAAGGCATGGCCTGCCCGGGCGGCTGCATTGCCGGTGCCGGTACGCTGGCTGACCCCGCCAAGAGCGTTGCTATGCTGAACAAGTACAAGAACGAGGCCACCATGAAGGTCGCCACCGAGACCCCGTATCAGGATTCTCTGGATCTGCTGCACTATTGATATGTAACTGAACAGCCCCGCATGGAGATGAAAACTCCATGCGGGGCATTTTTTTGGCGCTAATTTGCGGGCCGATGCGAGCATCGGCCCCTACAGGGAGCAAACTTTCCGCTTGCAGCGGCGAAAACGTCCGCGGGCGGATATGGGATCCGCCCCTACCGATTCGGCAAAGCGCTTCTTACTTGTGGTACTTCATTCCTGCGTTGATCGTGCAGGCGCGGTAGAGCTGCTCGGTCAAAACAAGACGCGCCAGCTGGTGCGGCAGCGTGATGCGTCCCAGGCTGATGCGGGCCTGTGCGGCGCGCTTGACGCTGTCGTCCAGCCCGTGGGAGGAGCCGATGACAAACGCCATATCCCCTGCGCCGCTCATGGCGCGGTCTGCAATCATAGCCGCCAGATCCTCACTGGATACCTGCTTGCCCTCGACGCAGAGCGCAACGAGACACGCCCCCCTGCGCACGCTGGCCAGGATAGCCTCCCCCTCCTTTTGCAGCGCTTTGGCAATCTGCCTGTCGCTGGCGTTCTTGTCGGCAATCTGCACCTCGGGCAATTCGATAATACGGAAATTGCAGAAGCCGCCGAGGCGCTTCTGGTATTCGGCCACGCCCTGCGCAAAGTAGGCGGCGTTCATCTTGCCAATGGCAATCAAATCAATATTCTGCATAGGCTCCCCCGCTCAAAATTCAATATACGGGCTGACCTCACTGCGGGACTGGGTCTGGATCAGCACGTCCCGTCCGGGCTGGATGCCCGCGGCCAGCAGTACATTATAGACGGTGGTCATGACCAGCTCCGGCGAGTTGTTTGTCTGGCTCAAATGGCAGAGCGCAAACTTTTTGCAGCCGTCCTGGATCAGGTCCAGAATCTCCGCCGCGCAGGCCTTGTTGTCCAGATGACCGCGGTCACTGGCAATGCGCACCTTCAAATAATACGGGTACGGCCCGCCGTGCAGGCTGAATGCGTCATAGTTGGCCTCCAGCGCGACGAGGTCGCAGCCCATCAGGTTGTCCTGTACGACGGGCGTCAGGTAGCCGAGGTCGGTGGCAAACGCCATGACGCGGCCTTCCGGTGTGCGGATGCGGTAGCCGCAGCAGGGCACATCATGGCTGGTGGGAAAGCTCGTCACCGTGAAGCTGCCGATTTCCAGCGTCTGACCGTCCACGGGGATTGCCTCCACCGCGGGCGGAATCGTGCCGCGGGAGGCCAGCGTATCCAGCGTATCGGCACATCCGTACAGCGGGACGGGGTGCTTTTTCAAAAAGGTATCCAGTCCCGAGACGTGGTCGGAGTGCTCGTGCGTGACGAGGATGCCGACGCAGTCGCTGACCGCCAGACCTAGGGATTTCAGCGCGGTCAGAGTCGTGCGGCAGCTCTTGCCCATGTCGATCAGCAGATACTTGTCCTCGCTGCGAATCAGCGCGCAGTTGCCGGAGGAGCCGGAATACAGGGTGGTAAAATATGCCATTCGTTTGTCCTAACGCTTTCCATAAAAATTGGGCCGCCCGGTCAGCGGCCCAAGGGTCCTTTTAGATTGCCCGGCTCACTGCATTGGCCGGAATCTCGACGCGGCGGATGTCCGCGCCGAGAGCCTGCAGCTTTTCTACGATGTTCTCGTAGCCGCGCTCAATGTGGATGGTTTCGTCGACCTCGCTCACGCCGTTGGCGGCCAGAGCAGCCATGACCATGGCGGCACCGGCGCGCAGGTCGGTAGCGCGCAGCGGCGCAGGATGCAGCTCCTTCACGCCTTCAATGACAGCGACCTGGCCGTCGACCTGGATGTTTGCGCCCATGTGGATCAGCTCATCCACATAGCGGAAGCGGTTCTCCCAGATGCCCTCCGTCACGATGGAGGTACCCTTCGCCAGCGTCAGCAGTGCAGTCATCAGCGGCTGCATATCCGTGGGGAAGCCGGGGTGCGGCATAGTCTTGAGCTTGAGCGGCTTCAGCTCGCCGGTGCGCCGGATACGCAGCGCGTCGTCGAATTCCTCCACCTCGCAGCCGGCCGCGCGCAGCTTGGCGGTGATGGGCTCCATGTGCTTCGGGATAACGTTGTGCAGCGTGATGTCCCCCTTCGTGATAGCGGCGGCCACCATGTAGCTGCCGGCCTCGATCTGGTCGGGAATGATGGAGTAGTTGCAGCCGTGCATCTCCTTGACGCCGTGGATCTTGATGACGTCGGTACCGGCGCCGTGTACGTCTGCACCCATCATATTCAGGAAATTGGCTAAATCGACAATGTGCGGCTCACGGGCCACGTTTTCAAGAATCGTCGTGCCTTCGGCCAGGACAGCGGCCAGCATGGCGTTCATCGTGGCACCGACGGAGACCGTGTCAAAAAAGACGTGCCCGCCGACCAGATGCTCCGACCTGACGTGGATCTGGCCGTACTCCACGGAATCCTCTGCCCCAAAGGCGGTGAAGGCTTTCAGGTGTTGGTCAATCGGGCGCGGGCCCAGATTGCAGCCGCCCGGCATGGCGACCTGACCGGAGCCAAAGCGGCCCAGCAATGCGCCGAGAAAGTAGTAGCTTGCGCGCATCTGGCGTGACAGTTCATTGGATACCTCGGTGCTGTCCAAATGCGACGTGTCAATTTCATAGGTGCTGCGGCTGACCATGCGGATGCTCGCACCCAGCTCGCTCAAAATCTGCAGCGATGCCATGACATCACTGATACAGGGCAGGTTTTCAATCAGGCACTTCCCGCCGGCCAGAATCGTGGCCGGGAGTATGGCAACCGCGGCGTTCTTTGCGCCGCCAATGTTGACATCGCCAACAAGCGGCTTACCTCCGCGAATAACGTATTTTTCCAAGTGTAGCTCTCCTTTGTGCGGTAATCGGCTCGTATACCCTCTGTACAGGGCCGACCTATAGTACACACTTTCTAAGATTATACAACATTTTGCGCTAATTGAAAAGGCCTGTCCCCTGCAATTGCAAAATTTTTGTGAAACAGCACAAGATATGTTGACCATGCACCGTAATTTCGCCGGAAATCACATACCCGAGAACAGCGTATAGGCGCTGAACAGCGCACCGTTATAGGACATCTCAAAGTGGCAGTGGTTACCGGTGGAGTTGCCCGTGGAGCCGACATAGCCGATGACCTGCCCCTGCGTGACGGCCTGCCCCTGAGAAACAGCGATGCTGGACATGTGACCGTACAGCGTCTTGTAGCCGTTGCCGTGGTCGATCTCCACATAGTTTCCGTAGGAATAATGCCAGCCTGCAGCAATGATCGTGCCGGAGTCGGAGGCCAAAATCGGCGTGCCGTAGGCAGCACAGATGTCCGCGCCGCGGTGGCCGTTGCCCATCCAGCGGCTGACGTACTTATAATTCGGCACAGGCCAGATGAAGGAGCCGGAGCCGACCTTGGCAATCATACCATTCTTCAGCTTCGTGCCGGTGACGGTGATTTCCGGGGTCGGGGCCTGCAGCACATTGTAGGCCACAGCCTGACGGTCCGTGACCGCGCCGTCGATCATCGTTGTCTCGTAGGTGATCTCCTCGGAGCCGTCTGCACCCTCCTGCAGGGTCACAACCTTGCCGAAATCATACTGATCGGACTCGGTGTTCTGGGTGTCGAACGGGATGGCGATAGTTTCTGTGTCGCGGCGGACGACCTTGACCTTGATGAGCTCTGCCGAGGACGCACCGGTGGTGATGACCGTGCCCGCAGGAATCTCCTGATCGAGCGTCAGCAGTTCGGGGTTCATCTGTGCCAGAGAGTCAAACGAAACGCCGGTAGCGTTGACGACGCTCTCGACGGTGTCGCCGTCGACGGCTGTATAGGTGTGGATGCCGCCGCCCTCGGTCAGGGCGTTGATGACGTCCGCGTAGGAGCTGACAGACTCCTGCAGATAAACACCGTCCACGAGGCGGATGTTGTGGGCAAACGCCGTGTAAACGCTGCTGTCCATCGCATTTTCAAACGGTGCCTTGATGTTTTCCAGATAGCTGCGCAGGTGGTCGCCCTCGGTGGTGACGTAGAGCAGCTGATCGTCGACGTAGACAGCCGTGCCGTTGATGATCTCATCACTGGCCGTGCGCAGGATGGCGTTGGCGATCTCGCTCTCGGTCATCGTCTGGTTGCCGATGGAAAGCGAGTAGGTTGGGTAGACATCCCAGCTTGTGTCCTCCACCGCAGAGCCGGAGGCCTGCAGCATACGCTTGGCCGTGTTGATACGGGACTGAACGTCCTCGCGGGCATTTTCAAACACCTGCTCGCTCTCCACGTAACCGACGTTCTCGCCGTTCACCTGCACATTCAGCACAAAGCGCAGCCCCAGCCCGCTGCGCACTAGGACCACAAGCCCCGCTGCGGCAACTGCCGGGAGTATGTAAGTAATGGCGTTCCAGACAACGATGGAGTATTTTCGGATGCCGCTGGCAAGGTATTTTTTCTTGGCACGGCGCACATCGCCATCCTCGCTCTCCACGAGGGTATCGGGGATGTCGCGGATATGACGGATGCCCGAGGCCATCCGCACGAACGGGCTGGTCAGGTCCTCAATCAGCGTGATAATACCGATCAGAATCGGGCGCAGGACAATGAGCAGCAGATTCAGCACGGTATCACCGATGCCGCGCACAACAGCCCCCGCTCTGCGGCCTACGCAGACAAAAACATACTCGACCCAGAAGCCGACCATGTACAGCATATCGCCGACAGTGTTGCGGCGGTGCAGGTCCTGCATGTAACGGGCTGCCTTGCGGCGGTTATCACCGCGCTTTTTTTTCCTGCGATGAGTGAGAAAAGCGCGTTACAGGGGTCATCTCCGGAGGTTCGGTGATGCTATCGTTTTTCGGATTGGGATCAGTTTGGATGGGATTCAAAATACGGAAGCTCCTTTCCGTGTGAAGCAAATTTACGTGGGGTCCGCACCGCAGGGCAGACTGTGCAGCTGCCAGCCCGTCAGCATCCTTTCCTGCCGGGCCAGGGCGGCCATATCCTCGGGCAGCGGACACTCCACACGGAGGGGCTTCCCTGTCAGCGGGTGCGCAAACGCAAGGATGCCGCAGTGCAGTGCGTGACGGCGCAGAAGGATGTCCGACCCGCCGTACAGCGTATCCCCCGCCAGCGGATGGCCGATATAGGACATGTGTACGCGAATCTGATGGGTGCGGCCGGTGCGCGGCCAGCAGGCCAGCAGACTGTGGCCCGGCCCCGCGGCCAGCACCGCGTACTCGGTCAGGCTGTACTTGCCGTCCGCGCACACGCAGCGGCCAATGATGGAGTCACCGCGCCGCGCGATAGGCGCTTCGACCCGGCCCGGCCCCAGCGGCATTGTACCCTGCACAATCGCAAGGTAGCACTTGTGGGCAGACCCGGCCAGCAGCGGTGCGGCAAAGGCGTTTTCGCGCACAGCACCAAGCCGCTTGTGTTTTTGTCAATGCGGTTTACCGGGCGGAAGATGCCGCTTTGCCCCCGCTGCTGCAGGTGGTACAGCCAGCCGTTGGCCAGTGTGCCGTCAGGGTAGTTCAGCGTGGGGTGCACGGCAATGCCCGCGGGCTTGTTGAGCACCGCGGCAAAATCGTCCTCATAGGCGATGGAAAACGGCACGGGCTGCGGGGTCACACTCGTCTCCTGCTCGGGCGGGAGCGCAAAGCGGATGCACTGCCCGGCGTGTACAGGCTCATTCGTGCGGATGGGCTGATCGTCGGCGTAAAAGCCGTCACCGTCATATTTGACGGACTTGATCAGTCCTGCCGTAACACCCTGCAGGCGCAGGAACAGCCCCAGCTTGCAGCCCTCGTTTTCCGGCGGCACGGTATAACGCAAAACGGTCACAGTACCGCCCTCCTTAAAGCCTATATGAGGGTATTATACCACAAAATGCCCTGTGATGCAAACCCCAATGTCTGGCAGAAAGGTACGCTGCAACAGCAAACGGCCCTCCCGGAGGAGAGCCGTTTGTGTTATTTCTGTGATTGCAGCTCCGCGGCGCGCTCCAGCACGGGCCGGAGATACTGCCCCGTGAAGGAGTGCGGGTTCTGCGCGACCTCCTCCGGGGTGCCGGTGGCGACGATGGTGCCGCCGCCGCTGCCGCCCTCGGGGCCGAGGTCGATGATATAGTCGGCGCGTTTGATGACGTCGAGATTGTGCTCAATGACGATGACCGTATTGCCCGCATCAACGAGCTTATCCAGCACCTTGACCAGACGGTGGACATCGGCCACATGCAGGCCGGTGGTAGGCTCGTCAAGGATATAGACGGTCTGCCCGGTATCGCGGCGGGCCAACTCATTGGCCAGCTTGACGCGCTGCGCCTCACCGCCCGAAAGCGTCGTGGCTGCCTGGCCCAGCTGGATGTAGCCAAGGCCGACCTCCTGCAGCGTTTGCAGCTTGCGCGCGATCTTCGGAATGTTGGCGAAAAATACGCAGGCCTCCTCCACCGTCATGTCCAGCACGTCGGAGATGGTCTTGTCCTTGTACTTGACCTCGAGCGTTTCACGGTTGTAGCGCTTGCCCTTGCAGACGTCACAGGGCACGTAAATATCCGGCAGAAAGTGCATTTCAATCGTCAGGATGCCGCCGCCTTCGCAGGCCTCGCAGCGTCCGCCCTTGACATTGAAGCTGAACCGCCCGGGGCCGTAGCCTCGCATTTTGGCATCCTGCGTGTTGGAAAACAGCGTGCGGATGTCGCTAAACACGCCTGTGTAGGTGGCCGGGTTGGAGCGCGGCGTGCGGCCAATCGGCGACTGGTCGATGCCGATGACCTTATCGACCCACTCCATGCCCTCGACCTCCTCACACTGGCCGGGGCGGCTGCGCGCACCGTTCAGGGCGGCAGCCAACGTTTTGTACAGAATTTCGTTGACAAGCGTCGACTTGCCGGAGCCGGACACGCCGGTAACGCAGATCAGCTTGCCGAGCGGGAAGTCTACGGTAATGTCCTGCAGATTGTTCTCATGGGCCTTGACGACGCGCAGCGCCTTGCCGTTTCCCTCGCGGCGTGTCTCGGGGACCTCTACGAATTTGCGGCCAGACAGATACGCGCCAGTGATGCTGCGCTTGACCTTGCAGATGTCCGCGACGCTGCCTGCAGCGACGATCTCGCCGCCGTGGACGCCCGCACCGGGGCCGACATCGACAATATAGTCGGCCTGCCGCATCGTGTCCTCATCGTGCTCAACGACGACCAGCGTGTTGCCAAGATCACGCAGCCGCTTCATCGTTGCAATCAGCTTATCGTTGTCACGCTGGTGCAGGCCGATGCTCGGCTCGTCGAGCACGTAGAGCACGCCGGTCAGCGCACTGCCGATCTGGGTCGCCAGACGGATGCGCTGGCTCTCGCCGCCGGACAACGAAGCCGCACCGCGGGAGAGCGTCAGATAGCCAAGGCCGACGCTCTTTAAAAAGCCCAGACGTTCTTTTACCTCTTTAAAAATAGGCGCACCGATCATCTCGTCCCGGGTGCTGACCTTGGCCGTGTTGATAAAGTCCAGTTCCTCGTTGACGCTCTTGTCACAGAAATCGGCAATGTTGATGCCGCCTACAGTCACGGCCAGGCTTGTCGGCTTTAAGCGTCGGCCATGGCAGGCGGGGCATTCCTCGCTGGACATGACAAGGGCAATTTCCTCCTTGACCCACTCGCTGCTCGTCTCGCGGAAGCGGCGCTCCAGATTCGGGATGATGCCTTCGAACTGGTTAAAGTAGGTGCCGGAGCCAAACATACTCTCGCGCTGCATCTCAATACGCTCGTCACCCGTGCCGTACAGCAGGGCGTGCAGGGCCTCCTTGCTGAAGTCCTTAACGGGGGTATCGAGTGTAAAGCCGTAGCGCTTGCCCAGCGCCTTATAGGTCATTTCGGAGATGGAGCCCTCGGCGTAATACCAGCCGCTGGCCTTGATGGCACTTTCCCGGATGGACTTGCGCTTGTCGGGGATGACACGCGCCGGGTCTACCTTCATGAAGGTGCCGAGACCTGTACACTTCTCGCAGGCACCGAAGGGATTGTTGAAGCTGAACATCCGCGGGGTCAGCTCCTCGACGGAGATGCCGTGCTCGGGGCAGGCGTAGCTCTGGCTGAACATCATCGGTTCACCGCCAATGACGTCGATGACGACAAGCCCGTTTGCCTGCGCCAGCGCGGTTTCTATGGAATCGGCCAGACGCCCGCGGACCGTGTCGTTGATGACCAGACGGTCCACGACGATCTCAACGGTGTGCTTGATGTTCTTTTCGAGGTTGATCTCCTCGCTCAGATCGTACATATTGCCGTCGACGCGCACGCGGGCAAAACCGGCTCGGCGGGCGGCATCCAGCTCCTTGGCCTGGGTGCCCTTGCGGGCACGCACAACGGGGGCCAGCACCTGAAAGCGGGTGCGCTCCGGCAGCTTCATGACTTCGTCGACCATCTCGTCCACGGTCTGCTGGGTAATCTCCCGCCCGCAGATCGGGCAGTGGGGCACGCCGATGCGGGCGTACATCAGACGCAGATAGTCGTAAATCTCCGTTACCGTTCCCACCGTGGAACGCGGGTTGTGGCTTGTTGTTTTCTGGTCGATGGAGATGGCCGGGGACAGGCCGGTGATCTCGTCGACATCGGGCTTTTCCATCTGGCCCAGGAACTGGCGGGCATAGCTGGAAAGGCTTTCCATATAGCGGCGCTGGCCGTCGGCATAGATCGTGTCAAATGCCAGGCTCGACTTGCCGGAGCCGGACAGGCCGGTCATGACGATCAGCTTATCTCTGGGCAGCTCCAAATCGACGTTTTTCAGGTTATGCTCACGCGCACCCTTGATGACAATGCGGTTGTTCGGGTCGATTTTGATTTTGGAGCTGCGCTTTGCAGGCGTTTTTTTCGGGTGTTGTACTCAATTTTTTATATTTCCTCCTGCCCTTGCGTGTTTTGGCAGCGGCCTTGCGTTCACTGGTGTCGGCGGCGGTGGGATCTTCTCCGCGTTCCAGCCGCTGAATTTCGTCGCGCAGCTGCGCGGCCAGCTCAAATTGCAGCAGCCGCGCGGCCTCCTTCATCTCCTTGGTCAGCCGCTCAATTGTCTGCTGGCGCTCGGCGCGGCTCATACGGTGCTGGCGCATCCGCTTGTTTTCCTCGCTCATGCTGATTTCAAGCCCGTCGCCGATGGCTTTGACGATGGTTTTGGGCGTGATGCCGTGTTCTTTATTGTAGGCGTCCTGAATGGAGCGGCGGCGCTCGGTCTCCATGATGGCGCGCTCCATGCTGGGCGTGACCTCATCTGCGTACATGAGCACAACGCCGTTGGCGTTGCGGGCCGCGCGGCCGATCGTCTGAATCAGGCTTGTCTCGCTGCGCAGGAAGCCTTCCTTATCGGCATCCAGAATCGCAATCAGCGACACCTCCGGCAGGTCCAGACCCTCGCGCAGCAGGTTGATGCCAACAATAACATCAATTGCGCCGACGCGCAGGTCCTTGATGATCTCCATGCGCTCAAACGTGTCGACCTCGTGGTGCATATATTTCGTCTTGACGCCGTGTTCCTCCAGATAATCCGTCAGATCCTCGGCCATCTTGACGGTCAGCGTTGTGACAAGTGCGCGCTCGCCACGGTCAATGCGGGTGCGAATCTCGCCCAGCAGGTCCTCAATCTGGCCCTCCACCGGGCGCACCATGATAAGCGGGTCCAGCAGGCCGGTGGGGCGGATGACCTGCTCCGCTACGCGGCTGGAATGCTGGCGTTCATATTCGCCGGGGGTTGCAGAAACAAAAATCTTCTGATGGATTTTGGCTTCAAATTCTTCAAATTTCAACGGGCGGTTGTCAAACGCCGACGGCAGACGGAAGCCGTATTCGACCAGCGTTTTCTTGCGGCTGTAGTCGCCGCCGAACATACCGCGCACCTGCGGCAGCATGACGTGGCTCTCGTCGACCATCAGCAGGAAATCATCCGGGAAATAATCCAGCAGCGTTGTGGGCGTGGAGCCGGGCGCACGGCCTGACAGGACAGCGGAGTAGTTCTCGATGCCCTTGCACATGCCGACCTCCTGCAGCATCTCCATGTCGTAGTTGGTGCGCTGCTGGATGCGCTGGGCCTCCAAGAGCTTGCCCTCCTCGGTGAATTTTTTGACCTGCTCCTCCATCTCGGCCTGAATCTTTTTCAGGCCCTCCTGCATCTTTTCGGGGCCGACGATATAGTGACTGGCCGGGAAGATGGCAACATGACGCACCACGTTCTTATGCTCGCCGGTCAGCGGGTCAAACTCCACAATGCGGTCAATCTCGTCGCCGAAGAACTCAACCCGAATCGCAAATTCGTCGTTGTAGGCCAGGTGGATGTCCACCGTGTCCCCTTTTACGCGGAACTTGTTGCGGATGAAGTTCATGTCGTTGCGCTCATATTGCAGCTTGACCAGGCGGCTGCAAAGTTCGTCACGCTCCATCTGCATACCGGGGCGCAGGCTGATGACCATGCTGCGGTAGTCGATGGGGTCGCCCAACGAGTAGATGCAGGACACCGACGCCACAATGATGACGTTGCGCCGCTCTGACAGCGCCGCCGTGGCCGAGTGGCGCAGACGGTCAATCTCGTCGTTGATGGCACTGTCCTTCTCAATATAGGTGTCTGTGGACGGGATATACGCCTCGGGCTGGTAATAGTCGTAGTAGGAGACGAAATATTCTACCGCATCATCGGGGAAAAAGCCGCGCATCTCGGTACAGATCTGACTGGCCAGTGTTTTATTTGGCTCCAAGATCAGCGTCGGGCGATTGCACCGGGCGATGATGTTCGCCATCGTAAACGTTTTGCCGGAGCCGGTGACGCCCAGCAGTGTCTGGGCGTCGTCACCCTCATGGATGCCCTGCATCAGCGCTTCTATCGCCTGCGGCTGGTCGCCGGTGGGCTGAAACGGTGCCTTTAAGTGAAAGACTTCGTCCATAGTCGTTCCTTTCGTGTACAACAATTAGTTGTATAATGATTATAGCACGACAAATTTTTAATGTAAATAGGTTTGCCGATACTTTTGTACCCAAACCACAGAAAAATGCGCCCTGCCGGGACACGGCAAGGCGCATGGGCGGTGTTCAGCGGCTGGCGGCCTGCAGCACGCCGCTGTTTACGCGGTATTCCGGCAGGCTGCCGCGGTTCAGCATCGAACAGCCATCCTCCCCCGCTATGATGATATGATCCATGATCGTAAAGCCGAGCTGGCCGGTGACCTCCATAATATGGTAGGTCGTCAGGCGGTCCGCCTCGGACGGAATGGCCAGCCCGGTGGGATGGTTATGTGCCAGAATGCCGCAGGTCGAGTTGGTGCGGGCCACAGCGCGCAGCAGCTTGCGGGTGTCCACGGCCACGCGGTTGGGAACGCCCTCGGCAATGCGCAGATCCTGCACAGGGCGGCAGGCGTCGTCCAATAAAATCAGGTAGAGCTGCTCATTCTGCACACCGCGGAACAGCGGCTTTACGTAGGCGATGGCCGTCTCTGCCGAGTTCAGCGACAGGCGGGTCTTGCGCTTTTTCAGTTCATAATAGCGGCTGCACGCCATGACGGTAGAAATCAGCCGCCCACTTTTGGGGCCGACGCCCTCGACCTGCATCAGCTCCTCGGGCTCGGCCTCCAACACCTTGCAGAAATCGCCGAAGTGCTGAATGAGTCTGTGCGCCAGCGCGTTTGTGTCAGCCCGCGGGATGGAGAGAAACAGCAGATATTCCAGTGCCTCGTGTTCGGCCAGGCTGTCCAGTCCGTCTCGCTCGACGCGCTCCTGCATGCGGGCGCGGTGTTTCGCGTGGAGATTTTCGTCTGCCATTTTTTCACATCCCATCTTTACGTTCTGCTGGTTTTATTATATACTGTAAAAAGACTTTTGCCAACCGTTTTCTGAGATTTTTAAAGAGGACACGATGAAAAGTTTTACCGCAGGAGCCAATGAAAACGGCGTGCGCCTGAGCCGCTTTGTGGAGGGCGTGACCAAGGATATGCCCCGCAGCATGATGTACAAGGCGTTCCGCAACAAGCGCATCAAGGTCAACGGCAAGCGCGCCGAGCCGGATACCCGCCTGAGCGCAGGCGATTTGATCGAACTGTACATCAACGACGAGTTCTTCCCCGTGGGCAAACCCGCCGCCAAGACCGCCAAGCCGCGTAGGCAGCCACCTGTGACCGTGGTGTATGAGGATGAAAATTTTGCGGTGCTCTACAAGCCCGCGCACCTGCTCTGCCACAGTGACCGCACCGGCGACGCCAATCTGGTGGATGCCTTTGCGGCCTATCTGGAGGCCAAGGGCGAGTATGATCCCCACGCAGAAAAGCGATTTGCCCCGGCGCTGTGCAACCGGCTGGACCGCGGCACCGAAGGTCTGGTGCTGGCCGCCAAGAGCTACGCCGCGCTGCGCGACCTGAACGCCATCATCCGCGACGACATGATGAAAAAGGAGTATCTGACCATCACGGTGGGGGCACCGCCGCAGGGGCGGTTCGTCGCATGGCTGCAGCACAGCGAGAAAAATAACAAGGTGCGCATCCATGCCCGTGAGAGCGAGGGTTACAAGCAGATCATCACCGAGGTGACGGTCATCCGGCAGGCAAGGCCGTTTGCGCTCTGCCGCATTGGGCTGATCACGGGCCGCACCCACCAGATCCGTGCGCATCTGGCGTATCTGGGCCATCCGGTACTGGGCGACATCAAGTACGGCAACCACAAGATGAACGAGCGCACCGGGCTGAAAACACAGGCTCTCTGCGCCCAGCGACTGACGTTTGGCCGAATTCCCGAGGAAAACACGCTGCAGTATCTTTCCGGCAGGGTCATCAAGCTGAATGACCCGGAAATCGTAAAGACGTACGAACGACTGACGGCAGAAAAGTAAGCTCTGCCGCGGTTGGCGGCTGGAAGTATCCGCCCCTGCAAGCGACGATGTTGTTATCCGTAGAGGAGCATTCCATATCTGCCCGCGGGATATTGCCGAAAAATCAAAAATACCGGGCCGCTCCCCACATTCGGGAAACGGCCCGGCAATTTTTTACGCCAGAACGAAGTGATAGACCAGAGACAGTGCCACGATCAAGGCGCAGGGCAATGGCCGTGATGGGCGGGGCCAGGCGGATAATGCGCTCGGCCATGACGTCGTCCTCACTGGTTTCGTCGTCATCGGCATAGCGGCCGCGTTTTTTGGACTTCTTGTCGTGACCGTCGTCCTCGTCATCGTAGTCGAGGTCATCGGTATCGTACATCTGGGTGCCCTCATCGTCGTCCTCATCATCGTCGAACAGGCGGCCCTTGGGAGCGTAGCGGCGGACGCGCTCGGCCTCGGCATCCTCATCGTCATCGGCGTAGCTGCTGCCTTGGGGCTCAAACGCGGCGGTTGCCTGCTCGGGCTCATAGGCGCTCTGCGGCGGGATGTCCTGCTGACCGGTGATGGCTGCCTGCACGGCGTTGGCCATGGCGCGCGGGTCGCTGGCAGCCGGGGCAGGCTGTGCCTGCGGCTGCGGTGCGGGAGCGGGCGCCGGGGCCACACTGCTGGCGACGGCGTTGACCTCCTGCTGCTGGCGCTCGGCGGCCTGGCGGGCCTCCTCCAGAATAGCGGTCAGCGTTGCCTTGATACCGGCGCGGTCACCGCCGCACTCGGAGCAGACGGTGGTGATTTTCCTCATTGGGATGGAACGCACCGCAGGCGCAGAACCAGCCGTACTCGGTGTCCTGGGGCACGCAGGTCAGTTGGACATTGCCGGTGCGCTGCTGCAGCGTCTTGGCGATGGAGCCGGGCAGTACGCGGGGCATGTTCAAGCGAACACGCTTGTAATTGCGCAGGTCGACGCCGCGGCCATTGAGGAAAGCGCGATCCTGCTCGACCTCCACGCTGGAAACCGGCGTGTCGCTGACATAGACAGCGTCATCGCTGCCGAACACGGCACCGGGCTGGGCGTTGAGCTGCTCATAGTAGAAGTCATCCTCGCACAGGACCTGACCGGCGGCATCCTTACATTTGAAGTGGACGACCAGGCCGGTCAGCGGCTCGGTGCCGACATTCTTGAAGGTCAGGCAGACGGCGACCTCACCGGTCGTGTCACCCTTCAGCAGTTCGACACGCACGAACTGCACCGGACTTCCGGCGGTATAGTAGTTGGCGCGGGACTGCGCCATCAGGGAAAAATTCTGATCCATAGTTACACCTACTCTTTACTCTTGCGTGTCGGGCTGGGGGTTGGCCGGCTCGGCAGGCTGCTGGGTTTCGGGCTGTTCGGCAGGCTGCACAGGTGCGGCAGAATCCGGCGCAGGTGCTACAGGCTGGGCGGTCTCGCCCCTGCCCAGGTCATAAGGCGGCAGGGTCCCGCCTTCCATCAACGTTTTGAATTCCTCACCGCTGATCTTTTCGCGCTCCATAAGAACGCCTGCTACCTTGTGCAGCTCGTTCATGTGCTCGGTCAGGGTGCGGCGGGCGGTCTCATAGGCCTCATCCACAATGTCGCGGATCTCGTTGTCGATCTCGGACGCGATAGCCTCCGAGTAGCCCTTGCCCTGGCCGAAGTCACGTCCCAGGAAGGTCTCGCCGGGGTCACTGCCGTAGACGACAGGCCCCATCCGCTCGGAGAAGCCATAGCGGGTGACCATGGCGCGGGCCGTATCGGTGGCGCGCTGCAGGTCGCTGGACGCACCGGTGGAGATGTCCTCCAGCACAAGCTGCTCGGCTACACGGCCGCCCAGCAGGGTGACAATGTTCTCAAACATCGCGGTCTTGGTGACGTAGCTGGGGTCCTTCTCGGGCAGATACATTGTGTAGCCGCCCGCACCGCCGCGGGAGATAATGCTGATCTGGTGTACAGGATCGTGGTGCTTGCTGAAATAGCCCGTGATAGCGTGGCCTGTCTCATGGTAGGCAGTCAGGCGGCGCTCCTCATCGGTGACGACGTGGCTCTTCTTCTCAGGGCCCATCATGACCTTGACGGAGGCTTCCTCGATCTCCTTTTCGGTGATGGCCTTCTTGCCCTGACGGGCGGCCAGCAGTGCAGCCTCGTTCACGAGGTTCTCCAGATCAGCGCCGGAGAAGCCTGCCGTGGAGCGGGCAATCGTTTTCAGGCTCACATCGGGGCCGAGAGGCTTATTCTTTGTATGGACGCGCAGAATCTCCTCGCGGCCCTTGACGTCGGGCAGACCGACGTAGACCTGACGGTCAAAGCGGCCCGGGCGCAGCAGCGCCTTGTCCAGGATGTCCGCGCGGTTCGTGGCAGCCATGACGATGACGCCATCGTTGGCATCGAAGCCGTCCATCTCGACCAGCAGCTGGTTCAGGGTCTGCTCGCGCTCATCGTGACCGCCGCCGAGACCTGCGCCGCGCTGACGGCCTACCGCGTCGATCTCATCGATGAAGATGATGGAAGGCATCGTCTTTTTGGCTTTTTCAAACAGGTCGCGCACACGGGAGGCACCGACGCCGACGTACATCTCGACGAAATCGGAACCGGAAATCGCGTAGAACGGCACACCGGCCTCACCGGCACAGGCACGGGCCAGCAGCGTTTTGCCGGTACCCGGAGGGCCGACAAGCAGTACGCCGTGCGGAATGCGTGCGCCGAGGGAGTTGAACTTGTTCGGGGCCTTCAGGAACTCAACGACCTCCTGCAGCTCGGCCTTTTCCTCATCGGCACCGGCCACATCGGCAAAGGTTGCCTTGCGCTGGTTCTCCTGCTGATCTTTGACCTTGGCGCGGCCTACATTCATGATGCCGCCGCCCGCGCCGCCGCGGTACATCGACATGAACAGCATACCGATGCTGCCGAGCATTGCAACGTAGAAGATGATCTCCAGCCAGGGAATGCTCGTCTTGGCGGCGACGTAGTCAAACACCATCGGCGCATCCGGGTTGGCCGCGTTGTACTCGTCAACAAAATCGGAGATCTTGCCGGTGTTGAAGTCGCCGCCGTAGGGCAGCTTATAGGTCATATAGACGGTGCCGCCGTTGGCGGGCAGGGCGTTATCGCCCGAGCTGTACACGCCGGTCAGCAGACCGCCGGTGGGCAGGCTGGCTGCGGCGTTGGACTCCGGCAGAGCAGCCTTACCCTCCTTGAGCCACAACTCCAGGCTCCCGGTGCCAAGGTCCAGACGGAACGATGTCACCTGCTGATTTTCAAAGTAATAGTAAATCTCGGAGTAGGTCGTGTCCTTGCTGCCGGACGCTGCCAGCAGCGGCGAAAGGCTGACGATGAACAGGACTAACACCATCAGGACGGCTACCACGAGGATGCCGCTGAATTTCGGTTGTTTTTGCTTCAAGAAATCAACTCCTATCCGGTGTGCACACCGGGCATTTTATCATTCGCCGGAATATACTTCCGGCTTAAGAACACCCACATAGGGCAGGTTGCGGTACTTTTCGTCGTAGTCCAGACCATAGCCGACCACGAACTCATCCGGCACTTCAAAGCCGCAGTAGTCCGGCTCGATGTCGGCCATGCGGCGGCTGGGCTTGCTGAGGATGGTGCAGATCTTCACGCTGCCGGGGTTGCGCATTTTCAGCACCGGAACCAACTTGGACAGCGTGATGCCGGTGTCCAGAATATCCTCAACGATCAGCACGTCCCTGCCGGTCAGGTCGGCATCCAAGTCCTTGATGATCTTGACAAGGCCCGTGGAGGACGTGTTGGCACCGCCGTAGCTGGAAACGACCATAAAGTCGATGGCGCAGGGAATCTGAACTGCGCGCATCAGGTCCGCCATAAAGACGACGGACCCCTTCAGGATCGAGACCAGAAGCAGGTCTTTGCCCGCGTAATCGCGGCTGATCTGTGCGCCTAGCTCGTTGACCTTGGCCTTCAGCGCATCTTCCGATACAAGAATGTGGTCAATATCATTGTCCATGCTGTACATCAGAGTTATGCCTCCCCTGTTTTTTCTGTCCGCACCGTCAGTACCTCGTGGGTGTACTCATCGGGGGCACATCCCTCGGCAAAGCCGCAGCCCCACAGCCACAGCACCTCACTGCCGTCAGCCAGCAGCGGCAGCAGCGGCCTTTCGGCCTGCGGTATGCCAAGTTCATTATAATATTTTTTGAGTGTTTTTCGCAGATGGCGTCCTGCCGGGCGGAAGAAGTCCCCCGGCTGCCGTGTGCGCAGAATAGCATTCCTCTGTATTTTAGCACAATCTGCGCAACAGTTTAAGTCTTTTTTGAAAATTGGTTGATTTTTAGAAAATCTTCATACTTTACGACCTGAAATTTCACAAAATAACCACCCGGAAGGGTAAAAATCACCCGGTTCAAAGGGCTGCGGCGGCGCGGGAAGGGTCTGAGAGCCCTCCCGCGTCAGGCAGACGAGCAGGCCGTCCTGTATTTTATAGTTTACGTCCGGGGTCAGCTGAACAGCACCCTCCCCCTTTAAAACAAGGAAGTGCAGCAGGCTGATATACTTTTCCTCGGCGTCGCGCACGGGGCTGACCAGCGCGTGCAGCGCGGCGTCCAGCACAGGTCCCTCGGCGCGGCGCAGGACCGTGACATCATAGCCGCCCGGCACAGTGGCCGCCTGCAGAAGGGCGGCGGCCTCGCCGGTCAGCCAGTCGTCCAGCGCGCGCATCTGGCGGCAGAGCCGCGCAATGCTGCGCTCGGCGGCGGGGTTGGCGTATTGCAGCGCCGGGATGGCATCATGCCGGATGCGGTTGCGCGCATAGACGTCCTGGTCGTTCGTCTCATCCCGGATATAGTGTTGCCCCAGCGCGGCACAGTATGCCTCGGTGTCGGCGCGGGTCAGGCAGAGGCAGGGCCGCACATAGCAGCCGCGGCGCGGCGGGATGCCGGTCAGCCCGTGCAGACCCGTGCCGCGCGCCATGCGGAAAAGCACCGTCTCAGCCTGGTCGGACATCGTGTGGGCCGTGGCAATGACGGCCTCCTCCCGCGCGGCCAGCTCATCGAACCAGCCGTAGCGCAGACCGCGGGCCCAATCCTCGCTCGGGCGGGGCGGCACCTCTATGCCTTCCTGCACGGCGTCATACAGGAACAGCTCCACGCCGTTCCGGCGGCAGAAGTCCGCCACAAAGTCGGCATCGCGGCGGGCGGTCTCGCCCCGGATGCCGTGGTTGACGTGGGTCGCCAGCACCTCGATTTCCAGCGTGCGGCGATGGCGCAGTAAAAAAAGCAACAAAGCCATCGAGTCTGCCCCACCGGAGCAGGCCGCAATGACTCTGTCGCCAGACTTGAACAGACCCTGTCGGCGGCAGTTGTCCAACAGAGCCTCATCCATACGCTGTACAGTTTTTTCCGCGTCAGAACTCATGGGTCACATCCAGATTGCTGAAGCGCGTGTGCGCGCCGTCCCACCCCAGACGGACAACGCTCGTCTCGCCGTGGCGGTTTTTGGCTACGATGCACTCGGCCTCATTCTCATTGGCCTGGTTTTCCTCGCCGTTCTGGGCATTGTAGTAGGCCGCGCGGTAGAGGAACAGCACGATGTCGGCATCCTGCTCGATAGAGCCGGAGTCGCGCAGGTCGGAAAGCTGGGGCCGGTGATCCGAGCGGCCCGTCGTCTTTTCCGCAGCACGGGACAGCTGGGAAAGCGCGATGACCGGTACGTTCAGCTCTTTGGCCATGATCTTGAGGTTCCGGGTAATATCACTGATCTCCTGCACGCGGCTCTCGGTGCGCTTGGCACTCTGCATCAGCTGCAGGTAGTCGATGATAACGAGCCCGATTTTTTCCTTCTTGGGATCCTGATTGATCGTGCGAATTTTTGCCTTGATCTCCGGCACCGAGATGCCGGAGGAATCGTCCATGTAAATCGGAGCGTTGTAGAGCAGCGATGTGGCCTGGGCAAAATCGTTCCAGTCGGAGTTGTTCAGGCGGCCCGTGCGGAATGCCTGGCTGTCGATGTTCGCCGTGCTGGAAAGAATGCGGTCCGTCAGCTGTTCGCAGGTCATTTCCAGACTGAAAATGATCGTCGGCACCTTCTGCTGGCGGGCAACGTTTGTTGCAATGTTCAGCGCAAACGAGGTCTTGCCCATACCGGGGCGGGCGGCCAGAATAATCAGGTCCGAGCGGCCCAGCCCGGTCAGGACCGTGTCCAGATAGTTGAAGCCCGTGGGGATACCGGCGAACTTGTCGCGGTCCGCGCCGCTCAGCTTCTGCATCGTGTCGATGACCTCGAGAATGGATTCGCGGATCGTCTTGACGCCCGATTTGTCGCGCCCGGAGCGGATATCGTAGATCTTCTGCTCCGCGCTTTCGAGCAGAAGATCGGCGTCCTCGCCGGAGGCGGTCTCGTTCAGGATGGACCGGGCGGCGTCGATCAGGCGGCGACCCTGGTACTTCTCCTTGACGATTTTAAAATAGGAATCAACGTTCGAGACCGAGGGCAGCGTCTCGGCGATGCGAGCCAGATAGACCTTGGCGTCGTCGGCGCTGGCAAACGTCTTGTTGCTGGCAAGCGCATTGACAAGCGTAACAATGTCAACGGCCTCGCTCTCGGTGTAGAGCGAGCGCATCGTCTCATAGATGGCGCGGTTCTGGTCCGAGTAGAACATCTCGGGCTCCATGTCGGTGATGAGGCGGTTCAGCACCGTTTCATCCACCAGCGCCGCACCCAGCACGCTCTGCTCGGCCTGCATGCTGTAGGGCATCTGGATGCCCAGGCTGGCAAGGCTTACTTCTTCATTTTTCGGCATAGCGGACATCCTCCTTCCCTGCCAGACGGCAAATTACAGCTCCTCGACCTTCAGCTTGAAGGGTGCGACGACACCGGCGTACAGGCGCACGGAGGCGTCATAGCTGCCGAACTCCTTGATGGCGGAAGGCAGCTCGACCTTCTTCTTGTCGATTTCGGTGCCGGTCAGGGCGGTCAGCAGCTCGGCGACCTCCTTGCCGGTGACCTTGCCGTACAGCTTGCCGGATGCACCGCCCTTGACCTTGGCGGTCACGACCTGGCCTTTGATCTTGGCGGCCAGCTCCTCTGCGGCGGCGCGTGCCTCGGCCTCGTGGTGGGCCTTGGCCTCGCTCTTGGTGCGGGCCTGGTTCAGCGCTGCGGCATCCGCGGGGGCTGCCAGGTTGCGCGGGAACAGGAAGTTGCGGGCGTAGCCGTCCGAAACCTCGTGGATCTCGTCTTTTTTGGCCGATGGTCTTGACGTCCTGTTTGAGAATGATCTTCATAAGGGTTTCCCTCCCAAAATCTTTATCACAATTACCGCGCAGTATTTTCCTTTTGCGCCGCGCGGTAAAGGTCGATTTGTTCACGGATGCGGTGCTCCGCATCCTGTAGCGTGCAGTTCTGGAGCTGAGCACCCGCCATCATCAGATGGCCGCCGCCGCCCAGCGGCTCCAAAATGACCTGCACGTTCAGTGCGCCCATGCTGCGCGCCGAGATATTGACGCCGTCGTTTTTGGCGACTGCCACAAAACTGGCATCGACGCCGTTGATGGTCAGCAAATCGTTGGCTGCCATCGGCAGCACAACGTTCATACCGGCCTCAAGCTCGTCCGACAGGGCAATGGCACAGCCCTTGTATATGTAGGCCGCCTCCACAATGTGGGCGCGGGCCTCGTACTCCTCTTTTGAGGTGTTGAACAGCAGCTTGGTGTCAGCCGTCTGGGCACCGCGGCTGCGCAGCCAGGCAGCAGCCTCAAAGGTGCGCACGCCGACATGCAGCGCAAAGCTGCGGGTGTCCAGCATGATGCCGGCCAAAAGTGCCTGGGCCTCCAGCGGGGTGATGTTGTTTTCCTTCGGCATGAACTGCAGAAGCTCACACACCAGCTCGCTGGCGCTGGACGCATAGGGCTCATGGTAAATCAGCGTCGGGTTGTCGATGTGGCCCACCGCCATGCGGTGGTGGTCGATGACGACGACGCGCTTGCACTTTTCGTAGATCTGCTGGCTTTCCAGCAGGCGCTTCTGGTAGGTATCGACGACGATCAGCAGCGTATTCGGCGTGATGACGTCGAGCGTCTGATCGGGTGCGATAAAGTCGTGGCCCTCGCCTGCATCAAGAAAAGTCTTGAGCAATGGCCCTGCGAGCGTAGCCTCGCTGTTGATGGCGATGACCGCGGGCACATCGCACATTTTGCAGATGCGCAGCACGCCGATGGCGGAGCCGACGGCGTCGAGGTCACTCATGCGGTGCCCCATGATGATAACGCTGTCGCTGCGCTTGATGAGGTCGCACAGCGCGTTGGCAATAATGCGGCTGCGGACGTGGCTGCGCTTCTCGACGCCGTGGGAGATACCACCGTAGAACTCAAAGCCGTCAACGGTCTTAACGGCGGCCTGGTCGCCGCCGCGGCCCAGGGCAATGTCGATGCTCTCACGTGCCATCTGGTGGCATTCCTGCAGGGTCTTTCCGCCGTGGCCGACACCGATGGACAGCGTGGTCAGCCCGCCGGGATGCAGCGCACGGACCTTATCGAGGATGTCAAAGCGCTCCGCCAGCATCCAGCGGACGTCACGCTCCTCCACCACTGCGATGTAGCGGCTGTTCGTGACCTTGCGCAAAAAGCCGGTGCTGCGCCCGATGTATTTCTCCAGCAGGCTGTTGATAGCCTCCAGCTCCTTGGCCTGCTCACTGTCCTTCATATCGTCAAACAGCTCGTCATAGCTGTCGATGACGATGATGAGACAGGCCGGGCGGCTCTCGTTGTACTCGTCGAGCGTTTCTTTATAAAGCGTATCATTGATGAGATACACAAGGCTGGCCCCGCGGCTGCCTTGGCTGAGCCTGCATAGGCCGTAAAGCGGCGCTCCCCCACTTTCAAGTCCTGCCCGTGCGGGCGGGAGCAGACAGCCAGATCCAGCTCCGGCAGAACTCGATTCACCGGGCGGGTCACCGCGTCGTAATCGTTCAGCACATCCTGCCTGAAATACTGGTTGTACCACAAAATGCGCCCGTCGTTGACAAGCACCGTGGGGATGGGCAGATTTGCCAGGCTGTACTGGATACGGCTGTTCTCAAAATCGGTGCTGCAAAGCTGCCTGGCCAGAAACGCGCGCAGGCGGCGGCGCTGGTAGAGCACTACACAGAGCGCGATCAGTACCAGCACCGCAGGCACGGCCAGCAGGGCGGGCTGCGTCAGGGCCACCGGCACGACCATCGCGGCGATGGCGACCAGCAACAAAAGCAGCAGAGCGGCAATATCCAATCCATCCTTGTGTTTCATCGTACACTCCCCTGTTCAGGAAAACAATTACACTTCCAGCAGAATTGGCAGGATCATGGGGCTGCGCTTGGTGCGGCGGTAGATATAGCTCGACAGCGCCTCGCGCACGCGGGCTTTGACGCTGGCCCAGTCGTGCAGGTTGTCGGCCAGGCTGCGGTCCAGGGCCATCTCCACCTGGGTGCGGGCTCCCTCCATCAGTTCCTCGCTCTCACGCACGTAGACAAAGCCGCGGCTGACGAGATCGGGACCGGAGAGAACCTGTCCGTTGCTGCCGTCGATGGCGGCGGTCACAATGATGATGCCGTCCTCCGACAGGTGGTGGCGGTCCCGCAGGACCACGTTGCCTACATCGCCGACGCCGTAGCCATCGACCATCACAGCGCCCGCCGTAACAGTGTTCTCAACGGTCATGCCATCCGCGGAAAGGCGGATGTTCTGGCCGTTCTCGGCGATATAGATATTCTGCTTCGGGATATAGCCCAGATGCTCCGCGGTCTCGGCGTGGCGCTTGAGCTGCTTGAACTCACCGTGCACGGGCAGGAAGAACTGCGGGTGGGCCAGCGTCAGCATGAGCTTCTGCTCCTCCTGGCAGGCATGGCCGGACACGTGGGTGTCGTACATATTTTCGTAGATGACCTCGGCCCCGAGCGTCAGCAGGCCGTTGACGACCTTGGTGACGGTCTTTTCATTGCCGGGGATTGGGCGGGCCGAGATGATGATGAAGTCATTGGGGCCGACGCGCACCTGACGGTGGCTGGCCTGCGCCATGCGGGACAGCGCGCTCAAAGGCTCGCCCTGGCTGCCGGTGGTGATGAGCACGACCTTCTCCGGCGGGTACTTGTTGATTTCGTCAATCGTGATAAGCACATTATCCGGCGCGTGCAGGTAGCCCAGCTCGCGGGCCATCTCGGTGTTGGAGACCATGCTGCGCCCACTGACAGCGACCTTGCGGCCCGACTCAATCGCCAGGTCGATGATCTGCTGCACGCGGTAGATGTTGGAGGCGAACGTTGCCACGATGATGCGGCGCTTACCGGCCTTGGCGAACAGGCGGCGCACGCCTTCGGCGACGGTCTGTTCAGTGGCGGTGAAGCCCGGGCGCTCTGCGTTGGTGGAATCTGCCAGCAGCGCCAGCACACCCTTGCGGCCATACTCGGCAATCGTGGGCAGGTCGGTCACGGCGTCGCCGGACAGCGGCGTGTAGTCGACCTTGAAGTCGCCGGTGTGGATGACCACGCCCGCCGGGCAGTCGATGGCGAAGGCCAGCGAGTCCGGGATGGAGTGGTTGACATGGATCGGCTCAACGGTGAAGCAGCCGAGCGTGACCTTCTGGCGCGGGCGGATCTCATGGAAGATCGCGCTGGACGCAAGGCCGTGCTCCTCGAGCTTGTTCTTGATAAGACCAATCGTCAGCTTGGCGGCGTAGATCGGCACATTGAATTTTTTAGAGCAGGTACGGCAGACTGCCGATGTGGTCCTCGTGACCGTGGGTGATGAACAGGCCCTTGATGCGGTCTCTGTTCTCAAGCACGTAGGTGAAGTCCGGGATGACCAGATCGACGCCGAACATATCGGCATCCGGGAACACAAGGCCGCAGTCAACGAGGATCATGTCGCCCTGGCACTCATACAGCGTAATGTTCTTGCCGACCTCGCCGAGGCCGCCCAGCGGGCAGATGTGCATCGGGATGGCCGGGGTCATCTCAAGATGCTCCGGGCTCTTTGGACGGCGTCCGCGGCGCTGGCCCTGGGGGCGCGGTGCGGCAGCCTGACCGTTCTGGGGTGCAGCGCTGTTCTGATTCTGGCGCGGGCGGCGCGGACGCGGAGCCGGGATGCTCTGCGCGGCGGCATTCTGCTCGGCAGTGGCCGGGGCCGCAGGGCGCGGGCGGCGGGGACGTGGCTTGTGCTGCGCGTTGGCAGCGTTCTCACCCTGGGGCTTGGGTGTGCGCGGCTTGCGGGTATGGGGCGCACTCTGGCCGTTCTGGGCAGGCTGTGCGGTATTTTTACGTTTTGGCTTGAACTCTTCCATCGAAAACCTCCGAATCGTCGTATTTCCGGGCTGGTGCCTGCCATCTGCAGGTACCGGATCCCCTCAAAAGCGGTTGCGATCTATGTATTTTAAGAGCGGATGCTCCTATGCCTAATGGAATGGGCGCGGAAAGCCCGCCTGAAAAGACGCGGCCAGGCCCGATAAAACACACAATGCAATTACACTCTATTATAATCGGAAATGGCGTCTATGTCAAATATCTTGCCTTATGAAGCCCGGCTTGCTATAATAGTAGTATTATAGACCAGAATACGGAGTACAACGCATGAAGCATATTGAAATTTATACCGACGGTGCCTGCAGCGGCAACCCCGGCCCGGGCGGCTGGGGCGCGATCCTGCGGTTCCGCACGGCGCAGAAGGTGTACGAGAAGGAGCTTTCCGGCGGCGAGGCCAACACGACCAACAACCGCATGGAGATGACCGCCCTGCTGGAGGCGCTGCGCCAGCTCAAGGAGCCCTGCGCCATTGACCTGTACAGCGACAGCAAATACGTCATTGACAGCCTGCAAAAGGGCTGGGCCAGGGGTTGGCGCGCCCGCGGCTGGAAGAAAGCAGACAAATCCCCCGCCCTGAACCCGGATCTGTGGGCCCCGCTGCTGGCCGAGAGCGAGAAGCATGAAATCACCTACCACTGGCTGAAGGGCCACGCCGGCCATCCTGAAAACGAACGCTGTGACCGCATGGCTGTGGAGCAAAGCAAGAAATACGGCGGGCGTCAGGTCTGACCTTGCCATAAGGAGAGAAACATGGACGGTTTTAATACATTTGAAAAGCAGGATAAGGTCCTGCTGGGATTGAACAGCGGCAGTGACGCCGCCGCAGCCATGCGCATTTTGCAGCAGCAGGGCTTTGCGGTGCAGACATTCACGGCTGAACACGAAGTCACGCCAGCCGCACTTTTGCAGCTGCTGGCCGACAAAGCTGCCGAGTTGGACTGCGCGTTCATTGCCACCGGGCACTATGCCCGCATCGAGGTGGACGGCGAGGGGCTTTCTCACCTGCTGCCTGCTGCGGACGCCGAGGCAGACCAGAGTGCCGCGCTGGCAGGTCTGCCGCAGGAAGTGCTGGCTAAGCTGGTGCTGCCGCTGGGCGAGTTTACCAAGGCAGAAGTGACGGAGATGCTGGCGGAAGCAGCAGAATAAGGGCAATACCGCATAATTCTAAGTGCCGATACGGTGAGCGAGGTGCGGCAGCCGCCGGAGCGGTGCTTAAGCCGTAAGGCGGGAATTATGCGGTGTTGCCTAAGATTTAATAGAAAAAGCTCCTGTGCGGGATTGGCACGGGAGCTTTCTTTTTTGCTGCACGGGCGGATATGGAATCCGCCCCTACGGGATATAGCATATCAACAAATCACAATTTTATCTTGCCGAGAAGGCAGGGGCGAACAATGTTTGCCCCTGCAGTGCGTTATTGGATCGAACGCACCACCGCTAAAACGTTATTTTTTCTTTTTATGCTTCGGCCAGGGCCACCATTTGCCCTCTTTTTCGTGCATCCAATGGGCGAGCGGATAGAAGATCATGGCCAGACCGCCCAGCAGGATCAGGATGTACAGCCAGCCCGCAAAGTCAAAAATTACATCCAGTGCGGCCAGCGCAGCCAGAAAGAACCCGGCGTACATCATGAACTGGCCGTTGTGCACCACATAGCCGTTCCAGTTTTCTGGTTTGATCTCGTCGCGGCCCTGGTCGCCCCAGACATTGGGGTTCTTCATTGCGGAGTAGCCATAAAACGCCAGCACGATGCCGATAACAAAAAGGAATTCAAACAATGGGGTGTCCTCCCGGAATTATTTTTTTGAAGAAGGGGCTGAAATCAAACGTTGCAAAGTAGTCCTCCGGCGTCTCGGCGCGGCGGATGAGCTGGTGGGAGCCGTCCTCCTTCAGCAGGACCTCGGCACTGCGCAGCTTGCCGTTGTAGTTGTAGCCCATCGAGAAGCCGTGTGCGCCGGTGTCATGGATGTAGACAATGTCGCCGATGTCGATTTCCGGCAGCATACGGTCAATGGCGAACTTGTCATTGTTCTCACACAGACCGCCGGTGACGTCGTATTTGTGGTCGCAGGGGGTGTCCTCCTTGCCCAGCACCGTGATGTGATGGTAGGAGCCGTACATGGCAGGGCGCATCAGGTTGGCCGCGCAGGCGTCAACGCCGATGTACTCCTTGTAAATATGCTTCTGGTGCAGCACGGTGGTGACAAGTGCGCCGTAGGGTGCCAGCATGAAGCGGCCCATCTCGGTGAAGATGGCGACATCCCCCATGCCGGCGGGCACCAGAATCTCCTCAAACTTCTTGCGCACACCCTCGCCGATGGCGGTAATGTCGTTGCTGCGCTGGTCGGGACGGTAGGCAATGCCGACGCCGCCCGAAAGGTTGATGAACTTGATTTTTGCGCCGGTGCGCTTGTGCAGGCGGACGGCCAGCTCAAACAGGATACCGGCCAGCTTCGGGTAATAGTCGTCAGTCACGGTGTTGCTGGCCAGAAAGGAGTGGATACCGAACTCCTCGGCACCGGCAGCCATCAGTTTTGTGTATGCCTCGGCCATCTGGTCCTCGCTCATGCCGTACTTGGCGTCGCCGGGGTTGTCCATGATACCGTTGCCCAATTCAAACACACCGCCCGGATTGTAGCGGCAGCATACGGTCTTGGGCACACCAGCAACCTTCTCGAGAAATTCGACATGGGTCAGATCATCCAGATTGATGTACGCGCCGAGGTCGTAGGCTTTCTTCATGTCCTGCGCGGGCGTGTCGTTGGAGGAAAACATGATGTCGCTGCCCTTGAAGCCGCAGGCCTCGCTCATGAGCAGCTCAGTATAGCTGGAGCAGTCAACGCCGCAGCCTTCCTCCTGCAGAATCTTCAGCAGGTAGGGGTTGGGCGTGGCCTTTACGGCGAAATATTCTTTAAAGCCCTTGTTCCAACTGAACGCGGCGTTGACCCTGCGGGCATTTTCCCGGATACCCTTTTCGTCATAGATGTGGAACGGGGTGAGAATATCGGCGGCGATCTCCTTCGCCTGGGCAAGGGTGATAAACGGCTTTTTCTGCGGCATGATTGTCTTTCCTTTCCCTTTATATGCTTCTTCAGACCGTCAAAAAAACGCTTCTTGCCTTATTGCGTGTGTAGGGGCGACCATTGGTCGCCCGTCAACTTACCGCAGCAACGCATTTTCTGCGACAGTTTGCTTACAAGGCAAACGGGCACGGGCAAACAATGCTCGCCCCTACAAGAGTTTTTCGACAGTCTGATTTCTCTATAGGCTTATTATATACGTTTTTTTATACATCGGCAAGAGAAAATGCTAAAAACGTAGGGGGCGGATTCCATATCCGCCCGCAAGCCGTACCGCTGCCGCACACGGTCCGGGCGCATATCGAAGGCGCCCATGTAGAGACACAAACAAAAATGACCGCCTTCCATGAAAGCGGACACAAGATTTACAGCACAGTCTCCGCGTGGTCGCCCTGAATGTGGAGCCTGGCAGCCAGCAGGCGGTTGTCCAGTTGGCGGCAGGTCCAGCGGTACGCAGGGTACAGGAACAGGCAGGCCGCGATCCATGCGGCGGGATTGGACAGCTCCGCGCCGAAGTATCCCAGAATCGGGACCAGTACAATCGCCACCGCCGTGCGGGCGACCATCTCGGCCACACCGGCCAGCATAGCGAGTGACGAGAAGCCGAGCCCCTGGATGGAGTAGCGCCAGACGATCAGCGCACCCAGCGGCACAAAAAAACACACTGTTCCAGAACAGATACTCGCGCCCCATGGCAACGATGTCGACCTCCTTGGCTGTGTCAAGGAACAGCGACATGATCTGCACGTCGGTAAAGTGCAGGATCAGCGCCGAGCCGACGCCGTAGACCAAAATGATCAGCATGGCGCTGTTCACACCCTGGCGGACGCGGTCCATGCGAGACGCGCCGAGATTCTGACCTGCATAAGTCGCCATGGCCGTGCCGACGCTCTCCATCGGAACGGTCAGCAGACTCTGGGTCTTGCCTGCTGCGGTGACGGCGGCAACGGCGGTGCTGCCCAGCACATTGACCGCCCACTGCATGATGACGCTGCCAATGGCTGTGATGCTGCACTGCAGGCCCATCGGAACACCGATGCCCAGCAGACGTATGCTGGCCTTTTTCGAGAAGGCCAGATCGTCCTTTTCCATTTTCAGCACGTCGAACTTGCGGCGGAGATATATAAAGCTCAACACGCCGGAGATGACCTGCGAAATGTCGGTTGCCAGTGCCGCGCCGAACACGCCGAAATGGAACGGCACGATAAACAGAAGGTCAAGGCCGATGTTCAGTGCGCTGGTCAAAATCAGAAAGTAAAGCGGCGTCTTGCTGTCGCCCAGTGCGCGCATGATGGCCGCCACCATATTGTACAGAAAGATGAACGGGATGCCTGCAAAGATCCAGCCAATGTAGATGACCGCGCCGTCAATGATGTCGTCGGGCGTCTGCATCAGCTGCATCATCGGGCGGGTCAGCGCAACGGTGCTGATGGTCAGCACTACACTGGCCGCCATGCAGAGCCAGGCGGCGTTGGCGACATGGCGGCGCAGATCCTTATAGTCCCGCGCGCCGAACAGCTGTGCAATAGGAATTGCAAAGCCGTTGCAGACGCCGATGACGAAACCCAAAATCAGATAGTTGACCGAGCCGGTAGCGCCGACAGAGGCCAGCGCACTGACACCGCAGAACCGACCCACGATGATGGTATCCGCCAGCGCATAGAACTGCTGGAACAGGTTGCCCAGTACCAGCGGCAAGGTGAACAGGAGAATAACTTTGAGCGGACTGCCGCTCGTAAGGTCTTTTGTCATGATTTTTCCTACCCTATTATATACGTGCATAATTTCGTGCGGATTGTATTATAGCACGTACGCCTGTAAATGCAAGAGGATAAATTATGCAAATTTTGCGATTTTTGGGGCAAATAAGCCTAAAATCTTCCCCTTCGGGAGACAGTGGCCCCGCAGGGCCGGCTGAGGTGCGAGCCTACGCAATCGTTCATAAGCGGACGGCATAAGCAAGTACCGCCCTCATCAGTCAGCGGGCGGGGCCGCTGACTGCTTCCTCCTCAGGAGAAGCCCCTCTGCCCCAGAACCGTTCCAGCTCCCCGGCCAGCGTCTCGGCGCTTTCCACGACCCGCAGCTGCTCCCAGTGCGGCGGCATCAGGCGGCGGGTGTCGGGGGCCAGGAACCGGTCATCAATGAGCAGGACAACGCCGCGGTCCTCCGGCGTGCGGATGACCCGGCCTGCCGCCTGCAAAACCTTGTTCATGCCGGGGAAGCGGTAGGCATAGTCAAAGCCGGAGCCGCGCGTCTGCTCAAAGTAATCGCGCAGCTGCTCCTGCCGCGGGCCGACCTGCGGCAGGCCCGGGCTGACGATGGCTGCACCGATGAGGCTCTCCCCCGTCAGATCGACGCCCTCGCCAAAAACGCCGCCCAGCACCGCAAAGCCCAACAGCGATCTGCCGTCGGATTTCTGAAACCGTGCCAGAAACTCCGCGCGTTTTCCCTCGTCCATGGCGCTTTCCTGACAGAGGGTCGGCTGGTCCGGGTAGCGGGCGGTGAAATCCTCCCACACCTGCTGTAAATAGCTGTAGCTCGGGAAAAACGCCAGATAGTGCCCGGCCCTCGCCCCGGACATCACGGCTAGCAGGTCGGCGACCTTGGCAATGCTGTCCGCGCGGTCTTTGTAACGGGTGCTGACGTGGCGGGCGCACCACAGGCCCAGATGCTCCGTATCAAACGGGCTGCGCAGCGCTACAGCGCGGGCATCGGGCAGACCGCACAGATCCCTGTAATAGCCTGCCGGGGCCAGCGTCGCGCTGAACAGCACCGCCGTGCGGCCCTTGGCAAAGTCCGCCGCCAGGAAGTCACTCGGGTCCAGGCAGAGCATTGCGGCACGAACCTCACTGCCGTGGGCAGAGATTTGCAGTACAAAGTGATCGTCGAACGTGTCCGCCACGCGCAGCCAGGCGCGGATGTCAAAGTATACTTGCAGCAGTGCCTCGTGGGTCTCGTCGGGGTCGCGGTGCTCGTCAAGCCAGATCTCCAGCGGCTCACAGAGCCTTGTCAGCGCGCGGTCAAGCGCATCGGCGCGGGACTTTTCAAAGAACGTGCGGCCAAAGTGGCTGTCGCCGGGCGCTTCCTCGCAGCGGTGCCGCCACTCGATGAAGATGTCGTTGACCTTTGTCAGTGCGTTTTTCAGGCTGCTTTTGCCCTTGCCCAGCCGTTTTTTGGCGTCGTAGAAGGCGCTTTTGGCAAGGACGGCACTGTGCATGCCCCGGGCGCGGTCCGGAAGATTATGTGCCTCATCGAGCAGAAACAGATAGTCCCCCGCCGTGTCAAAAAAGCGTTCCAAGTGCACGACGGGGTCAAACAGGTAGTTGTAGTCCCCGATGACTACATCACACCACAGGCTTAGATCCAGCCCCAGCTCAAACGGACAGACCTTATGTCTGCGAGCCAGCATCTGCAGGGCGTCAGCGGTCAGAGCGTGGGTGTCCAGTGCATCCCACAGCGCCGTCCTGACGCGATCATAGTAGCCTTTGGCATAGGGGCATGCCTCGGGCGTACACTCGCGCCGATCCTGCATACATATTTTGTCCTTGGCGGTCAGCGTTACGCTGCGCAGCTTTAAATGGGCGTCGGACGCCCGCAGCAGCGCCAGCGCGTTCTCCGCTGCCGCACGGGTCGTACCGCGGGCCGTCAGGTAAAAGACAGGGCCGCCCTGCCCCACAGCCTTTAACGCCGGGAACAGCACACTCATCGTCTTTCCGATGCCGGTGGGTGCCTGGCAGAGCAGCTGCCCGCCCTCGGTGCAAATCTTGTACACCGCGCCGATCATGGCCCGCTGGCCCGGACGATAGCCGGGAAACGGAAATTGCAGCGCCGCCAGTGACGCGCGGCTGATGCGCTGCCACTCGGCGGCACGCTTGGCCCACGGCGCGTACTGCGTCAGCAGGTCGATGACAACAGCGTCCAGCGCGTCGGCGGTGTAGTCATGACTGAAACGAAATTCCAGTTCCTCATCGACCTGATAGTAGGTCAGCCGCACCCGCATAGCGGGCAGGCCGTTCTGCCGCGCGTAGATGGCCGCATAGATCTGCGCCTGTGCCCAGTGCTCCGGGCTTTGCTCACCGGTGATGAGCTCGGGCGGCAGAGTTGTGGTTTTGATTTCATCAATGGTCGGCATGCCGTCAGTATCGGTAAAAATACCGTCGGCACGGCCCTCCAGCGTGTAGGTGATTTGGGCACAGGCGTAGTCCTGCTTCAACGCCGCCTCGGCCTGATAGTCCGGGTACTCCTTTACGGCGGCACGCTGCAATTTGCGGTGCAGGCGTGCGCCCTCCAGCGCACGGTCAAAGCCGGTAAAGCGACTGTCAATGCTGCCGGTGCGCAATAAAAACTCCACCAGACGCCGTATGGGCAGCGTCAGTGCCAACGCTTCAGGCTCCATGCCGCTTCCCTCCTTGCATCCGGTGGTATATTTTTAATAGGTATGGTCGCAGACCTCTGTGATTTTCTGCCGCAGGGCCACAAAGTCGCCAAAGACAGCGGGCTTGTTGTCTGGGTAGCGCAGCAGCGCTGCGGGGTGGTAGGTCGCCATGAATAGTGTACCCTGCTTGTCGAAAAATTTACCGTGGTCGCGGGAAATCGAGAAGCCGGGGTCGAGCATCCGCTGCGCGGCCACACGGCCCAGACAGACAACGATTTTGGGACGGATCAGCTGAAATTGCTGGCGCAGCCAAGGCATGCACGCGGCGGATTCTTCCGGCAGCGGGTCGCGGTTCTGCGGCGGGCGGCATTTGACGATATTGGCAATATAGACGTTTTTGTCACGGCTCAAGTCGACGGCCTCCAGATAGTGGTCCAGCAGCTGGCCGCTCTTGCCCACAAAGGGAAGACCCTGCTCATCCTCGTTGGCACCGGGGCCTTCGCCTACGAGCATGACCTCGGCGTGTGCGGCACCCTGGCCAAAGACGACGCTGTGGCGCGTCTCGCACAGGCCGCAGCGGCGGCAGGCCAGGCATTCCTGTTGCAATGCTTGCAGTTCCATAATATACTTCCTCTGACATGGTTAAATCGGGCGCGGCGCACCCATACTGTAAGGAAAAGGAGGGGCAGGCGTATGGCACTATTTTTGCGGGGACTCTGCCTGCTGGCGGGGTATCTGTTCGGCGGTTTTTTGACAGCAGAGGTCGTGGCGCGGTGCACGGCGGGCGTCAGTGCGCGGGATATTGGCACCGGCAACCCCGGCATGGCGAATATTGCGACACATCTTGGTAAAAAAGGCCGGGCTGCTGGTTCTGGCGGGCGACGTCATCAAGACTGCGGCGGCCTGCTGGTTCTGCCACCAGCTTGCGCCGGAGCTGGGGCTTACCGCTCTGCTGTACGGCGGGCTTGGCGCGGTGCTCGGGCACAACTGGCCGATTTGGTACAAGGGCCGGGGCGGCAAGGGCGTGGCCGTCACCTGCGCGTGGCTCATGCTGTACCTGCCCGTCACCGGTGTGCTGTGTTGTCTGGCGGGCGGCGTGGCTGTGATGCTGACCGGCTATCTGCCGGTAGGCGCGGTGCTGATTGCCGCGCTGGCTGTGCCGGTAGGCTGGCTGCAATACGGCACCGAGGCCGGTGCTGTACTGGCCCTGAATGCCGTTATCATGGTTACGCGGCACTGGGCCGGTCTGCAGCGGATACATCGCGGCGAGGAGCTGCAGTTCTTCCGCCCGAAGCTCTGATATGATCTATCATACCACGCCCCGCCCCGGAATGCAATGTTCTTTAGGTTTTTACGCAACTGCGCTGTATTTATCGAAACTGAAAAAATCGGTAAAAAATATCAAAAAAGGTGTTGACATTTTGCGTGTCAGCCGCTATAATTAACAACGTTGCAGCTGCCACGGCAGCGCACAAAGCTGGGTATGGCCCGGTAGTTCAGTTGGTTAGAACGCTAGCCTGTCACGCTAGAGGTCGTCAGTTCGAGCCTGATTCGGGTCGCCATACGCTGCTATAGCTCAGTTGGTAGAGCGCATCCTTGGTAAGGATGAGGTCAGCAGTTCAAATCTGCTTAGCAGCTCCAGCGCTGATGCCCACAGTGCAAGATACGCATTGTGGGCATCATTAGTATAGGGGCATAGCTCAGTTGGTAGAGCAGCGGTCTCCAAAACCGCGTGCCGAGGGTTCGAATCCTTCTACCCCTGCCAAAAGCCGCTTATCTCGTTTGAGGTAAGCGGCTTTTTGTTTTTTGCTGCGTCGTAGGGGCCGCATATATGCGGCCCGCGGGTTGGCGGGAGCGACCCAACCACGGCTGGCATCTGGAATGCTAAACAGGCGCTTACTTACGATGCGCCGAAAAAAGAGGATGTGGACTGATCCACATCCTCTAAAACAAAAACAAATCCGAAACAATGCTTCACAAAGAAGATTGAGTTCGGATTTGCACAATATGGTGGAGCTGACGGGAGTCGAACCCGTGTCCGAAAAGAAATCAGTTAGAGTATCTCCGGGCGCAGTGTGTTTATTAAATTTCCCTTGGTGCGGGCGAGCACACACGCACTACACCTTGGTAGCTTCATAAGTTCATGCCGGGCCGCAAAGCTTAAGCCCGTTCACGTTCAGTACCTAATCGACGCCCTGACCCCATGCGGTACTAACACGGGCAGGACGGCAGCGCCTAATTAGGCAGCTACGGCAACAGGATAATTGTTGTCAGTTAATTTAAGTTGGCGCTTTTATCGTGGGTCACCGCCACGGCCCGCTGCTCACGCCTCTCTCTCCCCGTCGAAACCATTACAGCCCCGTATATTCGGCAGGCAAGCCCACCGGGAAAGTGAAGTAGAAACAACTTATCGCTGCGTTTTGAGTGCGCGGTCAATGTCGCGCTTGGCGTCGCGTGCCGCAGCAGACGCACGCTTGTCATACAGCTTTTTGCCCTTGCACAGGCCCAGCTCCAGCTTGACGCGCCCCTTTTTAAAGTAAAGAGAGAGCGGCACCAGCGTGTAGCCCTGCAGCTTGATCTGCTGCCCCAGACGGCGGATCTCCGCCTTGTGTGCCAGCAAACGCCGCGGACGGCGCGGGTCCTTGTTGAAGATGTTGCCCTGCTCATAGGGGCTGATGTGGATGCCCTTGGCGATCAGCTCGCCGTCATCGATGTCTGCCCAGGAATCCTTCAGGTTGACCCCTCCGGCGCGCAGGCTCTTGACCTCGGTGCCTACCAGCTCGATGCCTGTTTCCAGTGCCTCGATGACAAAGTATTCGTGGCGCACCTCACGGTTGACGGCAATCATTTTTTTCGCACACTTGTCCTCTGCCATGGGCACACCTCCTTTGCTATTGTGGTAGGATATTAAGTATAGCGCACCTGCGCGGGAAAGTCAAGCATCCGCCGCCGGATTTATGCAGCACTTTGCGCGGAAAAACTGCAAAAAGTTATAATTTTGCAAAATCTCTGTTGACATTCTCATTCAAAATCCGCTATAATAATAAAGCTGATTCGAGACGGCCCGGTTGACCGGGTGTAGCGCAGTTTGGTAGCGCGCTTGAATGGGGCTTCAAGAGGCCGTGAGTTCGACTCTCGCCACTCGGACCAAAGATGGCTGTCAAGGTCAGCAGGAGCGTCAAATCCGAAAGGATTTGGCGTTTTTTAGTTTTTTTGACGGCTTCAAACGCGGCAGCGCCTGCTCTAAGCCGTTGGCAATGGTATCGCTTGCGGCGTATGTCCAGATGGCCGTAGATGTTCGCGGTCATCTTGATGTCCGAGTGACCGAGCCACTCCTGCACGTCCTTCAGGCCGTAGCCCTCCGACAGCAGCATGCTGGCGCAGGTGTGCCCTTACGGTATAATTACGACAAACCGGAAAAGCCCCGTAGAATCAAGGGTTTTGAGGTTTTCAGTCTGGTTTTTTCATCCTTTTCCAAACCGAAAAATCATACTGAAATAAGTCGAATTATAGGAGGTGTTTCATTAACGACAAATGAATAGCAGAAAGGAACTCAAAGCCTTTTGATTTCAAACACAGTAGAATATTGGATTTAGGCGAAGCCGTCACTTGTTTTGAACTGCACCCCATTTGTTAGACAGTATGGTATACTATCTAACAAGTGGTGTGTTTTTCTATGCCAAAAGGAGTACCAAACAAACGATATACGCCGGAATTCAAAAAACTGGTGATTGAAACCATGCAGGAAGAGAAATTAAGTTACAGCGAAACCTGTCGTAGATTTGAGATAAACAGCAGAGATCGAATCAAATCATGGGAGCGAATCTATCTGGAGGAAGGGCCGGAAGGCTTTGCCGTCGAACGGCGTGGCCGCAGCAGTAAGGGTCGTCCGCCAAAGCAGTTGCCGAAGCAGGTAGAAGAAGATCTGCTGGCAGAAGTCCAGCGGTTGCGTGCGGAGAATGACTACCTAAAAAATTTGCAAGCCTTGGTTTTGGAAGACGAGCGACGCCAGCACAAAAAATCGCTGGTAGTTCAGAAGCTAAGGCAAAAACACGCACTCAGTATTCTGCTCTCAATCGCTCAACTGCCCCGTGCATCTTTCTACTATCATTTGAAGCAGATGCAGAAAGAAGACAAATATGCATCTGTTAAGGAAGAAATCACAACGATTTACCACGAAAACAGGGGTCGATACGGCTATCGCCGGATCACGGCAGAACTTGTGGGATGGCAAGAATTTTGATATAATAGGAGCAGGAACCCCGGAACCGGGAGAAAGGCAGGAGGATAAATGCACATAAGCTATAAACCCCTCTGACACACGCTGGTTGAGCGCAATATGAGGAAGGAGGACTTGCGGATTGCCGCTGGTCTTACCACAAATATGATTGCTAATATGGGAAAAGGGAAAAATATCAGCATGGAAACGCTGGTTCGTATTTGCGAAGCCCTGAATTGTGGTATTTTGGATGTGATTGAGTTGGAGCCGGACAAAGAACCGAAAAATGAGGGACAGACGGGCTAAAATTGGTGATAGCTACCCGTTGCAACGGTTCGTTGCGGTTGTTCCTGCGTGTGTTGGTAGATATAAAACGGCTTGTCTGCTATGATTTTTTTATAATCAAAGTAGCAGGAGGGATATTATGACACTCGGAGAGAAAATACAGAAATTAAGAAAGCAACGAGGACTTTCGCAAGAGGCACTCGCTGAAAAGGTAACAGTTACACGGCAAACAATTTCAAAATGGGAATTGGGAGTTTCCCATAGTTAAAGATACCACACCCAATATCACAAACTCACGCTTAAACAATATTCCTTAGTCAACCACATACAATAACAAATACAAAAAAGCTGGAAGCAGACTTAATTTTGCTCCCAGCTTTTCTTTATTGTTTTGATGAAGTCGTTCAATGATACTTGTTTTTGCTATCTGCTTACATAATGTGCATACTTGTCACTTGTGTTCTGATATATCTGTCCCTCTTATTGCCTAAACTCATATTAAGGGTGTGATATATCCAAGTGCAATAGCCTTGTTATAGGCTTCGATAGCATTTTTAGCCCCCAGCTTATCATAGATGCTTTGGATATGGTTGTAAAGTGTCCGTTCACTGATATACAGTTCTTGCGCTATTTCATGCTTTGTTTTCCCTGTTCCAATCGCCTTAATAATTTCCGCTTCACGATCTGTCAGGGGATCTAATAAAGGGGGCGTAGTGGACTTGTGACCTTTACTAATAGCTGTGAGTTTTTTTTACCAGCTCATCAACAGAAGCCGACTTGTCAATATAACTTACAGCACCTCTTTTAAGTGCCTCCTGTCTATAAACCGGCATATCATAAGAGGATAGCATAGCCACTTTTGTTTTTGGCTTTTTGTTATATATTTTTTCTATCAGGTCAATGCCAGAAATTTTTTGACTGATCTCTTAGGTTAACATCCAATAATACAATGTCCCATTCGTCTACGGAAAGAATATTCCAAAACTCTGTTTCATTACTTACATAGTGACAGATTGAGATTGCGTCCCAATCTTCCAGAAGTTTGCTTAAACTCTCTCCAAATATCCTGTGGTCATCAAATAGTAATATCTTCATTTTTCTCCCCAAAACTGCCGTTGCAGTTAAAATACCATCTTTTTCCAAATACTGAATGTTACCGCCATTCCCATTTATCAACACCGTTAAGAACAGCATACCACCTTTGGAAGAAAGAATGTTTTCAATGTCATTCGATTTCGCGCCGTCATTTTGACAGGTAATTACGAGTTTACTTTCTTCATTTAACGCGATTTCCAAATGGATAAAAGTAGCGGCAGCGTGTTTATAAACATTGTTGACAAGCTCTTTGATTATCTGCATAGTCTGTTCCAAACTGTTATCTTTTTTCAAAGCAATCCTTGCTTCGCTGTCAATCGTGAAATCTACAAGTATATTCTTCTTTGGGTACAGCTTCTTAATCGCGTCAAGCATATATCCGATATGTTCCCATGAAGCATACCCCGAAAAGATATTAGAGGAATAGAAATTCATCATATTTCTTACCCGCAATTCCAAATCAGACAATATCCTTTTTGTTTCATCAACATCTGGTGAGCGAAGCGACAGGAGATTTTTGGCACCTCCAATGTCTTGAAGCACATCGTTATGAAGCAGTCTTGAGAAATCTTCCCTCTCATTTGCAATATAGTTCGTTAATTCATAATACTTTGTCAACTCCTTGTAACGGGCCTCCATGTCGCCAAGATGAATGACAGCAAAAGCCTCAAATAAAAGCATTATAAGCTGAAAAAATACATTGACTTGTAGGGTGGACAAATCAAAGCAATAAAGTACGACTGTAAACAAGGGAATCATAAGAGCGAGGACATATCTTGCTTTCCTCTGGGCAATCGGAAGAATATTAACCTGTTTCAAATTTATATATCTATAATCAAGGAAAATTCCCATGAACATTCCAACTAACATGGTTATAGCAGGGAGAATTTGGAAATCAAAAAACGACAGTATGATAGCTGCAATTCCAAACAGCAAGCGAACCATTTTACCCCGGCTTGCGTCAGTTCTTACCAGCATTATTCCGATAATCAATGCAAAAAACAGAAATGCACCCATGTATAAGGTGGAAAATCCATCATACATCAGCGCCGCAATAAAGGAAACAGAAAGCAGGTTCCAGCCACATTCAGATATTGTTGCCTTTCGCCGTGATGTCATTACATGAAGATAGAGCAGATTGAAATAACAAAGCAAGACGGCAATCGACAATAAGTTGATGGCTCCGTCATTCGCAATTCCTTTATGTGTTCTATCCAATATAACCCATAAAGTCACAATACCCGCATGAAGAAACAGATACGGATAGAAGCGTTTATCCTGCATAGCCCCCCTCCTTTCAGCTAAAATTCATTATGTTAGTAATATGATGATACGATCCGTTCTTTAGTCATCAGACATAAACCACACGCAGTCAAAACTATTATACTCACTGGAGAAAATAGTAGCAACACCCACACATTATTCGTTTTCATAAATATCCCACATTTTAAGACAACCAGCAAAATATGAAGCAGTGTTGCAAAGATAGGAATACTCTTAAACCAGTTCATATTTCTAATCCAGAGAATCAAAACATTTATAAATGCCGAATACAATATGCTAAGGATCAGAAAATAGGTGCTTAATAACAAGATAAGGTTTGGCAGGCGAATGGAAATCATCAAAAGTAGAGGAAACAAAAGGATCAGCGTTCCAATCCATAGTGATAGCAGATTCTCCTTAACAATACTTGAGATTTTAATACCATTAGCAAGTTTCCATTCTATTCTCTTTGTGATTTTTTCTTGCTGCAACATATCCTTGCTTATTTCTCCGGCAAAAAAGATAAATAAGCACAGGTATCCATCAAGCATAAAATACTTTATATCAACACCAAATACAATGTTCTCTGAAATATCCCCAAAGTTCATCAGAAAGATCATGCCGAAGATAGCTGCTACCGCACTCATAAATATAAAATTCCAGTTCAATACCCTTTTAAGGTTTAAGGTTATCAAACCCATTCGCCATCCCTCCTGATAACTGTTTCGTTGCTCATGTGCCGAGCCTTAAAGAAACTTAATAGTACAAACATCATGCAAAGTGCAACATCAACCACAATAATCAAATAGTCAATTCCTATATGATGTTGATTCACAAACTCTGTAATCTGTTCTGCCGACATCGCAATCAAATAAACCAGTGCAAAATTACCAAAGAACAGAACATTTTTGAACAGTTTTACTCGTTTCACATCCAGTACAATGATATTCAAAGCGACAATCTCACAAAAACTAAGTACAAGAATACTAAGATAAACGCATACGATCCGCCCAAAGCTCATTGTCCAGTCGGTAAAGTAATAGCAACTCATAAAAACAAAGAACGGGATAATACCAGAAAAGCGGAAAATCTGTATCGAATACTGTTTTATAATCTCTTTTACTGCAATTCCAGAAGCTGCAAAAAATTCAATTCTCCGGCTTAACTTATCCTTTGCTGTCAAATCTACAATCATAGCACCGGATTGCAGGGAGGTAAGACCAAAAATAACCGCATAGAGCATTAGGACTAAATAATCTTCTCCCTTAGACTGCAAGGCGTCCATCTGCATTGCAAAGCTCATAAAAATCGCCAGAATGGCAACAATCGCAGTATCAATTAGGAGGCTTTTACTTCTGGTAAGATAGTAGCCTGCGCCTTTTCCCATGTTACTCATGCCGATTGCCCTCCTTAATAAAGATTTCTTCCAATGATTGTCCTTGCATTTCTTGAATACCCTTATCAAACAGCAATCTGCCATTTTTAATCATAGATACATCATCAGCGCACTTTTCAATCTCGCTAAGGTCATGTGAAGTGATAATAACCGTTTTTCCGTCAGCTTTTAGAGCCTCTATCAAACTACGGATTTCTACTCTGGATATGGGGTCTACACCCGATGTTGGTTCATCCATGAGCAGAATATCCCGTCCCATCATAATCACAATCAAAAGGGACAGTTTTCTTTTCATTCCTTTAGAATAAGTGCTAACACGCTTTCCTAAATGCTCGGTCAATCCTAATTGCGTACAATAACTGTCTGAACGATCATTTATTTCAAATCCAAAGTATTTCCCAAAAATTCTCAAATTTTCAAGACCAGTCTGTTCTTCATACAGATAGTCATTTTCAAGCTCCATTGCATATTTCCCTGCAATGTTGATTGTCCCTGCATTTGGCTGGTATACCCCTGTAATCAAGCGTAGCAGTGTTGTCTTTCCAGAACCGTTCGGGCCAATAATCGCATGGATTGTATTTGCTTTTACATTCAGGCTAAAATTCTCAAACAAAACTCTGCCACCAAAACTTTTTTTTAAGTTCTTTACTTCAATCGCATTTTGAATCTCAGACATATTTTTTGCTCCTTTCATTTGGTGCTCCACCATATAGGTATAGTGTATAAAACGAAGAAGCATTTTGCATGAGTAATTACTGCAATTTCGATACTGCCATCAGGCAAATGTCACAGAAACCTCACAACGAGAAAAAAATTTAGTATTCTGTCAGTTCCACAATTACATTACTTTGCAGATACAGCCAGTCCGTAAATTCTTTCGGGCTGGCTGTTCCTGTTTTTACAGCCTTTTTTCTCTGCAAGGCTTCTTTCTTAAAGTCGGAAAAGGAAGCCTGTATTTTTTCCAGACGGTCAGCCGGAAAGCCTGCGGTATTTTTTACCCGGTTTATTTTGTTGCGCCAGTTCTGGCATTCATTTTTATAAAGCA